>SKEJ01001536.1_pt1 | contig 12339 bp, 8 predicted proteins | sample 4826721 | NCBI WGS metagenome assembly SKEJ01 (sample SAMN11008812, study PRJNA524170) | human gut metagenome | biome: Human fecal sample; material: Feces; isolation source: fecal sample from pouch patient p31 | host: Homo sapiens | place: Israel: Tel-Aviv | collected 2015-06-02 | reverse complement strand
ATTATAAATTTCACAGCATTTATTTACCGTCAATTTTTTGGTCAGACACCTGAAAACTATTGATTTCCAAGGCTTTCCGTAAAAATTCGTAGAGTAATCTACTCCACGAAATACGCTTTCTTTTTCTATTCTGAACTTTTCTCTTTTTCCCCAGACAGCTCAAAGGAACTGTCCCGGATTATAAATTATAAATACAATTATTCCCACACGGCTGACCATCAAAGATTTTCTTATTCAATTGATCGATATATCTCCCTGTCTCTTTTTCTTCTCTTTGATTCTCCTCCAGAATCCCCAGCGCAGCCTTCAGATTACGAATATCCCGGATCATATCTTCCACATAATTTCCTCGTCCCACCAGTTTCAGATGGGTAATCCCTGCTGCCTCCAGCTGTGGCAGCGCACACAGAGCACATCCACTCTTCCCGCAGAGATATTGTTGTTCTTGTTGCTCTTCTGTCTCCAATGTTCTTTTTATCGCTCGTTCCATACGCTCTTCCATCTCAGCATCTCCCCAGTAAGTTGTCCTGCACAGATAACCCATCTCGTCACAGTGAAGGGAATTGCAGAATGCTCCTGTGAACTGACACAATTCATTCAATGCAAAGGCCTCGAATTCCAGTCTTTCTGCGTTTACAGCTTCTATCATCTGCCGCATCGATGCAACTGTATTTTTCCTATGAAAGATGATCCGGTCGATTTCCATTTTCTGGAAAACTTTGATTGCCTCCCGGTTCATTTCTCCTGCTTCACCGCTAAGATGGATCTTACAGGATATGCCTTTCTGTCTCAGGTACAAAATCAATGCCGGATCGGCAAGGATGAAGCTGTCGAATCCGATTTTCATACACTGTTTCACAATGTCTGCAATCTCTTCATATTGTTCCGGAATATAATAGAGGGAATTCATCGCGATATGCACCGGCTTTCTGTACTTCCGGATCATTGCTGAGAGGATCTCTAATTCACTGAAAGAACCAAGTTGCACATTATAAGCCAGCACTTCCCTGCGGTTCAGTGGAAGTACGGTTCCGTATTTTTTAGTCCAGTTATATGGCACATATCCGCAGAACAACTCGTCTGCTCCTGCCTGGATATACGGAATATATTCATCCACAGAACCAAGTCCTGCAACGATTTTCATCCTTCGCTCTGCTTTTTCTTTTTCATTCTGTTTTCTTTTCTGTGTCTCCATTCTTCCATCATCCTTCTGTTTTTCACATTTCACAATAGATTGACCACAAGACGGTTCCATTTTATTCCGAGTTCTCTCTTCAACTGATCCGATTCATCCAGAAGATGTTTATCCAATGCGAACAGACTGTTGTATTTTCCCTTCATATATAAATGCTTTGGATAGAAGAAGCTATGTTCCAGACATGGTGCCGGACATTCTTGTCTCTCCCTTTGTTTTCCACGTTCACCGTGTTCCAGTACAGCGCAAAGTGTACAATAACTCGACGTATTTGTCTGATAGAACGGCACGTGTAGATGGTTCTGTATCTTTTGCGGTATTTCCTGTGTATAACCGCAGCTTTCCCACTCATAACTGCTGATTCCAAAGCTTTCTTCCAGATAGGTGCGATAAAATCCTGCATTCAGATTATTCTGTTCCAACAGCGTCTTATCTCCCATCTTGTAGGACATTCTCGGATCTTTCTTCCGCTTGTTTAACAGAGTTCCAAGACACGGGATCAGATGTTTGGTCCGTCTTACAAGACGTGCCAGTCCCCAATCATTGACTACAACCTCAAGTCGTTTCTTCTCTGCCCCGGAAGTCTTCTGTTGTTCACACCACTGATTCAGGCGTGTCAACAGCTGCTCTGTCTGTGCAAGCCTGTCTTCCCGAATAAAGGAAAAGGCAACGGTCACTTCCATCCGTTCTTTATCTGCTTTCTCAAGAAGTGCAAAGAACTGTTCTTCTTTCGGGAATAAATGTGGACAGAATTGATTGCCGAGATACAACCGGTCCGGTTGTCTTCCCAGAATCCGCGCATCTTTGATTCCATGCTGCTGCCAGTATTCTTTCATGAACCGTTCAATCGGTCTGGTCAGATATTGTTCGTATAGTTTCGGATGATCCAGTTCTACTGCTAATTCTGCCGGCAGATTTTGGAAGATCTCCGCATTCTGAAACCACGCTTTATTTTGTTCTGTTTCATTCTTGAAATGTTCCTCTTCTTCCTGCGCGGGATAACCGGTCATTTCTTGCGCCAGATGTGCATCATCCTCTTCCAGCTTGAGCGAAATATATCGGCTGTATTCGACACAGAGCTTCTGAAAGGCTTCTTTATAATCTTCCTGTTCTGTGAAAATATCATAGACTTGATAGAATTCGGTCTGTTCCCCTGCCTCTATCTGAAAATGACGGATCTCAATCTCTCGATACTCTGTCTGCTCCATCTGATAGAAGCAGATCTTGAATGCTTTCGGATGAATGTTCTCCTCTGCTTTCCCTCTCTTGCAAAACCGGATGCGGAATCCTTCGGATGAAATCTCTGTCAGGCGGACTTCTCTTTGCCTCTCTTCTATCGAATCTTCTGTCATAACTCCAGCCAGAAGTCCATATGGAATCATCTGAATTCCTTTGATCCTTCGCTTTTTCATTTGCTTCCTCTCTCTTTTACAAAATCCCTGCTTGAACAAAGAATGTGCCTCGGCACATTCTTGCGCCTGCGGCGGTCGCTTGCGACACTTACATTATACGCCGCAGTGTGCATCCTAAGCGGAGCGTTTTTTATATATTAGGAAAGCACTTTCCTAATATATAAAAGATCGTGCTGTCAGCAGAACTCTCCGCCGACAGCACGATTCCTATACTTTTTACTTATATGATTCTATTAGATGTTCAGAAGATCACTGAATACTCTCAGGGCTCCGTCTGTCTCATGTGCAAGTACGCGTTTTGCAAGGACTTTACCGAGCTGAACACCTTCCTGATCGAAGCTGTTTACATTCCACAGGAATCCCTGGAACATGATCTTGTTCTCAAAGTGAGCAAGCAGTGCTCCGAGAGATGCCGGTGTTAACTGCTCTCCGATAATGATGCTTGAAGGACGTCCTCCTTCGAAGTTCTTGTTGCGGTTCTCATCTTCTTTACCACATGCAAATGCTACGATCTGAGCAGCTACGTTCGCGCAGAGTTTCTGCTGGCTTGTGCTGTCCTGAATCACAACATCTGTACCGATCTGGCTGTTCTTGAATCCTACGAACTGAAGCGGCACAATATCTGTTCCCTGGTGAAGAAGCTGATAGAAGGAGTGCTGTCCGTTTGTTCCAGGCTCTCCGAAAATAACCGGTCCTGTTACATAATCAACCGGCTCACCAAAGCGGTTTACGGATTTTCCGTTAGACTCCATATCCAGCTGCTGCAGATGTGCAGGGAAACGGCTCAGTGCCTGAGAGTAAGGAAGTACTGCTGTGCTTGGGTATCCGAGTACATTTCTCTCATATACACCGATCAATGCATCGAGCATCTCCGGGTTCTCTTTGATATTCTTATTGAGGGACAGTTTATCCTCAGCTGCTGCTCCGTCAAGGAACTGTGCAAATACTTCCGGTCCGAATGCGAGGGAAAGTACTGCTCCGCCAACTGCTGATGTAGATGAGAAACGTCCTCCGATATAGTCATCCATGAAGAAGGCTGCAAGATAATCATCACTCTTGGCAAGTGGTGAAGTCTCACTTGTTACTGCGATCATATGCTTAGATGCGTCAAGTCCTGCGTTCTTAAGAGCATCCTTTACAAAGGACTCATTTGTCAGAGTCTCAAGTGTTGTTCCTGACTTGGATACAAGTACGAAGATGGAATGAGCAACATCTACAGAATTCAGAACTGCTGCCGCATCATCCGGATCAACGTTGCTGATGAACTTTGCTTCCATCTTGAATGTATCATTCTTCTTTGCCCAGTTCTCAAGTGCAAGGTACATTGCGCGAGGACCGAGGTCACTTCCGCCGATACCGATCTGAACAACTGTTGTAAACTTCTCTCCGGCACCGTTTGTGATCTCACCCGCATGTACTTTATTCGCGAACTCAGCAATCTTCTTCTGCTGCTCTACATAGAAAGTACGCTTGTCTACACCGTCAGCCTCAACAGCATCTCCGAGCTGTCCGCGTGTCATGTGGTGAAGTACGAGACGCTTCTCTCCTGTGTTCACAACTTCTCCGTTGTAAAGTGCTTCGAACTTCTCTGTCAGCTGTGCTTCTTCTGCCAGTTTCTCAAGAGCTGCGAGAACTGTGTCATCCACTTTCTTCGCTGCATAATTGTATGCTAATCCTTCTGCCATCGGAACGCTGTAGTTCTTCACACGCTCTGCTCCGTTCTCTCCGGCCATCACTGCTGCGAGGTCTACACTTTCTGTCTTCTCAAGTTCCTGATAAGAAGTAAGCTTATCCAAATTGTTCCAGGTAATCATCGTTGATTCCTCCTTCATAAAATAAAGTTCATATCCGGCTGTCGGGTTCAGTATCTTCTGACCGGCAGACCATCCATTTCATAAAAAAACTATTGTTAATTTCTCAACAATCAAGTTCATTATACAATCAATCTCGTGCAAATTCAACCCACAAACGATATTATCAGATTGCTGTCCGCACATCGTATAACCGGTAATAATATCAGAGCAGCTCTGCAAACAGACGTAAGATCAGCTGTCCGAGTCTTAAGCCCGCACTTCTTCCTTCTTTATACTGCTCGGTCACTTCTCTGCTTTCTCCCATCGTGCGGATCAGATCATCCCGGATCTCCAGCACTGCGTCGCAATCTGCCAGGAAGCATCCATTCTCAAAGTGATGGTACAGGCTGCGGTAATCGAGATTGATCGTTCCGCAGGTCGCCATTTTATCATCTGCCACACTCATCTTCGCATGACAGAATCCCGGTGTCCACTCATAGATACGGACTCCATGCTTAACCAGATTATGATAGAAGGAACGGGTCACACTGTAGACCATCTTCTTGTCCGGGATACCCGGTGTTATGATACGCACATCAACACCACGCTTTGCTGCCAGTGTGAGTGCATGTGTCATCTCGTCTGTAATAATCAGGTATGGAGTGATAAACCAGCAGTATTTCTCTGCTTTATTCGCCATACTGATATATACTTCCTCGCCTACCTGCTCACCATCGAGCGGACTGTCTGCATATGGCTGGACATAACCACGCTGTTGTGCCTGGTATGCATAGTGGATCACATATTTCTCCGGTACAAGTTCTTTTGACTTTACATTTCCGGCTGCATTCCACATTTCCAGAAATGCTACTGTCATAGACTTGACTGCATCTCCTTCCATACGAATCCCGGTATCTTTCCAGATTCCATACGGATGTGTGATGTTGAAATACTCATTCGCCAGATTGTATCCACCTGTGTAAGCAACCTTTCCGTCAATCACAGTAATCTTCCGGTGATCGCGATTGTTCAGGAACATATTCAGTCCCGGCAGAATCGGGTTAAATACACGGCATTTGATTCCTAAAGATTTCAGTTTTGTTGCAAAATCCATGTTCACAAACCAGATCGATCCCATATCATCATAGAAGATACGGACTTCTACGCCTGCTTTCACACGGTCTTCAAGTACCGTCTGGATCCGTTGCCATGCCTCTTCGTCTTCGATGGCATGATACTCCATAAAGATGAACTTTTCTGCCTTTGAAAGATCCTCCAGCTGTGCATCCAGCCCTTTGATCGCCTCATCATAATATGTAACATCTGTGTTCTGATAAACCGGGTAACAAGAGTAATTCGTCAGATAAGAAGCGATTGCCCCCGCCTGCGGACTCTCTTCTTTCATCCATTCGAGAATCTGTCTGTTATCCGGAAGATATGGGAGCAGTTTTTTATCAATCTCTTCATATCTTGCCCGCATCTTCTTCGTGCTTCCGTTCAGACCTACGAGAAGATAAAGACTCACACCAAGAATCGGGAATGCAAGCATCAGTATGATCCATGGCATTTTCATCGATGAAGTCTTATCCATGCTGTAAAGTCCAAGCACAAGAAAGATTGCCACGATTCTTGTTGCCCAGTCAATAATGGTTGCGTATTCACTTACCTTTGTGAACAGAAAGAGAAGGAAGACAATCTCCAGCAAGATAGATACTGCTGTGAAGATCAGCCTCTTTGTTCCGTTCTCTGTCTTTTTCTTTCCCTCTAATGTACTGCTGCTCAAATCTACATGCCCCTTTTCTCTTTTCCTTTTAATAATTGCTATTTTCTCTTTGCATAGAAAGACGGAGAATCCGATCACTCAGATTCTCCTGACTCTTTTAATTAACACATACTATAACAGATATGGAAGGAAATTGAAACAAGTATTTTCTTTTTCCACTGTTTTTTTATTCATGTCTAAGTGCCTCGATTGGATTCATGTTCGCCGCTTTCACGGACGGGATCAGTCCGAAGATAATACCGATCAGTGTGGAGAACAGCACTGCTATCACAATCGAAACTCCGCTGATCGCTACCGGAACCGCTGAGACTCCGGATATAATATACGCAAGTGCGATTCCTCCAAGAACACCTATAATTCCTCCAAGCAGTGTCAGTACCGCCGCCTCTGTCAGGAACTGTGTCAGAATTCTGCGCTTTCTCGCTCCGAGTGCCTTCTTTAATCCAATCTCGCCGGTACGTTCTGTAACCGACACGAGCATGATATTCATAACTCCAATTCCACCAACTAACAGGGAAATGCTGGCGATCCAGATCAGCTGCTGATTTGTCGAGTTACTGATCTCCTGGATCTGTGTTGCCTGTTCTAACAGATCTTCTCCTTTGTATTTCACGGTATCATCTGAAACTGTCAGCATAGCATTTAAAATATCTGCGGCTTTCTCTCCTGCCGTTGTCATATCATCTGTACTTTTTGCACGCACGACAAGGTTCTGTGGTTCGTCATACTGGTAGATGACCGGCCATACATTATCCGGAATAATGATCTTTCCACTCTGGTCATCTGACATGTAGCGGTAGTAATCTTCCATTGAGTTGATCACCGGCTGGGACTCTGCTTTCTTTGCAACCATTCCAACGACAACAAAAGGTTCTCCTTTAATTTCGATCGTTCTTCCGATCACATCTGCATTGTCGAATAAACTTGCCGCTGTTGTCTTGTCTATCAAGGCTACTTTTCGTCCTTCGGAATAATCTTTGTCTGTTAATCCTCTTCCTTTGGTCACCTGATATCCGTAAACATCCAGATAATTTCTGTCAATTCCAAGAATCACGCTGTTACTTAATGACTTTGCGCCGCGGTAAACTGCGTCGTATTCATTTCTTGTATGATATAAAGACGCTGTCTCCACTTCCGGGAGTTCAACGACCTCCTGCAGTGTCTCGTCTGAGATCTCCGGCACTCCGTCCGGGAGTGACTGATACTGCAGATCGATCGGCCAGTCACCCTGATAGAGCTGTACATTTACCGCGTCATTTCCTGCACCGACCAGATTCTTCTTAATCTGTTCATTCGTTCCTTTGATCGTGGACACAATTGCTATAATGGAACCGATTCCTATGATGATTCCGAGCATTGTGAGCGCAGATCTTAATTTATGATTCCAGATTCCCTGAAACGCCAGTCTGATGTCTTCTAACATAATGGCACCTCACTCTCTTTCATTTTGATACTGTTCAGTCTTCTTAATAATAGTCGTACAGGGTATCTGCTTCCTGTGTCTTTGCGCCTTCTTTGACATCTCTGCCGTAAGGGAACGCGATCAGGTCGTCCATTGTGAGGCCGGAGGTGATCTCCAGTGAATTGTACATATTTTTGCCAACCTCTACATACTGTTTTGTTAATCTGCCGTTATCGCCCCGCTTGTAGACATAATAGCGGTTTCCTTCCTCGCGGACAAACATTTTTTCAAGATAGATCGATCCATCACTACCTGCTGCAATTCCATTCATCGACAGATTCACAGACTCACCATTCGAGAGATTTGCGTCTCCGTGGATCACGAGCGTGAACGGATAGAAGGACTGATTCTGGTTCTCTCCTGTGGAATAATCGCTTACCGGTGAGTTGCCAACACCTGTAACTGTCGCTTCGTAGGATTCTCCCGACTGCCAGGACATTACAGTCGCAGTCATTCCTTCTTTGATCTGATCAAGCATTGTCTCTCCGACTCTTCCGGTCACATAGAAACCTTCTTCTCCGACAACGCTGACAACCGGTTTGTTCTCATTCTTTGCAGACGCTTCGTCAGTCGCTTCTTTGACTACACCTTCTACCGTACTTTTGATCACGCCGTCCCCGACCTTTTTCTTCAGCTTTTTCAGTTCCAGTTCAGCGGATCTCCTGGAAAGATCCAGATCTTTGATCTTCTGCTCTTTCTCCTTGATTTGCTTCGTCACTTCTTCCTTTGACGGGAGGTCCGGGGTGTCTGGGATAACCGGATCTTCTGAAATATCCGGTTCCGGAGTTGGCTCTGGTTCTGAAGTTGGCTCTGGTTCCGGAGTTGGCTCTGGATTTGGAGTTGGCTCTGGATTTGGAGTCGGCTCTGGATTTGGAGTCGGCTCCGGGTCTGGAGTTGGTTGTGGATCCGGTATGACTACCTGTCCTGTTTTTCCATCGAGGATCCAACAGGATAAGAATTTTGTCGGTGCTTCTGCGTTATCTACTACATCAAAGGCACACACTTGACCCTCTTTTAATACTTTGAGCATAAACGGTGCATTTACGGCTGCCCCCGGTGCACAAAGATAACGATACGGTTTTTCCATTGTTCCGTCTGCGTCTTCTTTATTATAAGGAACAGAATCTAATGTGATCTCACTGTAAACCTCTTTTCCCTTTAATGCTTCAGGGAATGGACGCTCAATTGCGGAAGACGGTACATCGTCTTTTTTATTATCATCTTTCGAAGTATCGTCTTTTGTGTTGTCATCTTTTGTCGTATCATCTTTCGAGGTATCACCATCCGGTTTTTTATTCTCATCCTCTTTTGATGTATTAAGAACGGTTGTCTTTACAGCACTCATCTTCTGTACAGTTGGCTGCTGTTCTCCATCTGCGCTTGTCTGCACGACGGATGCCCCTGTATCTGCCTTCGCGGTCTTCGTCCCCTTGAGCTGGGTGATCTCTTTCTGCAGGTTCTGAATGTTCAGGTCAATCCCCTGAATCTGCATTTCTTTCATCTCAAGTTCCAGGGAAGAAAGTGTCGTGTCGTATGCCACAAGACGGTCTCCAACTTTCACCGTATCCCCGGCTTTCACGTAAACCTGTGTGATCGGCATAGTATCATCCACGTAAATGTCCTGCTTTTGGTTCGTTGTGACGGTTCCGTAACTTGCAATCCCGCTATCATCGTACCAGCCACCGGAATTCATACTGCTGACAGGAGTCACTTTAACAGCCTTTCCGCTGTTCTTCACTGCGAAACCGATTCCAAGTGCAAGAACGATGCAGCCTGCTGCCACAGGAATGCCGATCTTGATTATTTTCTTTTTATTCATCCACACTCTCCTCCGTTCCCGGAACTCCTTCCTGCATTGCATTCTCTTCTACAGGTTCTTCGTAACCGCCCTCGGCTCCTGACATATCTGAAGTACTGCCTGATGTACCTGAATCGTTCTTCACAACAGCTGCACCTTTTTTGCACTCCTCGCTTGGCCATACAATGTAATCAGAAGCTTTCAGTCCGTCTACGATCTCACAGGTTCCCATATCTTCGTTCGTCTCTCCGAGTGTAACAGAACGCTTCTCCAGCTTGTCATTATCTCCTGCTACCCATACATATGGATGATCTGAATCTGCGTCTACAATGTAGTCACGCATCAGCCACATCTTGTCTGCTTCCAGTGAAGTACTTGTCTCGATATAGACATGCTGTCCGAGCATCAATCCATCTATTGTATCCAATGTGACATAGAATGGATACTTTGTTGCCTGATTATCGCTGTTCTCAGAACCGTAACTCATGGAATCCTGGGAACTGTTCTCCGGCTTCTCTGTGTCTACGTTATCTACTGTACCTGTCCAGATCTCATCTTCATTCACTCTGGAGCGGATTGTCACCTGTGTGCCCGGTGTCAGATCTCCGATGTTCTGCTCGCTGATCTTTCCTTTGATTCTGTATTTTCCTGTAGAAAGGATACTCATAAACGGTTTGGACTCCCCTGTAGAAGGGTCTGTTCCCTGCTGTTCGTTGATCTCCTGTACAATTCCGGCAACTGTAGAAGTTACTGTAGACTGTTCCAGGCTCTTCTGTGTACGGTTTACTTCCAGCTCTTTTACTTTATAATTGTACTCTTCCTGCTTGATCTCCATCTGAAGTTCCTGGATCTGTGTCGTATAGGACAGCTGTTCGCTGGCCGGCGCACTCTTCTTCTCCGTTGTAAGTGTCGCGATCTGTGAATTCAGGCTGCTGATGTTGTTCGTGATCTTCTCAAGCTCCAGTTTTCCCTGATCTAATGTCATGGCAAGCTCTTCTGTATCGTATTCAAACAGCTTTGTTCCAGGCTCTACTTCCTGCCCTTTTTCAACAAAGATCTGTTTTACCTTCTGATTGTCTGCCAGTGTCAGTTTCAACGTATCCTGTGCTTCAACCACTCCTGTAAACCGGTTCTGTGTCCCAAGTCCTGTCCCTGTGATCATTCCGACGGAATCCGCATAAAGAACATTCTCTCCATCTGCTCCACTTCCACCTGTCAGATTCTTCACAAGGATCAGGGCGATCACTGCCACAAGGAAGATACCTCCGCCGATCAACATTCCTTTTTTCTGTTTTGTATCCAATCCTCTTTTTTCTTTCGGCTGACTGGAACTCTGTGTGTCGGATGACTGCTTTCTGATTCCCCGCATCGTTTGCCCTCCTGCTTTGTTTTATTTTTCTTCTTTTTGTGCAAAAGATAAAAATCTCCGAAACACCCGGTACAATCTGCACAAAATATTCTCTCATACCATCAGTATACAGGAAATGTGCCTAAAAAGACATTGATATTTTCTTAAGATTTTTTATCTTTTTTCTATAGCCGGCTCACAGACTCCTTCTGCCCCGGCAAGCAGAATCATCAGAAGCAAATCTCTCTGTGGTCCAAGCCATGCTTCTTTTGGCTCATACCATTCCTGAAGGGTATGGATTCCGTCTTCTTCTCCACCTCTTCCAACAGTGATTGCCGGGATTCCCATACTGATCGGGATATTCGCATCTGTACTGCTCTCATACCGATACTCCGGTTCAATCCCCAGCAGTTCTGCCGCCCGGAATGCTGCTTTCACGATCGCACAGTCCTTTGGCTGTGCCCCCGCCGGTCTCACACCGCGTCCTTCGATCTGCACTTTGATCTGCGGCTTTGAAGCATCCCATCTTGCATTTTCTTCTTCCACTGCCTGTTTGATCACTTTATGAAGTTCTTTGTCCAATCGATTCAGCTCTTCTTCGCTGTCCGAACGGAGGTCTACCAGCATGGATGCAGAACCTGAAATTGTATTTACGGAAGTTCCTCCCTGGATCACGCCTACGTTAAATGTTGTCTTCGGCTCATTCGGGACCTGGAATTCTGCGATCTGTGCGATGGCTCGTCCCATTGCATGGATTGGATTAGGAATGCCAAAGTTCTGGAAACTGTGACCACCTCTTCCGGTAAATGTCACCTCATAACGGTGACTTCCTGTTGCCGTATAGATCACCCCGCCCGTATACTGATTATCAATCGAGACAAATGCATCTACCTCTGGACATTCTTCTGAAGCTTTGTTGTCGTATCCGAACAGATACTTCACGCCCCTTAGATCTCCAAGTCCTTCTTCACACACATTTGCACAGAAGATCAAGTCCCCTTTTGTGTGAAGATCTGCATGGATCATTGCTTTCGCTACTGCGATCATCTCCGCCACTGCATGTGTGTCATCGTTAATGCCAGGACAATAATAACGATTTCCTTCTTTTCTTATCGTCAGATCTGTCCCTTCCGGAAATACTGTGTCTGTGTGTGCTGCAAGCATTACACTTGGTCCTTCACCGGTTCCCGGCCAGATCCCAAGCACATTTCCAACAGCGTCAATCCTGACATCCCTAAGCCCGATCTCCCGGAACCGCTCCCGGATATACTCCGCTTTTTTCTCTTCCTTATAAGAAGGTGCCGGGATCTGACACATATTGAGCGTGTCCTGAGTCGTTGCCGGATCTTCTTCCTTTATATATTCCAATGCCTGTTTTATTTTTTCATTTTCAAGAATCATTTCCCTGTTTCCCTTCGTTCTGTGTACTTTGTATTTTGTTGTAATAAACACTTTTAGTATATCATATTTTCTTAATGATACCGTGATTTTGCGGATTTTCTATAACAGTAATTTTTTTATTGAACTTTTTCATTTATCGTGGTATAC
>SKEJ01001517.1_pt1 | contig 12428 bp, 9 predicted proteins | sample 4826721 | NCBI WGS metagenome assembly SKEJ01 (sample SAMN11008812, study PRJNA524170) | human gut metagenome | biome: Human fecal sample; material: Feces; isolation source: fecal sample from pouch patient p31 | host: Homo sapiens | place: Israel: Tel-Aviv | collected 2015-06-02 | reverse complement strand
CTGCCTTTAAGCGTTCTTCATGCGAATACATAAATTGACCTCCTGACACCTCTGTCAATTGGTCCAACTTTTTGTCCGCGTCCCCCTGGGGAAATTCGGTAAAATGCGGAACTTGCCTTCCCAGACGGGGAAGAAGGGCCGTAGGCCGGTCTTAACCTTGCCCTGGAAGGGAAGGTGTCTCATATACCAGTTGTCTTTAATGGTAATGCCATAAATGACTCATAAGTTGGTGTATGAGACGGATGAGTTGCATTTCTTCAGCCGAAGGTATATAAGTTCAAAACAAATCAGAACTGATTTCTTATATTTCACGTCACCGAACTGTCCCCGGAGGGGAAAGTGCCCAGCCTATCACTTTTCTGATGCTGGGCGAAAGAGTTGCATTTTCTAAGAAGGCGAAGTATCCTTTATGGTTTTCAGATTGACCATCTGCATATCTATGTTAGATAAATCCTCTAATCGAATATACCCACAGCTTTTTTTGTGCATTATTTCTTTACCGGTCTTGGTTTCCTTCCGCTCGACTTGATGAACTTCTGCATATAATAGGAAATCTCCGCATAGAGAATTGCAATCGTCAGATGGGCGAGAGCGAAAGCAGGCACATTCGGTGCGCGCATGCGCGTCCCCGTGACAGGAAGCAGGAAAATACGATTTCCAATGTGGAATCCGAACGAGAAGTAAATTCCTGCAGCGGCTAGTACCACAGCAAGCACCTTAAGGAAAATGGAAACAGTCTTCTTATTTCCCAAGTGCAGAGCCTTCTTGAAACGCGGAAGAAGAGCGCTCCAGTGAATCCCCAGGTGCAGCCCGATTGCAACGAGCATCACATAACCGCCGATCCGGTGAATCCTGTGAACGATGAGCGGCGCATTGATATCCAGCGACAGCTTGTAAGAAATCAGTGGCGCCGTAATCATGACTGCGAGGAACGAACCTATAAGCACGACATCAATCAGAAAAGTGAACCGCCTGTCCCAGTTCCACCGCCCGCGCGGAAGAGACTTATACCACTGCCTGTTCAAATAATTATGGAAAATGACGATGACAAAGAAAATCATCCCGAAGATTTCATGATGCGAACTCCCGATCTGGCGGTAATCCAGAATCGCGAGGAATAAGACAAGCATCACCGTGTCTACAATCATACGAAGCTTCATAATAAACCTCCCAAGAACCTCTTTTCTTCATTGTAGCATGCGGTAGGATACCATGTGAAATGCGAAATATGACAGAGAAACTATAGAAGAAATGTATGGAAAAGGAAATCAAAAAAGCTGCAGCGAAACAGGCAATCATTTCGCCACAGCCCTTTTTCAATTAACGCACAGGTTTTGCTGGCGCTTTACGTCCCAATTTCCTAAGATGCATCTGAATGAAGTAAGACACCGCCGCAATACCGATGACATCCACTAGATGCCCCAGCATACCGATATACACGCCGGAAGAATTCAGATTCGGGCGCGTGCCCGTCGGAAGAATAAAGTAAATGGCACCGAGAACGATTGCAAGGACCACGAGCCGGACGATTATTCCAACTGTCGAAACATTAGCAAGATGCAGCCCGTTCACAAAACGAGGTTTCAAAATCGCCCAGTGAATCCCAAGATGCAGCCCGATCGCCGCCAACATAAGAGCGCCGCCCGCTTTATGGATACCCTCGAGAAAATGAATATTGAAACCAAGAGAGTAGGAGCGCGAGATAAACGGAGCTGTGAGAAGGACAGCCAGGAAAGAAACAATCAAAAGCCCGTCAACCGCGGCCGTATACTTCCTCTCCAGTCCCCAGGATCCCTTCTTCAAAGACTTGTACCACTGCCTGTTCCAGTAATTGTGCAAAAACACCAAAACAAAAAGTACCATGCCCAAAGTCTCATGCCAATAATTCCCAAGCGGCTTGTACCCGACTACGATCAGAAATACAAACAGCATCGTCATATCCAAAATAAACCGCTTCTTCATCCCGCTCGCCTCCTTGCAAAATCTGTATTGATTCTTTTCTATATTTTAGCATGAACAAACGCTGAATTGTGACAGTTAAACAAAATTTTATCTTTGACATGAGGGAGAGGAAATGCCTGGCATAAAAGTTTTTTTATAGTACATTCCTATGACAAAGCGTGACATGTTTATCTGTTATAATAAAAACAACTTATTAAAAATCCGTAAATAAAAAATATAGAGATGAATCATTTTTCGAAGAGGAACTGCGATGAAAGAGATTCTGAAGAAATCGAATTACAAAGCGATTCTGCATTCTAAACGTGCCAATATTTATTATCTTGAGAAATGCCGAGTCATGCAGAAGGATGGACGTGTCGTCTACTTGACTGAAAGCAGCGATGAAAATTTATTCTGGAATATTCCTGTTGCCAATACGACGGTCATTCTTTTGGGGAGCGGCACATCCTTGACCCAGGCAGCTGTCCGGGTGCTTGCTTCTGCAGGTGTCATGATCGGATTTTGCGGGGGCGGTGGTACGCCTCTTTTTGCCGGTACGGATATTGAATGGATGATGCCGCAGAGCGAATATCGTCCGACGGAGTACATGCAGGGGTGGATTTCGTTCTGGATGAATAAAGAAAGACGCCTCGAAACGGCTAGAGACTTCCAAAGAGCCAGATGTGATTTTCTTGAAAAAACATGGGGGAAAGATAGGGATCTGCATGAGGAAAATTTCAATGCGGACGATCCTGAAATCGAAAGAGCATTGGCGGTTTATAGAGGTAAGATAGACAGTGCAAAAGACGTGACGGAATTGTTACTGTCAGAAGCAAAATTCACCAAATCCCTCTATAAATATGCAGCTAAGAGAACCAGACTTCCGGATTTTACCAGGAATCATGACGGTGATGATGAAGCGAACATCTTCCTGAATCATGGAAACTACCTCGCCTATGGTTTGGCAGCTTGTACTCTCTGGGTATTGGGAATTCCGCATGGGTTTGCGGTCATGCACGGTAAAACAAGGCGCGGCGCGCTTGTCTTTGATGTGGCGGACCTGATCAAAGACTCAATTATTCTGCCTTGGAGTTTTATTTCAGCAGCCAGAGGCGATGATGACAAGCATTTCCGTATGACGTGTTTGAATAAATTGACAGAACATAAAGCACTGGATTACATGTTTGAAATCGTCCAACGCAGTAGTTTGAAATATGGGCCGGGTGATTTCCTATGATGGTATTATTGATCAGCCGAAGCACCGGTAAGTCACAGAAAACGGTCCGTACGATCTTGGACAGCTTTGCGGAAAGAATTGGGGATGACGCCTGGCGCACGGTCATAACTTCGGACGGTCTGGAAGCAGTGCGGACTGCGCTTCGGAGAAATGCTACAAAAAATACGGCGGTTTCTTGTCATTGGATCAGGTCGAGGGCAAGAAGCGATCTGCTCTGGATTGTCGGTGACAGAAGCCAGTTCAATGATGCAGGCGCTGTACCTGTTAATACGACGAAAAAGAAAATCATCCATTCTGAATGGGAAAACGACTGGCAGTACCTGCCTATTATTAAAGAGCTGGCCGGTCTGGCGGGACTTTTTCACGATTGGGGCAAAGCATCGGATTTCTTTCAAAAGAAGCTGCGCTCAGGAACGAAAGAGCGGGATCCGTTCCGTCACGAATGGATGAGCTGCAAGATGATTGAAGCATGCGTAGAAGCATCAGGCGATTTTGAAGATGATACACCTTGGCTCAAGAAATTCGCTGATGGCACATTTGAAGAAGAAATCGTTTTAAATATCTTGAAAAATGAAGCTAAAGCGGGGAAATCAGATGTAACGAAGTTAAAAAAGCTTCCGCCTGCCGCGGAATGTCTCACGTGGCTGATTCTTTCACATCATAAACTTCCGGATTTAAATAAGGATGACCGGCGCGCTTATGAAGATGAAAAACGAGAAACTTTTTATGAAATGATGAAAAGTTTGAAATCATCATGGGGATACGAAAATGATGATCCGGATTTTGTAGAGAAGCGGCAGGAATGTTTCCGCTTTTCTCATGGGATACTTTGGAACGAAGGAAACATTTGGAAAAAGCATCTGAAGAAATGGACCGGCAGACTTCTTCAGGATTACGATACCTTGAAGCAGATCATGAAAGATCCTGACTATGATCCGGCTTTCCGTGAAATACTGCTTAACGCTCGCCTGGCATTAGTTTTGGGAGACCATTATTTTTCCTCTTTGGATGGCGATGCGAAGCAGGACGACGGGAAGTGGAGCGCGAGAGACCTTTGGGCAAATACCTTTTCTTTCAGGAATAAGAAAAGAAAATCTGAGAAGAACCAGTTTCTGGAGGAGCATATGACGGGCGTTTCAGATCAAGCACTTCGCGTAGCGCATCAGCTGCCTAGATTTGCGGAAGAGATGGAAAAGACGTATGACGTCAAAGCTTTGAAGAAGAGAAGCCCTGGAAAGTTTTCCTGGCAGGATAAGGCGGCTGAGACAATACGAAATTTCCGCAAAGATCGTGGAGAAGATCAGGTATCTTTTGTTGTAAATATTGCAAGTACTGGCTGCGGTAAAACTTTTGCCAATGCAAAAATTATGAGAGCGCTTTCTCCAGGAGGAGATTCCCTGCGTTACATTCTGGCATTAGGACTCCGTACTCTGACACTGCAGACCGGCGATGAGTACAGAGAAAGAATCAAACTCAGCAAAGATGACCTTGCTGTATTGATCGGGTCAAAAGCAGTTCTGGAACTTCACGAAGGAGATAAGGAGCTGGAAGAAAAACGATCAGCAATGGAAGATGAAGACGGCGAAGATATATCTCTCGCTGAAGGGCTTGCTTATGAAGACTCTTTGAACGATGAGCAGCGAGCTTTCATGAATATTTTCTTCAAACCTGCGAGAGGGATCGATGCAGATAAGAACAGTGCTTTCTTGTACAAGCCCGTTCTCGTTGCGACAATCGATCATATGATGGGGGCGACAGAAACAATACGGGGCGGACGCTTCATTCTTCCGATGCTCCGGCTGATGTCCTCTGATCTAGTTATCGATGAAATCGATGATTTTACGCAGAAAGACCTGACTGCCATTTCCCGGCTCGTGCATCTGGCGGGAATGTATGGAAGAAATGTTGTTCTTTCTTCAGCGACAATTCCTCCCGATTTGGCAGAAGGCATGTATAGAGCCTATATAGCCGGTGTGAAATGCAGGAACAGTTTCTTTATTTCCAAGAAACGTGTCAGCGTCGTACTCTGTGATGAATTCCGAACTGATATGAAGTTCATGAATACAGATGATGATTCCGACTATAGCGCATTTCATCAATCATTCATCGAAAAGCGCGTCGCGAAATTAACACGGCAAATAACAAAGAGGTCAGGATACATAGCAGATTGTGAGGATGAAGACACTGAAGATGCCAAGTCTGATAAGATGCAGTCGTACTTCAAAAGCATCCGGAAACAGGTTGTCCGTCTTTCCAAAGAAAATTTCGTTGTAGACGAGAAGACAGGCAAAAAAGTATCTATCGGTGTTGTTCGTATGGCAAATATTGATCCATGTGTAAAAGTCAGCTTGTACCTACTGCAGAATACGGATTGGGATAAAGATGATATAACACCGCGCATTATGACCTATCACAGCCGGCAGATTTTGCTGCTTCGTCATGAGCAGGAAAAGTATTTGGATAGTGTATTGAAGAGGAAAACGCTGTATGGAGAGCCTGTTGACATCAAGGATCCGGTTCTCCGAAAACATATTGATCAAGCAACAACAGATTATGTCGTTTTCATTATTGTTGCAACGCCTGTAGAAGAAGTAGGACGGGATCACGATCTCGATTGGTCAGTGATTGAGCCTTCGTCGTATCGCTCGATTATCCAGCTTGCCGGACGAGTCCTTCGTCATAGAATCATGAGCGAAAATATTGAGAAGAAAAATATAGCCGTCATGCGATGGAATCTAAGAGGATTAAATGGAAAGGCACCCGCCTTTATATATCCAGGCTATGAAAGTGGAAAGAATAAGCTGGAAAGTCATGATCTTAAAGGTATTTTGAAAGAGGATGTTTTAAAGAGGATTGATTCCATTCCGCGTATTAGAAAAGAGGACCCGCTAACCTGGAGAACGAATTTAATTGATCTCGAGCAGAAAGCGATGGAAGATTTCAACGATAAAGAAAGCAGCGGAGCCAAAGCGGTCAATGGATGGATCCGGGAATATTGGTGGATGACAGCATTGCCGCAGCGTTTGAACCGATTCAGAGAAAAAACGTATCCAGATGTACGCCTGACCGCATTGTTTGAAGATAATAAGATCAAGTTTTCTGAGTATATAGATAGGGAATTTGTTTCAGTAGGAAGGAAAAGAAGCATTGAAGCGTTTCCAGAATTTAAGGAGGGGATCGAGAAAAACTTATGGCTGAAAAGGGATTATAAAGAAGCATTGAAACGTTATGTAAATGATTCAGATTTCAGGCAGGAAGAAGAAATTCTTTTTGAAAAGTCTGAGAAGTATGGAGAAATTATCATACCTGACAATTTAGAAAAAGAATGGTTTTATTCTGACAAATTCGGATTATTCTCGAAAACGAGTGTTTAAGAAGGAAGGGAAGGGAGAAATTTGGGAGAAATTGCGGAATTTCTTGAAAGTAAAGCAGTCGCTAAGAAAATTGTCGAAGACCGCAAGAAACTACCAGACGGTTTTCTAGATGAAGAAGCCAGGCGTGTTAAGATAGGCGTCTGGGTACGCGATCTCTTAGAGAAGCAAATATCTAAATACACATTAGCAACACATGTGGGAAAATTTGCTAATCCTGACAGTACTGTGCATCTCTATGTAGAGAGCAAAGAGAGGCCTGACGGATATTTGACAACGGAAAATACACAATGTGAGACGGATATCGTGTATACGAATGCCAATATCATGACAGCGGCTATGCTTCTCTTGTATAAAATGGAAGACGGACAGTCTATATTGGAACACATTCTGAACCAGGATGGAAAAGCCGATGAACTGAAGCTTTATGGAATTGACTCGGAGAAATTGTATCAGCAATTTAAGGACCTTAAGACAGGAACCAGGGGATTTACAGATAAGAATTTAAGGCAGGTTTATTTCCCAATAAGTGAAGGAGAATATCATCTTTTGACAGTAATGCCAAGCACTAGTGAATTGGGAACATTGTTTGATAAGCTGAACATCATTAGAAGAGAATTCTCTGCTGCAAGGGATCCTAAAGATCCTAATTATGGGAAGGACTGCAGCAATGTCTGGGATAAGACGGTCATCACCTTCGGCGGGACAAAGCCGCAGAACATTAGTGGGCTTAACATGCTGCATCATGGGGAAGGATATCTGGTTTCATCACTTCCGCCTGTTTTGAATGAACGGGATTTAATTCTTCCCAAAAGGAATTTCTTTAAAGAATCCGTTCCGTATTCCGAATACAGATCTTTCGTATCACGTTTGCATGCATTATTTAAAATCAATTGGAATAATGCAGGTATTAGAGAGAAGAGAGATCGGATCCTTGGGGGAATCATTGATACGGCCATGATGACTGCCGGAAGAATCCGTGAAGAGAATCCTTCTGGCTGGAGTGATGATGAAAAGTACAATGGGCTTCCACGTTTTCAGAAAATCTGGCTCGACAATGCATACGAAAGTGAAAGAGAAGGAGACGCGTGGGTAGAAGCTGTCAGCAAGGATTTCGCGCGCTGGATTATTCGTACATATGAAAAAATTGAACGAGACGAAAAGGTAACTCTCGGAGATGCAGAGACGGATTACTTCAGAAACACCATTTATGATCAGCTGCGTGAGGAGGTGAGACTGGGATTATGAGTACATATCTTGTGATTAGGAAAATGCAGATTCATAACGCAAATGCAATGAGCAGTACATATACGATCGGAGTTCCGGCTATGACAGCATGGCTGGGAGCTGTCCATGCTTTAGAAAGAAAAGTTCGCGGTCTGAATCAGAAAAAGAGAGAAGATACTGATTTTTCAGAGATCCATTTCACAGGTGTCGCAGTCAGCTTTCATAAAACAAGGCTGCATGTGTTTAAAGGAGCGTATGGGAATGCTGTTGTTAATACGGCGAATCCATTAATTAAAAAGGGAGCTGACTGGGAAAGGCCACCTACGATTGAGGAACCGCACATTGACCTTTCGGCTTCCATCTTAATCGAGATCGATGGACTGGATCCTGATGATAAAGATGCCATTCTTGAAAAAGTACAGAGCGAAATCTGGCGGATGAAAATCGCTGGCGGTGATATCAACAGGATACAAAGTATGAGCATACAGTATACCGATGTAGATGATCCAGCAACAATCCGCAGAGTAAGAAGTATGCTCATGCCAGGATATGTCATCATTGAAAGACGGGATATCCTTAAGCAGGAAATGGAAAATGGCACTAACGGTCTTGATGCGCTTCTTGATTATACGAAAGTCAATATGAGCGCAAGGAAAGATGAAAATGGGAAAATTACGGGATGGAATCTTTCGAGAAAAGGCACAGGCTGGATCATCCCGATCTCTGTAGGTTTTAAGGGATTGTCACCACTGGGAATCTGCAGAAATCAGCGTGATAAAGAAACGCAGCATCGGTTTGCTGAAAGTGTCGTAACACTCGGTGAATTCCGTATGCCGTATCATTTCGATTCAATTGACGATATGATGTGGCGGTATGCTTATGATGAAAATCAGGAATTATATCTTTGCAGAAATCAGAAAATTTAATTAGGGAGGAATGTAAAATGGCAAAAAAAGGTGAAGTACTCGCATTCGAAAAGAAACTGGTTGTATCTGACGGCTATATGTATGGAACGACATGGGAAGACAGAAGCGGCAAAGCTGTTCCAGTCAGACTTCAGGAAAAATCAGTTCGCGGCACAATTTCTAATCGTCTGAAAGGTGCTGTAAAAAATGATCCGGCTAAACTGAATGAAGAAATTCAGAAAGCAAACCTGCAGACTGTCGACAGCGCTTCTTTGACGATGGATGAAGATACATTGAAACTTGAATTCACTGTCAAAGTACTCTCTGGCGTTCAGTATCCTTCGGCGTGCAATGATCCAAAACATTATGAAAGCATCAAAAAAATGGGAGAAGATTTCATTGCAGAAAATGGATTCAAAGAACTGTCTCGCCGCTATGCGCTGAACCTTGCAAATGGCCGTTTCCTTTGGAGAAACCGTGTCGGCGCAGAAAAAATTGAAGTCCATGTTGTCGCGCTGAAAGAAGATGGCGTGGAAAAAGAATGGATCTTTGATGCATACGATTTCTCTCTGAAAGATTTCGGTGACACATCTGACGATGTAGAAGAACTTGCAGGTCTCATTGCTGAGGCACTTTGCGGAGAAAGAAACTATCTCCTCTTGAAAGTCACTGCATTTGCCTTCGAAGGACAGGGACAGGAAGTATACCCCAGCGAAGAAATGATCCTGAACAAAGATAAAGTGGAAGGCAGAGAAAAGAAGAGCAAAATCCTTTATCAGGTAAATGATATCGCAGCTATGCATTCACAGAAGCTTGGCAACGCTATCCGTGCTATCGATACCTGGTATCCGAGCTTTGATGAAGTAGAAACCGGACCAATTGCTGTTGAACCATACGGCGCCGTAACAAACATGGGCATGGCTTACAGAACACCGAAAGAAAAGAAAGACTTCTACACACTCTTTGATGATTACTCAAATGGCGTAGATCTTGATTCCGATGATGACAAAAACTATGTCATGGCAGTCCTGGTACGCGGCGGTGTCTTTGGCAAGAACGATGAAGAGTAATTTATTATGATGAAATACTATCAAGAAATTACATTGATTCCGGATGCTGAAATTCCGCCGGATTTCCTCTGGACAAAAGTCTATGCACAGATCCATTTGGCATTCGCCGACCGGGAAAATATAGATCATAAACAAATCTATGGAGTCTCATTTCCTGAATATGCTGATGAATCTATGGGAGAAAAGGCAAGAGTTTTTGCACCGGAAGAAGCAGATCTGAAAAAACTGGATCTGAAAAAAGCACTGAGACGATTGAGTGATTACGTTCATATCACAAGCATTCGTGAAGTACCGGAGTCCAAAGTCAAAGGGTATGTAAGATTCGCAAGATACCAGCCGGACAGCTCCATTGCCAGAAAAGCCCGTAGATATGCAAAAAGGCATCCTGAAGTTACCGAGAAAGCAGCTTTCAAGATGCTGAAACAAAGAGAAGAAAAGTATGACCTTCCCTTCATTCAGTTAAAGAGCTTATCTACAGGGCAAACCTTCAATCTTTTCGTCAAAAAAGAAGAAAAGAAAGAAGAAGGCCAGGGCGGATTTACAACTTACGGGCTGAGCAAGGGTGCAGCAGTACCCGAATTTTGACCCAAATAAAAAAGGCTTCGGAAAAAGAGCGATAAAATCTAACTTTTTTCGAAGCCCCCTTTTAAAAGGGTTTTGCATCACGTAATTCCGGATGGTATGATAGAATCTAAGAAATCTCTATGCACATGCATAGATCACTGCCGCATAGGCAGCTTAGAAACACAGCCGGAGCCGCTGACGGGACTAAAGTATGATCACTGCCGCATAGGCAGCTTAGAAATTCGAAGGCAAGGAGCGCCCTTTGGTGGACCAGATCACTGCCGCATAGGCAGCTTAGAAATGTCCGACAATGCCCCAGAGAGTGTCACCGGCGATCACTGCCGCATAGGCAGCTTAGAAATGCCAGGTGAGGCGGCTTATGTCTTCTCTGTTGATCACTGCCGCATAGGCAGCTTAGAAAAGAAGCTGGGCGGCCCGTCCAAGGTCCACAGCGATCACTGCCGCATAGGCAGCTTAGAAAAGCTCCGTGCCGGGCTGGAGATTGCCTGGGTCGATCACTGCCGCATAGGCAGCTTAGAAAATCAGCGTCGAGATGGTTCAGATCTCGACGCTGATCACTGCCGCATAGGCAGCTTAGAAAATAGACACAGCACTTTACAGGGCGGGCAATAATGATCACTGCCGCATAGGCAGCTTAGAAAAGTATCTCCAATAGCCAAAAGAATCAAGGCTAGATCACTGCCGCATAGGCAGCTTAGAAAAAATTTGTGAAAGGAGTGTTTTAAATGAACATGATCACTGCCGCATAGGCAGCTTAGAAACCTTCCTGAGTTCGTAAACTACTACGATATCAGATCACTGCCGCATAGGCAGCTTAGAAAAACAAGTTTGACCGGCCATCCGATTGTAATGTTGATCACTGCCGCATAGGCAGCTTAGAAACGTGTTCCAGAGGAAATCCAGGACCAAAAGGTCGATCACTGCCGCATAGGCAGCTTAGAAACGTAGACACCCGTGTGGCGATGACCTGCAGACGATCACTGCCGCATAGGCAGCTTAGAAATTCACGGAAAGCTCCGGGAGCGGCAGGTCTGCGATCACTGCCGCATAGGCAGCTTAGAAATCCTGCCGGTCGTCTAGCGTATAACTCCAGTCGATCACTGCCGCATAGGCAGCTTAGAAATTCTGGGTGGGCGGTGAAAACCTGAAGCTCAAAGATCACTGCCGCATAGGCAGCTTAGAAATTTCATTCAGCAATCGGGTTTCCAGCTTCGCGGATCACTGCCGCATAGGCAGCTTAGAAATTCTTGGAAGGCCCTCCGATAAAGAGGGCTTTGATCACTGCCGCATAGGCAGCTTAGAAACTCAGCATTAAAGAAGCGGCCCAGATGGTGGGGATCACTGCCGCATAGGCAGCTTAGAAAATAGAAGTGCCAAACCGGTGAGCAGAACCAGTGATCACTGCCGCATAGGCAGCTTAGAAATCCTGAGCGAGGAGCTGAGCCTTGCACTATTCGATCACTGCCGCATAGGCAGCTTAGAAATGTGCTGCGATGCATTACGTCCGCATGAGACCGATCACTGCCGCATAGGCAGCTTAGAAATCCTTTCATCGGCTTAACGTGAATCACAATCAGATCACTGCCGCATAGGCAGCTTAGAAATTTTCTGCATGCGTAACTGTCGTAGATAAACAGATCACTGCCGCATAGGCAGCTTAGAAATGCAGGATGTAAGCCACGCCGCCACCCATTCGGATCACTGCCGCATAGGCAGCTTAGAAACTCATCCCCTGGCAGGCGCTGGTGCTCTTCTAGATCACTGCCGCATAGGCAGCTTAGAAATGGAAGATCTGAAAATCCTTTTTGCGAAGCTGTGATCACTGCCGCATAGGCAGCTTAGAAATGAACGGCAAGGATACGCTTAACCGGGGGATCGATCACTGCCGCATAGGCAGCTTAGAAATAATAGGAAAAGCGTTCCAGTAGTTTCTAACAGATCACTGCCGCATAGGCAGCTTAGAAATACCGGTTTCGCATTTTGCACGGCATGTACTTTGATCACTGCCGCATAGGCAGCTTAGAAACATGATGAAGTCCGGAACCGAGACGCGTGGGAGATCACTGCCGCATAGGCAGCTGAGAAATTAAGA
>SKEJ01001515.1_pt1 | contig 12465 bp, 9 predicted proteins | sample 4826721 | NCBI WGS metagenome assembly SKEJ01 (sample SAMN11008812, study PRJNA524170) | human gut metagenome | biome: Human fecal sample; material: Feces; isolation source: fecal sample from pouch patient p31 | host: Homo sapiens | place: Israel: Tel-Aviv | collected 2015-06-02 | reverse complement strand
ATAAAATAGTTGCTTTTAGGGGAAGCGATGAAAATCCAAATAGACTATTAAAATTTGGTCCTCTTGATAATGAAGCCGCATGGGGAAACCGATTAATTCTAAATAATACATTTTTGGGGAGAAATCCTCAAGAGAGAGCCGCAAAATATCAGATTAGGAAGATCATTGATGAAATCAGAATAAACTATCCACATATTGAAAATCTTTATATAACTGGACATTCCTTAGGTGGTTATCAAGCAGTTAATGCTGGTGACTGGATTTTAGAAGACGATAAGTTAGCTGATATTGAAGCAAAATTACGAAGAGTTGTTAATTTCAATGGTCCAGGTTTTCAACATAGAGACGATAGTCTTCAAAGAGCAACTTCAAAAGGTAAAATGTTTACACGTTATTTGGTTGATAAAATAGACAGGGATAATAGTTTTGCAACAATAGGACCAATGCCAAATGATGTAAAAGTACCATACAAACAGACTATTAATAATCCCGACGTTGAGGTCCATAATTTAACATCGTTCTTCTATACTTTAGATCAAGGTTACCGTTCTTCCAAATCACGTTTTATAGATAGTGGTAATTATCCTTTAATTACTGACGTTGTTGAAGTGAAAAACTATCTTTTAACTCTTCCGGAATCGCCAAATTATGTTATTGATCCATCTGGAACAATTATAAATAGCGTAACAAGTAAAGCTCTATCTGATGCCCAAGTTACAGTCTATTTTAAGGACGCAAATGGCAAGGAGAAAGTTTGGAATGCTGATGACTATTCTCAACTTAACCCAGTTTTAACAAGTGTAAATGGGGAATTTGCTTGGGATGTTCCTGAAGGCCTTTGGAAAGTCAAGGTTTCTAAAGAGGGGTACATTTCATCTGAATCTGATTGGCTTCCTGTAGCGCCTGTTCAAACGGGGATTGACTTTAAATTGGTACCTCATACTTATTCCCTTAATTACAATTTAGGTGGTGGCAGTGTTACTCGTGACTTACCTTCAACATACCAAACCGACGTTGAAGTTCCTTTGGTCAGTCCAACTCGTAGTGGTTATATTTTTGAAGGGTGGTATGATAATCCAGATTTTATTGGAAATAAGATAGACAGTACTCTCTTTAATTCAGTTGGAGATAAAACCTTATGGGCTAAGTGGGCCCTAGCTAGACAAGTTAAAACTCGTCAGGAGAGTCGTGTCATCACAACAGATAAAGTAGAATACGTTGATGATGCAAGTCTTGATGCAGGCAAAGTTAGAGAAGTTGCAGCAATAAACGGAAAAGTTTTAGTAGAAATCACAGACGTTTATGTAAATGGTGAATTGCAATCAAGTACAGAAAAAGAATTATCACGTATTGAACCACAATCTAAGAAGGTTTATCGAGGAACAAAACAGATATCCCAAGTTCCCGATGTTGCACCAATAGAGCAAAATAAACCAGAGGCTATTATTGAAACCAAGGTTCGTCAAGAAAGTCGAGCTCTTAAGACTGATAAGGTTGAATACGTTGATGATTCAAGTCTAGATGTAGGCAAAATTCGAGAAGTTGCAGCAGTAGATGGGCAAGTTTTGGTAGAAATCACAGACATCTATGTAAATGGTGAATTGCAGTCAAGTACAGAAAAAGAATTATCACGTATTGAACCACAATCTAAGAAGGTTTATCGAGGAACAAAACAGATATCCCAAGTTCCCGATGTTGCACCAATAGAGGTTAATAGAATCGAACGTAATAATATTACGAAAGAGCATCAAGGGGTTTCTACTGTGATAAATACTAAGTTAGAGCCAGTAGTGATGAATCAATCGTCTTCAGAACCTCTTTCATCAAAAGAAACAACCATAAGAACTAAAGGTTATTTACCAAATACAAGTAGTGAATATGGTTATGGCTTTGAGTGGGCAGGTATTATTGCTTTAGTAACGGCTCATTTTGGAATAATCTCAAATAAGAGAAAGAAAAATATAAAAAACTAGTTATTAGTGATGGGTTAACTCAACTTTAAGAATTATTCCACATTAAGACTGATGGGGAAGTTCTCAGAAGTGCTATTCTTCTGGGAGCTTTTTTGATGTTAAGGAAACTGAGGATTATATATTTGAAAAGGTTATCGACGTGATCGCAATTAAACGTGGGTATCATGCAGAGGCACACAATGAAAATTTTTGAAGTTGCCTTTATATTTTGGGTGCTCTAGCCTTGCATTGATATCAAAAATCTATATAATAATTAAAACAGAGCCAGAAGAAAGGGTGAGAATTATGTTTATGATCTTGGTTCTATTACTTACATTAGCGAGTTTCTTATATGTTACCATCGGTATCGCCAAGAAAATCTTTTCAATTTTCGCCTTAATTACACCAATTGTAGTCTTGGGTGTTGGGCTTCTTATCGCTATGAATTAACAAAAGTCAAGGGGGGTCACTATCTTACAGGTAGTGCCCTTTTTTGTTATGCTTTTAATGTCAAAAAAGACATTAAAGGAGAAACATATGAAAGCACTTAAACTTATAAGAGAGGACGGTTATGAGAACGTCCATTATGCTAGTTTAGGGGAGCAAAAATTTAGAACATTGGTTGTTGCAGATAGGAAAGATGAACAAGAACAATGGTTTGAGCAACCAGAAATTGAATGTGTTCCAGAAGAGGTTTCAGATATCATTCGAAACTATACACTCCCATATATTGATCTCGGAAATACTGAAGATGAGTATTTGTTAGAACAAGCAACTAATAAGGTTGTATCAGTTGTGGTAGAAAATGTGCTTGAAACACAGCCATTTATTCCTAGAAATAGAAATGGTCGCCCTATCGGTGAAGGTGTAGCTTTCTGCGATATGTTAGTAGGGCGTATCCAAAATGGAGAACTTGCTGGAACAGCAGTTTATATTAAACAAACTGAATCTGGCTTCCGACAACCAAAAGATTTCTTTAAAATGGTTGGACGGATTTTTCCTTGCAAATTAACTGAAATTCATATCCAAACTATCGACAATTATAAACTAACTATTAATAACCCATCAAACTATGTTGTTGAAGGTAGTATTGAGTTAGCTGAGTGGTTAACTAATTATCAACTTCTTCAGCAAATTGAAAAGAGTAAAGATAACTCTTCACGTAATCGAGATAGAAAAAATATCTTAGAGCGTACTCATGAAGGTATTGTATCAGCCGTTATTAACAATGGTAGCAATGCAGGTATCATGGTAATGACCAAAAAATTACAAACGGTATTTATTCCAAAACATAGAGTAAGTTATGAGTGTGATTCTTCATTTGTTAACCTAGACGAAGTAGTATCAGTCTTTGATAGGGTGGAATTTAAAATTACTGGGGCCAATACCCAAAAACCAAGTCCAAATCAAAGAGAACGTCACATTATCCATGACTATATTCGTATCGAGGGAGATATGAAAGTTCTCGAAGAAGCACCTCAAGATGCTTTGATTGAGATGATTGATAATAAGAAAGTCATAGGACGATTGTTTAAAGTGCGATTTATCAGTTTTGACCCACAGAGTCTACATACCGTAGAGTTGGTTGACTTTCCAGGTATCAAAATTAAGATGAAGGACTCAGGTTCTTTAAATCGAGTTCCTTTTAAGCAAGGAGATGAAATTTCAGTTGTTATTCAAGATGCTCATTATCGCTGGGTAGACGCAAATAGCAGGGGGCGTCGAGTGGCTAAAAAAACTGAAGAAGTGAGCAGTAATTCACAGAATACGGAAGAGAAAAAATGTCTGTTTCGTATCAAATCACGTTTCAATAGTTTCTATCCAAATCGTGTGAACAGTAAAATCTTATCAACATTTTTTACTAGTTGAGTCGCATATAGTTCCCTCTGAAATGGGAACTTTTTGTTTACGTTCGGAACAGAAAAATTTAACAAGGAGGGATTATGAATCATCACAATATCAATGCTATTGTCTATTATCTGATAGTCTTTATTAGGTATGTCTTACCTATTACCTTGGTCTTTATCGGTATCGGTAGGTGGAGTTATGCTAAATCTATCAATAATCCAGAGAAACAAATCATGGGAGTAAATTTTGCCTTAAAATCAATTTTATTCTTATATATCGTTACATTTATCCCTATTTTCATCATCTATGGACTCGCAATGATATCGAAGGGAGGCACACATAGTGGTGACTTCTCTATGATTAGTTTCGTAGAGGTCTTTACCCTAATAGAAATTCTAGCAGTTGGAATATTACCTGCATATGGTTTCATACAGGGATACATATATCACTATCAATGGTTGATTACAGAAGGTAAGAAAACAACAAGTTTACCTCGACGAAATCTATTCATTAGACTTGGAATAATAAGTCCGATTGCTATTGTTGTATTTATGGAAGTCTTGAAAAAAATGTTTGCTTACTAGAGAGGTGCTTTATGCGGAAGATCTTGAAATTATTTTTTAATCGTTATTATACAAATGGTAAGCGAACTATAGATATCTTACTGTTTTGTTGGCGAAAATATATTGATTGGGTATATCATATATCTTTTGGATTATTTGCTTTCAATATTATTATGTTTATCTTCAGATGGCGTTTGCCTAATTGGGTATTTATATCTTTATTTATATTTTTGTTCGTCAATATGGCTTTAGTTTTATACATTGGTGTATGGCACAGTAATGTTACAAGTCGTCAAATTTTCGTGTTATTTGAAAAATATGATACCTTAAAACGAGCAGAACGAAAGAAGATTATTGGTAAGTATGCTATAAGAGCAGCACTAGCAGCAGTACTTATATCTTCTGGATTATATGTACTAACAATCAATAACTTTATCTTATCCCTCATCAATCGTATGTATGATGTAGCAGATAATTATCTCAAATATATGCCCTGGTCAATACCAAATGGAAGTCAGACAGGTATTGTATTAAGTTATCATACTCTCAAACCTTTAATAGGAGCGGACTGGTTCAACAGTTTATTATTGTTGACTCCGATTGGAGCAATTGGTCTTTTTTTTTATAATAGTTATGCGACTGGGATTGCTGAAAAAACCTATGAGAAACTTGTTGAGCAATGGCTAGGTGGACGTTACTTCCAAGATAGTGTATTAAGTAATATTGTTCATAATCAAGATGAAAAAGGTCAAGCAAATTTGGTTATGGGGCTTAACTCTAAAACTGGAGAGCAAGTGATTTTACACGCTAATGAGAGGACTTATCACACTATTATCTTTGGTTTGATTGGTACTGGTAAATCGGCAACGATTCTGATTCCAGCAATGCTACAGGATATGGAAAATATGAAATACTATCTATTATCCTATCGTAAGTATTTGATGAAAGTAGATGAAGAACTGGAACAAGAATTCTTTAGCACAGAGTTTGAACGTAAGAAAAAAAGACGTGAATTGTTGGAGCAGTGGTATAACAATGGTTATGCTGCAGAGCTTACAAATGGTATTTATATGACTGAACCATCAGGTTCGATGTATGGCACAATTGTTAAGTACGCTCATAAAATGGGCTTCCCTGATGAAATGATTTGGACTCTAGATCCTACTAACCCAGGTACTGGTGCAATTAATATTTTGGATGGAGATACTACTCAGGTAAAAGGGGCTGTTCGAGACTTATTTAAACGATTTAGTGATCCAAGTGGGACCGGTTCTTCTTTCTTCCTTAACCAAGAAGGACAACTTACTGATAATATCATTACGGTCATTAAAGAGGTAGCGTTGATACCAGATGCCCCAATCAACTACATGTTAAAAGGTAAGTCTCCAACACTAACGGAATTCTCAAATATGTTACGTTCTAGTGATTGGATTGAAGCCTATATTGCTGTTTTTGAACAATTACTCAATCGAAAGAAAAGGCTTTTTGAAGAGACGTTGAAAAAGCATGAAGAGTTCTTAAAGCAGGAAAAAGAAAAGTGGTTAGAGGAATCAGAGTACAATCGTGAACACGAACAACTCTTTGATACTATCCTTAGACCAGAGAATGTTCATGAAGCTATAAACGCATTTAATGATGAAAGAAATAAACTTGAAAACCTCCAAAGTTCTTATGATTATTTTATCAATGCTCATCAATTAAATTCGTACACAGAGGAATATTATTATACCTTTGATGCTAACGTTTCTGGTCTAAAAGCAGTTATTGATGACCTATCATCTTCACCAGAAATTCGTCGTGTATTTTTCTCTCAAAGTACCAAAGATTTAGATATTGTTTTAAAAACGGGTGGAATGATTTTGGTCAATTCTGCTAAAGGTGTTCTTGGTAAAGAAAAGTCTCGAATGGTAGCACAGATGGTAACACTAGTTATGCAAAATGCTGCTCAAAGACGTCTTCCAGATAAGTCTCCTTTCTTTGCTTTTTATGAAGATGAAAAGAATGGTTACTTGATGCCAGGTAATGATAGTAACTTCCTAGATGAGTCTCGTAAGTTCCATGTTCCAGTTATGCATGCTTATCAACATGACGAACAAATTAGGGATTCTATTGGCGAATCTGGGGCTGATGCAATCAAGATGTCTTATCGTAATGCCTTTACCTTCCAACAAACCTCAACAAAGGTTGTAGAGTTCATTAATCTACGTTCAGGAGGAAAACATTATGCTCTTAAAGAAACCAAACGTGCAGCAAACGATGATCTCTTAGCAGGAAATCAAGGTAACTCAAGTGCAACTTCAGAGGAAGTAGTAGAAGAAGATAACTTCACTGCTAGAGATGCAAATAACCTAGAGAAATTCCAAGTTGGTGGTGTTATCGTCAGTGATGATGAAGTCTCAAATATGATTTATTTGACAACATCTCCGCATTTTGAAATGGATATTTCAAAGGACTCTTTTGTCTCCCATACACCTTTCAATAAGGTTTATGGGCTTGGAGAGGAAGAACCGGAAATTGCAAAAGCATACAAGTTGTGGAGAGCAGAAGTGATAGAATATTATGCTCAAAAAGAGTCTGAAAGCCACCTCTATGAAAGTGATTTTACTGAAGAAGAATGGCAAGCAATCATGGATGTTAAGGTGCCAAATGTTGATAGTAATGTAAATGATACAGTTGGTAAAAAAGATGATTCCCCATCAGTTAAAAGAACAATCTTAGTCAACGAGAGTATAACAGAACATAGAGAAAGTACTTCAATTAGTGAAGAGGTAACAGAGGATATTGAGCAAAAAGAGGAGGTCAATAACTCAGAAATTCCACCAGTTGTTGAAGAAAAACAAACTGTAAATAACAAAAATGATATTGCTGAGTTAAAGGATAAAGAAATAACTCAAAGAGTGATCCTAGCTCCATCATCTACACCCGAAACAGTTGATACTCAAAATATTCAAGCACCTAATCAAGAGTTTGAATTACCTCAAGAACTCTCTCGTGTAGCTCGTGAGAAAGCAACTAGGACTTTAGAAAGTAATGTAGAACAAATGGATATTGATGAAGAAGAAGGGTTTTAGATAACATAAAAAGCAACGGAAATTTCCGTTGCTTTTGTTCTAATTTTGAGAGTCATTATACGTTTCTTTATTAGTCTTCTCAGCATCCTTTCTTGCTTTTTCTTCTGCTCTTCTTTGCTTAATTTCTTTCTTTACCTCTTTAACCTTATTTTGTGTTTCAACAACTAACTCATCAATAGATAAATCCGGATTTTCTAGTTTTTTCAATTCAAAATAGATTTGCCCTAGTTTATCAGTCTGTGATTTTTGATAAGCCTTAAGCTGTTCCATAGCATCTTTTTTTTGTTGTTCGTATGCCTCAATTTCCTTAATAAAATCTAATTCTGTTTTTTTGTTTTTTCCTGCCATAATTTGCTCCTTAATTATTAATTATATCTAATAGTATAGAGTAAGAATATTAAAAGTCAACCCATGTCACTCCCTTGAAAATAATCTATTCTAGGGTATACTGAACACTATAGCGACCTATTATAAATGAATCCTAATTGTAGTTATTAAGTGCTTAAACCCCCATAAAACCGGTTGTTACGAGTGTTATGTAATAACCAGATTTTATGAATGAAAGTATAGAGAGAACAAAAGTCTAAGAGTTTACTGTATTTATAGGGTTGGCGACTAATATTAGAAACTCGTAAATCATAAATGAGTAAATAGTGGCAACTATATAGCTAGAATAAACCATGTTTTTTAGGGATTATCGTTATAAAAATAAACTACGACGTTATGAATGAGAGGAGATGAAAGTATCAATCAGTATTTTACGGGTACAAGAGAATGCTTGTGTAGGGCAATAGCAAAGGCATAACACGATTTTAAAAGTAATCGTTGCACTCTTCGAAAAAAGACCAGACTATATACCCTATTGATTGACTATTTTAGGACTACAAAATGCAAGATATAAAAAATAGAGATTTTACCTCACTTATTTCAAATAAAAAAAATAAAATTCATTACACCCAGAGGAATAAAATAGCTACTTATTTTGTTTCAAAAAATCAAAATATCTCTCTGTCGTTTTCAGAAGAGGAGCTTATCATCTTTTATCATCTACTAAGGTTTGGTTATTTTGATAAGGAAATCATAGACCTCATTTATACTGCAGTAACTCGAAAATCTAAAACCCCTAATTCATGGTTTTATCGTCTTGTTGGGAAGGTGAATCATCCTATTTCAGCATGTTCGGATGCTAGAAGCGGTAAGAGAAAAATATATTATCTGAACAAAGGTTTTAGTACCTGGTTGCTTACTATGATTAAGGGTATTGATAAAATACGGTTGCTAACAACAACGACTGAATATGATAGGTCAGTATATAGCATTGTCAGTAATAATCTTCTAGGAGGGAAACCTCAAACCGTAAATATTCATGATCTAGAGACCAGACGATTAGTTGCTAAAATCTTAAACAAGCTTTTTTTAAAAAACCAAGACAAGTCTGTTTATGACCTAAACATACAGGTTGTATTTCCCATTAGTCGGGTTAATCTTTTAATGGTTCCTGATGCTGTTGTATTTGTGAACGATAACCCTTTTTTTATTGAGTATGACCGAGCAACAGAACGTCAAACAATTCTACTTTCTAAAATATTTGGTTATGCAGAAGAACCAGCATTTGAAAATTCTAGTTTATTTTTCGTTTTCGAGAATAGCCGTAAAGATAATACGCAAGTATCTAAACGGTTAATGAACTTTTTGGAATATGTAAATGAGGTCGAGGTTGAAGGTGTAACTGGACATGACATGTTAAAGCGTAAAAGTATTTCTTTGTTCAGTCAAACAACAACAAATGCTTCTGACGTTATTGTCGAAATCATTCAAGAAAAGATGTTTTTAAATCATAAAGATTGGTGTGATTGCGAGGCTTATGATTTTTCTGAACTACAGAAAATAGATTATCTTGTAAAGGAGATATCAGAACCTTTGGATGATGATAAATTCCAGTTATCAGCTGTTGTTGAAACAGACTCTTGGGAATTGAAAGAGTACCCTATGGTACCTATGGCATATATCAAAAATGATTTGATTCCACACTTAACTAGTCTCTATGAAGAATTCTCAATAGAGTATGAACATATGATCATTGTATTCCCAAAAGAAGTTCTACCAGAAAAAATCAAACTCCCTTTTGATGATTATTTCATTATTGTTTATAGATAGAGTAAAGGTATTTGTAAATGGATTATTTGGAATACTTAGGAAGAAGACTTGTATGGTTAGTTGTTTCGCTTGTAGTTGTAATCGTAGTAAAAAGACCAAAGATTTTGAAAAGGCTAGCCATAGTTAGTGATGCAGCTATTGGAAAAATCCACTACTTTATTTTTCTAACGATTGCTTGGTTGATTCTTGTCACATATTTTATTTTGTACTTGTTTATGGTAGTTACTTTTTTCCTATCATGGCGTTCTCTATCACTTAATAATGTGATGGAAATTATTTTACAAACGGTATTAATCATCCCAACGCTCTATACTTTATTTGTCCCACATAACGAGGTTATCAAGAAGGTTGATGAATTCTTATCAGCGAAAAAAGAATAAGTCACGCGCAGCAACTGTAACACATAATCATTCTCTCAAATATTTAAAAAGATGTAAGAAAGTCACATGATTGTTTGAAAGTGTTGTAAGTATCTGGTGTTGTTTTAAAGATAAAAAAGATTGAAAGGTAACGGTAATTAATGAAAATAAAAATTGAATCTGCTTGGAAAACCCTTTGTGATGCATTCCCCAAGCTAAAGGATAATCCTCTTTACAAGGGGTGGTATATTAGCTATGTGATCCTTGTGACGTTATCTATTTTAACGGTAGTTGTGGTGAACCATAGGATTGTCTATTCATTTCCGTTTGATTGGTTTGGTTTGCTTTTTGGAATTATCTTACCTTGGGTTCTTACAACCTTTTATATCGTATATCAAGGTGTGGACCATGCCCACCAGTTTACATCGACTAAAGTTGTTCTTGGGTTATTTATGTTACCTGTAATTCTGATTGGTTTTACCTCTAGTTATAAGAATGAATACAATTATAGTAATCGTATGGTTACGACGGTTTTTGATCAGGAACTCACGCAACAAAGTTTCCACGCAACAAAGATTACATCAAACCAGCTTGATTATTTTAAAGAAGATAATGTCATTTATCCTTATAAGAAAAATACAGCTTCAGAGATATATGTGTTCTTTAGACCTGATTGTCCTTACTGTCAAAAATCAATTCCAGTACTCAATAAGAGCTTAACTGAAAAAGAACGAAACAAGATTATCTATGTTAATGTTCTTGACGAAAGTGGCAAGGATTTAGCTAAAGCTATGGGAGTAGAGAAAGCAGCAACAGCAGTTATCTATCATAAGGATAAGAACTCTGGTGGATGGTCCAAACGTATTGAACGAATGGCGGGAGGAAAACATGCTGCACCTCGTCTTGATGAGGATGCTATCCATGATATTGTGTCAGTTGCAAAGGAGGAAACAAAATAATGTATTTATCAAAAAAAGATATTTCAGAATGGATCGCTAGCCTAAAAGCAGGTGACGAGGTTGCTGTCCAAATAACACGGATGGATGGTGTCATAGTTTCTAGTGAGCGTGGCCTTGTCGATAAGTGGCTAGGAAAGAGACTTATAGTTGTTAACGGAAAGCATTTTGTTCCTAGCACTGGTTTGAGACAAAGTAACGCTTTTGTCCCTGGTCAAAAGACAATCGTGGAACAACTTTTCCCCTTGGATGCTTTGCTTTTAGATGAGGAAGAACTTGCCAAAAGAGACACCGTTATTCAAAAGTTGAAAGAGTCTGCAGAACGTCTAGAGCACGCGCAGACTTATTCTTCATTAGTCGTTTCTAGGGTGCTTCGTAAGTTATCTGTCCTAGATGTTGGGGATGTATATGATCTAAATGAACTACGTTCCTCTAGTGACACAGAAGACTTAGGAGATAGTGCTTTATTGGATAGACGGAAACTCTCAGAGAAGAAACGTTGTTTAAAGACACTTGACCGTATGCTTGTCAATTTAAGTCAAGATAATACCTTGGGTGCTTTCAAGCTAATCTCTCTTTTGGGAGAAGTAGCTTCTGAATTTACTGATGCTGAAAATGAGGTAAGTGAATGTTAGCCTATGTCATTATGTTTGTAGTTATGTTTGCCATCAAGTGTGTTACTCTTACTTTTGTGAAGAATAAAGAGTCTACAGTTGTCAGTACTTTTCTGAGTGGCACGAATCAGATTTTTCTTAATACGATTGTCTGGTTTCTACGATTAACAGCCATGTTCCAGTTTTATCTTTTGGTGGTGGACAATAATCTAATTGTTATCCCTATAATTGTTGGTTTCATTCTACCTAATGTCTTGTTCTGGTTTAAGGGAATCAAAGCTTCTTTATCGGATTTGCTAGTCCATTGGTTAAAATCAGTTATTGGTCATAAGTATAGAACATGCCCATTTTGTCATGAATCACATTTATTCTTTCGATACACAGAAGACCTCACAGATGCTTATTACTATCTCTTGACTGAAGATGATAGTCTTGTGGCCATTGGAGATTTTGATAATAGTGATCATCCTGCACGTTTCTTTTTAAGTAACGATGAATCACATTTTGATGAGCTGGTTGACACCATGCTACCTTATATGTTGCCTGGAATGGAAGAGGTGGTCTATGTAGGTGGGCGACAACAGCGATTGGCTAGAGAATTGTATTGTGTCGATTGCCAGGAACGCGTCAGTGAAGATAGCGGGGTACAATTTGGCGAAGTGCTTTTAAGTGAGCATAGGCATGAAGATCATAAAGCCCTTGTTTAATTTTTTACCAATACTGTAATCGAGCTATGCTGTGTTCGAAATTACTAAAAAAGAACTTAAATGCGTAGCTCCTGCAAGGTACACTAATTTTCCTGCATTTCCTGCAAGTTTTTTAGTTAGTGACTAAAAGTGAGAATGTATATTATCGACAAAATTTGGGGGAAATGAACCTATATTTTATTGACAAAAACTTTGACAAAATGTATATTAAAATTACATATTCAATTTAATATTTACT
>SKEJ01001506.1_pt1 | contig 12529 bp, 10 predicted proteins | sample 4826721 | NCBI WGS metagenome assembly SKEJ01 (sample SAMN11008812, study PRJNA524170) | human gut metagenome | biome: Human fecal sample; material: Feces; isolation source: fecal sample from pouch patient p31 | host: Homo sapiens | place: Israel: Tel-Aviv | collected 2015-06-02 | reverse complement strand
AACGGACAATTCTCTTATGATCGGTCATGTCGGCGTTATGCTTCCCACATCGGACGCGGTATATTTCGTCGAAAAGGTCGCTTTTCAGGAGCCGTATCGCTTGTTGAAGTTCAAAAATCGGACCGAGTTGAGCGATTATCTGATGCTGAAATACGACAACTCGTGGGGACAGAATACTGCCCACACCTTTATTATGGAAAATTCAGACCTGATGGACGGCTGGCGCATTCTTGACGAACAGGAAAACGCAAGCTGAAAGTATCCATGCAAAGTTCCTGCTCTGCCATGATGGAATCATCCGTTGGGTCGTAGACTTGTTGGCTGTGGATCGCATTTTTTATCGGCATGGTTCTACTCTCCTTATTTATAAGGAATCTTTCTCATTTTTCAGTAGATTCTTCCAGATTCTTTCGGTACTGTGCCGGACTGACACCATACTCTTTCTTGAATACCCGGCTAAAATAGAGTGGGTTATCATACCCTACGATCTCTGCAATTTCTCCAATATTGTATTCGGTGTTCTCCAATAAGCTTTGTGCATTTACCATCCGAAGGGACAGGATGTATTGTGCAGGGCTTATTTTCATGTACAGCTTAAAATTACGGATAAACCAGTTCGTACTGATATGCAGTGATTCTGCGTAATCGTCCACACTGACCTTTGTGTTATAGTTCTCGTTAAAGTAGGCAACGGCGGCTTCGATTTCTTCCGGGATGCTTGTAGTTGTTTTCTCGCTTTCCTGCTGTTGCCTGCTTACTAAAAGCAGAATGATGTTGAAGAGAGAAGCAATATAGTCTTCATAGCCATATTCACATTGTTGCAGTTCCCGGATGATCTTTCGGAACAGCATTTTGTAATCCGGCAGTGTGCCGCTGTAAAAAACGTGCTTGTCCAAGGGGATTCCGTGATAGTTCAGGATGTTTTTGACATCGTATCCTGTAAAGTGAATCCAGAACACCTCTGGATGATCTTCTACATAGTAGACATACTTCTGGATTTCTTTCGGCTGATACAGCACCATGTGTCCAGAAGTCACCACTTCCTCAACACCATCGAACCAGAAGTGTGCTTTACCAGATGCCACATAGAGGATTTGATAGTCTCTGCGACCCTTTGCCCAAAAAGTAGGTAGCTTAGGGCGTTTTTTCAAGCGATAAGTGCCGCAGCTGCCTACGACCAGCGGCTTTGAGTAGTCTTTGAAATCCAAACGGGAGTTGTTCAAATATCCTGAGTTGAAATACATCCCTGCGCCCTCCTCATCTTCAGAGATTTTACAGTGATTTGGGAAATGTTCTATCAAAAAATCACAAACTCTTTGATTTTGTGCATATTCTGTTCCATCTTGTCTATATCTTTTCGTTCCATTAGATTCTATAATATTTTCAGACGAAACGCAAGAGATTTGGGCAACTTGCGTAATGAGAATTCCAGTCTGAAGTGCGCAGCAGATTGGTCGCGCCCACACAAAACAAGCAAGATGGGAGAAAGCACAATGACTGAGAAGCGTTATCTAAAATGGTATAATAAAGTCGGCTATGGTTCAGGCGATATTGCAGGCAACGTGGTGTATGCATTCCTGTCCTCCTTCGTCATGATCTATCTGACCAACACCGTTGGCCTGAACCCCGGTATTGTCGGCACTCTGATCGCAGTTTCCAAACTGCTGGACGGTGTGACGGACATTTTCTTCGGCTCTCTGATTGACAAAACGCACTCCAAAATGGGCAAAGCCCGTCCTTGGATGCTGTACGGCTACATTGGCTGTGCCATTACGCTGGTGGCAATTTTCGCCATCCCGACCAATCTGGGACAGTTCGCACAGTACGCATGGTTCCTGATCGCATATACTCTGCTGAACGCTGTATTCTACACGGCCAACAACATTGCTTACTCTGCACTGACTGCTCTCGTCACGAAGAACAGTGCCGAACAGGTTGAGATGGGTTCTTGGCGTTTCATGTTCGCCTTTGCCACCAGCCTGCTCATCCAGTCCATCACGCTGGGTGCTGTTACGGCATTGGGCGGTGGTGCTGCCGGTTGGCGCACTGTTGCAATCATCTACGCCATCATCGGTCTGCTTGTCAACACCCTCTCCGTTTTCTCCGTGAAGGAACTGCCGGAAGGCGAATTGGTGGATACCACCAACAAAAAGGAAATCGAGCAGGACGAAAAGTACAATCTGGTTCAGGCTGCAAAGCTGCTTGCTGGTAACAAATTTTATATGATGATTTGCGTCACCTACATTTTGCAGCAGATCTACGGTGCCATGATCAGCATGGGCACCTACTATGCAACCTACATCCTTGGCAACCAGAATCTGTTCGGTGTATTCTCTTGGGCAATCAACATTCCTCTGATCATCGCACTGGTGTTCACCCCGACCTTGGTTGCAAAGTGGAATGGAATGTATAAGCTGAATGTAATGAGCTATACTCTGGCAACGATTTCTCGTGCACTGGTTGCTGTAGCTGGTTACATGGGCAGCGGCAATGTGACCTTGATGCTGCTCTTTACTGCAATCGCAGCTCTTGGTCAGGGTCCTTGGCAGGGCGATATGAACGCTGTGATCGCAGCCTGCTCTGAGTACACTTGGCTGACGAAGCACAAGCGCGTGGACGGCACGATGTACTCCTGCACTTCTCTCGGTGTGAAGCTGGGCGGCGGTCTGGGGACTGCCATCACCGGCTGGCTGCTGGCTGCAAGCCATTTTGACAGCGCTCTGACCGTTCAGCCGGATTCCTGCATCAATATGCTGAAGATCATGTATCTGGTGATTCCGTTTGCTCTGGATGCCATCATCACCTTCATTCTGTCTCATCTGAAAGTCGAAGAAGCAAATGAAAAGCTGCGTGCAGCAGTCTGATAACAAGCCATTATCATTTCTCCTTCATCTGCTGTTCCCCGGAGGAATCCAGCGATTCCTCCGGGGAGGCTGGAGAAATATTATAAAATTATAAAAGGTAAATGAGGAAATACTATGGCTGCATTTGATTTTGCAAAAGTAAAAGACCCCACCTTTTTCAAGGAAAACGTGCTGAATGCTCATGCAAGTTTCCGTACTTACGCTTCCCGCGAAGAATATCGGACAGGCTCCTCTTCTTTGGCGATGAAGCTGGACGGTATCTGGAAATTCGCCTACGCAAAGAACTACACCAGTGCCATCCCCGGCTTTGAAAAGACAGATTACGATTGCAGCGGCTGGGATGACATTCATGTTCCGGCACACATCCAGATGGAGGGCTACGACATTCCCCAGTACGCGAATGTTCAGTATCCGTGGGATGGCCGTGAAGAAGTACAGCCGGGCGAGATCCCGCAGCGGTTCAATCCGGTGGCAAGCTATGTAAAATACTTCGAGCTGCCGGAATCCATGCAGGGCAAGCCCGTCCACATCGAGTTCGAGGGTGTGGAAAGCGGCATGGTTCTTTGGCTGAACGGGTCTTATGTGGGTTACACCGAGGACAGCTTCTCCGCACACGCATTCGATCTGACTCCCTATCTCCAGCCGGGCGTGAACAAACTTGCCGTGCAGGTGTTCAAGTGGACTTCCTCCAGCTGGTGCGAAGATCAGGACTTCTTCCGCTTCTCCGGCATCTTCCGCAGCGTGTGGCTGTACGCCATTCCCACCGTGCATCTGGAAGATGTATCCGTCAAAACGCTGTTTGCCGGGGATGATTTTACTCATTCCACGCTGGAAGTTGCACTACAGGTGGAGGGTAAGGGCGCAGCCCGTCTGACCCTGCGCCGCAGTGAACTGGAAGTATTCTCCGAAAAAATCACACTGAACGGCGGCTCTGCTCTGTTCAGCCATGCGGTGGAGAACCCCTACCTGTGGAGTGCAGAGGACCCGGCTCTGTATGAACTGGAAATTGAGCTGCTGGACGATGCAGGCCATCTGGTAGAGGTGACCGGGCAGAAAGTCGGTTTCCGCAAGTTCGAGCTGAAGAACAATCGGATGCTGCTCAACGGCAAGCGCATCGTGTTCAAGGGTGCCAACCGTCATGAGTTCAGCTCCATTACGGGTCGTGCTGTGGGCGTACACACCCATGAGGAACTGCTTCGGGATATCATCACCATGAAGCAGAACAACATCAATGCCATCCGTACCAGCCATTACCAGAATCAGGATGCACTGTACGACCTGTGCGACGAGTATGGTCTGTATCTGATTGCAGAGAACAATCTGGAATCCCATGGCACATGGGATATCCATCAGGCGGGCATTCGCGGCATCGAGGGCGTTTTGCCCAATGATAAGCCGGAGTGGAAAGCCGTCTTGTTTGACCGCATGAATTCCACTTACCAGCGTGACAAAAATCATCCTGCTGTTCTGATCTGGTCTCTGGGCAACGAATCGTTTGGCGGTGAGACCCTGCTCCAGATGGCAGAGATGGTCCGCCGCTTTGATGACACCCGTCTGGTGCATTACGAAGGTGTGGTCAATGATCCCCGCTTCCTCGAAACCACCGATATCGAGAGCCATATGTACAGCACGGTCAAGGACATTAAAGAGTATCTGGCACAGGGCGATAAGCGGCCTTATATCGAGTGCGAATATTCTCATGCTATGGGCAACTCCAACGGTGCTTTGCACAAGTATACGGAGCTTGCCGACCAGAAGGGCTGCGGCTATCAGGGCGGCTTTATCTGGGATTACATCGACCAGTCCATCTGGAAAAAAGACCGCTACGGCAAGTGGTTCCAAGCCTACGGCGGCGACTTCGGTGAGCGTCCTACCGACTATAATTTCAGCGGAAACGGCATTGCCTACGGTGGTGATCGTGCTCCTTCTCCCAAGATGCAGGAGGTCAAGTTCTGCTATCAGAACATCGCCGTTTCCATCAACAACTCTGGCTTTGAAGTCTGGAATAAGAACCTGTTCACCTCTACGGATGCTTTCGACTGCGTTGCTCTGCTGCACCGGGATGGAAAGCTGTATCAGCAGCAGAAACTAGCCAATATTGATGTTGCTCCCGAAGAGCGTTCCAGCTTCCCGCTGCCGTTTATGGTCCCTGCGCTCCCCGGTGAATATGCAGTGACCATCAGCTTCCGTTTGAAGGAGGACACCAACTGGGCAAAGAAGGGCCATGAAGTCGCCTTTGGACAGGGTGTGATCGCTGTGGTTCGTTCCATTCCCAGCAAGAAGGTCACGCCGTTTACCGTTACGCACGGTACACACAACATCGGTGTCCGTGGTGAGAATTTCGATGTTTTGTTCTCCGATCTGAACGGCGGTCTGACTTCCTACCGCTATGCCGGCAAGGAGATGATTCAGGAGATTCCCCGTCCCAACTTCTGGCGCGCTCCCACCGACAACGACTGCGGCAACAACATGGGCGGCGTTCGCGGCCAGTGGAAACTGGCAAGCCTGTATGCCACCACCAAGGGCATCGGCAAGGAGATTCCGTCTGTTTATGGCGGCACCATCCTCCAGAACCCCACCTGCGAGGTGGAAGCCGACAGCGTGGTCGTGACCTATCTCTATAACCTGCAGACCAGCCCCGCAGCAGAGTGCAGCCTACAGTACCGTGTGTTCGGTGATGGCCGCATCCAGACCACCCTGCACTATGACCCGGTGGAAGGACTTGCAGCAATGCCGGAGTTCGGCGTACTGTTCAAGATCGACGCTGACTACGACACGGTGGAGTGGTACGGAAACGGCCCTGCGGAGACCTACTGGGATCGTCAGCGTGGTGCAAAGCTGGGCATTTACCAGAACAAGGTTGCAGACAACATGGCACAGTACCTTGTGCCGCAGGAGTGTGGTGCAAAGACCGCTGTGCGCTGGGCAAAGGTAGTGGACCGCAAGGGTCGCGGGCTGCTGTTTACCGCAGATGCCGCAAAGCCCATGTTCTTCTCTGCGCTGCCCTACACTCCCCATGAAATGGAGAGCGCCAAGCATCCCTACGAACTGCCCCCGGTCCATTACACGGTGATTCGTGCCATGGGTGAGCAGATGGGCGTTGGCGGCGATGACAGCTGGGGTGCCAATGTCCACCCGGAGTATATTCCTGATGTGACCAAGCCTGTGGAGTTCACCTTTACCTTCCGTGGCATCTGATGATTGGCCGCAAATGAGGCGTTCTCTGTGAAAAAGGCGAAAGATCAGCCTGAATCTGAACCAGCCGAACTAGCATCCCTTGTTGGAGAACGGATCAGAAAGATCCGCAAAGAAGAGGGGTTAAGCCTAGAGCTTTTTGCTTTATGTTGTGACATGAATGCCGCATACGTTGGGCATATTGAGCGCGGTGGTCAGAATCCAACCTTGAACACGCTGGAACGTATCTGCAAGGGTCTGGACATCCGCGTAGAAGACCTCTTCATAGATAAAAGCGCAACGGTTGACATGAATACTGCCGCATTGCAGTATTTCTCTCAGATTACCCGTGATCTTTCCCCAGAACAATTTCATCGGCTGCTAAACATCATAAAAGAGATCGTAGCCGTGATGAGATGACCCTCGTTATAGTGCCAATATCCGTCATGTCATGCATTATGTTCAAATGAATATCCTTCAAAACTTAACACCGTCTTCCATTGCACAGAATGTCGGGTTCTCATCAAGCCATCTTTCACGCCGTTTCAAAATGGAAACTGGTGTTACGCTAAATCAATACATCAACCAACAGCGCATAATCGTTGCGCGGCGACTGCTGAAGCATACCTCCATGCCAATTCGAGAGGTCGCAGAACATTGCGGCGTGTCTGACTGGAACTATTTTACCAAAATTTTTCGTAATGAAGTTGGCTGCACACCGACAGAGTTCCGAAAAGGGGAACAATCCGATTTGAAAAACAATAACAAAGTCAGCTTCGGTAACGAACTCCCTTGTGTCTTGAAATAAGTCTTACTATCACACGTTCCCTTAATAAATTTTGCGAAACCATCTTGACGTGCTCTGCAATCCATGATACTCTCTATCGCAAATCCCACCAAATTTGTAGAAAAGTACAGAACGGTGTAGGTTTATTCTCCGTGAAGATTTTTACCGCCCCGCAACACACCCGATTCATTTTGCCGTTGATTCACCCGACAAAATCCATCGCTGCGCTGCGTGGGCGGTATTTTTCTTTTATGGGTAACGCGCCTTGAATCTTTCATGAGCCGTCTGAACGTGATACCGTGCCATGACCTCATACTTTCCGTGAGCGAGCCGGACAACGCCGCTGCACAAACAGGGCAGGAACTTCGTTCAGAGCAAACGGTGACCCACATACATGAGTAGCACAACCTCTACTTATTTTTTGCGCCTTAACAATTCGGGAACATTTGTAGAACTTGTCGGGGCGAGGCCCCTCCATCTGCTATCGCAGACCGTTCTGCCGCTTAAAAGCCCCACCGGGGCTTTCATTGCTCCGCTGCGCTTCGCAAACGCGGTCTATGCGTTTTGAGCGCAGCGGTAGAGGGCAAGAACTGTCCATCCGGGACTTCACTTCTTCAATGCGTCTGCATTTCCGAAGTGATTTTGTTGGGGCGTGCCTGCCCCAAACCCTGTCAGATAAAAGCAAAGGGGCATTATCTGCCCCGATGCTTTTCCTTTCGCTTCTGCTGTTTCAGTTCAAATTGACGCTGCTTTTCTGCTTCGCGTTGTTTACGGCTAAGTGCTTTTCGCACCAGCTTGTTTTCTTCTCGCTGCATTTGCAACGCCTGCTGTGATTTTGTGCCGATTCCTGTGGCAGCTGTTTCCTTTCGGATTTGCCGTTGCAATCGCTTTGGATTCACAGAATCTTTCTTTACAACTGTCTCAACAGATGGACTGAAGCGCAGCCGACTGTAATTCTTGAGCAGATACTCCCAAACTTCATAGTCCTTTGGTTCTGCGCCAAACACGACTTTACACACTGAAAGCTTTCTTCTTTCAATACGTTCAAACACTCCGATCCAGAATGGAGCCTCAAAAAACACAGTCAGCTTTGTAGAATCAATGTCCATAACGAAACCCTCCTGAAATAAATCCTTACAGGAACGGACAACCCGGAGGGGAAGGTTACTTACCTACACCGTGCGGTGCAGACGGCTGGGCTACCTACCAGCTCTGGCATCTCTCAGGAAGAAATGCGTTGCGTTTTTATCCTGCTTTTATTATATAAAGCACATCCCTGTGCATTATATCTACCTTAATTGGTTTTCCAAGTGAAGTATACCACACTCGTGGTCAAATGACCACCCATATATACGAGAATTTGACCGTTTTACTGCGTACGTGCATACCAACCTTCCGTACGCATGTACGCAGCGATTCGCCCGAAACGAACCCCATACCACCGTTCCCCCTCGGAGAGCCCACTACACTTTGCAGACAGCAGGGCTGAAAGTGTCATAGTGGGTTATTACACTTCCGCAGAAGTGCCTTTTCCTCGCCGCAAACAGCCGGGGTGCGCCTTTGTGAGAGCCTTTTGTGTGGCGAATCCACATCGCCCACAGGCGATGTGAGCAGGGATTCCAAGGGGGCGCAGCACCCCTTGGCACACGGACTTTGGTACAAAGTCTAGTGTGTTACACCTTGATAGAGGTGTACAGAATCCTGATATGCAAAAAGCCCCATGCCAACACCTTGATGGTGCGGACATGGGACTTGATGCTTCCTCGGCCTAGCCGGATACTCGTAACCAATCCTGACTGGCAGTTGCCGTGTCATTTCTCGAAAACTGTTTTACGGATACCCCGCACTGGGGAACGCCCTGTTGTACATATTGTTGTTGTATGTGGATTTAATCGCAAGTTTTACAAGCAGCGCAATTCTCAACGACCTGTTTGCGATATGCAATTCACGGTTGTTGCCAACGAATCAAATCGTGAATTGCGATGGCAGGGTGCGTCCTATTCAGGGGCGCACCCTGTTTTTGTGGCTATTTTTACCATCACATAAATTTGCGCTGCCGTTGCCATAGCAACCGACAAAGGAAAGTGAATTTGATAAAATGCTCTGCGGTTGGTTATTGCTAACTAACTGCCACAACCAAAGAACCATTGATTTATCAAAGGAGTTTTCCATGAAAAAGATTTCTCGTCGTTCGTTTATCACTGCCATGGCTGCTGTCAGCGCTGCCGGTGTCCTGACCGCCTGTGGTGGTTCCGGCAATGCAGCTTCTTCCGCTGCCGCTTCTGAATCCGCCTCTGTTTCCAGCGAAGCAGTCTCTTCTGCGGCTTCTGCCGATGAGACCGGTACCCATACCGTCGTAGACCACGGCGGCAACGAAGTAGAAGTGCCTAATAAGGTCACCCGTGTCGTCATCGACCAGATTCCAATCCTGTCCACCTATATGGCCTATTTTGAGGGTAGTGCTCCCTACATCGTGGGTTACTGCGGCTCTTTCAAGTCGGTTATTTCTGACACTGTGTTGAAAAACATCGCTCCGGAGCTTCTGGAGTCCAGCGATACGGTCTATGCTCAGAGCGACCTGAACATCGAGGAGATCATGAAGCTGAACCCTGATGTTATCCTGTACAATGCTGGCAACTCCTCCCATGCCGAAATCCTGAAGGCCAGCGGAATCCCCTCCATCGGTTTCGCTACCGTGGGCGCATCTACGGAAGCTGATCCCATTGAACGTTACGAAGAGTGGCTGAAGCTGCTGGAGCAGATCTTCAACGAACCGGGCAAGACCGACGCCTTTGTTGCTGCCGGTGATGAGATCGTGACCGATGTGGAAGCCCGTATTGCGGAAATTCCTCAAACGGATCGCCCCAGTGCGCTGATTCTGTGGAAGTATGCAGACGGTGTGCCGCAGGTATCCGGCCAGGGCACCTTTGGCACCTACTGGATGAAGCGTCTGGGCGTAACAGACAAGGCACTGGAAGCCACTGGCTTTGCACAGGCCAGCATGGAGCAGATTTATAGCTGGGATCCCGATATTCTTTTCTTGGATGGTCCCGGCTTGCAGCCCCTGCGCACCGAGGACGTGCTGAGCGGCAATGTGGACGGTGCTGACTTCTCCACCCTGACTGCCGTGAAGAGCGGCCGGGTCTACAACACTACGCTGGGTATGTGGAACTGGTTCACCCCGAATCCGGATGCTCCGCTGGTGCTGGCATGGCTGGCCTGCAACACCTACCCGGATGCTTTTGCCGATTATCCGCTGGGCGATACCATCAAGGAATATTACAAGACATGGTACGGCTACGATGTGACAGATGACGAGTTGGAGGAAATGCTGCTGTACTGATGAAAGATACCATCTGGATCAAAAAAGGCCGGTTCACTCCTCTGGCCGTGGTATTGATGTTCGCTTTTCCCCTTGTGACCGCACTCATCTGCCTGTGCTTTGGGCGAATGAATGTTCCGGTAGGCGAAGTTCTCACAGCTTTGCGCACTGCTCTGACGGGTGAGAGCACCTCAAATGTACAGAACTACTCCATCGTCATTAATCTGCGGCTGCCCCGCATTCTGATGGCCATCATCGTCGGCGCAGGTCTGTCTTGTGCAGGCAATACCTATCAATCCTTATTCTCCAATCCGCTTGCCACACCGGATATTTTGGGTGTAACCAGCGGCACCTGTGTGGGTGCAATTCTTGCTATTATCCTGTCTTGCAGTATTCTGGAAACGCAGCTCATCGCCTTGGTCTTTGGCCTGATTTCCGTCTGTTTTACTCTGAAAATCGCAGGCAAGAGTGATGGGCGTTCTATGGTTTATCTGGTGCTGGCCGGTACGATTGCATCCTCTCTGTTCAACGCACTGGGTTCGCTGTTGAAATATACTGCCGATCCGCAGGACAAGCTGCCGGAGATCACCTACTGGCTCTTGGGCAGCTTTACCAGTGCCAGTTACCAAAAGATCCTGATTGGCTGCCCACTTATCGTTGCTGGAATCATCATCATCTATCTGCTGCGCTGGCGGCTGAACGTCCTTTCACTGAGTGATGACGAGGCTCGTGCCAGCGGCATCAACATCAAACAGACCCGGATGCTGTTTATTGTTGCATCTACGCTGGTCACGGCTTCAGCCGTTTCCATGTGCGGTCAGGTGGGCTGGATTGGTCTGCTGATCCCGCACGCATCCCGGATGCTGGTTGGAAGCAACAACCGTTATGTGGTGCCCCTCAGTCTCAGTCTGGGAGCCAGCTTTATGATCCTGATCGATACCCTGTCCCGCAGCATCAGCATTATCGAGCTGCCTCTTTCCATCCTCACCGCTATCATCGGTGCACCGGCGTTTATTTCTCTGTTGAACAAAACAAGGAGCAATCTGCAATGATCTTGGAAGTGCAGAACGGTTGCTTCGGCTACCCGAAGCAGCCTGTGATTCTCGAAAATATCAATTTGCGTCTGGAAGAAGGTCACATCCTTGCGATTCTTGGTCCAAACGGCATTGGTAAAACCACCCTGCTCAAGTGCATGATCGGTCTGCTGCCATGGCACAGCGGCAAGACCCTGCTTTACGGGAAGGACATTCACACCCTCAAGCCGAAGGATGTCTGGAGTACGATCTCCTACATTCCGCAGTCTCGTGGCTTCGCTTTTTCCTACACCGGTCTGGAAATGGTTCTGCTGGGGCGCAGTGCACATCTCGGAACCTTTCAGCAACCCGGCAAAGAGGAAATCGAAATGGCGGAAGCCATGATGGAACGAGTGGGGATCACCCGTCTTGCCAACAAGGACTGCAACCGGATGAGCGGCGGTGAACTACAAATGGTGCTCATTGCCCGTGCCCTCATCAACGAGCCGAAGCTCATCATTCTGGACGAGCCGGAAACCGGTCTGGATTTCCACAATCAGATCTTAGTACTGAATATGGTGGAGCGGCTGGCGCATGAATCCGGCATCAGTGCCATCATGAATACCCACTATCCCACCAATGCTATGAGCGTAGCGGACGAAGCCCTGATGCTGAACCGCAAAGGCGAATTTTTCTACGGTCCAGCTGCGGAGATCTTGAACGAGGAGAACATCTCGTATTCTTTTGATGTTCAGGTGCTGGTGGATGAACTGCATTATCATGGGCGGTCGGTGCGCAGCATCGTTCCGGTTGCTCTGCGGGAGGAAACTGCTGTATGAACAATGTCCCTTTTACACTTTCCCAGGTTCGCCCGATCCGGGATGCTATGACCGTTTCCCGACCTTCCGGACTGGGCTATGGAGTGCCGGTAACATGGTTTTCCTTGGGCGCAGGCACTTCTATTACCCCGGAATACTATGACTGCACCACTCTTTATCTGGGTGGTGAGGGAAACGGCAAGTTTCTTCTGGGAGTCGATGGGCAGGAAGTGTCTGTCAAACCCGGAGAAGTGCTGTATGTACCGCCGAAAACACTGTGCGGCACAAAAACCGACAGTGGAATGATCTATACCGAAATCATTTTGAAAAAGGAGAATTTTACCATGAACAACATTCTCAAAGCAGGCCAGCCCACCGAACTGAAAAATCTCATTTCTTACGAGGACGGCAGCATTGCAAACCTCGACCTCGTCCACGCCGACAACATGAAATTCGTGCTGATGGCCTTTGACGAGGGCACCGGCCTGACCCCGCACCGTGCACCCGGCAACGCCATCCTGACCGCGCTGGAAGGCAAAGCCATCAGCGGC
>SKEJ01001504.1_pt1 | contig 12557 bp, 7 predicted proteins | sample 4826721 | NCBI WGS metagenome assembly SKEJ01 (sample SAMN11008812, study PRJNA524170) | human gut metagenome | biome: Human fecal sample; material: Feces; isolation source: fecal sample from pouch patient p31 | host: Homo sapiens | place: Israel: Tel-Aviv | collected 2015-06-02 | reverse complement strand
CGGCTGCTGGCACCGTACCTGCCGTACGCCACCGAAGAAGTGTGGAGCTGGATGCATGAGGGCGAAGGCTCCGTGCACCACGCCGCATGGCCGAAGGCTGAAACGTACGATGCGGCCGCAGCAGCCGTCTCCCCGGAGCTGCTCACCCATGCCGGTGAAGCTCTGGCCGCGCTGCGTGGCATCAAGTCGAAGGCCAAGGTTTCGATGAAGACCCCGATCCTTTCCGTGCAGCTGGGCGTTTCCGATGAAGCGCGCAAATCCATCGAAAGCGCATTGGGCGATATCGCCGAAGCCGGTCGCGTGGTCGGACGCATCTCCTTCATGGGAGCGGCCGCCGCACTGAAGGCCGTCAAGGAAACCGCCGAAGCAGCCAAGGAAGCCGTCAAGGAGGCCAAGGCTGATGCCGAAGCCGCCATCGACGTGATTGTGGCCGACAGCGAACTTGGAGAGCCGCCGGCTAAAAAGCCGAAGAACTAATGGCAACTGTAGTGGAAACCGGCAGCCTTCGTGGCAAAGCCGTTCACTTCACCTGCAGACAGTCCACAGGACTGTCTGCTTAACGGCTCAGCCGGCTAAAAAGCCTAAGAGGGGATCTTCCGCGATTGGAAGGCCCCCTCTTTGTGTATCTGGATCCTATGTTTATACATTTTTATAAAACGGGAACTGCAAGCAGATATTGAGATTGCGCGGCCTTAGCAGGCTGCGATTGCACAGGCATATCCGGATACAGCTTCTGCAAAGCCTGCTGCAATATTTCGGCAGCGGCCGCAATTTCAACGGTCTCGTCAATCAAATCGCTATTATCAGGCACAATCAACGTGCGATTTCCGGAACCAGCAATGCCGTATGCTGCAATCGGCAACGCACTTGTCATCAACATTTCGGAAGATGCGGTTTTTCCTGTTGTTCCAGTATTTTCAGATGCAGAATCTACCGAATCGCCATCGCTGGATTTCTTTGATTCCACTCCCCCGACTTTCGCAACGTTCTTCGACGTGGTATCGGCAGCCGCGCCAAATGACGATCGCAGGCCGCCCGCGTAGCTCATCACATCATCCATGCTGATGGCGTTCTTGTCGTCCACCAAGCTGGCCGCAGTACCGTCGGAAGCGTTCTGCTGATTGGCCGCATCCGCCTGCGCGCGTTCCTCTTTGCGTTGGGCCTTGATACGCGCCCGCTCGGCACGGCCCGCAAGCGACGTCTCCGAAGCCGAGGCAAGTCCCATAGACCCCTTCAACGTAACTTCCGAACCATCGACAGTATCGTCGGAACTGGTCGAATCATCACCTGCATCAAGCTGATCCGCAAAACGAAGCACGATCTGGTGGAACGCACTGGCCTGACCCGTGTGCTCGCTCGCATCCGCCAACGCCTGCATCGCATCGTCAACCTTACTTGAAGCCGACTTCAACTTCTCATTGCCGTCAATGCTGTTGCGCACATCCGCAATCGCCTGAGATTCCAAGTTTTGCGCCGAACCTGCGGAAGCCCCCAATTCCTTAAGCCGAGCGGTGTACGCGTCGGTGAAATCCATGGAATACGGAATCATCGCCGAAGAAAGCTGCGACTGGCCGGCACTGTAATCCTTGGCGCCGCGCTGCTGCTCCTCGCCCGCACGCTTGTTGAGTTCCGTCACCAAACCGGATGTGCCACGCTGTTCGATGGTGCGAATCACCTCGTTCACCGCGTCGGCGGCACCCGTATGTCGGTATGCGGCGCTCACATCGTTGACCGCGTTGGCCAGATCGACCACGGACTGCGCCACCGCAGTATCGCCGTTCAATTCGGCCGCGGTGCCGAGAATGGCGGTAAGTTGCGTGGTATCGCCAATCGATCCGGAAAGATGCGTCGTATACGAGCCGACGTACGCGTCGATATACCCGTTGAACGCCTGCTCATGTTCCTGCTCACGCTGGGCGATGGTCGTTTCGGCAAGCTCCTTTTCATGATCGCGCAGTTGTTCGAGCTGCGCGATGAGCTCATGGTTGCGTTGCGATCCGACATTCGTCAAACCATCCACCAATGTGGATGCGCGATCGGTCAAACTGGTGAGATTGCCATAGCAGCCAGTTTTTTCGGAATCGCAGGCAACAGCGGCAACAGACAGCGAACTCATAGTGAAGTTTTTCGCAGTCACATACGTATGAATCGTAAGATCCTCACCCGGCTTGCCTACCGCAGCGACCAATGTCGACGAATTGCCGGCAGACACAAGCACGCCTTCGTCTGAGGTCGCGTCATTGCCGACGCGGTTGGGAATGGTGAACGCGACGATCGGCGTCAGATCAGCCGTTTCCTCCGGTCGTTCCGATTTCAGATCGATGCGGATGCCGACCACGCCCGATGCACCGGAAATCTTGGATGCGCTGACGGTCGGACCGTCCAAAGTAAAGGTCGCCGTTATATCCCACGGCAGTTCCACACGCTCTTGCGGCACGCGCTGCGAAGACGTCGCGCCCTCATCTGCATTCATGTCCGTATCAGTTGCAGAAGCGGCGTCACTCGTCAAATACAAGCGGCCCGGCTCATCAACGGACTCATATGCGCTCATCACATCGTGCGAGGCCACCGCCGAGACGTACTCGCCGTTCCGACGCACCGCATCAACCACATTCGAAACCCCGACCGCGCATACGGGAGCCGCCGAAACCAGCGTTACCGCAATGGACGCAGCCAGCATGTGCCGCAGATGGACACTCGCCACACGCATATCACGCTCATCACGCGTGCTATCGGCATGATGGGCACAAGATGCACGAAACGCAACAGAACGACGCATGCCGAGCCTCTCAATCGCAATCAAAACAACGTTCCAAAGCAATCAATGTAGCGCGCGGCATGCCCCGGCAAGAAACGATTTCGCGGAAAACAGACAGGTCAGGCGAATACGTCGAGCACACCCGGATCGACGCCGTTCTCGGCGATGCGCTTATGCCTGCGCTTGGCTTCGGTCACCACGAATTCGCGATACATTTCGGCGATGTCGGGATCCAACCCGGCATCGACAGCAATGCGGTGCAACCGTTCGATCTGGTAATCCTCACGCTTGTAATCGGCCGGCGCGAAACCCGCGCGGGCTTTCAGCACACCCACTTGGGACGTGTATTTGAAGCGTTCCGACAGTAGGGAAACGATGGCCGTGTCGACATTGTCGATCGACTGGCGCAATGCAGCGATTTTCGCCACGGCATCGGCGACCTCGGGATTGCTTTGCGCGGTGCCCGCATCGATGACGGTTTCGGTTTCATGCTCTTCTTCTGGCCGAAGCCAGTCATGTTCGCTATCGCTCATGCGTACAAGACTACCGCGCGCATGTCACTTGGAGAAGTACCGTTGCAGCACAATCGTGGTTTCCGTGCTCACCGGCACCGTTTGGTGGATGACGTTCAGCAGATCCTCAAGCTTGCTTGGCGAGGCTGCGCGCACGGTCAGCATGTAACTGGGTGACCCAGCCACGGAATCGCACGACATGATGCCTTCGATATCCTGCAATTTGGAGGGAATCTCGGCTTCCTTGGAATAATCGATCGGCGTGACCGCAATGTAGGCACGTACGGCGAGGCCACGCTTTTCATCGTCGATAACGGCCTTGTAGCCGAGAATCACATTACGACGTTCCAGTTTCTGCACGCGCGATTGCACCGCGGAAATCGACAGTCCCGTAGCGTCCGAAAGCTGAGACAGCGTAGCGCGGCCGTCTTTCTCCAGCATGCTGAGAATGGTCTCGTCGATATCGTCGAATTGGCCCACGCTCGCATGCGTGGTGTCGGGTTCGTTGCCATTGCCTGTCATAGATACCCCTTTCCAACAAGCATTCTGCATCAGTCCGGTAGGACCGACTCCCCTATGCAGCTCACGTTTCCGTCCATTACCATACCCACCCCAACACACAATCCGTCAACTGCATTTTCGTAACATTTCCAACGAATTTCGATTTTCAATCATTTTTCTCCTATTTTTTTCATATACCCCCTATATAGCAATACTATTTTCGTCTTTTTACTTTCGATTTCGTATTTTTTCGTGCGTCGGTTTTTACATACCGTATGTCCACAACGTGATCATCCACATTGCCGAATCGTGCGGAACTTTCGAAAAACAATCGAAACGCATTCGAAAGTAGTTGAAAACTGCAAAACGGAAAAACAGCCAAACAGAAAGACAACCGAACGAAACAAAAGGGCCGCATGGCGATTGTCATACGACCCTTGGATACGTAACCGCAGATTGCGATTACCTGCGATTAGCTGTTGCCGTTATTCGCGGTATTGCCGCTCTGCTGGATCAGCGACGCCATGAAATCACGGTTGGTCGCGGTCTTCTTCAGACGCGGCACAAGCGTCTGGTAAGCCTGCTCAGGCTCCAGACCGCCAAGCAGACGACGCAGACGGTAGATGATCGGCAGCTCCTGCGGATCGGTGATGAGTTCCTCGCGACGGGTGCCGGAAGCGTTCACGTCGATGGCCGGGAACAGGCGCTTGTCGGCCAGTTCGCGGCTCAGGCGCAGCTCCATGTTGCCGGTGCCCTTGAACTCCTCGAAAATCACCTCGTCCATCTTGGAGCCGGTTTCCACCAGTGCGGAGGAGATGATGGTCAGAGAGCCGCCGTTTTCGATGTTACGAGCGGCACCGAAGAACTTCTTCGGTGGGTACAGCGCCTGGGCATCCACACCACCGGAAAGAATACGGCCGGAAGCCGGAGCGGCGATGTTGTAGGCACGGGCCAGACGGGTCATGGAATCAAGCAGCACCACCACGTCCTGGCCAAGCTCCACGAGACGCTTCGCGCGTTCGATGGCGAGTTCGGCGACGGTGGTATGGTCGGAGGCCGGACGGTCGAAGGTGGAGGAAATGACCTCGCCCTGCACCGTACGTTCCATATCGGTGACCTCTTCCGGACGTTCGTCCACGAGCACGACCATCAGGTGGACTTCCGGATTGTTGGTGGCGATCGCGTTGGCGATGTTCTGCAGGGTGATGGTCTTGCCGGCCTTCGGCGGAGACACGATCAGGCCACGCTGGCCCTTGCCGATCGGCGCCACGATGTCGATGAGACGGCCGGTGAGCTTGTTCGGCGCGGTTTCCTGCTTCAGACGCTCCTGCGGATACAGCGGAGTGAGCTTGTTGAACTGCGGACGGTTCTGTGCGGCCTCCACGGTCATGCCGTTGATGGAGTCGATGGACTGCAGCGGCACGAACTTCTGACGCTGGTTGCGGCGGTCGCCCTCACGCGGGGTACGGATGGAACCGTGCACGGCATCACCCTTGCGCAGCCCATACTTCTTGACCTGGCCCATGGAAACGTACACGTCGTTCGGACCCGGCAAATAGCCGGAGGTACGCACGAAAGCGTAGGAATCGAGCACGTCGACGATGCCCGCGACAGGCACGAGATCCTCTTTCGGCTCCTCGTGACGCTGTTCGCGTTCAACATTGCGATCCGTGCGCTCGTTGCGCTCGACGCGATCGTTACGCTCGTTGCGATCATTGTTGCGGTCGCCGGTACGGCCACGACGCTCGTCACGCTCGTCATAATCGCGGTCACGGCCACGCAGGCGACGGCCACGACGATCCACGCGGTCACCCCTATCGCTGGCGCGACCGCGACCACGACGCGCGAAATCACCGTCTTCACCCTCGTCACGACGTTCGTCATCATCACTGCCCTGCGAAGGCAACGTGGCGAGAATGTCATCAAGATCGCGCACAACGTCCTCATCCTTCGGCCCTTCCACCGCACGACGGCGACGGCGCGGCTCAACGTCGGACGCATCATCCTTACGATGGCGACGACGATCATCCTGCTTCGGCGAAGCATCGTCCAATCCCAGTTCGGCCAGCAGATCGGTGGCAGCGTCCGCATCACGGCGGCGACGGCGCTTCGGAGCCTCATCGATGCTGTCCAGGGCGTTCACCGCGGCCATGACATCGGCCGCCTCCTCGCTCGTCGGAGCCTCAGCCTGCTTGCGACGGTCAACACGCTCGGTGCGCTCGGCACGTTCCATCTGTTCGGAGCGCTCCGCACGCGCAGCGCTATCAGCACGTCCGGCAAGGGTCTTCCTAACGGTTTTGGCCGTCTGCTTTTCGGACTGCTCAGCCTCGTTGGACTTGCCGGATTCCTCAGCCGTGTTCGCCGCGACCTCAGCGTCTGCGGTTTGGGCTTCAGCAGGAGCCACCGGAGCGGCCGGTGCAGCGGACTTCGGAGCTCGCACGGTCACACCGGCAGGCGCTTCACCGCCGGAACGAGCGGCCTGAAGCGTCGCGATAAGTTCCGGCTTACGCATGGTGGAGGTGCCACGAAGGCCCATCTGCTTGGCGAGCTCCTTGAGCTCAGGCAGTTTCATGTCTTCAAGATTCGGGCTGGTTGCCACTGGTTTTTGCCTTTCCCCTAGCTTTCGCAAGCACACGCCTGCAACAGCTGTAAAAAAGAGATACGGAAATTTCCGCCACTGAAGGTCCGCCGCGAAATATCACGGCTTTCGAACTTCCCTAACCATACAACGTCATCCAGACCAACGCAACGTAGGCGTGCCAACGTATTCATGCCAATCAAGCATTCAAGTCAATGACAAATCGCAAATCACAATGCGAAAGACCCGCCATGCGATCACATGACGGGTCTTTCGCTTTACCACATGCTTTACAGCAACAGGTGCAGGTCTTGCCGGAACCTACTTTTCCTCGTGATAGCTCTTGTCGGTATTGACGGACCATACGTTCTTCTTGGACGTCTTGCCGTTCTTGATATTGCCGACGGCCTCGATTGCGGTGGCCATGGAATGATCCATGTTGTTGTAACGATGCTGGCCGTTGCGGCCGACGCAATACAGATTGCCGAAGGAATCGAGGTATTCCACGAGCTCAGGCATGCGATCGTAGGTGTCGAAATATGCCGGATACGCCTTCTTCACGCGCTCACGATGGGAGTCGATCACGTCTTGCGGACCGTTGATGATCTGCATGCGCGTAAGCTCCTGGATGGCGAACTTCTTCGCTTCCTCGTCAGACATGTTCCAGAAGGAATCGCCTTCTTCGCAGAAGTATTCAAGACCGATCCACACGGTGTTGTCAACGTCCTTGACCAGGTACGGGCTCCAGTTGTTGAAGATCTGCAAACGGCCGACCTTGTAGCCCGGATCCTGCACGTAAATCCAGCAATCAGGCACGATCGGCGGGTTGCCGAGGGTGGGAATGTCGGTGGTGTTCGACAGGCGCAGGTGCTTGACGAGCAGACCAACGGTCACGAAGTCGCGGTACGGCAGGCCGTTGGCGATTTCGGTCATGTCCTTCGGCGCGGGCTTGCTGGAAGCGTCCACGGCATTGATGAGATCCTTGACGGGCATGGAGGAGATGAAGTCGTCCGCGGCCATTTCGGTGCGGTTGCCTTCGGAATCCTCATATACCACGGATGCGATCTTGCCGTCGGCCTGGCGAATCTCCACCACGTTCGCGTCGGTGATGACCTTCACGCCCGCGGCCTCGCAGTTGGCCTCGACGGTTTCCCACAGCTGGCCCGGACCATACTTCGGATACCAGAATTCCTCAATCAGCGAGGTTTCAACCTCAGCATTGCTGCGCTTCTTCGGCAGGAGCTTCTGGAACGCGTTCTTCAGCACGCCCATAATGCTCAGGCCCTTGACGCGCTGCGCACCCCAATCGGCGGAAATCTGGGACGGATGGCGACCCCACAGCTTCTCGGTGTACCCCTCGAAGAACATGGAATACAGCTTGCGGCCGAAACGATTGATGTAGAAGTTCTCCAGATTGTCTTCCGGCAGCTTGTGCACCATGGACTTCAGATAGCTGAAGCCGGCAACAAGCGTAAGCTTCGGACCCATGGCCTTCAACGTGTTGGCGCTCAGGGAAATCGGGTAGTCAAAGAAGTGGCGGTTCCAGTAAATACGAGACACGCGATGACGCTTAAGCATCACCTTGTCTTCGACTTCCGGATCCGGTCCGCCCGGTTCCATATCGTGCTCGCGACCGAGCTTCTTGTCATCATAGCTTGGCGCGCCCTGCAGCGGCAGGACCCCCTTCCACCAATCCATGATGCGTTCGTCCTTCGAGAAGAAACGATGGCCGCCAATATCCATACGGTTGCCATCATGCTTGACGGTGCGGGAGATGCCGCCGAATTCGCGGGTCGCTTCCAACACAGTCACGTCGTAGTTCTCGGAGCCACCGTCCTTGACGAGCTCCCAAGCGGCAGTCAGGCCTGCAGGGCCACCGCCGATAATCACCACGGATTGCTTTTGCGTCACTTTGAGGTCTCCTTACGAAAACAAAAATCCCTGATAGTTTACCCGAGGGTAGGGAAACGAACACCGCAACTTGTGCGAATGCTTACAAAATCAAGCCAAGTCAGCCGGATATACGGCTATCGCATCACGCAAAACGCAATCATCAAACCGGCCGATGCACGACCCGACTGCGCGGTCAAAGCGCGCAACCACATTACGCAATCCAACTACGCGACCAGCAACCGCGTGACCGGCAACTGCGCAGCTAGATGGAATCAGGAATGTCAATATCGGTTTTCTGCACTTCCTCAACATTGACATCCTTGAACGTGACGATACGCACGTTCTTGACGAAACGACTGGAACGATAGACGTCCCACACCCAAGCATCAGTCAGGCGCACGTCGAAATACACGTCCTGGCCTGCGGAACGCACATTGAAATCGACTTTATTCGCCAAATAAAAGCGACGTTCCGTTTCAACAACATACGTAAACAGCTTGATTACGTCGCGATACTCCTTATACAGAGCCAGTTCCGCGTCGGTTTCGTAATTATCGAGATCCTCGGCGCTCATCACTTACCTTCCGTATCGCGCTTGCGACCACGACCAAGCGTGCGCCACCAAGCTTCCTTCGACGTCTTACGCTCGCCCGCCGTGTACGGCCAGCTGTTTTCGGCATCGGCATCGCCAGTAACGGACTTGCGATCATCATGCTCGCTTTGTCGCGCAGGTTCCGCGCCTTCCGCGTCCTTCCGCACAGCCTCGGCCACGTCACCAGCACCATCGGAAGAAGCTTTCTGCACGGATTGCGCAGCTGCCGCGGCATCGTTGACATCCGTACCTTCCGCATCATGCTTCGAAGCATTCTTCTCATTCAGTCGGATGGCAATGGAATGCTCGCGCGCGCTCAACGCTTCCTTGACGCCCGGATTATCTTCGATCACATGCATGCCGAACGCGTCAAGCGAACGGATCGGGTCGAACTCGTCAACCAGCGTGTCCATAACGATCAGATCCTGGTAACGGTTCTGCGAAGCGTTCCACAAGGCGTCGCGCGAACGACCGGACGGCACGAATCCCAACGACTGGTACACGGACACGGAACGCGTGTTCTGCTCGGGCACGGCAACCCAAATGCGATGCATGCCAAGGCCTGCCGGTTCCGGCGCAAGTCCGTACGTCATCACGCGCGGCATGATGTCACGCGAATAGCCACGGCCGCGGTAATCCTTGCCAAGCACCACCTGAATGCGCGCGGAACGAGCCCAACCGTCAATATCGATCAGGAAAATCATGCCAATCACATTGTCGGAATTCGCGGCATCGATCTCGCCATCGCCATCATGGTCGGCTTCGGTGATGATGGACCATGCGATCGTGCGACGCGACTCCGGATCCCCCACACCGGATTCGGTCGGCGTTTCGCCTTGGGACCATGCCACGGAACGACGCACCCACGCATGCACCGCGCCACGCTCGGCAACCCGATCCTTGCCGGTGATTCCGGAAGCGCCGATGTACGCCCCAATGGCGTCCATACGTTCAAGATCTTCGATCACGGACGGACGCAGATGCACCATCTCGCCCTTGATAGACGGAATGACGATGAGATCCGGCAATTCACGCGACTGCTGGTCCAACTGCTCCTGTGTCGCAGCCTCAACTTGTTCTGGCATTATTCCTGTCCCCTACATCATTGCAGGCACGACCGTCGCCGCACCCATACCGAGGGTATTGTACCCGACTGTATGTCAGCTGTGAATCCGCGCGGCGGCAATCGCTGTACATATTCCTCTACCAGCATAACCTGATGTTGAAGGACATGTCGGCAATCGTAAGAAAATGCGCTTCGCGATTATGCATTCTCTTTCTTTGAAATCCCTTTTCCGGAATAACGAAAAGAAAACGCACGTCCCAAGCTTTTTGGAACGTGCGTTTTCCTGCGATTCAACAATCGGCTGTAATCGTCAGCAATCGTTGTAAACGTTACTTGATCTTGCTCATCACGATCTTGGTGACGGCCTTTGCGTCAGCCTGACCGCGAGTGGCACGCATGACGGCACCAATGATGGCGCCCATCGGCTTCATATTGCCGCTCTTGAGCTTTTCAACGATGTCAGGATTGGCTGCGAGAGCCTCATCCACGGCCTTTTCGAGAGCGCCGTCATCAGACACGACCTGGAAGCCATGCTTCTTGACGACCTCATCCGGAGTGCCTTCGCCAGCAAGCACACCGGCGACGGTCTGCTTGGCCAGCTTGTCGTTGAGCTTGCCATCGGCGATCAGCTTCTCAACCTCAGCAACATCGGCCGGAGCGATCGGTAGCTCTTCGAGGCTCACGCCCTTGTTGTTGGCTTCACGGCTCAGCTCGCCCAGCCACCACTTCTTGGCACCTGCGGCGGTGGCACCAGCCTTAACGGTCTCCTCAAGCAGATCCAGAGCGTCGGCGTTGAGCACGTCACGCATCTCCAAATCGTTGAAGCCCCACTCGCCCTTCAGGCGGTTGCGGCGCTCGCGCGGCATTTCCGGCATCTGAGCCTTCATCTCTTCGATGTGCTCCTTGGTGATGTGCAGCATCACCAGATCCGGATCCGGGAAGTAGCGGTAATCGTCGGCATCGGACTTCACGCGGCCGCCTGCGGTGGTCTGCGAAGCCTCATCCCAGTGGCGGGTTTCCTGCAGAATCTCGCCGCCTTCGCTCAGAATGGCCGCCTGACGGCGAATCTCATACTGAATGGTCTTTTCAATACCGCGGAACGAGTTCACGTTCTTGGTTTCGGAACGGGTGCCGAACGGATCGGACGGGCTGTTGCGCAGCGACACGTTCACGTCGGCACGCATGTTGCCCTGCTCCATACGAGCGTGGGAAATATTAAGCGCACGCACGATGTCGCGGATGGCGCGCATGTAGGCACCGGCGATTTCCGGAGCACGATCGCCTGCGCCAACGATCGGCTTGGTCACGATTTCGATCAGAGGAACGCCTGCACGGTTGTAGTCGACCAGGGAGTGGTCAGCGCCTTCGATACGGCCGTCAGCGCCACCGACGTGGGTGTTCTTGCCTGCGTCGTCTTCGATGTGGGCGCGTTCGATCGGCACACGGAACACGGTGCCGTCTTCAAGTTCCACATCAAGATAGCCGTTGCCGTTGGTCGGCTTGTCATACTGCGAGATCTGGTAATCGCGCGGCATGTCCGGGTAGAAGTAGTTCTTACGCGCGAACTGGCTCCACTCGGCAATTTCGCAATGCAGGGCAAGACCCAGCTTGATGGCGTAATCGACGGCGGTCTTGTTGACCACCGGCAGAGAACCCGGCAGACCAAGGCTCACCGGGGTGAGCTGGCTGTTCGGATCGCCACCGAACGAGACTTCGGCCGGGCAGAACAGCTTCGTGGTGGTGCTCAGCTCAACATGGGTTTCCAGACCGATGACCGGATCGAACTTCTTGACGGCATCGGCATACTTCATCAACTTTTCAGCCATTTTGTTTTCTTTCCTCCGATGCTTCCTACTTGTTCAAGCCGTCGAGCCACGGGGTCTTCAGGGACTGCCAGATCGGACCGTTCCAGTCTTCCTCGAGAGCCACCTCAAGTGCCGCGGCAGGCTTGTACATGGCCTCGTCACGCTGCTGCGGAGCGAGGAACTGGAAGCCAACCGGCAAGCCGTCGTCGCTCAGACCAGCAGGAATGCTCATGGCCGGAACGCCTGCAAGGTTGGCCGGAATGGTGGTGATATCGATGGCGTACATGGCCATCGGATCCTCGGTCTTCTCACCGAACTTGAATGCGGTGACCGGGCTGGTCGGGCCAACAAGCACGTCGACCTTCTCGAAAGCCTTCTTGAAATCGTCGATGATCAGGGTGCGCACCTTCTGTGCGGAACCGTACCATGCATCGTAATAACCGGCGGACAGGGCATACGTGCCAAGGATGATACGACGCTTGACCTCGTCGCCGAAACCGGCTTCACGAGTGTAGGCCATCATGTTGGCGGCGGTCTGCGGAACGCCTGCCGGCGGCATGACGCGCAGACCGTAACGCATGCCATCGTAACGAGCCAGGTTGGAGCTGACCTCGGACGGCATGATGATGTAGTACGCGCCAAGGGAGTACGGCAGGTGCGGCAGAGACACTTCAGTGACTTCAGCGCCCATCTCCTCAAGCTTCTTGACACCTTCGTTGAAGCGTGCCATAACGCCCGGCTGGAAGCCTTCGCCGCCGAGCTCCTTGATCAGACCGACCTTGAGGCCCTTCAGATCACGCTTCATGCCTTCGCGGGCGGCTGCCACCATCGGGCGAGGGCCTTCCGGAATGG
>SKEJ01001502.1_pt1 | contig 12566 bp, 8 predicted proteins | sample 4826721 | NCBI WGS metagenome assembly SKEJ01 (sample SAMN11008812, study PRJNA524170) | human gut metagenome | biome: Human fecal sample; material: Feces; isolation source: fecal sample from pouch patient p31 | host: Homo sapiens | place: Israel: Tel-Aviv | collected 2015-06-02 | reverse complement strand
GGAAGATTCCCTCATCATAACCTCCGGTTTCTTCAAAAGCCTGTGCACTGATCATCAGCATGGAACCATGAACCGCATCTACATACACAGCCTTTTTATCCTTGAAGTAGGATCTGGGATAATTAAGAAAATGATTGAAGACCCGTCTGCACATCGGTTCCATAGAGAGAAGCTCTCCCATAAAGCCATGAAGCTTCCAGCCATTGCGTCCCCGGCCTTTTCCTAAGTTTTCATCCTGAATCGAGGCTGTCACCACACCTGCGTCCGGATGATTGCCATAGACTCTGGCCATGTGGATCACACAGCTTTCGGAAAATACTACGTCCGGGTTTGCCACCAGCACATGGGTGGCTCCGTTGTGTTCAATGGCGTAGCGGTAACCGTAGAGAACGGTGGAACCGTGGCCGCCGTTTGGCTTGGTCAGGGGGATTAGGAGAGGGCGGGCCTGTGCCAGTTTGCAAATTAGCTCATAAGTATTATCTTTGCTTCCATCGTTAATGATAACCAGACGGGATTGTCCCTCTTTGTTGTGAGACTCTACGATGGGATACCATTCACTGACTGTGCGTTCTATGTTTTCTGCCTCGTTGTATGCGGGAATTACGATAAATAATGAAGACATGTATGATTTCTCCTTGTTTCTGTTTCCATGTATCTGAGTGATTGTTGCATTTCTTTTATTATACCTTGATAGTTCTTTGCTGGCAACCGATATATAAATTTACTCTAGCTATTCTATGGCACAGTGTATTATACTTAACCCAAAGGATGGGAGGTTTTTTATGGTCACAATAAAGGAAATTGCCAGACAGGCAGGGGTAAGTACAACGACGGTTTCCAATGTTCTGCATAAAAAGAATGCCAGAGTTTCCGCGGAAACCATAGAGAAGGTAGAAAGGCTGCTGGCAGAGAACAATTATATTCCAAGACTGGGACTGAATGCACTGACAAACAGGAGTTCCAGGATCATCTGTATCCTGATCACAACGCCGGAATTTGCCAGAGGATCTGCTTATGAGACACCGTTTTACGGGAATATGCTGGGACATCTGGAGCAGCTTCTCAGAGAAAGAGGATACTATATCATGATCTTTTCGGACAAAAATGTGGAGGAGATCGAGAAGATGACAGTTGGCTGGAATGTAGACGGGATCATTACGATCTCCATGCCGTACAGACACCTGCAGAAGATCGCAGGGTTGTCAGAAACACCTATCGTTTCCATAGACATGGATGAAATGCCGGAGGGAAATGAAACATATTATCAGATTACATCCGAGGATAAAAAGGGCGGCAGAGAGATGGCACGATATCTGATCCAGCAGGGGATAAAAAGGATCGTGTATCTGGCGAATGTAGATCATGGAGCTGACCATTTACGTTTCGTGGGTGTACGTGAGGCAGTACGTGAGGCAGATTGTGAGATTCTTCTGGAAGAGAAACGTCTGCCAAGGGATTATAGAGAAAGAAAAAAATGTTATCAGGATTTTCTGAAATATGTAGGAACAGACACAGCACTGTTTTTCTCCACAGATTTCAATGCAGCAGAGATGATTTCGTTCCTGCATAGAAATCATGTAAAGATTCCTGATGAGATTTCTGTAGCAGGAATGGACGATGATGTGTTTGCCAGCATTGTTTATCCGCGCCTTACTACTATTCGTGTGAATGTAGAAGAGAAAGCAGAGACTGCAGTAGAGGTACTGATGAAGCTGATAAACGGAGAAGAATGCGAAAAGAACGTATACAAGACAACAGTACAGCTTATAAAAAGGGAAAGTGTTAAAACTAAATCATAAAGCATAAAAGAGGAGAACGAAAAATGAAGGTATTCAAGATTCAGGAAAACGGGATCAATATGGTATGGAAGGTCGCAGATACAGGCTGCGTAAGGCTACTGCATTTCTCTGCACTGCCATTTGATGAGAGAACCATTGTAGACGAATACGAGGAGCAGGGATTCAAACTTCTGGAGTTGGAGGCTGCAGGTTATGACAGACCGGACGAACGTCACGGAACCAAATATATCGTAACTGCGCCGGGCTACAGAATGCAGTATGCAGACCATAAAGATTACCGGAATGAAACAGGACGTAAGCTTGAGATCACCACACAGGATCAGGAATCCGGGCTGCAGGCAGTCAACCATTTTCAGTTTTTCGACGGTATTGCAGTAGTAAGATGCTGGTGCGAAGTTTCCAATATGGGAAAAGAAACCCAGACAATCCAGTATGTATCTACATTTAACTTAAACGGTGTGGAGAAAGAAGGACTTCTTTCCCGTGATGAGAAGATCAGGATCGGCGTGGTACATAATTCCTGGCAGAGAGAGCTTCTTCTGCAGGAATATACACTTCCGGAGGTTGGCCTTCAGAATTCACAGGTCAATATTCCCATCCGTTCTTCCAAGGCATTTGAACTGACCAACACAGGAAACTGGTCCACCAAGCATTATCTTCCTATGGGATACATCTCCAACACAGAAACTGGCAGCATGCTTTTCTGGCAGATCGAACACAACGGTTCCTGGCACAGTGAGATCAGTGACCTGACCAATCATTTGTATCTGCAGATCAGCGGACCTACAGATATCCATTCCCACTGGCACAAAGAATTAAAACCAGGAGAAAGCTTTACCACAGTACCAGCAGGTGTAGGTGCAGTGACTGGTGATCTGGGAGCTATGGCGAAAGAACTCACCAGCTACAGAAGAGCCATCAGAAGAAAGAATAAAGATAATGAGAAACTGGCTGTTATTTTCAACGATTATATGAACTGCCTGTGGGCAGATCCTACCACAGAAAAGGAATTCCCGCTGATCGATGCAGCAGCGAAAGCAGGATGTGAATACTTCTGTATTGATGCAGGCTGGTATGCAGATGGTTTCTGGTGGGATGAAGTCGGGGAATGGCTTCCGTCTGACAAACGTTTCCCGGGCGGGATCAAAGAAGTGATCGACTATATCCGTTCCAAAGGAATGATTCCCGGATTATGGCTGGAACTTGAAGTTATGGGAATCAAATGCCCGATGGTGGAGAAGATGCCGGAAAATGCCTTCTTCCACAGATTCGGAAAGAGGGTTTACGACAGAAGTAGATACCAGCTGGATTTTCGTCAGCCGGAGGTTATCGCCCATGCCAACAGTGTGATCGACAGACTGGTGAATGAATATGGCGTGGGATATATTAAGATGGATTACAATATCGAGCCGGGAGTAGGAACAGAAGTAGATGCAGAGAGTGCCGGAGAGGGTCTGCTTGAACATGAGAGAGCATATCTGGCATGGCTGGACGGCATCTTTAAGAAGTATCCGGATCTGATCATTGAGAACTGCTCCAGTGGCGGTCTGCGTATGGATTATGCCATGCTTTCCAGATACAGTATCCAGTCTACCAGCGACCAGGAAGATTACAGATATTATGCGACTATCGCCGCCAATGCACCGCTGGGTGTTGCCATGGAACAGGCTGCAGTATGGTCTTATCCGAAGTCAGGGGCAGATGAAGAAGAAACGATCTTCAATATGGTAAATGCCCTTCTTCTCAGAGTTCATCAGAGCGGTCATCTGGCAGAAATCACAGATGTACAGAAAGAACTTGTGAAAGAAGCTCTGAATTATTATAAGACGATCCGTGATGATATAAAAACAGCATATCCATACTGGCCGCTGGGAACTTCCCATTATGATGATAACTGGTCTGCTCTGGCGCTGAACGCAGGTAAGAAACAGTACCTGTCTGTATGGAGAAGAGGAGGATCTGATACTCAGACCATTCCGCTTCCACAGCTGAAAGGCAGAAATGTAAAAGTACGCTGTGCATATCCCCAGAATCGCCCGGTTTCTTATCTGTGGAATGAAGAAGCAGGAACTCTCAGTGTGAAGCTGGAAACAGCTCCATGTGCGAGAACATTTGAAATTGAATGTACAGAAGATTAAGAGATAAGTGGCTGTCCATATACTTGTGCATGTAAGTCTGATGCTGTGTATGGACAGCTGTGAAATAATGAAATATATGTAAAAATGCCTATGATTTTGACTGCTTGGCAAAGTGACGAAAATGAATATTGTACAAACTCTACAATTTAAACTGGAAAAATAAAGGGTATTTCCATGGGAAATTAGGCAAGATTTACAAAAAATACTCGAAACAGTCAGAAAAAGGTTATGTAGAAAACCTATAAAAATTTACAAGATTAAAACAAATTATATGTTGACAATTCACATAAAATTGGGTATATTTTAATGCATAAGACAAACAAACGTTGCTGTCATGGCAAAGACAGTAACAAACGTTGCAATAACTGAATAGAGGAGGACAGACAGATATGAAGAGAAAGAAAAAAGAATATCTGGAATGTGCGGCTTTTACAGTTCCGTCATTGTTTCTTGTAATGCTGGTGTTTTACATTCCCTTTGTAATGAGTCTTTACTACTCACTGACAGAGTGGAACGGAATTTCCAAAGCACCGAAATTTATCGGGCTGGAGAACTTTAAGAAATTGTTCAGTGGTTCTTCAGATTTCATGCAGAGCCTGATCTTTACCGGCAAGTACACGATCATCTTCATGATCCTGGTAAACATCCTGGCACTGGCGATTGCAGTAGCTCTTGTACAGAAGATCCCGGCTGCGAACGTAATGAGGAGTATGTTCTTCATTCCGTATATCATGAGTATGACTATCGTAGGTTTCATCTGGAAATTCATTTTTTCACAGGGATTTGCAGCACTCTTTGAAAAAACTCATCTGGGATTCTTAAATCTCAGCTGGCTGGGTGACAGTCATCTCGCATTCTATGCGGTGGCCTTTGTAGGTATCTGGCAGGCACTTGGCTTCTATATCGTTCTGTATATTGCAGGACTTCAGGCAGTTCCTACAGATGTACTTGAGGCAGCAGAAGTAGATGGTGCTACTTCCTGGAAGAAATTTTTCAAAGTTACACTTCCACTTCTGGGACCATCCATCACAACATGTGTATTCATGTCCCTGACAAATGCCGTTAAGGTATTTGATATCATCCTGGCACTTACCAAAGGTGGCCCGGGAGGATCTACATACAGTGTAACGCTTGATATTTACAGAGAAGCTTTCCAGAATAACAATTATGGTCTTGGATCTGCCAAGGCGCTGGTATTCTTTGTGATCATCCTGGTTATCACACAGCTGGTATTAAAAGCTATGCATAGCAGGGAGGTAGATTTATAATGACAATGGCCCAGAGAAAGAAAACGAAAAAGATAGTTCTTACAATTGTAATGCTTATCCTGGCGTTGATCTATATTTACCCTGTATTTCTGATGGTGATCAACTCCGTGAAGCCGTTCGGCGAAGTTATCATGGATGTAATCGCACTTCCAAGTAAGATCGAATGGAGCAATTACACCTATGTAATGGACAAAATGCAGTATGGCAAGCTGTTCCTTAACAACGTGATCATTACCGTGATCGGTATTGTGGGAATCATCGTATTCTCTTCTATGTCTGCTTATATCATCAGCAGAAAGAAAAACAAATATACCAAATTCGCTCAGTTCATGATCACAACACCTATGCTGATTCCGTTCCAGACTATCATGATCACACTTCTGAAAGTTATGAACATAGTTAATCTTTCCGGAAGCAAGGTAGGACTTGGAATCCAGTACTGGGGCTTCGGTATTCCGATGGCAGCATTTATTTATGGAAACTTCATGTCAACAATTCCCAAGGAGCTGGATGAAAGTGCATTTATCGATGGTGCAGGAACCTTCCGTACCTATCGTTCCATCATTTTCCCGCTTCTGAAATCTGTAACATTTACAGTCATCGTAATCGATGTAATGTGGATCTGGAATGACTTCCTTCTTCCACTGCTTATGGTCAACAGTTCAAACGAGACCAAGACACTGGTACTTTCCGCTTATACATTCGTAGGCCAGTTCAATACTCAGTGGCATTACGCAATGGCAGCCATGGTGCTGGCGGTACTTCCATCCATTATTATCTTTATCTTCCTGCAGAAATACATCGTAGAAGGTGTTGTTGCAGGTGCGGTAAAAGGTTGATGATCTGAAATCTGTAATAATGTAAATGACCGGTTAGTTTCATGCCGGACAGAAATAAAAACAATGAAACCAAAAGGAGGATTTTAAGATGAAGAAAAAACTGATCAGTGTAATGCTTTGTGCAGCAATGGCAACTACTATGTTCTCAAGCGTAGCAGTTCATGCAGAAGGTGATGACGAAGGCGAAATCTATATGTTTATCTCCCAGCCGGAGTATGCAGATGCCATCACAACTCTTATTGATGAGTACAAAAATGTAGAGCCAGGTGTTACTATCAACTACGAGACAACACAGAACGACTATCCTACACTTTTAAAAGCAAAACTTAACTCAGGTGAGTGCCCGGATATCTTCTCCTCCACATCAGGAAAAGAAATCGAAACATATAAAGAATATTCTCTTGACCTTACAGGACAGCCATTAGTTGATGCTATGGACGATAATGTAGCAGCAGCTATGAAAGATGCCAACGGTGAAGGCTGCTATGGTGTAGCGATCAAAGGAAACTATTTCGGACTGATCTACAACCAGGATCTTCTGGATAAGGCAGGCGTTGAAAAAGTTCCGGAAACTATGACAGAGTTAAAAGATTGTGTAGAGAAATTAAAAGCAGCAGATATTACACCATTTACAAGTGGATATGCTGAATGGTGGGTATTTAAACATGTATTCCAGCACTTTGCAGATGCAGCATCTGATGATGTGCAGAAACTGATCGCAGGCTTCGAAGACGGATCTGATTCTCTGAACAACTATCCGGTTCTTACAGATAACTTCTTCGATTTCGTTGATCTTGTAAAAGATAACGGAGATCAGAAACCGCTGGAAACAGACTTAAGTGGTGAAGAAGCAGCATTTGCATCCGGAAAAGCAGCTATCATGGTTGGACAGGGTGCATGGGTTGAAGGCGATCTGATGAAGATTAATCCAGATCTTAAGATTACATTCTCTGGATATCCGGTAGATGAAGATGCTTCTCACTGCCAGGTTATCACAGGATCTGACCAGGCACTTCGTGTAAACAAAGATTCTGAGAACAAAGATATTGTTCTTAACTTCCTGAACTGGTGGTATACATCTGACTATGGTCAGTCATGGTTCACAGATGTTGCAGGTGTAGTTCCTCCGATCAAGGGCGACTTTGATACAGAGTATGAAGTAATCAAACAGGGCGCTGCTTCTGTTGAAGAAAAAGGTGCAGCTCCTCTTGCAGTTATCTACTCTACAGATAGCTTACATCAGGCATTTGGTGAAGCTATGCAGGCATATGTAGAAGGCAGCGCTTCCAAAGAAGATACAATCAGCACAATCGAACAGAAATATCAGGAAATTGACGGGGCTTCAAACTAAGGACTAACAGGTAGAAATGATAACTGGGGGAAGAAGCATGGCTTCTTCCCCTTGTTTTGTATAACAGAGTATAAAAAAGGATTATTTTATAGAAAAGGAGATTACAAATCAGATGAAATTTACAGAGGGATATTGGGAGAAAAATGAAAGAGCAAATGCATCCTATGCATCTCAGGCATTTACAGCAGAAGCAATTCCGGGAGGAATGAGAATCGTTTCTCCGTTCAGACAGATCACAGACAGAGGCGGCGCCCTGGATGTAGGAACTATCACTACAGAATTTACTTCTGTACGTAAAGATATCATCAGTGTAAGAAGCTATCATTATGAAGGTTATGTAAAAGGCGAACCAAGATATGAACTGAATGAAGATCCACAGGAAACAGAGGTGGAGATCACAGAAGATGAAGCTGTGATGAAAGCCGGAAGAATGACTGTAAGAGTTGATCTGAAAGATTTCAAGATCACTTATGAAGCAGATGAAAAAGTTCTTACAAACATTGGATTCCGTAATCTTGGATACATGCAGTATGACAGAGCTACACTGACCAAGTTCCCGGAGCCAAACTACATGGCAGCACAGTATCAGCCATATATGGTAACAGAGCTTTCTCTTGATCCAGGTGAATGCGTCTATGGACTTGGAGAGAGATTTACAGCATTCGTAAAGAATGGACAGGTAGTAGATGTATGGAATGAGGACGGCGGTACAGCTTCTCAGATTTCCTATAAAAATATTCCGTTCTATGTAACAAGCAAACATTACGGTGTATTTGTTGACCACAGCGATAATGTTTCTTTCGAGATCGCCAGTGAGAAAGTTGAGAACGTAGGATTTTCCGTAAAAGGCGAAGAGATCCGCTATCATGTGATCTACGGTGATGACATTAAAGGTGTACTTGAGACTTATACAGACCTGACCGGTAAACCGGCGCTGCCGCCTGCATGGTCCTTTGGATTATGGCTGTCCACATCCTTTACAACCAACTATGATGAAGAGACAACCAACTCCTTTATCCAGGGAATGGCAGACAGAGATATTCCGTTAAGTGTATTCCATTTCGACTGCTTCTGGATGAAAGAGTTCCACTGGTGTGATTTCGAATGGGATTCCAGAATTTTCCCGGATGTACCTGCGATGCTGAAACGTTATAAAGAAAAAGGTCTGAAGGTTTGCGTATGGATCAATCCATATATTGCACAGGGAACTGCATTCTTCAAAGAAGGAATGGAAAAAGGATATCTGTTACAGCGTGCAGACGGAATGGGCGTAAAACAGATCGATAACTGGCAGCCTGGAATGGGACTGGTAGATTTTACCAATCCGGACGCAGTAAAATGGTACCAGAACAAACTGAAAACTCTGCTTGATATGGGCGTTGACTGCTTCAAGACAGACTTCGGTGAAAGAATTCCTGTAGATGTGAAATATTATGATGGATCTGATCCTGTATCCATGCATAACTACTATACATACCTTTATAACAAAACTGTATTCAGCCTCCTGAAAGAAGTAAAAGGAGAAGGAGAAGCCATCCTTTTCGCAAGAAGTGCTACAGCAGGTGGACAGCAGTTCCCGGTTCACTGGGGCGGTGACTGCTCTGCAACCTATGCTTCCATGGCAGAGAGCTTAAGAGGCGGTCTGTCCTTCACATTATCAGGATTCTCTTTCTGGAGCCATGATATGGGTGGATTTGAAATGACAGCAGCACCGGATGTATACAAACGCTGGCTGCAGTTCGGCCTTCTTTCCACACATAGCCGTCTCCACGGTTCCAAGAGCTATCGTGTACCGTGGCTGTTTGATGAAGAAGCAGTAGATGTTTGCCGCAAGTTTACCAAGCTGAAATTAAGATTACTTCCATATCTGTACTCCATGGCTGTGAAATCACACAGAACCGGTATTCCGTCCATGAGAGCAATGATCATGGAATTTAACGATGATCCTGCAGTAAAATATCTGGATATGCAGTACATGTTAGGTGACAGCATTCTGGTAGCTCCGATCTTCAACAAAGAGAACCATGTAGAATATTATCTGCCGAAGGGAAAATGGACTCATCTGTTAAGCGGAGAAGTAAAAGAAGGCGGCAGATGGTATGAAGAAACCTATGACTTCTTCTCACTGCCTGTATTCGTAAGAGAAAATACTCTGCTTTCCATCGGCGCAGTAGATACGACTGTTGATTACGAATTGGAGAAAGATGTACAGATCCAGGTTTACGAGCTGAATGAAGCAGGTTCCTGCGAAGTTGTGACACGTAAAGGTGAGACAGCATTTATGGTAAATGCAGTCAAAGAAGGAAACAAACTCACACTGGAAACAACTAAAGAGAATCCGGGAATGACTTATCTTCTCAGAAACATTCACGAGGTTTCTGCAGTTGCAGGTGGCAGCGTAGTGAAAGATACAGAAGAAGGTATCATCCTGGCACCGGAAGGATGCAAGCTGGAGGTTACAATCTAAATTATGGAAAATAACAGAATTCTTCAGAAGGGGGAGTGCGTGATTCGCAACTCCTTCTGGAACAGATATATTGATCTGGTGAAAAACAGCGTAGTCCCATATCAGTGGGATATTCTCAATGACAGAAGAGAGGACGCAGAACCAAGTCATGCCATTGATAACCTGCGTATTGCAGCAGGGGAGATGGAAGGACATTTCTACGGACAGGTTTTTCAGGACAGTGATGTGTATAAATGGTTGGAAGCCGTTGGAAATATTCTGATGCTTGAAAGAGATGAAGAACTGGAAAAACAGGCAGATTCTGTCATTGACCTGATCGCGAAAGCGCAGGAAGAGGACGGTTATCTGGATACTTATTTCTCTATCGAGGAACCGGACAAAAAATGGACAAATGTACTGGAATGCCATGAATTATACTGTGCAGGCCATTTCATTGAAAGTGCAGTAGCTTATTACAGGGCAACCGGAAAAGAGAAGATCATTCAGGTAGCATATAAGCTGGCTGACTATTTGGACACTGTTTTCGGACCGGAAGAAGGGAAACTTCACGGTTATCCGGGACACCAGGAGATTGAGATCGCACTGATCAAACTTTATGATCTCTCTGGAAATGAGAAGTATCTGAAACTTGCCGGATACTTCATCAATACCAGAGGAACCAACCATTTCTTCGAGGAAGAATTTGAAAAGAGAGACCATGTCAGCTTCTGGGAGAAAGCCAGAACACCGGAACCCAACAGATATTATAATCAGTATCCATATAATTATTACAATCAGTTCCAGAGCCCTGTAAGAGAGCAGAAAAAGGCAGTAGGACATGCAGTACGAGGTGTCTACATGTACACTGCAATGGCTGATATGGCTGCGAAAACAGGAGATAAAGAACTGTTTAAAGCGTGCCGCACGATCTGGGACGATATTGTAAACTGCCAGATGTATATCACAGGCGGTATCGGTTCCACCAATTCCGGTGAGGCATTTACGAAAGATTACGACCTGCCGAATGATACCAATTATTCAGAAACCTGCGCATCCATCGGTCTGATCTTCTTTGCCCAGCGTATGCTTATGACAGAGACAGATTCCACTTATGGTGATGTGATCGAACAGGCACTTTATAATACAGTACTTGGCGGTATGAATTATGAAGGAAACAGATTCTTCTATGTAAATCCTCTGGAATCTGTGCCGGAAGTATGCTATGACAACACACAGCGTCATCATGTAAAACCGGAAAGACAGAAATGGTTCGCATGTGCATGCTGCCCTCCGAACATTGCCAGACTGATTGGTGGTCTGTGGGATTATATTTATACAGCAGCAGAAGATACTGTAAATGTACACCTGTATATTGCAGGCGATGCGAAAGTACAGGTAGGTAACAGCATCCTGAACATTACTCAGACAACTTCTTATCCTGAGAATGGCAGAATTCATTTCAAGGTTCAGGCAGATACAGACCGTGAGATCACATTGGCGCTGAGAATTCCGGGATGGGCAGAGCACTACACACTGCGCCTGAACGGACAGGAGCTTACACCGGATAAAGTGGAGAAAGGCTATGCCTATCTTACACGCCCGTGGGCAGAAGCTGCGGAACTGGAAGTAGAATTTGACATGCAGCCGCGCTTCATGTGTGCCAACAGAAAGATCCATTATGATCTGGGACGTACAGCCATTATGAGAGGACCTGTGGTTTACTGTCTGGAAGAAGTGGATAACGGCAAATATTTGGATGAGATTTCTGTGGATACACAGGCAGGCCTGACAGAAGAGAAGAAAGAAGAATTCGGCGGATTTGTAGCACTGAAGGCGCAGGGAAGCAGGCTTCACGTGCCGGAAACAGATCAGCTTTATATGAATTATAATGCCAAGAGAGAGAAGGCAGAACTCACTGCAGTTCCATATCATCTGTGGAATAACAGAGGACTGGGCGAAATGCAGGTATGGGTGAAGGCTGAATAATCTGGAAGCAACAGTTTATAAAATTTTTAGACTTTCGACAAAAAATAGGACTGGACAAATCATTTGTCCGGTCCTATAATAATATTCACCAGAGATCTTCTGGTAATTCAATCCCGCCAGCTCGGCGGTAAATTCCACTTTATTTTTATGAAACACATAAGAGAGAATAGGGAGGTGATGCGTATGTATTTTTTCACCTTTTTCCTGTGATGATCGCGTGGACTGCCATGATCATGGATCTGAGGACTGCCCGGATCGATAACGGCTGGATCTTGTTTTCCATGGCTGTGGGAGCTGTCTGCTGTACAATGGAAAAAGGCATTGCCGGAATGTTTTTTTACGCTGCAGGAAGCAGCATACCATTGATCCTGATCATCCTGTTTGGATTTGGCATGCTGGGTGCAGGAGATATTAAACTTTTCTGTGCACTGGGAGGTGTGATGGGCACCGCCGGCATTCTGAAATGTATTCTTGTTTCCTTTATTCTGGGAGCATTCATTTCAGCTCTGATCTTAATGTTCAGCCGCAGTTTCTGCGAAAGAATCCTCTACTTCATTTGCTATATCGGGCAGACTGTCCGGGAAAGGAAAGTAATACCTTACCGCAGGAAAGACATATCTGCTTCGGAGAATTTTCATTTCACCGTTCCGATCTTTCTGAGTGTTGTGTTATATGCGGGAGGTGTTTATTAAAGGAAATTGAAGAAAAATATATTCGCAGTCTGCGATCTGGAGGTAGA
>SKEJ01001489.1_pt1 | contig 12678 bp, 10 predicted proteins | sample 4826721 | NCBI WGS metagenome assembly SKEJ01 (sample SAMN11008812, study PRJNA524170) | human gut metagenome | biome: Human fecal sample; material: Feces; isolation source: fecal sample from pouch patient p31 | host: Homo sapiens | place: Israel: Tel-Aviv | collected 2015-06-02 | reverse complement strand
TTACTGCATTTTACCTAATTTTTCATACCATTTATCGATTATTTTGCCGCATGGTACTCGGCTGCTGCTGCGATCAGGCCGCGGAACAGCGGATGCGGACGGTTCGGACGGGATTTGAACTCCGGATGTGCCTGCGTTGCGATGTAGAACGGATGATCTGAAAGTTCTACCATCTCAACGATTCTTCCGTCCGGAGAAACACCGGAGAGAACCATGCCGTTTTCGGTCAGTGCTTTCCGGAAATCGTTGTTTACTTCATAGCGGTGGCGGTGACGCTCGGAAATCTCTTTCTCACCGTACAGCTCCTGTGCTTTCGATCCGTCTGCCAGGACGCATGGATATGCGCCGAGACGTAACGTACCGCCGATATCCTCGATTCCATCCTGATCCGGCATCAGTGCGATCACCGGGTGCATGGTGTTCGGGTTCATCTCGATGCTGTGTGCGTCGTGGTAACCGAGAACGTTTCTTGCATATTCAACAATCGTCAGCTGCATGCCGAGGCAGAGGCCGAGGAACGGAATCTTGTTCTCTCTTGCATATCGAATCGCTGTGATCATGCCTTCGATACCGCGGTTTCCGAATCCGCCCGGTACCAGAACACCGTCCACATCGCTCAGATACTCTGCCACGTTCTCCTCGGTTACCAGCTCGGAATCCACCCATTTCAGGTGTACGTTTGCATGGCTTGCAATTCCGCCGTGTTTTAATGCCTCAACAACGCTCAGGTATGCATCATGCAGCTGGATATACTTTCCGACGAGCGCAATCGTCACCTCTTTGTTCGGATGGCGGAGTGCTTCTACCATATGGGTCCAGTCGGACAGATCCGGTTCCGGGCATGGAAGGTGAAGGCTCTCGCAGACAACCTGCGCCAGGTTCTCTTTCTCCATGGCAAGCGGAGCTTCATACAGATACTCCACGTCCAGGTTCTGCAGAACATGGCTTGACGGAACGTTGCAGAACAGAGCAATTTTATCTTTGATCTCGGTGGTCAGCGGATGCTCGGACCGACATACGATGACATCCGGCTGAATACCGATTCCCTGCAGCTCTTTTACGCTCGCCTGCGTCGGTTTTGTTTTCATTTCACCGGAAGCTTTCAGATATGGAATCAGGGTAACATGGATCAGAATGGCGTTCTCGTGTCCGACGTCATGCTGGAACTGGCGGATTGCCTCCAAAAACGGCTGGCTCTCGATATCGCCGACGGTTCCGCCGACCTCAATGATGGCAATACGCTCCTCGTCTACTTCTTTTCCGCGGTAGAAACGGCTCTTGATTTCGTTTGTAATGTGCGGAATGACCTGTACGGTGCCTCCGCCGAAATCACCGTGGCGTTCTTTCTGCAGAACAGACCAGTATACTTTTCCGGTCGTCACGTTGGAATTTTTATCCAAGCTCTCGTCGATGAAACGCTCGTAGTGGCCGAGATCGAGGTCTGTCTCTGTGCCGTCATCGGTAACGAAAACCTCACCGTGCTGAATCGGGTTCATCGTACCCGGGTCAACGTTGATGTACGGGTCAAATTTCTGCATCGTCACTTTGTATCCTCGGGCTTTTAAAAGCCGTCCAAGGGACGCCGCCGTGATTCCCTTTCCAAGGCCGGAGACTACTCCGCCTGTCACAAAGACATATTTTACTGCCATATTGATTTCCTCCTGCTTTTCTCTTCTGATATTTTCTTTTCCGTCACAAGTTTCTCTAAAAGGAAATGTCGCCTGCCGGCGACATCTCTATGATGAAAGCCAGTTACTCCGCGCCTGCGTCGCTCCCGTAACTGCTGACAACATTCGTAATCCGGGCTATCGCCCTACTTACTCATGTCGTCTTGCCCGCCCAATATCTATGAATTCGCTCATGCAAGCATGGCTCATTCATAGCTGCTGTCCGGGGCTTTCATTCAAAATCAAAAACGATTATAACACATCTCGAATTTCCTGCAACTTTTTTTTACTATTTTTTATTATTTTCGACATTTTCCACGAAATCCTAAATTTCTGCACCATATTTTATACATATCACGATTTTCTTGACATCATCCGCAAAAATGAGTATGATAATCAATGTTTTTAAAACATGCAGGTCTACAACTGAAAAAAGGAGAATACCTATGCAGCCATCGTCAAACAATTGTTATGATACCGGCCTCCGGGAGGAATGTGGTGTTTTCGGCATTTACGATCTGGATGGTGCCGACGTCAGTCCTTCGATCTACTATGGCCTTTCCGCCCTGCAGCACAGAGGACAGGAGTCCTGCGGAATTGCCGTCTCTGACACCAGCGGTCCAAAGGGCCATGTGAAATCCTACAAAGGCCTTGGCCTTGTCAACGAAGTTTTCAAAGAATCCAAATTAGAAGAGCTGTCCGGCAATATCGGCATCGGCCATGTCCGGTACTCTACCACCGGTTCCACTACCGTAGAGAATGCACAGCCGCTCGTTCTGAATTATCTGAAAGGCTCCCTTTCCCTTTCGCACAACGGAAATCTGGTCAACGCTATGGAACTGCGCGAGCAGATGGAAAACACCGGCGCAATTTTTCACACTTCGATTGACTCTGAAATCATCGCCTACGGCATTGCGCGGGAACGCGTTCATTCCAAAACGGTAGAAGAAGCGATTCTGCGCACGGTAAAAGAAATCCGCGGCGCCTATGCCCTTGTCATCATGAGCCCGAGAAAACTCATCGGCGTGCGCGACCCATATGGCTTAAAACCGCTCTGCATCGGAAAGCGGGACAACGCCTGGGTTCTCGCCTCGGAAAGCTGCGCCCTCACTTCGATCGGCGCCGAATTCGTCCGCGATGTCGCTCCGGGAGAAATTGTAACGTTTGACAAAACCGGAAATCTGAAATCCGAATTTATGCCGGTTGACGTAAAAAAAGCGCATTGTATTTTTGAATATATTTATTTTGCCCGCCTCGACAGCAAAATAGACAATATCAGTGTCTACGAAGCCAGAATCCGCGGCGGTGCAACTCTCGCAAAGACCTACCCGGTTGATGCAGACCTCGTCTGTGGTGTCCCGGACTCCGGACTTGCCTCCGCAAAGGGCTATTCCGAAGAATCCGGCATCCCGTTCGGTCTTGCGTTCCACAAAAACAGCTATGTCGGCCGTACCTTCATCAAGCCGACCCAGAAGGAACGGGAATCCAGCGTCAAAATCAAGCTGAGCGTTCTCGAATCTGTTGTAAAAGGAAAACGGATCGTGCTCGTCGACGACTCCATTGTCCGTGGAACAACGATTTCCAACCTGATCACGATGCTTCGCAAAGCCGGCGCGACCGAAGTCCATGTCCGTATCAGCTCTCCGCCGTTCCTGTATCCGTGCTATTTCGGCACCGATGTTCCTTCGAACAAACAGCTGATCGCAAGCTCTCACTCCACGGAGGAGATCCGCCAGCAGATCGGAGCCGACTCTCTTGGCTACATGCCGATCGAGGAACTCCAGAACATGGTCGGCGATCTGCCGATCTGCCGTGCATGCTTCGACAGCCATTACCCAATGGAAGTACCGAAACAGGATATCAGCGCCCTTCTCGAAAGCTGATTCTATTTCGTCCCCCTTACCGCGCAGACACTGCGTCAGGTAAGGGGGGCTTTTTTGTTTCATGCATACTTTGACGTAATGTTTGCATACAATAGCATCAAAAACAAAGGATCTCTTTATGGATCTTACAGACATCATTTATTCCAACGATTACATCAACATTCTGATCCAGAATTACGTGGCACAGTCCGAGCGGTACCAGATGCTGTTTCCGGAATCAAGTGCTCTTCTTACGCTGAACCCGCAGTATTCCGTTCTCTTTCTCGAGCGGAGTCTGCTGCCGGAAAATCTCTTCGGCGCAGTTCCCTTTACCGGGCTTCCAAAACTTTTTACGCCGCTCTCCACGCTCTCACTGGAAGTCTCCGGGATTGTCCAGACGCAGAATCTCTACGGCGGCGGATATACAGGCAAAAATGTAATCTTCGGTTTTCTGGACACCGGCATTGATTACCGCCACCCCGCATTTCTGCATGCCAACGGACAGAGCCGGATTCTCGCCGTCTGGGATCAGACGGACCGGACGGGAACGCCGCCGGCGCAGTTTCCTTACGGCAGTCTCTATACCAAGTCCGATCTCGACGCGGCACTTGAAAGCAGCGATCCACTCTCCCTTGTTCCAGTCACCGATCCCGACGGGCACGGCACGTATGTCGCAGGCGTGGCCGGCGGTACTCCGGATGCCTCCGCCGGATTTCTCGGCGTCGCACCGGAGGCAGATTTTGCCGTTGTTAAATTAAAACCCGCCAAACAGAATCTGAAAGATTTTTATCTTGTGTCCTCCAATGCTCCCGTCTTCGAGGAAGATGACCTGCTCTCCGCCATGCACTTTCTGAATGAAACCGCAGCTGCGGAAGGAAAACCGCTCGTCCTCTGTCTGGCACTCGGGACGAATCAGGGCAGCCACTCCGGCACGCTCCCCGTTTCTCTGACCTTGGCGCGCTACGGCAACACGCCTGGTGTGATCCCCGTCTGCGCGACCGGCAACGAAGGAAATGCATCACACCATTATTATGGCTCTGTATCCGAAACTTACACCCCGAAAAATGTAGAGTTTCTCGTTTCTGAAGGAAACCGCGGTTTCACCCTGGAACTCTGGGGACAGGCTCCACAGCTTTTTTCTGTCGGTTTCCGCTCTCCCGGCGGCGAGACGATTCCGCGGATTCCCGTCTCTTTGAATCAGGAACAGCGGATCACCTTCGTTCTGGAGCGCACCGTGATCTACGTCAACTACGAAGTGGTCCAGGCCACGACCGGCAGCCAGCTCATTCTGATCCGCATGCTGGATCCGACCCCCGGTATCTGGACGCTTCAGGTTTACCGCGCTTTTCCATCGCCGCCGGATTTCCACATCTGGCTCCCGATCACCGGATTTTCCACCTCCGATGTGACATTTCTGGAACCGGATCCGTACACGACACTGACGACACCTTCTGCCACGGTTCCTGTTCTTTCTCCCTCCACGTATCAGGCAGCAAACAACAGTTTTTCCCCGGAATCCGGCCGCGGCTTTACCCGGCTTGGTGAAATCAAGCCCGACTTTGCCGCTCCCGGCGTCTCCGTTACCGGACCGGGACCGGCCGGCTCCTATGTAAGCTTCAGCGGTTCGAGTGCGTCCGCCGCCATTACATCCGGCGCCGCTGCTCTTTTTCTGCAATGGGGCATCCAGCGCACTCCCGCCCGCTATTTCACGGCACAGGAGGTAAAAAACTACCTGATCCGCGGTGCAGACCGAACTGATACTATTACGTATCCGAGCAGAGAATGGGGATATGGCCGATTACAGTTATATCAAAGCTTCACAAGCCTTATGACAAACTGATTTTCCCGCTCACAGGTTTGCTTCTATGGTATATCCGTTTGTTGATGCAAACTTTTAATGTGCAACTGCCTTGTTTTTGATTGTTTTCCGTTGTATCATTACGTATTATCATTATATTTATAAAACTAAAAGGGGGATTCCTGACTATGAATTACGAACGCTTGAACGATCTTCGCCTTCTTGGACTTACGATTGCCTACTACCGAAGAGCAAAAGGAATGACGCAGGCCGAACTTGCCGAGGCGGTACATATCAGCCGTACACATATGAGCAACATCGAAGCGCCAAACAGTCATACCTCTCTGTCTCTAAACAAGCTGATGGATATTGCGGAAGCACTCGAAATTCCGCTGAAAACATTATTTGATTTCAAACGGTAAGCCCGGAAAGCTTTCCGTTTTTTATAGCAGATTTTTACAGCAACCCCCCGCAGCCGGTGTGCGCCCGGTGCGGGGGGTCTTTTTCTCTCTTATTTTCCCGAAAAATCCGGAGTTCCGTCAAGATTATACGGGGTCACCTGGTATACATAGTAGTTCAGCCAGTTCGTATACAGATTGTTCGCATGTGACCGCCATAAAAGCACTGGTTTTGTATTTGGATCGTCGTTTTTATAATAGTTCTTCGGAATCTCAATCGGGAGTCCTTTGTCTTTATCGCGGTGGTACTCGCCGTCGAGCGTCATACGGTCGTACTCCGGATGACCCATCACAAAAATCTTTCTTCCCTCTTCCGCCATGCCAAGATAGAATCCGGCTTCGTCGGACTCTGCGAGAATCGTGACATCTTTGCAGGCACGGATATCGTCGATCGGTACTTCTGTGTGGCGGGAATGCGGTGCCAAAAACTCGTCATCGAAGCCTCGCACAAGCGGGATCTTGCGGTTGTTGACTTTGTGCCAGAACAGCCCGAATTTCTTCTCCGGAAGCATCCGTTTCTTCAGTCCGTAGAAATGATACAGACTCGCCTGGGCTCCCCAGCAGAGGAACATCGTGGAGGTAACGTGTGTGTTCGTCCAGTCCATGATCTTTATCAGTTCATCCCAGTAGTCAACTTCTTCAAATTCCATCTGCTCGACCGGTGCACCGGTGATGATCATACCGTCGTAATAATTTTTCCGCACATCCTCAAATTTCACATAGAACGTGTTCAGATGGCTGGTCGATGTATTTTTCGCCTCGTGGCTTGCCACCATCAGAAAGGTGACATCAACCTGCAGGGAGGTGTTGGAAAGGGAGCGCAGAAGCTGCAGCTCGGTATCTTCTTTGAGCGGCATCAGATTCAGGATCATAATCTTCAGCGGACGGATGTCCTGATGAACCGCTCTTGTCTCGTCCATGACGAATATATTTTCGCTTTCGAGTATTTCTTTTACAGGTAAATCTGCCTGAACTTTAACCGGCATATTCTTTTTCCTCGTTTCTATTCTTCTTGATCTGCCGCGCTTTTCTCTGCGCAGACAGGCGGTTTGCTTTTTCTGGCAGGAATTTCTGCCGTCCGTTTCCGATTATAGCAGATTCCCGCGCGGGATGCAAACCGCCTTTGCAGATATTTCGTTATTCTTCTGTCATCTTCAGAAATTCCTCTTCTGAGATCACCGGCACGCCGAGTTCGCGTGCTTTCCGGTTTTTGGAGGAACTGGATGTCGTGTCGTTGTTGATCAGATAGCTCGTCTTTCCCGTTACACTTCCGGTGGCTTTTCCGCCGAGCTCCTCGATTCTTGCCTTTAATGCATTCCGGTTCGGGAAATGTTCCACACTTCCGGTGATGACGAAGGTAAGACCGGCTAATTTCTGTTCTTCCTGGCTTGCCTGCGGCTTCTCAATCGTCAGATACGACAGAAGGCGCTCAAGGCGTTCTTTATTTTCCTCATCCGCAAAGTAATCCACGATGCTTTTTGCAATCACTTCTCCGACACCGTCGATCTGCGCGAAATCCTCCGCCGATGCATTCCGGATCCGGTCGAGATCGAAATCGAAGGCTTTGCAGATCATTCTCGCGTTTGCAAGACCGATATTTAAGATGCCAAGTCCGAAAATCAGACGGGGCAGCGTTGTGTTTTTCGCGCGCTCGATGCTGTCGATCAGATTCTGGTATGATTTTTCACCGAAACCGTCCATCTCCACAATCTCGTCGCGGTAGCGGTCGAGACGGAAAATATCGGCAAACTCACGGATGAAGCCGTGGCCCACGAATTTTTCGAGCGTTGCCTCCGACATGCCGTCGATGTTCATCGCGTCGCGGCTTACAAACAGGGTGAATGCCTTCATGAATTTTGCCGGGCACTCCGGATTCGTACAGTAGAGGGTCTCGACATTGTTCATCATCTGAATCCGGGTGGCACCGCCGCAGGCAGGACACGTTTCCGGAATATCGCGCATACCGCTTCTCGTCAGATTCTCTGAGATCTGTGGAATGATCATGTTTGCTTTGTAGACAAGGATTTTATCACCCACACCGAGATCCAGCGAACGCATGATACTGATGTTGTGGACGCTTGCGCGGGAAACCGAAGTTCCTTCCAGCTCGACCGGCTCAAAAACCGCAACCGGATTGATGAGACCGGTTCTCGACGGGCTCCACTCAATTTCAAGCAGAGTGGTCTCCTTCTGTTCATCCGCCCATTTGAAGGCGAAAGCGTTCCGCGGGAATTTCGCGGTTGTGCCAAGTGATTCTCCGTAGGCGATATCGTCATACAACGCGACAAGGCCATCGGACGGGAAATCGTTTGTCTCGATTTTCGTGGAGAAATATTGCATCGCCTCGTCGAGGTTATCTTTGGTGACAGCCTTGTATTCCACCACCTCGAAGCCCTGCTCTTTCAGCCACTCCATCTGACGGATTCTGGAATTTTCGAAATCCTGTTCCGGAGCGCTCACAAGCGCAAATGCCATAAAATGAACGTGGCGTTTTGCCGTAATCTCATTGTTCAGCTGGCGCACAGAACCGCTGCAGAGGTTCCTCGGATTCTTGTATTTCGCATCGACATCCTCAATCTCCTCGTTGATCTTCTCAAAATCGGAATAGCGGATGATCGCCTCGCCGCGCAGAACCAGCTCTCCCTGGTACGGGATTTTTAAGGGAATATTTTCAAACACTTTTGCATTGTTCGTGACAACCTCTCCGATCACGCCGTTTCCACGGGTGACGGCCTTTGCGAGGGTACCGCCGCGGTACGTCAGAACGACGGTCAGACCGTCCATCTTCCAGGATAGCAGCGTTTTGTGATCCCCGATGAAGCTGCGGAGCACTTCCACATCTTTCGTTTTATCAAGGGAAAGCATCGGCGACTCGTGCGCTTCTTTCGGCAGTTCGTCCATCGCCTCGTAGCCGACTTTTGTGGTCGGGCTTCCGGCGAGTGTTACGCCTGTTTTTTCCTCTAATACCTGCAGTTCGTCATACAGCGTGTCGTACTCCAGGTTGCTCATGATCTCCCGGTCTTCCTGGTAATAGGCTTTTGCCGCTTCGTTCAGCTTTTTGACCAGTTCCTTCATCCGTTCTGTCTCGTTCATCGCTTTTCCTCCCCGATCTGCTTTTTCAGTTCTGCTAATTCTTTTTCCGTTAAAGGGCGGTACTCCCCTGTTTTCAGGTCTTTCAAGTGAATATTCATGATCCGCACACGTTTCAGCTTTGTGACACGATATCCTAATGCTTCGCACATCCGCCGGATCTGACGGTTCAGCCCTTGCGTCAGAATAATCGTAAAGCTGCGCTCTCCCGTTTTCTGGATCCGGCACGGGCGCGTCACGGTATCGAGAATCGGCACGCCGGATGCCATTTTTTTCAGAAATTCCGGTGTAATCTCTTTGTTTACCTCGACCTGGTATTCTTTTTCGTGGCGGTTTCTGGCACGCATGATACCGTTTACGATCGCACCGTCGTTCGTCATCAGAAGGAGACCCTCGGAATCTTTATCGAGTCTTCCCACCGGGTAAATCCGCACCGGGTAGGACAGATAATCGATGACGTTGTTTTTCTCCCGTTTTTCCGCAGTACAGACGATGCCGCGCGGTTTGTTGAAGGCGAGATAGACTTTTTTCTCCTCCGGGACAACGGTTTTGCCTTTCACAACAACAACGTCGCCAGGCTCCACCTGCATGCCGGTTTCCGCGCGTTTTCCGTTTATAGTAATCTCGCCCGCTTCTGTCAGACGGTCCGCCTCCCGCCGCGAGCAGACGCCCGCATCACTTAAGTATTTGTTTAAGCGCATGGTTTTATCCTTCCAAAAAAGCAGTTTCATAAAAACCAGAAACTGCTTTTTTTGTTTTGTATTATTCTATTGTTCCTACTGAATGCTCTCTACATATGCTCTCAGGGAAGCATCTGCATCGAGTGCATTCTGATAATCGTTCTGAACCTGTTCGATCAGATTTTTGACTTCTTCGTTTTCGAGCGCCGCTTTCATAGCCTCGGTTACGGCCGCATCGCTGTCGGTATCATCCATGATTTTCAGGCTGCCGTCTTCTGTCGTGTAGAGATAATACTCCGAAAGCATCGGCAGGGTCTGGTTGATTCCCAGATATTTGCATCTGCTGCTGACAAACGCGATGTACGTTCCGTCATTTGGACCGCTGATCGTGTAGGCCTTTACATCTCCGTATGACTCCACGTCGCTTTCTGCCTCAATCTGCGCCTGCTCCTCCGCGGTCAGATTATCTGTTACTGCAAAAAGACCGTTGATATCCCTTGCACCGAGCGCGGTGTAATACTGCTCCAGCACGGTGCTTACTTCCGGGACATTGTCCGCGGCAAAGGAGACAGCCGTATTATCGGTATTCTCTGTATTACCGGTATCGTCTGCCGCTTCCGGCTCACTTGTCGGCTCAGCCTCTGCATCCGGCGCGCTGGCGGTATCGGTACTGGAAGCATCTGCACTGGAATCATTCGCGGAATCCGAAACGTCCGATGAAATGCCTGTGCTGTCCTCAGAATCTGCTTTGCTGTCTGCTTTTACCTGTGTCTTTTTATCCGGCACATTGTTTCCGGTGCTGCTGCTTGTTACGGTTCCGCCGCTCGATTTTCCATCGTTTTTTGGTGATACCAGATGAACGATGAGAAGAACCGCTGCCACAATCAGGAGAATTGCTCCGATCAGAAGCATGTAGCGCAGATTATCGGAAATCCATTCCCGGATTTTATCTTTTGTTGTCATTGGTTTTGCCATATTTTTCCTCCTTCATCAAAACTGATCCGCCGGATCAGTTATTGATATGCTCAGTAAGCAAAAAAACCTCTACTTCACACCGAAGCAGGGGCTTTCCTTGTCCTGCGCCGGTCCTGCCCGCCGCAGCATGCCATGTAGCAAAAAACGCGTCTGGAGGGATTCGAACCCCCGACACACGGTACCGGAAACCGTTGCTCTATCCCCTGAGCTACAGACGCTGATGTGATCTGTTTTCTCAACCACACTATGACAGTTTACCACAGACTCCTGCAATTGTAAAGTATTTTTCCCACCCAGCCGCCCATTTTTTTCTTAAATTATTCGCAGACTATTCTGCCACGCAGCTTACGTTTCTTCCTCACACAGCGTCAGTTCCCCGCTTTCCCGGTGGTAATAATAAACGTGATCCGACAGAATCTCCTGCGGCTTGACCGTCTTTTCATTCACGTCCCGTACCATGTCGGAAAGACACTCCTCCGGGAACACATCATAATCCGGAATCACCATGCACTCGTGGATACTGCTCGGAATCACATAAAGACTTGCCTCAAAGCGCTGCGAAAGACTCTCCAGCACGCCGGGATAGCACATGCAGATTGCACCCAGCTTTCCTCTGCGGTTGCTGACCAGGTAAAACTGTTCCGCCAGCGGACCAAGCTCGAACAGGGGAAACGTTACTCCGTACTCCTCTTTCAAATACACCATAAGGCTGTCTGTGCGCACCGGCAGATCCCGCAGGGTGTTCTCCCAGGCACGGGCATCCAGCTCCTCCGCCGAAATTCCCCACAGCTCCCGGTGCGTCTCGTGGATCAGAATTGTCGCATCCGGCACGCGGTTTCCCCGCATCTGGTAATAGTACACGACCGCGAGATCGAGAAATTTTCTGTGTGGAACTTCGGAGAGCAGCGTACGGTTTTTCTCCGCATGAATGAGCTCGCAGTAGATCTGCGGCGCAGCATTTTTCCAGTTGGTAAAAAAGGCAGCTTTCTCCGGTCTTCTCGCCTCCGCTTCCACTTTCCGGTACTGCTCCAGTACCTTTTCTGCAATCTGAGAAAGCGGCACGCCCTGCAGACAGCATTCATACAGAAGCTCCACGTAGATCGTCGGTGCAATCCAGTCCTTCTTTCTGCTGATGACAAACGCCTCTTTTTCGATACCGTTCAGCTTCTGCACCGATTCTACCTTCACCTCAAAATCATCACCGGCTTTTCTTTTCAGCAGCGCGGCAAGCTGCTCTTTGAACATCTGATAGTCCATTTTTTCCCACCTTTCCTGTTTGATTGCCTTTTGTATTTTTGCTTTACGGAACAAAAAAAGCTCCGGAAAACACAACTTAAAAACCTCTGTACAAATCTGTATATGCCAGAGATTCGTTGGTTCGCGGAACTTCGAACGATGAGAAAAACGGGCCCGGGCTGCTTCCGACAGCCTTTATCAGCCATTTTTCAGACGAATATTCTATTTATTTAGAAAACCATGTCCGCCACAAAGAAAGTTGTGACGGACAACGGCGGGAACATTCTTACTTATACACGGGACAGATATTCACCTGTTCTGGTATCAATTTTGATTTTGTCTCCCTGGTTTACGAACAGCGGAACGCTTACGGTAGCACCAGTCTCAACGGTAGCCGGTTTGGAAGCACCCTGTGCAGTATCTCCCTTGAAGCCTGGCTCAGTCTCGGTGATCTCAAGCTCTACAAACAGAGGCGGCTCGATTGCGAATACATTTCCGTTGTAGGAACATACTTTAACCATTTCGTTTTCTTTTACGAATTTCAGAGCATCTCCGATGGTCTCTTCGTTCAGAGCGATCTGCTCATAGTTTTCTACGTTCATGAAGTAGAATAAATCACCATCGCTGTACAGATACTGCATGTCTACACGCTCGATACGAGCCTGCGGGAATTTCTCGGTCGGACGGAAGGTACGCTCTACTACACCACCGTTGATGACATTTTTTAATTTGGTTCTTACGAATGCAGCTCCTTTACCAGGTTTTACATGCTGAAATTCAAGAATCTGAACGACCTGACCATCGATCTCGAGGGTAACGCCGTTTCTAAAATCTCCTGCTGAAATCATTCTGATTTTTCCTCCTTAACATAGTACGATGCGCCAAATGCGCACCATAGGCTTATCTTATAAT
>SKEJ01001482.1_pt1 | contig 12708 bp, 9 predicted proteins | sample 4826721 | NCBI WGS metagenome assembly SKEJ01 (sample SAMN11008812, study PRJNA524170) | human gut metagenome | biome: Human fecal sample; material: Feces; isolation source: fecal sample from pouch patient p31 | host: Homo sapiens | place: Israel: Tel-Aviv | collected 2015-06-02 | reverse complement strand
AAGATTCGGTGTACACCAACAGCATCCAAGTCACGTAAGGTATCAGCAACCTTTTCTTTACTCAAATAGATAGCTGGAAGGTGGGCAATCGTTGGGATAGCTAGGTCATTTTGAATATGATCCGCCAAAGGAACCGTCGTCTCTTTGATATTATATTTGTTATTACTAGCTGTAACACTGATAAAGTGTGGAGCCAATCCTTGCATATCCTCAAGGGCACGTAGGATTTTTTCGTTACCTACTGCTGGGTTAGGTGGAAAGACTTCAAAAGAGAGTGATGGTGTTTGGCTTGTCATATTAGTTTACCTTCTTCTTTTTAGATTTTTGTTAAGACGAAAGCTGTTTTAAGTGCCTACTGACTTCATAAGTACAGTTAAATACTTGTTAATCATAGCCTGCTTGCAAAAATCTTTAGAACATTATTCGCTATTGAAAACCTTCTACACTTAAGGAAGAAGGTCTTCAACATATGATAACTTCTGCTTACAAGTTTTCGCGAGCTGCTTTTGCAGCTTCTACAAGCTTGATCAAGCTTTCTTTAGTTTCTTTGATTCCGCGAGTCTTCAAACCACAGTCAGGGTTGATCCATACTTTACCGCTTGGTACTTTAGCCAAGATTGCTTCGATAGTGTGGTCAATTTCACCGTCTTGTGGGACACGTGGTGAGTGGATATCGTAAACCCCAGGTCCAACTTCTGTTTGGAAGTTTTGAGCTTTAAGTTCATCCAAGATTTCAAGATTTGAACGACTAGCTTCAAATGAGATAACGTCAGCATCCAAGTTGTCGATAGCTGGAATGATATCTGTAAATTCTGAGTAACACATGTGAGTGTGGATTTGTGTGTCTGGTGCTACTGTTGAGTGAACCAAACGGAAGGCTGGAATAGCCCAGTCGAGGTAATCCTCGTACCAGTCACTACGACGGAGTGGCAATTTTTCGCGAAGAGCAGCTTCGTCAATTTGGATAATTTTAACGCCTGCAGCTTCAAGGTCAAGAACTTCATCTTTGATTGCAAGAGCAATTTGAAGAGTTGAATCTTTGATAGAGATGTCTTCACGTGGGAATGACCAGTTAAGGATAGTAACAGGTCCAGTCAACATACCTTTAACAGGTTTGTCAGTACGGCTTTGTGCGTAGCTAGACCATTTCACAGTGATTGGGTTAAGACGAGTCACATCACCCCAAATGATTGGTGGTTTAACCCCACGCATACCATATGATTGCACCCAACCGTTTTTAGAGAAGAGGTAACCTGACAAGTTTTGACCGAAGTATTCAACCATGTCGTTACGTTCGAATTCACCGTGTACAAGCACATCAAATCCAACTTCTTCTTGCCATTTAATCCATTCATCAGTGATTTCAGCAAGGAATGCATCGTATTCTTCTTGTGACAATTCATTCTTACGGAAAGCCAAACGTTTAGCACGAACTTCCTTAGTTTGAGGGAATGAACCGATAGTTGTTGTTGGAAGCAATGGAAGTTTGAAAGCATCTTTTTGAATCACTTCACGTTCTGCAAATGCTGGCAAACGAGTGTAATCAGCTTCAGTCAAGCCTGCAATACGAGCACGAAGTTCAGCATTTTCACCAACACGCTCAGTCGCAAAGAGTTCTTTGTTGGCTGCAAGGGCTTCTGCACCTTGACCATTGCGGATAGCATCCAAATCACGCAATTCGTCCAATTTTTCAACCGCAAAAGCAAAGTGGTTCAAGATAGCTGGTTCAAATTCTTCGTTAGCAGTTGTAAATGGTACATGAAGAAGTGAGCAAGATGTTGTCAAAACAACATTTTCAGCTGGCACTTGTTCAAGAATTTCAAGACTCTTCTCGTAGTTGTTACGCCAGATGTTTTTACCATTGACGATACCGGCATAGAGAGTCTTATCAGCTGGGAAACCACCTTTAACCAATTCAAGTGTTTTCTTACCTTCAACAAAGTCAAGACCAATACCATCAACTGGCAAGTTCACAAGGTCATTGTAGACATCACGAACATCACCAAAGTAAGTTTGAATCAAGACTTCAAGGCCTTTCTTATCAGCCAAGAGTTTGTTGTAGAGGTTCAAAAAGAGAGTTTTTTCTTCTGCTGTCAAATCTTTAACAAGAGCTGGCTCATCGAGTTGAATACGAGTCGCACCAAGCTCAGCCAATTTTGCGAAGACTTCTTGGTAAGCTGCCACAAAGCTGTCTACAAAGTCTTCTGCTTTCACACCATCTTCAAAGTCAGATAATTGAAGGAATGTGAATGGTCCAACCACAACTGGGCGTGTGTTAAGTCCCAATTCTTTAGCTTCTTGGTACTCATCAAAAATCTTGTGACCAGCAAGTTTAACTTCTGTTGTTTTTTCAAATTTAGGAACGATGTAATGGTAGTTAGTGTTAAACCATTTTTTCATAGGAAGGGCACGTACATCCCCTTTTTCACCTTGGTAACCACGCGCCAAAGCAAAGTAACGTTCAAGATCTGTCAAATCCAAGTTTTGAACAGATTCAGGTACGACGTTGAAAAGGAAAGCTGCATCAAGGAAGTTATCGTAATGTGAAAAATCATTTGAAGGAATTTCACTGATACCCTTCTCTTTAACAATATTCCAGTGTTTTGCACGCAAGTCTTTGGCTGCTGCTAAGAGTTCATCTGCAGTAATTTCATTTCTAAAGTATTTTTCTGTTGTAAATTTTAATTCGCGGAATTCACCCAAACGTGGGAAACCAATGATAGTAGTTGACATCTTGTGTCCTCCTCTTTGTTGTTGAACTTATCTTACCAAAGAAATGGGTGGCTGTATAATTGCTATTAGTTTTCTCTATATATAGTTTTAGACTATAACCTATAAAGTAATGGGTTTCTAGCTACCGTTATCTCCTTTTGTTTAGATATTGTTATAGCTAATAACTATATATCAACCAGATAAATCCTTTTTTATAACAAAAAAAGCCCTAGACTTTTGTCTAGAGACTCTATTATTTACTAGGATTAGGACACTAAGCTCTATAAGTGCTCAGTACTTTCTCTTGAAGCCAAGATGATGTATAAGACATATTCTCACTATTGTAACTATTCCAGATAAAATAACCAAAAACTACCAATACTAATAAGAAACAAATTCCTAATACGGCTAACCAAATGATTTGTTTCTTTAAGCTATCATACTCACTCATATAGCCATTATGGATTTTAATGAGTTCATTTCTTTTTTTGTTACTTGACTCTTTAGCAATGGCAATTTCTAGCTCATACATTTGATGCTTCCATGAATTCTTAGAAGTGCCTTTTTTCATTTTATGGTTTGAAAGACTGCTGTTGCCTTTCTCAAAGTTATTTTTTTCAGTCATATTTCCCTCTAAAATCTTCTTTTAGTCCCTATCATTATAACATATGTAAAACTATCTGAAAAGTTCATTTTTGGTTAAAATTTTGAGAAAGAGAATTAAAACATGAAAAAGAACCAGAGGGAAACTTCTTATGTTATACTTTAAGTATGCATAAGAAAACTGTTATTGATTTTAAAGAACTTGGTGTCAGACAAATTTTTACAGACGCCATTAAAGAACTAAAAACAAAGAACATTAAGGAAGTTAAGCATCTCTTAGCTGAAGTCGAAGCCTATCAAAATAAGGGCTATTATGCAGTAGGTTATGTTTCCTATGAAGCAGCCCCTGCCTTCGAGACAAAATTTCAGGTTATTGCTGGTCCATTAATGTCAGAGTATCTCCTCTACTTCACTATTCATGAAACTGTTCAAATAGAGCCTATTCCACTTGCTTATGAGCCAATTTCCTTACCAAAATCTTGGCAAGAGCTAACTTCTGCAGAGGAATACAAGGCTACTATTGAGCAAATACACCACCATATTCGACAAGGTGATACTTATCAGGTTAATTATACTGTTCAACTTCAACAGAACCTGACAGCTGATCCCTTTGCCATCTATAACCGATTGGTTGTTGAGCAAAATGCACATTACAATGCCTTTATTCAGCACGATGATGTCTCTATCATTTCCATAAGTCCAGAACTCTTTTTTAAAAAAGATGGTGATAGATTGACCACTCGTCCTATGAAAGGTACTACTAATCGTGGTTTAACAAGTGAATCTGACCTCAAACAAGCCCATTGGCTAGCTCAGGATCAGAAAAATCGCTCTGAAAATATGATGATTGTCGATCTTCTTAGAAATGACATGAATCGTATTTCAAAAATAGGAAGTGAGGATGTCAAGAGCCTTTGCCAAGTTGAACAATACTCTACGGTTTGGCAAATGACTTCGACTATTGAGACGCAACTCCTACCAAATAGTAGTTTAAACGATGTCTTCCAAGCCCTTTTTCCATGCGGCTCGATTACAGGTGCCCCAAAAATAGCAACCATGGAGATTATTAAGAAGGTTGAAAAACAGCCTCGAGGTGTCTATTGTGGAGCTATTGGTATCTTGATGCCACAGGGACCTAGTATTTTCAACGTGGCCATTCGAACACTACAAATGGAAGGAACCAAAGCTATCTATGGTGTCGGAGGAGGTATTACCTGGGATAGCAACTGGGAAGCTGAATATGAAGAAACCAAGCAAAAAGCTGCTGTTCTATACCGTCAGAACCCCAAATTCAATCTCATTTCAACTGGTCGTGTCCATCAAGGAAAACTGCTATTTCTTGAGGAGCATATGAAACGCTTGCAAGAGAGCAGTCGCTACTTTGACTATCCTTTCAATGCAGAAAAAGCACACTATCAAGTCGAAGCTCTGTGCCAATCACTAAACCTTGACAAAGACTACCGTCTTAAAATGTCACTTGCAAAAGATGGTGAACTGAAGTTTGAACATACCCAATTAACAAACTTATCTAATGACTTCTGCCAAGCAAGGTTAGTTGAGCAAAGGCATCCGTTGGATAGCCCCTATACCTTCTTCAAAACAAGTTACCGTCCTCACCTTAGTATCGAACCTCACGAACAAATTTATTATAATCATGAGGGGCAACTCCTAGAAACCTCTATCGGTAACATCGTTCTTAAAATCAAAGACCAACTCTACACACCACCCGTTCACCTCGGCCTCTTAAATGGCATCTACAGACAAAGACTTATTGCTGATAATAAGCTTAAAGAAAAAGTCTTGACCTTAAAAGATATGGAACAGGCTCAGGCCATCTATGGATGCAATGCGGTGAGAGGGTTGTATGAATTGAAGGTGAAAAAACAGAATTATCTCTAAATAAAAAATGCGGGTTCTTTGTACACTCCTACACTTGCTAAAGAGAAAAGAAACTTCAATATTCTATTGGTGAAAAATCAACAACTTAATAGTAAAATAAAGTATAATACTTACTGATAGTTATTCAGTTATCGTGACTGTAATGATAAGTTTTTTGGCTTATAATTTACTAGCCTTAAAACTCAGTAATAATTTAGAAAGGATACAAACCTTAAATGAAAAAATTTAAAGGCTTGACTTCTGCTGAAGTTCAAGCAAGTAAAAACGCCCATGGCGATAATAGGCTCTCTAGTAAAGAGGCTAATTCGCTCCTCTCAATCTTTATCGAAGCCTTCCAAGATCAATGGATTCTTATCCTCTTGGCTGCCTTAGGATTAAAAATCATCTTCAACTTTGTTGGAATGATTTTCCCTGCTATTGGTGAAGCCAATTGGTATGAGGCTATCTCACTAATTTTTGCCATTTTGATGTCTACAGGATTCTCAGCAGTCTCACAATACCGAAATGAGCAAAAATTCAACACTCTTCAAGAAGAGGCTTCAAAAACTAATGCTAAGGTTTATCGTGATGGTAAACTTAAAGAAGTTCTTGTTGATGATATTGTAAAAGGTGATCAAATTCTCCTTCAATCAGGGGACAAGATTCCAGTTGATGGTATCATCTTGGAAGGTGAGTTAAAAGTAAACCAAGCTGTCCTTAATGGTGAAAGTGAAGATGCTAAAAAACTTCCTCTTGGTGATCAAGCAGAGCCAGACTCTTCCGACCTCTTTACAGAGCTCAAAGTCTTCCGTGGTACAGTTGTTACTTCAGGCGAAGCCGTTATGGAAGCTACACAAATTGGTGATAATACCGTTCTAGGAAGCATCAATACTTCTCTTCAAGAAGATAGTAAAGATTCACCATCCAAAGAAAAACTCAACAAGCTTGCTGGAAACATCGGTGTCCTCGGTTATAGTGCAGGTGCTGCATATTCAGTAATCAACCTTGTTTTAGGCTTTATTGCCCTCAATAAAGCTAATAACCTCAATGGTGGTTCAATCTTCCTTCTTATCATTGAAACAATTCTCTTTGCGGTTACAATCATCATCATGGCCGTTCCAGAAGGTCTCCCAATGATGTTGGCACTCGTTTCTTCAATGAACTCAGGTCGACTTTTAGCACAAAATATCTTGGTTCGCCATCCTGATACCATTGAAACAGCCGGATACATGAATATCCTCTTCAGTGATAAGACTGGTACTATCACTGAAGGTAAACTATCTGTAGTTGACTTCTTCCTTGCTGATGGAACACTTTATGCAGCTACTGGTGAAACTGAGGCTCCTGATTTTGACACTATGTCAGATAGCCTTAAAGCTGAAATGATTAATGGTATCGGTCTTAATAACGACGCCATGGTAGCGGATGGCAGTGCTGTTGGTAGTAACGCCACTGACCGTGCACTTCTTGATTTCCTTATTGGTCGTTCTCAACTTGATTTTGATACAAATACAATTACTGAGAAGCAACAATTCAACTCAGCAACAAAATTCGCAAGTGTAACGACTAAGGACGGAAAAACTTACATCAAGGGTGCTCCAGAATTCATCCTAAATGACTGCTACTACTATCTTGATAAAGATGGTAATAAACAAAACTTTACAGATGATATTAAAGCTCGTTTCCAAGAATTATCATTGGAACAAGCTAACCGTTCAATGCGTTTGCTTGCTATCCTAAATACAGATGGAAATGATAAAGTCTTGATTGGTATCATATGTATCCGTGATAACGTTCGTTCTTCAATTAAACAAACTGTTGAAACAATGAACCGTGCAGGTGTTCAAGTAGTTATGGTAACTGGTGACCGTAAAGAAACCGCTGTTGCTATCGCTAAAGAAGCCGGTATCGTTACTGGTCAAAATGACCTTGTCCTTACTCACGATGAACTCTCTGCCCTTTCAGATCAAGAACTTAAACAACAATTACCTCACTTAAAAGTGGTCAGTCGTGCCCTTCCAATGGATAAAAAACGTCTTATTGAAGCAGCTCAAGACCTCGATATGGTCGCTGGTATGACAGGTGATGGGGTCAATGACTCACCTGCCCTCAAATCAGCTGATGTCGGATTCTCAATGGGTGATGGTACTGAAGTCGCACGTGAAGCCTCAGATATCGTTATCTTGAATAACTCATTGACTTCGATTGAGAAAGCCGTCCTCTATGGACGTACTATGAGTAAGTCAGTAAGTAAATTCATTATCTTCCAGTTAACCGTAAACGTGACTACAATTGCTATGTCACTTCTCTCACCACTCTTGGGCCTCAAAGAACCATTTACAATTATCCAAATTCTCTGGATTAACCTTATCATGGACACACTTGCTGCCCTTGCCTTTGGTGAAGAACCTACGCTAGATCGTTACATGAATGAAAAACCAGTTGCTAAGAAGGCAAATATTCTTACTGGCTATATGAAATCTGCTATCGGTGTAGCCAGCGTCTTCATTACTCTTGTATGTTTAGCTATTCTTAAAAATGTTGGTGGTATCCAAGACTTTATCACAAATGGAACTGGCAACTTTGAAATGGTAACAACATTCACCTTTACAGTATTTATCTATGCTGTCATCTTCAACTCACTTAATACACGTAGTAATGGATTCAATGTTTTTGAACATATCGGTGAAAACAAGAAATTCTCAATTGTAATGATTTCTATTGCTGTCGTTCAAACCTTGATTATTCAATTCGGTGGTAAAGTATTTAGTACCGTTCCAATGGACGTTCAACACTATATTGTTGCACTTCTTATCGCGGTTTTGATCATCCCTGCAGATTTAATTCGAAAAGCTCTAACTAAAAACAAATAACTATCTGTATAACGTATTATAAAACTTAAAAGGATAAAAAGGATTGGGATAACTCCCAAACCTTTTTTAATAATTTCCGAAGGTAATACCGTGGAAAGATCATAACATAAAAAGGCTTTAACAAGCCTTTTTGATTTATTAAGTAATGCTACTTAAACTGACTAGGAGCCCCTGTATAACCTGCCCAATCCTTACTATAAAAGCGGTCGTTCAAGTTATAGTTAGGTGCAGGTGTTGGATTACTTACAAATGGATCAACAGCCTTGTCAAAGGCCACCCAACCTTTCCATCCCATATGAATGGTATCTTGCATGAAGTAAGGTTGATCTCCATCTTTTGAGAAGTCAGCAATATTGGTGAAGCCTTGACTTTCCAATTGATAACGGATTTTAGAAACCGTAGCATCATACATTTCCTGACTTAGTCCCGTATAAGCCATCCACTTGCTATTAACAGGTGGGATAACAAAGATAACATTAGTATTTGACTTAGCAAATTGATTTAACACCAACTGTAGGTCACCATATTCTTGTGAAACTTCATACGAAAGATTCTTTTGGAAACCTTTAAGTTTACCAATCTTTTTAGCCAAACGTTTCTTATAGAAACGGTCATCGATACCAAAGTCGTTTGACTTGGTATGAGCTTCTGCATCTCTTACGGCAACCTGGTCAAGTGCCTCGTAAGAGAACTTGTCTGGCAACTCTTTAAGATAAGGAAGAACCTTCTTGTCGTAATTTGCATTATTTGATGCTGCAAAAGGACTGAACAAGGCATCTTCTCGCTTATTAAGCTCTGCCATAAATTGAATATAAGTCTTATCAAGAGAATTTAAATCTTGTCCATTAGCCACTTTAGAAAGTTGAGATTTCATAGTAATCTCAGGTTTCATCTCTAAGATACGCTGAGCAGCATATTGAGAATTTGCATCCGTCTGATTTTGACTTAAGAAACTACTAAGTTGGTCGTTATTGTAGAACTGCTGGAAAGCCGCAGAATTGTAACCTTTTTTAGTAAACCACTGTGGTGACAAGACATAGACTGCTGTCCCATTTTTCAATTCGGGAAGCATTTGTTGCATTCCCAAATATTGGTTTAGAGAGGCAGCCCCACGTTGTCCAATAAAATATGGGCGATAGTTACGGTCGTATTTTTCAGCTAAAACAGCTGGATGAAGGGCATCAAAACGCAACCACTCACTAGACCCAAAGAAAGGGACAAATCGATGATTCTTATCAGAAAGAGCTGTCGTCTTATTAATACGGCTCTTAAAGTTCTCAGTTGTCAAGGTTACTGCGTTACGTTTTTCAACCTCATAATTATGTTTTCTGCCTTGAGGGTAGGAAAAAATAACTACTACTACCAAGACTAAGGCACAGATTATAGGGCCAAAAATTTGCCATAAACGCTTAAGCATTGCGAAGCTCCGTTACCCCTTCAACAATCTTATTAGCTGTGTTCCAGTCATCACGACCAAATTCTGAAACTGGCACACGAATATCGAAACGTGATTCCAATTCAACGATAAGCTCAACTGTTCCCATAGAATCGAGAACACCAGCATCGAAAAGATCTTCATCCATCATGTCTGAAACATCTTCCATGAAGAGTTCATCAATAATTTCAATAACTTCTGATTTTACATCCATTTTTATAATTCCTTTACTTATTTTTTAGTGAACCAGAGATCATTCAAGAATCCAGAGAAAATCAAGAATGACAACATAACAGTGTTAAATGTAATAAAGATTCCCAAAGCCTTCGTCCATTTATTTTCAGGAAGTGGCTCAAGACCAGCTTTCTTACGTTCTTTATTAATGGTCTTCTTCTTACGTAACCAGGCATCATTAATTCCTAGACCAATACCATGGAAAATACCATAAGCAATGTAGTACCAAGTAACTCCATGCCAGAATCCCATAACCATCATATTAATGACATAGGCCACATTTGATGTCGTGTTACGGTTTTTGAAAACCTTGTTTCGCATCAAAACCATAACCAAACGCATAAAAACAAAGTCACGGAACCAGAAAGACAAGCTCATATGCCAACGATTCCAAAATTCTTTCAAGTCTCGTGAGATGAAAGGTTTGTCAAAGTTGATTGGACTCTTAATCCCCATAAGGTTAGATGCTGCCAAGGCAAACATCGAGTAACCTGCAAAATCAAAGAAGAGATCAAAACCGAAAACATACATGACACCAAGTGTTGCTAAATTAAAGATACCACCCTGAGCCAAAGCTTGCGCTTTCAGTGAAGGCAAGAGCATACTTCCGAAAATCTGAGCTAAAACAAACTTATAGAGGAAACCAAGCATGATATATTTTACAGCTTGCTCCAACATATTCATCAGCTCGTCTCGCTCAGGAATCGCTTGGTAATCTTCGTTAAAGCGTTTGAAGCGATCAATAGGACCACTCGTAAAGGTTGGCATAAAGAGCATGAATCGGAGGAATTCTCCAAGTGTAAACTCTTTAAGGACACCATCCCGCATCTCGATAATCATACCAACCGATCGGAAGGTCAAGTAAGAAATACCAAGAAAGTTTAAAAGGGACTGAGTACCATTTATCGCAGGCTCTACCTTAACAAAAATCAAAGGAAGAACTACAAGAAATGAGTGTAAATAGAAAACCCATTTATTGTCCTTTTGACTGCGGTAATGTTTGTAGGAATAAACCCAGATGATTTGCCAAACGATATAGAAGAGTAAGGCTAGTAATTGGCTAGCATGTGTTCCTGTCAGAGCGAGAACAATAAAGGCTAGACTGACCAAACACTCATAAATTGCAAAACGCTTTTTAAAGAAGAGACCCACAAAGATTGGCAATAGAGCTAATCCAAGATAGATAAAATAGAAGGGATTACCGTAGGCTTCTAAATGGGGGAGCTGTTTCAAGAAGTCAATCATCGGTTGTTAACCTCACTGATAAGACCCTTGATATCGATTTTCCCATTTGGTGTTAAAGGCAAGCTCTCACGATAGAGGAACTTAGTAGGCATCATGTAAGACATCATGATATCTTCTAAGTCTGCCTTAATCGCCTTGGTGATATCAATTTCACGTTCAAACTGCTCACGAACACCATCCTTAAGAATCACATAAGCCAAGAGGTTCTGAACCTTATGGTCTTTATTGTAACGTGGCACAGCTACTGCTGAATCAATATACTTAGACTTATTAAGGTTTTGTGAAACATCCTCTAACTCAATACGGAAACCATTAAATTTAATCTGGAAGTCCATGCGTCCGCCGTAAAGAAGGAGACCTTCATCAGTCATCGTTCCTACATCACCAGTATGGTAAGCAGGAAGGCCATTAAACTCGAAGAAGGCTTCCGCAGTCTTTTCAGGATTGTTCATATAGCCTTTTGAAACTGCTGGTCCTGATACGATGATTTCACCCTGTTGACCATTTGGAAGGATATTGCCATCCTCATCGATAATATAAGTCGGTGAATCTTCCTTGGTATAACCAATCGGCAAACGCTTAAGGTTAGCCAGCATCTCATCAGTTACTGCTACTGCTGATAAGGCGACAGTTGCTTCAGTTGGTCCGTAAGCATTGATAATACGTGCTTCTGGGAAACGTTGGCGAAGCTTTTGAGCAGTCTTGACAGTCAACTCTTCTCCGTCAAAATAGAAATGCGTAATTTCTGGCATCTTCTCTGCATTGAAGTCTTCAGACAACATTGCCATATCTGCAAAAGATGGTGTTGATGTCCAAATGGCAATTGGAAGTGAGAAGATCGTTTCAAAGAGCTTCTTGAAGTCCTGTGTAATAGCTGAAGGAAGAGCATAAAGTGTTCCTCCAAGTGCCAATGTAGGTGCCCAGTACATTACCGATAGGTCAAATGAATAAGGCGGTTGAGCCAGCATTTGTGGACGTTTTGGAGTCGCAAATTCCTTATCCGTAATCATCCAGTTGGTGAAACTAAGGAGATTATTGTGTGAAATTTGGACCCCTTTAGGCTTACCTGTAGTTCCTGATGTGAAGATGATGTAATAAGTATCATCCCCCTTAACAGGATGAGTCACTTCGTAGCTAGTCTTGCTTTCAAAAGCTGTTGTCACTTGATCCAATGTTAGAATTGGAGCTTGGACTTCCTCAAGTGGGAAGTCATTGATAGCAATAATCAGACTAGGCTCTGCTACTTCAACGATAGCCGTCACGCGCTCAAGAGCTGAGTGACTATCAATTGGAATATAAGCGTGACCAGATTTAGTCAAAGCGACAAAAGTTGCCAACATTTCATACTCTTGACCGCCATAAACCACAACAGGTGATTTTTCTGGAATATCAAGACTATCAATCTTGGCTGCCAAGCTATCTGAGTCAGCCTTCAAGTCGCCGTAAGTGTGAACTTCCCCTAAAATATTGTAAACAGGAAAGTCAGGTTGTGATTGAGCAAACTGCTCAATCGTTTCGATCATATCTTTAATTTTTGTATTCGTCATTATTCTTCCTAAAATTCGTTATAGATAAAATTACCTTGACCTTGTCCTAGGTAATTGTAGAGATAAATTAGGGCCATAAAAATGGCGAAATAAAGCAAGGTTTGTCCTAAAAATACTAGGACGTTTTTGTGTTTTAACATTCTAATTTTCGATACCTTTTTTTATATAATATCATCTCTAG
>SKEJ01001480.1_pt1 | contig 12723 bp, 14 predicted proteins | sample 4826721 | NCBI WGS metagenome assembly SKEJ01 (sample SAMN11008812, study PRJNA524170) | human gut metagenome | biome: Human fecal sample; material: Feces; isolation source: fecal sample from pouch patient p31 | host: Homo sapiens | place: Israel: Tel-Aviv | collected 2015-06-02 | reverse complement strand
ATTTTAAGTTGTTCAATTATATTTGTTATCTGCTCAGTAGCAAGGCTAATTGAATACTTCTATATGAGGACGGATGAGACCTTCTTATCTGAGAATTTTCTACATAAGATTTTTGGAATTCTTCTACTGTGGGGAGTCCTTTCAATTTGTAATTTAAGATGGAAAGATATTGGTTTCAGTCCTGACGGAACCGTGAGTGGTATAGGGAAGGGGCTACTCTTTGGCTTAGTGTGTTCCGTCTTTGCATATACAGTTGAGTGCATTGTTCTCTTGTTTCTTCATGGCAATGTTCACTTATCGTTTTACGCCAGTGGTTTTTCCTTAACAAACGAAAAAGTATCTCAAGCAGGAATCTTACTTATTCTCTCAAGTGTGTTGTTTAACCTGATAAATGTATGGATGGAAGAAGGAATATTTCGTGGCCTTTTCACAAAAATTCTTGAAGGGCTTTCTTACCGCAAGAGTCTATTCTTTATAGCCTTCCTATTTGGAATATGGCACTTGGTAATGCCCTTAAGAGATTATCTTCAAGGAGAGTCGTCACTCGTAAACCTCATCGCCATGGGCATAGGCTATGTTATCTTAGCGGGAATGATGAGTATCAAATGGTCCTTACTCTACAAAATGACAGGTTCCTTATGGTTTGGGTTAGGAGATCATTTTTTCAACAATCTTGCTTCGAATCTAGTTCATGTGGTTTCAAATTCTGAAGGGGATAGTTTGCAGATAGTAAGAATTCTTCTGTGGCAGTTGTTGTCATTTGCAATTGTTTTGATCATTTATAGAAGAAAGTCAAAGACGATAGCTAATCAATGATGTAGCTCTTTTAGGAAATTTTGAATCCTATTACAGTTTATAAACCGACGGTTTAAAAAGGAATTGTTTATAAGGAAGTAACAAGAACCCCTGTCTGAAACAATGATTTCAGACAGGGGTCTTTCTTTATTCTTGGATCATGGCTAGGAGATCCTCTCCTGTAGTGGTTGGAAGGATCCGGACTCGTTTGAGGGAATAGAGGCCATCAGCGGAGCTGGCGATTCCATTTTTAGTGGTGAGGCCTAGTTTGTAGTCAGCTTTCTTGGCTTGGTCGATCGTGACCTGGCTGTAGCGACCGGATGGGTAGACGATAACGCTGGTATTTTGATCCAGCACCTTATCTAGCAGGCGTTTAGAAGCAACTAGCTCATTCTTTTGGGTCTCAAGACTGGAATTGGCTAGGTCTGGATGATTGACCGTATGGCTTTCAAAGGTCAAGCCAGCACTTTTCATCTCTTTGATTTGGTCAAAGGTCAGGACATTTTCTTTTTCCTTTTGGGTAAAGTCCGTGATGATATTATTGGTGGCGGTCATCTTGTACTTCTTAAGAAGCGGATAGACGATAGTATAGAAATCTTCGACGCCATCATCAAAGGTCAGCCAGACAAATTTCTTTCCTTTGGGTACTTCGTTCTTGACGAGGATGCGATAGGCTTCCCCAGGTGTCAGGGTGTAGTAACCCGCTTTTTTTAGGGCCTTTAGTTGGCTTTCAAAGGTTTCTGGATCAACGATCAGATTAGCATTGGCAGCTTCAGACTCGGCCATATTGTGCACGGAGTGGTACATGAGGATGGGCAGTTTGACCGGCTTTTTCACCCGAGTCCACTCGATAGAGGAGCTACCTTCTTCGAGAGAACGCGTCATGGCAGTGCCACTGGTATTCCCCTCATTCGGCTGAGTGATCCGCTTGATCAGAAGAAAGCTACAAATAAAGATACAGACCAGTAGGAGGGCATTGATTCCAAGTAGTGCTTTGATTTTTTTAGGTACTCTTCGTTTACTCATAGTGTCACCGTTTTCATTATTTTCTTTATTGTACCACAAATTCTATGTTCTTTTCCAGAACTTGCTACAGGCAGATCCTGTCATGAAAATTCAGAATTTTTAAGGCAATTGGCTGTCAAACGCTCAAGTTTTTGTTATAATGGAGCTACTATAGAAAATTCAAGGAGTCAATAGGATGTCTGTTAAGATTGCCTTACTAGGATTTGGTACTGTTGCAAGTGGCGTACCATTTTTATTAAAAGAAAACCATGAAAAAATCACCCAGGCAGCTCAAGATGAAATCGAGATCGCCAAGGTCTTGGTTCGAGATGATGCTGAGAAGGAAAAATTACAAGCTGCTGGTCATGACTACAACTTTGTGACCAATGTCGATGAGATCATTGAAGACAAGGACATTGCCATCGTGGTCGAATTGATGGGTCGTATCGAGCCAGCTAAGACCTTTATCACCCGTGCGCTGGAAGCAGGCAAACATGTGGTTTCTGCTAACAAAGACCTTCTTGCCGTTCATGGAAGCGAGTTGCTAGAGATTGCTAAAAAACACCAAGTGGCTCTTTATTATGAAGCTGCCGTAGCTGGTGGGATCCCAATCCTTCGAACTTTGGTCAATTCTTTGGCCTCAGACAAGGTGACCAAGGTTCTTGGTGTGGTCAATGGAACCTCTAACTTCATGATGACCAAAATGGTTGAAGAAGGCTGGACTTATGAGGATGCTTTAGCAGAAGCGCAACGTCTTGGTTACGCTGAAAGTGATCCAACCAATGACGTTGAAGGAATCGATGCTGCATACAAGATGGTGATCTTGAGCCAATTTGCCTTTGGGATGAATATCCAATTTGACCAAGTGGGTCACAAAGGAATCAGCCAAATCACTCCTCAAGATGTATCGGTTGCTCAAAGCCTTGGATATGTCATTAAGCTGGTCGGCTCTATCGTTGAAACAGAGTCAGGGATCGCAGCAGAAGTGACACCAACCTTCCTTCCAAAACAACATCCACTCGCAGGAGTGAACGACGTTATGAATGCGGTCTATGTGGAATCCATCGGTATTGGTGAGTCTATGTACTACGGACCAGGTGCTGGTCAAAAACCAACTGCGACAAGTGTCGTAGCCGACCTCGTTCGCATTGTCCGTCGACTAAAAGAGGGAACAATCGGTAAAGCCTTTAATGAATACAGCCGCCCTCTTCAATTGGCTAAGCCAGAAGACGTGAAGAACAATTATTACTTCTCAATTAAGGCACCAGATGCGACTGGTCAAATCTTGCGTCTTGCGGAAATCTTTAATGCAGAAGGAGCTTCCTTCAAGCAAATCCTCCAAGAAGACTCAGATGGTCACTATGCAAGTGTCGTCATCATTACCCACCAAGTCAACCAAACTCAATTCAAGAACTTGGTTGAAAAATTGGATTCAGAGGCGAATTTCAAACTCTTGAATACCTTTAAAGTCTTGGGAGAATAAGCATGAAAATTATTGTTCCAGCAACCAGTGCCAATGTAGGGCCAGGCTTTGATTCTGTTGGGATTGCCGTGACTCGCTATTTGACTATTGAAGTCCTTGAATCAGCTGATGCTTGGTTTATTGAGCATGATCTAGGAGCAGGGATTCCGACAGATGAGAAAAACCTCTTGCTCTCAACAGCTCTTTCTATCTCAACGGATATGCAGCCCCATCGGATCAAGATGACCAGTGAAGTGCCTTTGGCGCGTGGTCTTGGATCTTCTAGCTCGGTCATTGTCGCAGGGATTGAATTGGCCAACCAATTAGCCAACCTCCAGCTATCAGACGCTGAGAAATTACGCATCGCGACCGAGATCGAAGGTCATCCGGATAATGTAGCTCCAGCTATCTTTGGGAATATGGTCATTGCGAGCTACATCGGTGAAGATGTCCAATATGTCACGGCTGACTTCCCAAGCTGTGACCTTGTGGCCTTTGTACCGAGCTACCAATTGAAGACCAGTGATAGTCGGAATGTCCTACCGAAAGAATGGTCTTATAAGGAAGCTGTTGCAGCTAGTAGCGTAGCCAATGTCGCTATCGCAGCTCTCCTCAAGGGAGATTTGCTGACGGCCGGTCGCTCCATCGAGTCAGATCATTTCCATGAGCGCTACCGTCAATCTCTTGTCAAAGAGTTCCCTCAGGTCAAAGAAGTCGCACATGCGCATGGGGCTTACGCCACCTATCTGTCAGGAGCAGGCCCAACGATCATGAACCTCTTAGCGCCAGAACATACAGCAGCCTTTGTCGCAGCTCTCGAAAAACTCGGGCTAGATGGTCAGATTTTCCAACTTAAAATCGACACATTTGGCGTTCGTGTTGAGAAATAAACCTCAATGTAACACAAATGAAAGAAGGATGTATACAAATGTATATGTCCTTTTTGCTTCTCCTATGGTAGAATGGGAATTGTATGGGGAAAAGCTCAAGCTTTCCCGAAAGTTTAGGGGGAAACATGAAACCAGAATATTTATATAGTATTGCTACCGATCTTGGTCTACAATTTGATGGCGAAGCCCGTGTGATGTATGGAGAGCGTGAAGGCTTCTTGTTGGTCATTGAAGGCGCTCAAACCAAGAATGTATTTACCATTTCACTCAGTGTGAAACAAGGTTCCGAAGGAGACTTGATCGAAGATAGTGAAATTCTTTGGAATGAATTAAAAGAACAATCAAAAGCCATTAATGCTATCTCTTTTGATGGTTACTTGACCTCGATCGTTGTCAAGGGCGGAATGACCAAAGGGAAGGCTGTCGAAACCTTATGGACAGCTATCCAAGATATTGTTGATTTCTTACTCAACCACCAATTTGTGCAAGTAAATGCGCAAACGGGTGAGGAAGGACCGATCGGTCTGTATCAAATTGGAGATGCGATCTTTTTAATCGACGATGCAACCTTTAGAGCTTACCAATCCGAAGTGCAAGACACGGTGGAGGCTTATGAAGCGCGGGAAGAAAACTTCCTTTTAGGGATTGTAGGGGCTGTGATCGGTGTGATCATCGGTGGAGCAGTTGCCCTCTTAGTAGCGCGTCTTGGCTATGTGTCTGTTTTGGCAGGTGCAGCCCTCGGTTATTGTACCATCAAAGGTTATGAGATTCTTGGTAAGAAATTGACTAAAAAAGGTGTGGTAGTTTCAGCTATTTTGATGGTCTTGACCGTCTTTTTGGTCAACCAATTAGATTATACTTTGGCGCTTATGAGTGAACTGGATTTGCCATTTGATATGTCCTGGACGCTTCTCAATGAAGCGACATTCTCAGGGGATGTCCCTGATAAATTTTACTTGAATCTAGCACTCTTAGCTGTCTTTACTCTTGGTGGTGCTTGGATTTCGGTCAAATCAGCTCTGGATGGACAAAAGAATCGTGCCATTGCTCGTAAAATTGCATAATGAATGATAAAAGGAAGGCCTGAATATTATAGGTCTTCTTTTGTTTTTTAGGGTCGAAAAATAGTCAAAAATTTGGTATAATAGTTTGTATTTTTATAGAGAGAGAACAGACAGAAAGATGAATGAAAAAATGAATCAAATTCTTGAAGGGATTGATATCCGTTTTCAAGAACCTTTAAAACATTATACCTTCACAAAAGTAGGTGGGAATGCTGAATTTTTAGCCTTTCCCCGCAACCAATACGAATTAAAACGCATCGTCCAATTTGCAAACCAAGAGCAAATCCCATGGATGGTCCTGGGCAATGCGTCCAATATCATTGTCCGTGATGGGGGCATTCCGGGATTTGTCATTATGTTTGATCGCTTGCGTGACATCAGTGTGGACGGTTATGTGATCGAAGCAGAGGCAGGAGCTAAACTCATCGACACCACTCATGTGGCCTTGCACCATAGTTTGAAAGGCTTCGAGTTTGCTAGTGGCATTCCAGGCAGTGTCGGTGGTGCTGTCTTTATGAATGCGGGAGCCTATGGGGGAGAGATCGCGCATGTCCTCGTATCCTGTAAGGTCTTGACCAAAGACGGAGAGATTGAAACTCTGTCAGCGAGTGAACTAGCTTTTGGCTACCGTCATTCTAAGATTCAAGAGACAGGCGCTGTTGTCATCTCTGCCAAATTTGCTTTATCACCAGGCAATCACGAGGCGATCAAGCAGGAGATGGATCGGTTGACCCATCTTCGTCAGTTGAAACAACCCCTTGAATACCCTTCTTGTGGATCCGTCTTTAAGCGTCCTGTCGGTCATTTTGCAGGTCAATTGATCAGCGAAGCAGGTCTAAAAGGCTATCGAATCGGTGGTGTGGAAGTTTCTGAAAAGCATGCTGGCTTTATGGTCAATGTTGACAATGGAACAGCTAAGGACTACGAAGACCTGATCGCCCATGTCATTGAGGCAGTAGAAGCTCACTCAGGCGTCCGTTTAGAACCAGAAGTTCGCATTATCGGTCAAGCCTAAGAGCTTAAGTATTGAAGAACAATTGATAGTGAACCATCGATAGCATCAGTCGGAGAGGGGGTGAGTGCCTATCGATACCGTAAATAGGTGGGGCAGTCTAGTAAGTCCCCGAGAGGTATTGGTGGTCTGACAGGTCTTCCTGTCAGCCGCTGCATTTTCGTTTGAAAAGCAGTTTGCTAATCGCAGTAAAGAAGGAATCTATGTGAATTGAAAAAACCAATTATTGAGTTTAAAAATGTTACAAAGGTCTTTGAAGATAGCGGAACCGTTGTCCTAAAGGATATCAATTTTGAATTGGAAGAAGGGAAGTTCTATACCCTGCTCGGTGCATCTGGATCAGGAAAATCAACTATCCTTAATATCATTGCCGGTCTTTTAGATGCTAGCTCTGGAGATGTCTACCTTGATGGGGAACGGATCAATGATGTCCCTACCAACAAGCGGGATGTCCACACCGTCTTTCAGTCCTATGCCCTGTTTCCGCATATGACGGTCTTTGAAAATGTGGCTTTCCCCCTTCGTTTGAAAAAGCTGGACAAGGCTGAGATCGAACGTCGGGTTTCAGAAGTCTTGAAAATGGTCCAGTTAGCGGGATTTGAAAAACGTTCGATCCAAAAATTATCCGGTGGTCAACGCCAGCGGGTAGCTATTGCACGGGCTATTATCAATGAACCACGAGTGGTCCTTTTAGATGAGCCTTTGTCTGCACTTGACTTGAAACTTCGAACAGACATGCAGTATGAGTTGCGGGAATTGCAACAACGCTTGGGCATTACCTTTGTCTTTGTTACCCACGACCAAGAAGAAGCCCTTGCCATGAGTGACTGGATCTTTGTCATGAATGAAGGAGAGATCGTCCAATCTGGTACACCAGTTGATATCTATGATGAACCGATCAACCACTTTGTAGCGACCTTTATCGGGGAGTCCAACATCCTAGATGGTCGCATGATCGAGGACTACTTGGTTGAGTTCAATGGCAAACGCTTTGAAGCGGTCGACGGGGGAATGCGTCCAAACGAACCAGTTGAAGTCGTTATTCGTCCAGAAGACTTGCAGATCACTCTTCCTGAAGAAGGCAAGCTCCAAGTGAAAGTGGACACCCAGCTCTTCCGTGGTGTGCATTACGAGATCATCGCCTATGATGATTTGGGAAATGAGTGGATGATTCACTCTACTCGTAAGGCCATCGTGGGAGAAGTCATCGGGCTAGACTTTGAACCAGAAGATATCCACGTTATGCGTCTCAATGAAACCGAAGAAGAATTCGATGCGCGGATCGAAGAGTACGTAGAAGTGGAAGAGCAAGAAGCTGGTTTGATTAATGCCATTGAGGAGGAGAGAGATGAAGAAAACAACCTCTAATCTATTTATCCTCCCCTATTTCTTGTGGATTTTTCTATTTGTCTTGGCTCCTGTAGTCATGATTATCTTTCAATCCTTTTTTAACGTTGAAGGACAATTTTCACTTGAAAACTACAAAGAGTTCTTTACTTCACAAAATCTGACCTATTTAAAGATGAGCTTTAATTCGGTCCTTTATGCCGGAATTGTCACCCTGGTGACTCTCTTGATCTCCTATCCGACTGCTTACTTTTTGACGCTTCTCAAACACCGGCAGTTGTGGTTGATGTTGATCGTCTTGCCAACTTGGGTCAATCTCTTGCTCAAGGCCTATGCCTTTATCGGAATCTTTGGTCAAAACGGCTCCATCAATAGCTTTTTAAGCTTTCTCGGAGTCGCTCCCCAGCAGATCCTCTTTACCGATTTCTCCTTTATCTTTGTAGCCAGCTACATCGAGTTGCCTTTTATGATTTTGCCGATCTTTAATGTCTTAGATGACTTAGATCCAAACTTGATTAATGCCAGCTATGATTTGGGAGCCAATCGTTGGGATACCTTCCGTCATGTGGTCTTCCCCTTGTCCATGAATGGAGTCCGCTCAGGTGTGCAGTCTGTCTTTATTCCTAGTCTCAGCCTCTTCATGTTGACACGGATGATCGGTGGAAATCGCGTCATTACCTTAGGGACTGCGATTGAACAGCACTTCCTGACAACACAAAACTGGGGAATGGGTTCTACCATCGGAGTTGTTCTGATCCTTGCTATGCTCTTTACCATGTGGGCAACTAGAGAAAGGAGAGAACGATGAAAAAAGTATCTCATTTCTATCTAGGTTTCGTCTTTCTGATCCTCTATCTTCCTATCTTTTATTTGATCTTTTATGCCTTCAATAAAGGGGGAGATATGAATGCCTTCACGGGCTTCACGCTTGAGCATTTCAATGAATTGTTCGCAGATAGTCGCCTGATGCTGATCTTATCAGAGACCTTCCTCTTGGCCTTCTTGTCAGCCTTGATTGCGACGGTTATTGGGACCTTTGGAGCCATCTATATCTACCAATCGAAGAAGAAGTTAGAAGGACCGTTTTTGTCCATCAATAACATCCTCATGGTGGCACCTGACGTTATGATCGGGGCTAGCTTCCTGATCCTCTTTACGACGATCAAGTTCCAGCTTGGCTTTGCCTCTGTCTTGATGAGTCACGTGGCCTTCTCTATTCCAATCGTAGTCTTGATGGTCTTGCCACGCTTGAAGGAAATGAACCGTGATATGATCAATGCGGCCTATGACCTAGGAGCTACTCAGGTGCAGATGTTGAAAGAAATCATGCTTCCTTATTTGACACCTGCGATTATTGCCGGTTACTTCATGGCCTTTACCTACTCCTTGGATGACTTTGCGGTGACCTTCTTTGTCACAGGAAATGGCTTTACGACCTTGTCTGTTGAGATCTACTCACGGGCTCGTCAAGGGATTTCGTTGAATATCAATGCCCTTTCTGCCTTGGTCTTCCTCTTCAGTATCTTACTGGTGGTCGGCTATTACTTCATCACTAGAGAGAAGGAGGAGACAGTATGAAAAAACTCTATTCATTCTTGTTAGGGATTGTGGTGGTAATCCTCGTTTTAGCGGGGCTAAGTGCCCGTCTTGAAGCCAAGACCAATCCAAAAGACAGTGATAAGCTGGTCATCTACAACTGGGGAGATTATATCGATCCAGAATTGCTAACGGAATTTACAAAAGAGACAGGGATTCAGGTGCAATATGATACCTTTGATTCCAACGAAGCCATGTACACCAAGATCAAGCAAGGTGGAACTACCTACGATATTGCGATACCTAGTGAATACATGATTGCCAAGATGATGGATGAACATCTGGTTGAAAAGTTGGACCAATCCAAGATCAAAGGGATGGAAAATATCGATCCAAAACTCTTGAACCAATCGTTTGATCCGGGTAACCAATATTCAGTACCTTATTTCTGGGGTACCTTGGGGATTATCTACAATACCAAGATGGTCAAAAATGCTCCGGAACATTGGTCAGATCTCTGGCGTGAAGAGTACAGAAATGACATCATGATGTACGATGGTGCGCGTGAGGTCATGGGAATTGGTCTCAATACCTTGGGCTATAGCCTCAATGAAAAGGATCCAAAGAAATTGCAAGAGGCAGTAGATAAACTCTACACCTTGACGCCAAACATCAAAGCTTTGGTTGCTGATGAGATGAAAGGCTATATGATCCAAAACAATGCGGCTATTGGGGTTACCTTCTCAGGAGAAGCCAGCCAAATGCTCGAAGCCAATAAGGATCTTCGCTATGTCGTCCCAACTGAAGCCAGCAACCTTTGGTTTGATAACATTGTCATTCCAAAAACTGTGAAAAATAAAGAAGCAGCATATGCTTTTATTAACTTCATGCTTCGTCCTAAAAATGCTTTGAAAAATGCTCTGTATGTCGGCTACTCAACGCCAAATAAAAAAGCCAAAGCCATGTTGCCAAAAGAAATCCAAGATGACCAATCCTTCTATCCAAGTGATGAAACACTAGACCATTTGGAAGTCTATCAACAATTAGGCAAGAAATTACTTGGAGTCTATAACGATCTTTACCTTCAGGTCAAGATGTATCGGAAATAACACAAAAGGAACCTTCGGGTTCCTTTTTGATTGAAGATAAACTCCTCTTAGAAACTTTCCATAAGTGAGTACGGACGTTAGGTGAAATTATCCAGTGGATGATTTCAGCAATCCACGAAGTTCCATGACTTAGTTTTGAACCTAAAGTTTCAAAACTCCCGAGTGCTAGAAACAATGGTGTTTCTAGCACTTTTCTCACAGCGGAAAGTTTCATTATATATTTAGATACTCTACATAAATGCAACATTTGAATTCTTAGCATCACTTAGGTTGTTATTTGTAAAAAAGGATTACCTATATTCTAGAAGAACCCCGAAAGTTCTTTTATGATTGCTGCATAAAGTCTCTAACTAGTGAGTTAGATTGAGATTCAAATGAAAGATGCTATAATAGTAAGGAAAGAGACTGGCTCATTCAGTACGAAAGAAATGATTGGAGAAGAAGAGATGAAGAGACGTGTAGAACTATTTTTGATCATTTTGTTACCGATCCTAGGACTCGTTTTTCTAGGAGGAAAAATCATGACCCTGACCAAAAGACCCGAACAGAAGATAACGACCTCATCTTCAAAGAAAGTCGTACAGAAATCAGAAGAAGAAATAAAAAAAGAGCAAATCGCTTTTCTCAAGGAACACGAAAAAGAAATTGTTGATTTTGTGAAGACCCAAAATCCGAAAATCGAATCTGTTCAGATTGATTGGAACAGTATGCAAATTGAAGAGTCTGGGAATGGAACGCCTCAGGGTGGCGGATACAATTTATCTATTTCTGGTAAAATTAATCAATTAAAAAACACAAAATTCTCCGTTGATTTTTACCTAGAAGATCAAAATAGCATACCAACTATCAAAAAAATGGGGATGCTTAATGATATCTATATCGAGGAAAATGGTGGCTGGAAAATTTTTTCCTAAGTAAAAAGAAGTAAAAGTGTTATGAGGAAACATGAAAAGTAAAATGAAATGTACCCTTAAGTTAATAGCTTTAATGCTAATTTTCACAAGCATTGGAGGCTGTACTGTAAAACAAAAAGCTCATATGAAACAAGCACAAACTGTCACCACTTCCTCCACCAAAGAGGATACAGCAACTGTTACTCAAAGGCAAGTCGACTTTTTAAAAAAACACGAGTCCGAAATTACGAACTACATAAAGTCGAATGATCCAGAAGTTGTTCAAGTCAAGTATGACTGGGATAGTGTGAAAGTAGGAGATAGTGGTGCTTTTACGAAATCTGGATTTGACATCCGTTTAAAGGTCTATGGGGCAAATGATAAGGAACTAAATGGCTATTCATTTTTTATTGTCCCAAAACCAAATGTTGAGAATCCAAGTTCAATTGATTCAATTTCTGGTTCGAATTTTCCTTGATAAAATCAATAGATCATTCTATCTATTAAGAGGGAAAAATTTGAGCTATGAGCCCATAATAGCTCAGGGAATGACGGGTGGACATTTTAAAGAATAATCTGTACAGAATGATAGGAGAACTTATGAAAAGTCGAAAAATCATGATTATAGTTGCTTCAATTATAGCGCTCCTAAGTATAGGAGGATGTACCGTGAAACATAAAGATGATACCAAACAAGGAAAAACGATTGCTGCTTCATCAATCAAAGAAGACAAAGAAGCCATTAAACAAAAGCAGCTCGCTCACCTCAAAGAGCATGAAAAAGAAATTGTTGATTTTGTGAAAGCCCAAAGTCCGAAAATAGAATCCGTTCAAATATATTGGGATGAAACTCAGTGCGGAGTAGCAGGGAATGGAACACCTCAAGGTGGTGACGAAATGATTCTCATTTTTGGTGGATTTAATCAAAATCCTGAATCGAGTTGGCGAGTTGATGTAGTCGTGGAAGATGGAAAAATTAATTTAAAAATGATGTCTTTGGGCCAATCCTTAAGGATAGGTGGAAGAATTTTCGAATAAATAAGTTGATAGATAAATTCGAAGTGAGTAGATTGGAGAGAATTAAATGAAGAGACAAATGGAACTATTTTTGATCATTTTGTTACCGATCCTAGGACTGGTTTTTCTTGGAGGAAAAATTATGACCCTGGCCAAAAGACCCGAACAGAAGATAACGACCTCATCTTCAAAGAAAGTCGTACAAAAACCAGAAGGAGACATAAAAAAAGAACAACTGGACTACCTAAAAGAACACGAACAGAAGGTTATTGATTTAGTCAAAGCACAAAATTCAAAAGTTGAATCCGTTCAGATTGATTGGGATCAGACACAATGGGGTGATGGTGGACTGACAACTCCTGAATATTATATGAGTGTTTATGGACGTATAAATAATATTGAAGAATCGGGTTGGGGAGTAGATATCCCAATTAATGATGACAATACATTGAATCTAGATGAGATGTATATAGGATCCGACATTAACATAGGGGGAAGATTATTTGAGTAATTTGAACTTAAAATGATAGGAAAAAACGTGCTATGTGTAAGTAATAGACCATTAGTCTAGATCGTAACCAACGTCATAACTC
>SKEJ01001470.1_pt1 | contig 12748 bp, 10 predicted proteins | sample 4826721 | NCBI WGS metagenome assembly SKEJ01 (sample SAMN11008812, study PRJNA524170) | human gut metagenome | biome: Human fecal sample; material: Feces; isolation source: fecal sample from pouch patient p31 | host: Homo sapiens | place: Israel: Tel-Aviv | collected 2015-06-02 | reverse complement strand
GTGACGATACGCTGGTGCTGTGCAAGCTCCGCGCATCCGATAACGGCATCACAATGCAGGACAATAGTCTGCCGTACGCCACGGGGCCATACATGATCGGCAGTCCCACCCATATCCGACAGATCATGATCAACCTGTTAGACAACAGCATTAAGTACAACAAGCGCGGCGGCTCCGTCACCTTTTGCTCAAAGACCAAACCACTCGATGACGGGCGCGCGCTCTTTTGCTTTAGCGTTTCGGATACCGGCATTGGCATGACTCCCGAGTTTTTAAAGCATATCTATGAGCCGTTTGCCCAAGAAGGTGACGATGCGCGCAGCAAGTTCCAAGGAACTGGCATGGGCATGCCAATCGTCAAGTCGCTTATTGAACTGATGGGCGGTACGATTGAGATTTCGAGTAAGGTTGGCGTGGGAAGTACGTTCAACGTCCAGATTCCGCTCGATATCGACAAGAACCCTCAGGCTAGAGAGGATGCGAGCAGGCAGACAAACAGCTGCTCGCTTGCCGGCATGAACGTCCTTTTGGCAGAAGACAACGAGCTCAATGCCGAGATTGCCCAGACTCTACTCGAAAGCGAGGGCATCGTCGTAACTCGCGCCGCCGACGGCAACGAAACGGTCGACCTATACGCTGGTCGTCCCGCCGGCAGCTTCGATGCGATCCTGATGGACATCATGATGCCGGGCATGGATGGCTACGAGGCAACCCGCGCGATTCGCCTGAGCGAAAAGGCCGATGCGGCCGACATCCCCATCATCGCGCTCACCGCCAACGCCTTTGCCGAGGACGCCAAGGCGGCACACGATGCCGGCATGAACGCCCATCTGTCCAAACCGCTCGACTTTAACAAGCTCAAAAACATACTCGCCCGCATCAAGAAAAACGGATCCGTTTCGCTATAGTTTGTGCTCAACCACCACGCACGACCAGAAAGGAAACCAACGATGTTTAGGCCCTTACGTCGAAAGAAACGCGCCATCACCGACGAGGAAGCGCGCGAACTGCTCGCTACCTGCAAGCGCGGCGTCTTTGCCGTCAACGGCGACGATGGCTACCCGTACGCCATCCCCGTCAACTACTTCTTTGACGCCGAGCGCGACAAGATTTATTTCCATGGCGCCAAGGCTGGCCACAAGGTCGACGCACTCAAGCGCGATGACAAGGTCTGCTTTACCGTTTACGGCAACGAGTGGTACCAGGACGGCGACTGGGCTCCCTACGTTATGAGTACCGTGGTCTTTGGCCGTTGTCGCCTGGCAAATGACACTCCCGCGTTTATCGAGGACAAAGTCCGCCAGCTCGCGCTTAAGTACTACCCTTCTGCCGAGGAAGTCGAAGAGGAAATCGCCAAAGACATCAAGGGCGTCCAACTCTACGAGATTACGATTGAGCATCTTTGCGGTAAGCAGATTCAAGAAAAGTAAGCCTCTCAGCAGGCCTCATCAATAACAATATGGCCTGGTTCCAACCCACCTTGGAACCAGGCCATATGCTTATAGAGCGTCGGCGGCTATGTGCGCAAGCGCCTCAATGAGCTCCTGCGAGCTCACGGGTTTACTCAGGTGCGCGTTCATGCCCGCCTCACGCGAAAGCCTGCGGTCGTCGGCAAAGGCGTTGGCGCTCACGGCGATAATCGGCGTGGTCGCGGCATCCTCGCGATCGAGTGCTCGAATCTGACGTGTGGCCTCAAGGCCATCGATGCCCGGCATCATGATGTCCATCAACACCACGTCGTACTCGTGCGGCACGCTCGCGGCAAACATCTCGACGGCAGACTCACCATCCCTAGCGTGTGTCACGACGGCACCGGCACGGCTGAGCGTAAACTGCGCGATCTCGGCATTCAGATCGTTATCCTCTACGAGCAAAACGCGCAAGCCCTGGAGTGCATCGCCGTCTCCCGCGTCCACGCGCACAGCCTGAGGAATCTCGGAGCGCTTGCATTTCTCAAACGGCAGGCGGATGGTAAACGTCGTCCCCTGCCCCAAGACGCTCGTAAAACTCATGGTTCCGCCCATAAGCTCGACCAACTGTTTTGCGATAGGCGCGCCCAGGCCAGTTCCCGATGAAGCGCCTTCCACCTGTTGCCCCTCACGGCAAAACGGCTCGTAGAGGCGCTGTTGGAACTCCTCGCTCATGCCAATACCGTTGTCGGCGATCGTGTATTAATAGACGGGGACGCCATCCGCTGGCTCCACCTCGCGGCACACCAGGCGAACATAGCCGCCCTGGCGGTTGTACTTGACGGCATTACCGGCAATATTAAGCAACAAGCGCTTGAGGTGCGTCACACTCACCCGCGCATAGGGATGATTAAGCGTCTGCTGGTCGCAGATAATTGTCACCAGACGCTCCTCGGCCTGGCGCTCCAGAATATCGCGCACTTCACAGTTGAGGGCCACCAAATTTATGGGCACGAGGTTCAGGTCGACCTGTCCGCTCTCCAGGCGACTCATATCCAGGGCCTCGTTGGCAAGGTCGAGCAGCAGTCCCGATGCCGTCCAGATCTTTGAGCGGCACTCGGTCTGCTTTTGCAGATCGTCCGCATTGGCATCGCCGACCTCGACCATGCCGCGAATGCCGTTGATGGGCGTGCGCAGATCGTGGCTCATGCGACGCAAAAACTCCGTCTTTGCCGAGTTGGCAGACGAGGCCTCACGCGCTGCCTTTGCCAGCTTGTCGCCATAGTCGCGCTCCTGCTGCAGCAAGTCCGTCAAACGTCGACGATCAGCGCGGCGACGCACCATCACAACAACGGCTATAACACCGCTGTAGAGCACCAGCACGCCGGCAGCAACAGCCGCGACGACCTCAAAGTAGCGCCGTGCCGAGGCATAGGTGTACACGTAGAACCCGCGCGCTTTTCCAAATGTGCCCAAATACCACTCGCCGCTGGCGTTGACCAGTCGGACTTTGCCGGGCAGGCATCGATCCTTAATACCGTCGACAATAAAGACATCCGTTGCAGGCAGATTGAATACGCCCAATATGGTGGGTTCAACGGCATTGGTCGCAACGACCTTGCCATCGCTTTCGATCACGATATTGCCGCTGTCGATGGTCTCATAACCACCGAGCAGGCTCTGCAGTTTGAGCGTATTGCTTGCAACTGCCTTCGCGCTCTGATGCCTTACTGCGACAACGATGCCCTCGTCATCCTGCCGAGTTACGCAGCCAATGTCTGCGACCGAATCATCCGCAAGCGTGATACGGGCGGTATAGGACTTAAGCGGATGGGCTGCCACCTCCAGCACGGGTGCTTCCTTGAGATACGCAGCGAGCGACTCGTAGCCCACGCCATCCGTCGAGGACTCGGACACCAAATTGCCCGATGCGTCCGTCACGATCAGTGCGCTCACGTTGAACTGGTCGGCATATTGCTTCAGCATGGCGTTATCCACCGAACCGTCGCGCTCCATATCACGCGCTGTCTCTCCTGCGATCTCCATAACACGAATCAGGTTTTTGGTCGTATAGGCGCTATTGAACGCATCGTATGAAAGGCTCTGCGTCGCCACGTAATCGACAACGTCGGCAAAGCGCTGCTCGGCCTGAGCTGTCGTGTAGCCGTAGCTCATCATGCCGGCAACAACCGAGAGCGCTATCCCCAGCAGGGCGACAAGGAGCCATGCCCCTGTCGGACGATTGCCCCGCTCCTCTACGGCGTGGTCGGGCGCATCGATCATGACAGGCCCTCCATATTCAAAAGTGGCGAAGGGTCATCAAAGTACTTTGACACCAGACGTTCCATGGTGCCATCGGCAAGCATTTCTTGGTAGGCACGGGTGAGTTTAACGTCGATGCCGCGCGTATCATTGATATCAAAAGCGGTGCCCAAACCAACCTCTAGCAGCGGCTCATCCAAAATGCGATACGTCACACCATAGTCTTTTTCGTAGGTGAGCAGCGAGGACTCATGCGCGGCGATGGCGTCGACCAGACCCTCGACGAGCGCCGGGTTCAGATACGAACGGTCCGAAAAGCAGTAGAGCTCTTTGATCTGCGGAACGTTTTCATTTGTATGATTGAGCAAAATGTCCTCGGGCTTGGTGGTGGACTGGACCGCCACGACCTTATCCTCAAGATCGGCAAGCGTGTAGATATCGCTCTGGGGATCGACCGCGACCACCTGGCGGCTCGCAAGGTACGGGCCGGCCCAACGATACTCGTTTTCGCGACCCGTCATGCTAAAGCTGCCCATGACGCAATCGAGCTCGCCGCTCGCCAGTAGCTCGTTCTTCTTTTCCCAATCGATCAGCTGGTACTTTGGCTTGTAACCAATGCGGGCCAAAGCCTCGGTCAATATCTCGACATCCAGGCCAACGATATCGCCGTACTCGTCGGTATACACAAACGGTGGATAGAGGTCGCTGCCGACGTTGAGCGTCTTAAGGTTGTCGTCTTTAGCCCGCGAGGCGTCCAGGCCTTCTAATGCAGACGTCGAGGCTTCGTCATTACGCCCAAAACAGCCAGCTATCGCTACGACAAAGGCGCACGCTACCGCAAGCGCAACAAACAACGATATGGCAACCGAGCGACGGGGTCTTTTCATCGAGCTCCAGACGATCCTGTTTACAGACTGAAATGGTAGAAAATAATAGCAAACAAAACCACACGAGTGCCCAATGGTTACAGACGTTTTACCATGCGGGGCCTTCCAGCCGACTTGGCAGAAGGCCCCGCATGCAGTGCTCACTTACCGTGCATTAAAAACGTAGTGGTCCAGGCGGTCGCACGCTTCCCTCACGCGCGAAAGCGGCAGCGCCAGATTCACGCGAATGTGGCAGGGCCCGTGGAACGGGCGGCCGTCCTGATACCCCACGCCCACGCGCGCCCCCTCGTCGAGCAACCACTGAATATCGCGGCCATGCTCGCGGCACCACTCGGTGCAGTCCAGAAACACCATGTACGTGCCCTGCGGACGCGAAAACGCGACGCCCTTCCAGTGCTTTTCTGCATACGTGCAGAAGTACTCGATATTGCCGGCAAGCACCTGGTTGAGCTCATCAACCCACTCATAGCCCTGCGGCTGGTAGGCACCGATAAGCGCATGCATGGAGAGGACGTTCATCTCGTTGTAGTGGGTCTTGTTGGACACGGCGCACACGCGGTCGCGCAGCGTCTCGTTGTAGATGATGTGGTAGCTGCCGACCAGGCCCGCCAGGTTGAACGTCTTGCTGGGCGCGTAGAGGGCAACCGTGCGCATGCGAGCATCCTCGCTCACCGACTGCGTCGGGATGTGCTTGTGTCCCGGCAGGATGATATCGGACCAAATCTCGTCCGAGATCACCACGCAATCGTGCTGGCGATAGATGTCCATGGCGCGCTCGATCTCGTCGCGCTCCCATACGCGGCCGCAGGGATTGTGCGGCGAGCAGAACACCGCGGCATGGATGTAGTTTTGGGCGAGCTTGCGCTCCATGTCCTCAAAGTCCATGCGCCACACGCCCTGGTCGCCGAGCTTAAGCGGGCTGTGGACAATACGATAGCCCGCGGCCTCGATGGACTTGGTAAAGCCGATGTAGGTAGGGCTGTGGACTAGCACCGCATCACCTGGCTGGACATACGCGCGTAGCGTCGACACGACACCGCCCAGCACGCCGTTTTCGTAGCCGATATGCTCCGGCGCCAAGTCCTCAACGCCGTTGCGACGGCTCTGCCATTCGATGATGCGGTCGAAGTACTCGGGACGCGGATTGAAGTAGCCAAACATGGGGTGCTGAGCGCGCTTGATGATGTACTCCTGAACCGTGGGCACCGTGGCGAAGTTCATGTCGGCCACCCACATGGGAATGCGGTCGAAGCCCTCGTCGGGTGCGTTCGGAGCCATACCGGGGATCTCGCCCCAAGAGTCAACGGCGATGGAGTCCATGCCGTGGCGGTCGATGATTGAAGTGAAGTCATATTTCATGCTGGACTCCCGTGCAGAGTGGAATGATTCGGTAGGCGTTATTGTCCACCAGCGTGGGCGGTTTTGGCGCGGGGTTTGGCGCTTAATTTGACGGGTGCGGACGAATGGCCGGTTAGTCTCGCGCGTCGTTGACGGCGACTACGGTTAGCTGGGTTTCATCGACCGTAAACGATATGTCGAGCCCGGCGTAGGCCAAGTGGTAAACGCGGTTTGGCTCGTGCTTGCTGCCCGCGCGGCGCGGATCTTGGCGAAGAACCTCGACCAGACCGGGGAGCTTTGCGGGCGGGACCATATCCTGCAGCGCCTGCGGGAACTCGACGTCGAGCTCTTGCCACGGAGCGTCCTCAATCCAGCTGCCGGTCGCATCCGGGTGACAGTCGGCAAATGGAATGTAGGGCTTAATGTCGTAGATGGGTGTGCCGTCACGCAGGTCGGCCCCCAGCACATGAATGATGGGGCCATTGTCGGTGAGCTCGACGCGATCGAGCTTGACGCAGGTAAGCCCAATGGGATTAGGGCGAAACGGACTGCGCGTGGCAAACACGCCCACGCGCTCGGCTCCACCCAGACGCGGCGGGCGCACGGTTTTCGACCACTTGGCATTGGTGCCGGACCTGTCCTGCGACTTGGCATCGGTAGCTATGTCCCTAGCCGTACCGCCGGGCGTTCCGTTTTCAAAGCGCCACAGCAGCCACAGGTGAGAGAAGAAGTCCAGACCCTCAACCGCTGCATTGGAGGCAAATTCCGGCTCAAAAACGATGCGTCCCTGCAGATGAGGCGCCAAAAAGCTGTTGCGCGGAATGCCGAACTTCTGCGGCAGGTCGGTATGTATGCGTGCGATAGGTTCCATGCCGGTCATTGTACGGCATGGAGGCGTGGGGCGCAGCGCGCAATTCTTCGCCGCGGTCCCCCGTCGTGCAACCAACGGTTGCTTGGAAGGGCGCCTGCCGCCGCGTATGCTTAAGCCATCAACCAGCAGAAAGGAGCCGTTATGGCCTTTGCAGAAAAGCTCATCGCCGTTCGTCGCGCCCATCACCTTACCCAGGAGCAGCTCGCCGCTAAGCTCTTCGTCACACGCCAAGCCGTCAGCCGTTGGGAACGCGGCGAGGTCACACCGGGCATCGACATGATGAAGCTCATTGCCGCCGTGACCGGCGAGCCCCTGTCTCACCTGCTCGAAATGCCCGAGCACTATTGCCAGAGCTGCGGCATGATACTCACGCCCGGCGACTGCGGCACCGATGCCACGGGCGCCGCGACCGATCATTACTGCAAGTGGTGCTACGACCACGGCCAGTACGCCTACGACACCACGATGGAGGCAATGATCGAGGACTGTGCCCCGCGCCTGGCGCAAAACACCGGCATGTCGCTCGACGAAGCCGTCTCGCTCATGGGCGCCGTCCTGCCGCAACTGGAGCGCTGGCGCTCCGTGCAGGAAAACGAAGAGCGCTACGGCGCCGAGGCACGGGCGCGCTATGGCGACGAGACCATCGACGCGGCAAACGAAGCGCTGCTGGACATGGACCCCGAGACATGGAACGACATGAAGGAACTTGAACGCGCTATTCTGGGCCAGCTCTCGATTGCCATGGGCATTGGCGACCCAGAGAGCAACGAGGCCCGCAAGCTTGTCACGATGCACCGTCGATGGATTGGCCTTAACTGGGGACACGAGCCCCAAGACGAAGCATACCTGGGCCTCGCCCACGGCTATCTGGCCGACCAGCGCTTTGTTGACTACTACGACAAGCCCTGCGGCACCGGAGCCACGGCGTTTCTGGTCCAGGCCATCGAGTCGTCACTGGTCCGCGCATAGACCGCGGCGGCTTTGGGTATTTCAATCAAAACTGCAACCGATTGGAGACCTATGGCTACTAATCATGAGCTTGCGCTATTCGTTATGACCGGCTGCCCGTATTGCATAAAGGTCAAGCGCTTTTTGGCCGATAACGGCGTGACCATTCCCGAGCGCAATATCTCGACCGACCCCGAAGCCGAGCAGACGCTCATCGCCGTCGGCGGAAAGCGCCAGGTTCCCTGCCTGTTTATCGACGGAAAACCGCTCTACGAGTCGAGCTACATCATCGCATGGGTACAGAAGAACCTGCTCTAGTGCAACATATTCATCGGGGACGTTCTTAAATGACTAGTCGTTAAAGAACGTCTCCAATGGCTAGCTAGCCGTGGAAGCGGGCTATGGGTGCAAGTGGCTGCTCGCGAAAGACGCGCTCGACGGCGGCGCGGTATTCGTCGACCTTTTTAGTCTTGCGTACGAGTTTGTGAACGGTAGCGTGATCGGCGAAGGCGCATTTGGCGTAGAACCACCACTCCTTCATGCGAAAGACCGCATTGCCACCAATCTCTTCTGCATAGGCCGCGAATAGCATGTCGTGGAAACGCTGCAGTTCGGCTGCCGTGGCAGCAGGACCGCCGTTGACCATACGAGCCAGAGCGGGGTTCGCGAGCAGGCCGCGCCCCAACATCACATGGCGCGTGCCGGGATAGGCCTCCACCAGCGCGTCCATATCCTCAAGATCAAAAATGTCGCCGTTGTATGCCACCGGAAACGGCGCACGCTCCAGCGTTTCGCCATAGAACTCCTTGCGCGGCGTGCCCGTATAGCGGTCCTTTTGTACGCGCGGATGCACGATCAGCTCTGCCAGCGGCATGCGGCAGTACAGATCGAGCACACGCTCATACTCGTCATCGCGTTCCAACCCCAGCCTGGTTTTTACCGACACCGGCAACGGCGACCGCTCGCACACGTCGCTCAAGAACACCTCGAGCTCGTCGAGGTTGCGCAGAAAGCCCGATCCTTTGCCCTTGGCAACAACCGTTCCCGAAGGACAACCCAAGTTGAGATTGACCTCGCGATAACCCATGTCGGCGAGCACCTGTGCCGCCCACACAAACTCGTCCGCGTTCTTGGACATCAGCTGAGGCACTACGTTGAGCCCCTGGTTATTGGCAGGATCAATCTCCTTAAACGCCTTGCCGCCAAAGCGGTTTCCCACCCGCGGCGGCGGCAAAAACGGCGTGTAATAGCAATCGAGCGCGCCGAAGCACTCCGCATGCACGCGACGGAATACATGCCCGGTAATCCCCTCCATAGGGGCCAACGAAAGGATCATCTACTCTTCTCTCATATCAACGAACATGACTAAGGGACTGCCCCTTTGTCATGTTCATTATGCCTTGTGCTTCAACACCACGCCATTAGCGCCGTGTTAGAGCAACTGACGTCCTGCACTCATTTATACTTAACGCATGCGTGCATCGCCCGCGGAGAACGATGAGAGTCGAGGCCCCTATGCAGCAGCTCACCGAACAAGAAAAGAAACGCATCCAGCGGTACTGCACGTACCCCAAAATCGCAGCGACTGCACTCGCCATGTCGTTCGTAGCATGCCTGTTGATGTTGCCGCTCCAAATGATCAACGATATCGCGTTCCACCAAAAAGAATTCCAACCCGCGGGCATATATACCGCCATCGCACTCACCGTAATCGAACTCGCCGTCTTTTGCTATTGCGCTCTTGCGCCGCGCTTTGGAATGCGGGGCAAACAGTGGAAGGAGCTGCAGAGCAGGCTTGCGGTAGCCCAAACCAACAAAGACCGCTCCGCGGAGGTCGCCGGCGTGCTCGCCACGCAAGCTGCCGGCCGCCTGCTCAAGAACAGTGATAACGATCTCGCACGCAACCTGGGCGGCGCCGCAGAGATTGCCGGCGCCGTAGGGGCAGTTGCCACCGCGGCGGACGTGCTAGCCGAAACCTCGAGCAATGCCGAGGCCATGGCGGCCGCATACGACGTGACGATTCCAAGCGTCAAGAAGCAGATCATAGCTCTCGCAGTGGCGCCCGCCATTGTGCTGCTTGGCGTCTACATCCCGCAGTTTGTCCAGGGGAATAACGAGCTTCAGGTAAGAAAGGCTGCAGCCGCCGAGCAGCTCGCCATCGCGCAAGATGCCTTGGAGCCCGTGTGCGAACGCGTTGCGGCAGACGACCCATATGAGTCGTATCACGACTACGGCTATCGCATTATCGGCTATCTGCGCGATAATGACCTCGGCGCTCAAGCAGCATATGTCTACCTTTCTTTCGATGCAGACGGCATGCTCACGGACGTCGATTACACCAGCCAGATCGACCCCGAGGCAAGCCTTGCAGACAACCTCGCCCGCGCCGAGCAGGACATCGCGACGCTCTGTGCCCCGCTCAACGGGTTGGACATTTCCGTTGCCGCACCGGGCCTCCTCACGCCATGCAGCCTGTCGGATGAATTTAAACAGGCATTTTTAGCCGGATCCCTATATGAAGAAATCAGCATCAAGACGGAGGACGAATCTATCAAGTCGTACTACACCTTTGACACCGAGCCCGAGGAAGAGTTCGACGAGTACACCCATCCGGAAATTAGGCTCATGCTCTCCGCAAAGAAGAACTAAAGGCTTGCACTCTAATTGCCGCTCGCAAACATCGTCTATATCTCGAGGTCTAATACTTTTTCCGAAAGTATTAGACCTCGATTTTACAAGCCACTCAATGTGACAAAGGGGCCGTTCTTTGTCACATTATTCGGAGCGCAGGGCTTCCACGGGGTCTTTTTTGGATGCGCTGCGGGCCGGCAGCAGACCGGCAACGACCGTCAGCAGCACCGAAATCGCGATGAGCACCAGCGCATCCTGCACGGGCAGGCTCATCAGATTGGGTACCTGTTTGGCAGCAAGCGCCCAGGCATTAACCGGAAAGCTCACGGCCACCACGACGACAATAGCAAAGACGCCGGCAATGAGGCCCTCGATAAAGGTCTCGGCATTGAACACGTTGGCCACGTTGCGCTTTGACGCGCCGATCGCGCGCAGGATGCCAATCTCCTTTTTTCGCTCCAGCACGCTGATGTAGGTGATGATGCCGATCATGATGGAGCTCACCACCAGGCTGATGCTCACGAATGCGATGAGCACCAAGCTGATGGTGTTCACGATGTCGGTCACCGAACCCATGATGATGCCCATGTAGTCGGTGTACGAGATCGCCTGTTCATCGTGGCCGGCGGCTTTGACCTGTTTGTTGTACGCATCGATATGGTCGAGTACGCGTTCCTTGGCCTCAAAGTCACGCGGGAAAATCTTGACCGAGATGGGGTCCGCTTCATCCGCATAGCCCAACGTGGTCAGATTGTTGTCGTAGGTGAGCTTCGACGCCTTCGCATAGCTCATCATGAGCGAGCTCAGGTCCTCGGCATCCATGTTGAAATGGATGGCATGAGCAAAGGCGCTCGCATCCACACGCATAGCGCTCGCCAGGTTGGCAAAACTCGATGACATCTGCGTCGCCATCTGGCCCATGAGCCCTTCCGCGCCCGCCTTGAGCTGAGCTGACACCGTCGCCGCAATCTGATCGCTGATCGACTTCATCACCTGATCCATAGCCTGCTGCAGATACGGAGCCAGCTGCTTTTGCACATAGTCGGTCATCGCCTGCTGCAAGCGCTCGGCCAGGGCATCGCCGCCGAGCGCTTTGAGCTGGGCCAGGATTTGCTGGGCTGTGTCATCATTCTCAAGATACGTCGAGAATGCGGCAGCAAGCTTTGACGCGTCCTTAAGATCATCGGGCGACAGCGCCTTAAACTGATCAGACTGCAAAAAGCCCTCAAACAGCTGGTTGGCTAGTGTTCCCACCTGCTGCATTTGCTCGGGCGTGAGTTCCAGACCGTCAAAGATACCCGAGAAATCTGGGGTTGGCGCTTTTGCCATGATGTCGCTGAAGTCGATGTCCTTGCCAACGCCCGAAAGGTCAATGTCCAGCCCCGACAGATCGATGCCAGAAAGGTCCATACCGCCGGCTGCACCCGAGAGCGCAGATGTATCGAACGAAAACGCGCTCTTGAGCGCCGCCTCGTCCACACTGAACATGCTGCCCAGATCAACGCCTTGCTTGGCCTCGCCTTGCAGTTCGTCGAAGGTTTTGCCCGTAAAGACATCCGTCTCGGGGTGGGCGAGTTGCTCCTGCACAATCTGCGAATTTGCGGCGCGCTCCATAAGCTGGCGAGTCAGCGCATGCGTGTAGGCAATGCCCGGGGACAACGCGCTCGCGTTGGCGGTCTCGTTGGGTCGCACCACGCCCACAATGTGCACGTCGATACCGTCGGCAACCTTGGCGGCCATAAAGTCGGTGTCGCCAGACATATCGGTCCATATGCCGGTCTCTTCGTTTTTGCGATACGCATCGGCCGGCGACAGCACCTTAAACGTCGTGGACAGCGCATCGTCGTAGGTAAATTCGGTGCCGGTCTCGGGCGTTTCGACCCCACCGTCAGCCGTCATAGCGCTGTTTACCAGATCGTTGAGCTCATTGATATCCAGCGCGCCGATGCTGTAGAGCGTGTAGTCACCCACCGTACCGCGGCTCGAAAGCACCATCACGGCTTCGTTGGCAGACGTGGGCCAATGACCGGCGACGACATCGTACTGGCTGTCGAGCAGGCTCTGGTCGTCAATCATCTCGTTAAAGACCGAGGTTCCCATGGATTCCATGCTCACCGTTGCCGCCGAACTCGCGCCTCCGCTCATGGCCTCGGTCATAGCGTTGGGAACAAGCCGGACGGGCTTCTCGTCGCCCTTGCCGGCACGATAGACAACCGGCGATACACCGTAGCCGTACTGAATGGCGTTGACTTCTTTATCGATGCCGTCGCCACCGGCATCGAGCCATGCCTTAAAGCTCGTCATGTCGTTGGACTTAACACTTGCAAACATATCCTTTACGGCCGTGACCACGGGAATCTTATCGTTTCCCTGAGCCTTGTCGCCGGCACTGTCGTCGGACG
>SKEJ01001465.1_pt1 | contig 12775 bp, 9 predicted proteins | sample 4826721 | NCBI WGS metagenome assembly SKEJ01 (sample SAMN11008812, study PRJNA524170) | human gut metagenome | biome: Human fecal sample; material: Feces; isolation source: fecal sample from pouch patient p31 | host: Homo sapiens | place: Israel: Tel-Aviv | collected 2015-06-02 | reverse complement strand
GCCCCAAGACCGCTGCGCGGGTCGAGAAGCTGGGCATCGTGACGCTGGCCGACCTGCTGTGCCACTACCCGCGCAGATATATCGACTTTACCAAACCCTATTCCATCGCCGAAGCGCCCACCGATGTGGAGTGCGTCGTCAGGGCCGAGGTGTTCGCCAAACCCGGCGGGCGTATCCTGCCGGGCGGGCGGCGGATGGAGCGCATCACTGCCGGGGACGATGTGTCCAGTCTGGAGATCACATGGTTCAATAATCCGTATGCCGCCCAGAAGCTGCAGCTGGGGCAGGAATACTATTTTCAAGGCATCGTTACCGGCGGGATGCTGCGCCGCCAGATGGTCAACCCGCAGGTGCGCACCGCCGAGCAGATCAAGGCTTCTCCCTTTGAAGCGGTCTACCCCCAGACCGAGGGCCTGACCAGCAATGCCATCGCCAAGTGCGTGCGGCAGCTGCTGCCCCATGCAGAGCTTCTGCCCGACCCTCTTCCGCCGGAAATGCTGGCAAAATACCGTCTGCTCTCCAAGGCAGATGCCGTACGGGCCATCCATTGCCCTGCCACCGAAGAGCAGGCCTATGCAGCCCGGCGGCGGCTGATCTATGAAGAACTTCTGGTTTTGCAGCTGGGCATTGGCCGGATGAAAAACCGGGGTGCCGCTGCCACCGGTGCGCCCATGCAGCTTGCCGACCCGTCCCTGTTCTGGGCCAGCCTGCCCTTTTCCCCCACCGGAGCCCAGCGCCGGGCCGTGAGCGAGATTCTGGCCGACATGGCGGGCGAGACTTCCATGAACCGCCTTTTGCAGGGCGATGTGGGCAGCGGCAAAACGCTGGTGGCGGCTGCCGCCATCTGGGCCTGCATCCGAGCGGGGTACCAGGCCGCGCTGCTGGCCCCGACAGAAATTCTGGCCACCCAGCACGCCGAAGGCCTGAACCGGATGCTTGCCCCTTTCGGGATGCGGGTGGCCCTGCTGACCGGCGGCATGAAGGCCGCTGCACGCCGCACCACCCTTGCCGCCATCCGGAACGACGAAGCCGACCTTGTGGTGGGCACTCACGCCATCCTCAGCGAAGGCGTAGAGTTTGCCCGGCTTGGTCTTGCCGTGATCGACGAGCAGCACCGCTTTGGGGTACGGCAGCGCGGAATGCTGGCCGAAAAGGCCGCGAATCCGCACCTGCTGGTGATGAGTGCAACGCCCATTCCCCGCACGCTGGGCCTGCTCATCTACGGCGATTTGGACATCTCCATTCTGGACGAGCTGCCGCCGGGCCGCACCCCGGTCAAAACCCGCTGCATCACCGGCAAAAAGCGGCGCGACCTCTACCATTTTCTCGATCAGGAGATTGGTAGAGGGCGGCAGGTGTATCTGGTCTGCCCCGCCATCGAGGACACACCGGATGGCGGGCTGAACGCCGTTAAGAGCTACTACGAGGACATTGCCAAAGCCCTGCTGCCGGAGCGCCGGGTAGGCCTGATGCACGGCAAGCTCAAACCCAAGGAGAAAGCTGCCGTGATGGAGGACTTCAAAGCCGGACGGCTGGACGCACTGGTGTCCACCACCGTCATTGAGGTGGGTGTGGATGTGCCCAATGCCAGCGTAATGGTGATCGAAAACGCAGAGCGCTACGGTCTGAGCGCCCTGCACCAGCTGCGCGGCCGCGTGGGACGCGGTGCAGCGGAGAGCTGGTGCTTTCTTGTCAGCGACAACCAAAGCGAAAACGTACAAAAGCGGCTGAAATTTTTGTGCAGCACCACGGACGGCTTTGCGGTGGCGCAGTACGATCTGGAGACCCGCGGCCCCGGCGACTTTTTCGGCAGCCGCCAGCACGGCCTGCCCACCCTGCAGATCGCCGACCTGATGAACGACACCCGCACCCTGCACGCTGCGCAGGCGGAAGCCGTTGCCATGCTGGCCGACGACCCGCTGCTGGAAGCGCCGGAGCACGCACTGCTGGAACAGCAGGTGCAGCAGATGTTCGAGAAAGCCGGAGCCATGAACTGATCCGGAGATTTTTTGCGCACAAGCAACAGCAAATGCAAAAGCCGCTGCACGGCTGGTGCAGCGGCCCCTGTTATCGAACGGAACGCTTTGCGTGCCGTTCGCCCATGCTTATCACATCGCAGAACACGCAGCGGCTTTTGGTGGAAAGCTGGGTATCCTTATGGTAGCAGCCAAAAAACCACTTGTCGTAGGTCAGCTTCAACAAAATTTTATCCAGAAAGCTGTGCAGCTGGTTGGTCTCGCCGCTGGCAAGGGCGGTAAAATCCAAAAATCTGCTTGGCGCATCGTGGGTCAGCACATAATCCACTTTGTAATCGCAGGCTGCAAGGTTCTCCTCACAGAAGGCGTATTCCTCATCCGAGGGCATTTCTTCCTTCCACCAGTTCACGCCGGGTTCCCGATCCTCCACATCCTGGCTTTCCGCACCGCCAAAGCACAGGTATTTTTTATTCTCCAATTCCAGCACACTGCCGCGGCACACATGGTACACATTGCCACCCAGTGCCTGCACCTTCCCGCCAAAGCGTTCCTCGGTGGGATACTGCTTTAAAAGGTCGTAGTTTTCGTGGCTGCCGTCCAGAAACAGCAGGGTATACGGGCGCTTGCGCAGCCAATCCAGCTTTTTCTGTTCCTCCTTGCTGCCGTCCCACACAAAGCCAAAGTCGCCCAGTACCACCACGGTATCCCGTTTGCCCAGCCAGCGCAGCTTGCCGTGCTTGAAGCGGTCGATGTCGCCGTGGGTGTCCCCTGTCAGATATACCATTCCTGTCCTCCCTGACCGGATGTGAAATCGGCACAATAAGCCTTGTCACACCCCGCCAAACCTGTTATTATAAAGAATACAGCCTTCCGCTGTGATCTCGTTCTTACCCGGCGCACGGCGCTTGTGCCGTGCTGCCTGTTGTTTTATATTATCGCTTTTTAAAGGAATTGTCCACATGAAACGTATTTTTGCGCTGGTTTTGTCGTTCGCTGTCCTGTTCAGCTGCCTTGTGCTGCCCGCCGGGGCTATGTTCGACCCCACCCCGGCCTATCAGGTGCAGGCACAGAGTGCCTATATCGTCAACACCGATACCAATATCATCGTCTATGATAAGGACAGCACAAAGCAGGTATCCGCCGGTGGTCTGACAAAGTACATGACCATTGCCCTGCTGCTGACCAACTATGCCGACCATCTGGACGACACCTTCCAGATGCCCTTTGCCATCTCGGATTACGTTTATAACACCAACAACGCCGATATGCGCTCCAACGAGACCTTTACCTACCGCGAAGCCATGTACGCCATGCTGACCCGCAACGCCAACGAAGCCGCCATGGGCCTTGCCTATGCCCTTTCTGGCGGCGACCTCGCGAGCTGGGTGAGCCAGATGAACATCCTGTCCCAGCGCATCGGCACCACCGGCAGCACCTGGACGGATGCCTGCGGCATCAGCAGCGGCAACGTGACCTGTGCCGTGGATATGTACCTGATCCTGCGCTATCTGATGAGCTTTGATGCCTTTGTGGAGGTTTCCGGTGCGCCCAGCTTTACCATGCCCGCCAAAGAAAAACACCGTTCTTCGTCTGTTCTGGTCAGCCAGAACGCCGCGCTGAGCAAATCCAGCGGCGGCAAATACTACCGCAGCGCCATGCAGGGCGGCATGTGCGATGTGACCGCATTCAAAAGCGACAGTGGCAATCAGAGCTATGTTTCATGGGCCAATAAGGATGGTGCCACCTATATTTTCTGCGTGATGCAAAGCCCGGACACCTGCGACGATTTCGGCTACGCCAACCGTCGCCCGGCCCTGTGCGAGACCGTGAAGCTGATGGACTGGGTGTTCGACAGCTTTTCCATTCAGGCCGCGCTGGACACCGACCTTACGCTGGCCGAGATCCCGGTGAAGTATTCCTCCGATACCAGCTCCCTGCAGCTGTATCCCGCCGACAGCATGATGACCCTGCTGCCTTCCACCGGCGACGGCAGCGTGACCCAGAAATATTTCCACCTGCCGGATTCCGTGTGTGCCCCTGTCCAGCAGGGCGATGTGGTGGGTACCGTGGAGCTAAAGCTTGCCGGTGAGACCATTGGCGTGGTGGACCTGATCGCCGGGCAGGATGTCAGCCGCAACCCGCTGCTGTTCACTGTGGCGCGTTTTCAGGAATTCTTAGGCAGTCTGTATCTCAAAGTTGTAATAACACTGAGTATTATTTCCATCATCATCTACTTTGCGTGGGTCCTTTTGAACAACTGGAACCGCCGCAAGCCCACCAGAAAGATCCGCCGCCGCTGAGCTTTACACCGTTCAGCTGCATTTTGTGGAAAAGTGATGCAAAAAGCCCCGTCAGCCTTTTCAGGATGACGGGGCTTTTGGTTGCGCCAGCAGGAGTCGAACCTACGATGGGGGAGTCAAAGTCCCCTGCCTTACCGCTTGGCGATGGCGCATCGTGCAAGATATTATACCATATTCTTTGTTTTTCCACAAGGGGAAGGTTCCACTTTTCCGCTTTTGCGGCGGCTCTGTGCCGCCTTTTGCAGCCTGCAATTTGTGAAAAACCAATTTTTTTCATCATAACAACAAAATGCGCCCATTTTGTTGCGCTTTTGTTACGCTATATGTGGTAAATATAGGATTGAATAAACCTCCTCTTCCCGGCTTTTTCGTCTACTGCCTCATGGCGGGGACATCGAGGTCTGTTCTGGTGTTTCCGTTCCCGGCAGGCACCACATCCCAATTCGTCAGGAAAGCGAGGAGTCATATGAAAAAGATCTTGAAAATGCTGGTCCTCGGTCTGCTCAGCGCTGCACTGCTCTGCTGTGCACTGCCCTCTGCCTTTGCCGCAGAAGACAAGGATTCGCAGGTCTACACCATTGGTCTGGATGCCATGGGCGGCAGCAGCTCCGCTGTGGCAGTCACCACCAATCTGAGCGGCAAACTCAGTGCCCTGCCCGCGCAGCCTACGCTGGAAGGCTACACCTTTGACGGCTGGTATACCGAGCCGGTGGGCGGCACAAAAATCAGCACCTCTACGGTGTTTACCGGTGATACCACTGTGTACGCACACTGGACCGTGAAAAATGCCACCACTTCCACCAGCACATCCACGCCCGCTCAGCCGGAACAGACCGCGCAGGAATACGATGACGGCCCGATTTTGAGCGTTCTGACGGTAGCCGGTGCTCTGATCACCACGCTGGCCGTGGCTGCCTTTATTTAAGTCTTTTCACACACTGTATCAATTTTATCAATAGAAAGGAAAATCTCCATGTCTACTATGAAACTGCCCGCAAACTATGCCTCCATCAGCGAAGAGGAAATGGTCTATCTGGACGGTGGTGCCCGCGACGCTTACAACAGCTTCCTGAATGTCGGTAAGGTGTTCAACGCCATTGCCCGCATCTTCTCCGGTGCAAGCTCCATCATCAACAATGTCAACGTGATCTACCAGTCCTTCCTGACTCTGGGCGATCTGCTGAAGAGCTTCTGATCCGGCTTCTATTTTCATCTGTTTTTCAAGAACTGTCTCCGTTGTGGGGACAGTTCTTTTTGTTTTTAACGCATTTTAATCGTTTACATCAAAAGAAACAATTTTTCTTTGGCTTTGGCAAAAAAATGCACGGAAAAGGCATTTTTGTTACGCTTTTGTTACGCATACTGTGCTAACATATAAGGTGGAAGGTCATTCATCAAACTGGCGCTTTCACGCCGAAAACTGATATATCAAATGTGGTTTTGTGGTGCGAAAATTTTCGTATTTGTCGAAAGTTTTCGTTCGCCCAATCCGACCACTTTTTGCGGGAGAAATCGATCATTATGCCAGACCGTGAACTGCGGCACATGCGCCGCACCGAATTAGTCGAGATCATTCTGGCGCTCAAGCAGAGCGAGGACCGGCTCCGGGCAGAAAACGCTGCCCTGTCTGCCCAGCTGCAGGAACGGCAGATCCATATTGAAAACGCAGGTTCCATTGCGCAGGCTGCACTGGAGCTGAACAAGGTGTTTGAAGCGGCGCAGGCTGCGGCTGATGAATACGTTGCATCGGTGCTCGCAGCAAACAAAAACACCGATGCCGCTGCCAGTGCTCTGCGCGCTCAGGCGGAAGCCGAAGCCCAGCAGATCCTTGCACAGGCACAGACCGAGGCTGCGAACCTGAAGGCCCGCACCCAGCAGCAGTGCGACGCGGAAACGGAAGCCGCCGCACGCAAGCGCGCCCAGACCGAAGCGGACTGCAAGGCAATGCTTGCCCGGACGCAGCAGGAGATCCAGCAGCGCCGGGCCGCTTTTGACCGCCGGGCCAGCGAACTGCTGGACGGCTATCACAGCACGGAATTCCTGCCGGAGGAGCGTGCCAAATGAAAGAGCAAAAGATCAGGTTCACGCCCATCCCATCCACAGCAGAGGTGGAAGCAGAGCGCGAACGTCTGGCCTACCGCAGCCGTTATATGCGGGTGCTGCGCAGCACGGTCTACACGCTGCTGGTGGTCGCGGCCGTTGCCGTGCTGCTGGCCACCCTGTTTCTGCCGGTGCTGCAGGTCTCCGGCGACAGCATGAACCCCACTCTGCAGGACCGGGACATCATTCTGCTGGTCAAGGGCAGCGACATGAAGACCGGCGACCTTTGCGGATTTTACTGGCAGAACAAGCTTCTGCTCAAGCGCATCATCGGCCTGCCCGGTGATGTGATCGAACTGGACGAGGACGGTGTGGTCGCTGTGAACGGCCAGACGCTGGATGAGCCCTATGTAGATGAACTGGCTCTGGGCGAATGCGACATCAAATTTCCCTATCAGGTGCCGGAAAACCGGTATTTCGTACTGGGTGACCATCGGGCCACCTCCATTGACAGCCGCAGCAGTGTGATCGGCTGTGTGGAAAAAAGTCAGATCGTAGGCAAGGTTTTTTTGCGGGTATGGCCCTTGTCCAACTTCTCGTTGATCCACTAAGGAGGTTTAGGAATCATGCGGGATATCGTGAAAGAATATCAGAAAAAGTTCCGTCGGAACCACCAGCGCGCCAGACGCTATACTGCGTTGCTGCTGGCACTGGCGCTTACCACCAGCCTGTTCGTGAACTGGCAGCTGCACGGCGTGGGCATTGCCAAAACGGCCGAATATCTGTGCGGCGAGTTGGAGCACGAGCACACCGCTGCCTGCTATGAAAAGCAGCTGGTGTGCGGCTATGAGGAAGGCGAACCGGGGGACTGGAATGCCACTATGACGGACGACGGCATGTCTTTTGATGATACATTCGACATGGATGATGATGCGTTGGGCGTGGATGCGGATGATCCCGGCATTGCAGCCCATTCCGCAGAGCCGGAGTACATCTTTGTGCCCCATGAGCACACCGACGACTGCTACCAGGAAGTGCAGGAGCTGACCTGCCTGGAAGAAGAGCACACCCACGACGACAGCTGTTTTGATGAGGATGGTGTCACCTTCATCTGCGATAAATTCGAGCACACCCACGACGACAGCTGCTACACCACCACCTATGAGCTGGTGTGCGGTCTGGAAGAGGGCGAGCTTGTAGAAGAAGTGAACCCCGATTATGACCCGGTGGCCCTGTTTGAGGAGCCGGTGGCCGCAAAGCCCGTGGTGGTCGATCCTGTGATCGAGACCCCGGTGCACCACCACACCGATGCCTGCTACGAGGAAGTGCTGGTCTGCGGCCTGCCGGAGCATCACCACACGGTGAACTGCCTGTCCGACCCGCTGGACGGCACGCAGGACGAGGACGAATGGCTGGCACAGACCGGCACCACGCTGAGCGGCAACTGGGCCGACGACCTGCTGGCCGTAGCCGAGAGCCAGCTGGGCTATGAGCAGAGCGAGCGCAACTTCCAGCTGGACGATGCCGACGGCGAGACCGTGCGCCACTACACCCGCTACGGCAACGACTACGGCAACGACTACGGCCCATGGGACGTGATGTTCCTTTCCTACTGCCTGAAATATGCCGATATCCCCCAGAGCGCTATCCCGCAGGTTTCCAGCGTGCTGTCTTTGCACAGCCAGCTGCGCAGCGCGCTGTACAACGAAGAGACCGGCAGCGGCTATGCCATGGATTTTGACGGTGATCTGCCGTCTGATGCCGCAATGCCCGGTGATATCGTCATTTACAATGGCACCGTGACCAAGGCTGTGGCCGCGGAAAGCCAGCCGTTGCAGGTGCAGGATGATTCCGCCGATGCCGACATTGCCCTGCTCTCCATGGATGCTGCGGCCACCACCGACACCGCGCCCCACATTGAGGAATACACCGTGGATGCCAGCACCGTTGGCATCGTGAGCGATGTGGACGAAGATTTCGGCACCCTGACCGTGATCTCCGGCGATGTGGACGGCAAGGTGGCTAAAGTCACGCTGAATGCTTCGCAGGTGACAACGCTGGTGTCTGTGGCAAATGCGCAGCAGGCCGATTACGGCGTGGCTACGCTGGATTACAAAGTTGAAGATGACGCAGGTGCCATTACCACCATCAAAGGTCTGGATGCACTGGATTACCTCACTGCTCTGACGGTGCAGCGCAAGAATGGCACTGAATACGAGGATACCAACGTCACCACCATTTCGGAGCTTCTGCACAGCAGCCTTACCGTCACAGATATCCCGGCCAAAGAGATCCAGGAAAACGACTACTGTGTCCATGTTAAGCTGCCCAAGAGCTTTGATGTGCTGGAGGACGAGCTTATCTCCGGCAAACTGGAAGATACCGGCAATTATGACACCTGCGGCAGCTACCGGCTGCTCAAGGGGAATGACGGCTGCTGGTACGCCGTGCTGCGGTACGACCAAAACTATATCCGGCAGAAAGAGGCGAAAGACGCAGGCGCGGATACTTCCGATGCCAAGGTCACCAGCAACGTTTCCTTCAATTTCCAGTGGAACCAGAGCGAGGTCACCAGCAGCGGCTTTAATCAGATCGAGGTCAACAAAGATTACGCCCTTGATATCACCATCAACCCGGATGAAACCCCCGATGAGGATCAAAAAGACGATAAGAACTATGACCTTAACCAGAGCGTGAAGGACCCGCACTACAATGGCAGCGATGCCTACCTGGATTACACTGTTACGCTTGTGGTCAAGAACGAACAGGCCGGCCCGCTGACGCTTGCGGTCAGCATGACCCTGCCCACCGGCGTAACCGCCGAATATGTCGAAGACTCGCTCCAGCTCAGCATGGAAAACGGCAATACAGCGCTCCGCATCACTTGGGAAGATGATAATGGTGAGCGCAAGATCACCTTGGGTTCTGCCGGTTCCCCCATTGCCGCAGGCACCTATTCTATCTGCTACACCGTCAAGCTGAAGGACGTTGGCGAAACGGCTGTTGACGGAGTAATCAATAACATCAAGATTCTGGATACGCCCATCAGCGATGATGCCGAAGAGTCGGTAAAAACCGACAGCCTTGTGATCACCAGTCAGGCCGATCCGTCCGACTACGAACTTCCCTCTACCGGCGGGGCCGGTACCAAACTGTATACAGCAGGCGGCGGCGCGCTGATGCTTGCCGCTCTGGTGTGCGGGGTTTGCAGAAAGCGCAGACGCGAAAGGAGGGCACGTTAAAAAGCCTGCATCCTTCCTGACACGGCGGCAAAATTGATTCTGCGCCGGAAGCAGACCCTGAAAATAGGAATCAGAAAAACTTGAAAGGAGACTTTCGCAAATCATGATGAAGAAAGTAATCAAAAAGCTGCTGGCCGCACTGCTGGCAGTTGCCATGGTGTGCGCCATGGCGATCCCGGCGTTTGCAGGCACTGAGGGGGACATCACCACATGGCACTCTTTCAGCGCTTTCCAGATCTTCAAGGGTGATGTTAAGGGTAATAATATTAAAGACTTTAAGATTTCCAACGTTGAGTGGGGCAGCAACATCGCTGATGATGCTGCCGCTTTTCTGGACCAATTGAAGTCAGCTGATACCATCGGCCCTCTGTTTACCAAGGCCAACTCTGCTCAGGATGTTCTTGAGGTTATCAGCCAATGGAACAATTCCGATGCTAACAGCATCGCTTTCGCGCGTTTTGTATGCCACTATCTCTACCCGGATGCCACTGCAAAACCGAAACCCGCCGTTGAAGGTGGTGGTGGTAGCAATTTCATCCATTTTGACGAGGCAGGTTATTATCTGGTCGTTGATACTACCCCATTTAATCCTGGCGATTTCGATCATGCCTACAATTCCTTCCTGCTGATGGTTACCCATACAAACTGGAACGTTCCAATTACGCCTAAGGCCGAAAAGCCCTCTGTTAAGAAGGAGGTTTTCGACAATTTCGACAATCAGGATGGCACCAGCACAGGAGTTTTTGGTTCCAGCGCTGACCATGCGATCAATGAAAAGTTCCAGTTCAAGCTGACCGCTACCTTGCCCGCAAGCACCGACCATGCTTACGATTACTATGATACGTACGCTGTTTGCTTCAAAGATACTCTGTCCGAGGGCATTACTTATGACGGACCCGATAGTGTAGTCATTAAATCCAATAACAACACCCATGATACCACCATCGATCCTTCGAAGTATACCATTAATACTAAAAATCTTGAAAATCAAAACTATTTTGAGGTAAACATTCATGATGTTAAGGCCTGTGCCAAAGACGCAGGGTTTGATTTGAATGACGGCGCTACTATTACGTTCACCTATACTGCACACCTGAACGAAAAAGCCACTGTCAATACTACAAGTGGCCCTACCGATAACAAAAACAGCGTACAGCTCCAGTACTCTAATAACCCCAGACCCGGCGATTACTGGGGCACCACTCCCAAAAGCGAAGTCTATGTGTTCACCTACCAGCTGAACAACACCAAGCATCAGAACACTGAGGATGGTCCCGTACTGCAGGGCGCCGGCTTCCGTCTGTACAGCGACAAAACTTGTACTCAGGAAGTAAAGCTCTACAAAGAAGGCGCCTTCTACTACCCCATCAAAGACGCAACCGATAAAGCCCAATACGCTGTTGAGATGTTCTCTGACGAACATGGTCAGTTCAACGTTAGAGGTCTGGACGCTGGCACCTACTACCTGAAGGAGACCAAAACTCCTGACGATTACAGTGTCTGTCCCGATAAAGAAATCGTCATTTCTGCAACGCACGACGTAAACCATGTTGAGCTTGATAGCTCCAAACTGTCCACCACCATCATCAACAAAAAAGCCGGCGGCATTACCCTGCCCTCCACCGGCGGCATCGGCACTACCCTGTTCTATGTGGTCGGCGGCGGCCTGATGGTTGCGGCCATCGTTCTGCTGGTCACCAAGAAGCGCATGGAGAACAAGTAAGCTCCATTTCCCCCCAGAACCCGGAGCAAAGGGGCCGCAAGGCCCCCGCTCCTATCCTTATAACATTAGGGAGTAGCCCATGAAAAAGAACAAAAGCACCATCATCCTGATCCTCGTCTTTTTCGTGGGTCTATCCGTGATGTTATACCCCACCCTCAGCGATTACGTCAACCAGCTGCATCAGTCCCGTGCTGTGGCCACCTATGCCGAGGATGTGGACAATCTGACCGATGCCGACTACAGCGCCTATTTCGAGGCGGCAGATGCGTTCAATGCGCAGATCGCCGCAGACCCGGATGCGTTGTATTTCCCGCAACGCTTTCCCACCTACGAAAGCACGCTGGATGTTACCGGCACCGGCATTATGGGCTACATCACCATTGAAAAGATCGGTGTGGAGCTGCCCATCTACCACGGCACCAGCGATGGCGTGCTGCAGATCGCCGCAGGCCACTTGGAGGGCACCAGCCTGCCGGTGGGCGGCGAGAGCACCCACGCGGTCATTTCGGCTCACCGCGGCCTGCCCAGCGCCAAGCTGTTCACCAATCTGGACCAGCTGGAAGTGGGCGACACCTTCACCATCACGGTGCTGGACCGGGTGCTGACCTATGAGGTGGACCAGATCTCCATTGTACTGCCCACCGAGACCGACAACCTCAAGGTGGTGGACGGCAAGGACTACGTCACCCTGATGACCTGCACCCCCTACGGCATCAACTCCCACCGCCTTCTGGTGCGGGGACGGCGCATCGAAACGCCGGACAAGCTCAAGCACATCCGTGTAACAGCCGATGCCATCAAGATCGAACCGATCATCACAGCTCCCATCATGGCACTGCCCCTGCTGCTGGTGCTGCTGCTCTGGCTGCTGTTCTCCAACCGCAAACGCAAATCTACAAGAGGTGAAAAACATGAAACGCACTGATCTCAAAAAGCACGCTGCGGCCCTGCTTTTGGTGCTGTGCCTTCTGGTAACAAGTGCGCTGCCTGCCCTTGCCACCAGCGCAAACATCAAGCTGGTGGACAGCAGCGGCAATCCCACTACCGGCACCATCCGCGTTACGCTGTACGACAGCGCCAACGATAAGGCGCTGAGCGGCGGCAAGCTCACTTTGTACCGTGTGGCCGAGGTAAAGCGCCAAAACGGCAACCTGAGCTACGAATACTGCGGCGATTTCTACGGCTGCGGCATTGCGCTGGGTGATTTGACCGACAGCACCCTTGCGGCCCAGCTGCAGGAGTATCTGCCCCAAAGCGCCGAGGGCACCACAAAGACCATTGATGCGGACGGCAACGTGACCTTCCGTGGTCTGGAGCTGGGCCTGTATCTGATCGTGCAGACCGAGGCTTCCAAGGGCTATGAGCCGATCAATCCGTTCCTTGTCTCTCTGCCCATGGCGGAGGATGGCAAGTGGAATTATGCGGTGGATGCCAGCCCCAAGGTGGGTGCTTACACCCCCACCAAGCCGGACACGCCACCTACGCCCCCTACCC
>SKEJ01001460.1_pt1 | contig 12807 bp, 10 predicted proteins | sample 4826721 | NCBI WGS metagenome assembly SKEJ01 (sample SAMN11008812, study PRJNA524170) | human gut metagenome | biome: Human fecal sample; material: Feces; isolation source: fecal sample from pouch patient p31 | host: Homo sapiens | place: Israel: Tel-Aviv | collected 2015-06-02 | reverse complement strand
TTATAGAAAGAAAGGAAATGTAACAGACATGGCAAAGAAAAACACCTATGATGCAGGGAGTATCTCTGTCCTGGAAGGCCTGGAGGCAGTTCGTAAGCGTCCCGGAATGTACATCGGAAGTGTTTCACGAAAGGGACTTAATCATCTGATCTATGAGATCGTAGACAATGCTGTAGATGAACATCTGGCGGGCTACTGCAGTCTGATCCATGTGGTTCTGGAGAAAGACGGTTCCTGTACAGTCACAGATAACGGACGTGGAATTCCGGTAGATATGCATGAGAAAGGAGTATCAGCAGAGCGTCTGGTATTTACTACTCTTCATGCAGGCGGCAAATTCGATAATTCCGCTTATAAGACAAGTGGAGGACTTCATGGAGTAGGTTCTTCTGTTGTAAATGCCCTGTCTACATATCTTGACATTAAGATCAGCCGTGACGGATATGTTCACCATGATCATTATGAACGGGGAATTCCTACCATTGAACTGGAAGAGGGACTTCTGCCGAAATTAAGTAAGACCAGACAGACAGGAACCAGTATTAACTTTCTGCCTGATCCGGAGATCTTTGAGAAGACCAGATTTTCAGCAACAGAGGTAAAGAGCAGGCTTCATGAGACTGCATACCTGAATCCGGAACTGACCATTCACTTCGAGGATAAAAGAGGACAGGAGATTGAAGATATTACCTATCATGAACCGGATGGCATCATCGGATTTATCAAGGATCTGAACCACAGTGCGGAAGTTCTCCATGAGCCGGTTTATCTGAAGGGGGAAGCGGACGGCATTCAGGTGGAAGTGGCATTTCAGTTTACCAATGAGTTCCGTGAGAATGTGCTGGGCTTCTGTAATAACATTTATAATGCAGAGGGCGGTACTCATCTGACTGGATTTAAGACTACATTTACCACAGTGATGAATACTTATGCCAGAGAGATCGGTGTTCTGAAGGATAAAGATCCGAATTTCACAGGTGCAGATATCCGTAACGGAATGACAGCGGTCGTTTCCATTAAGCATCCGGAACCACGATTCGAGGGTCAGACCAAAACGAAGCTGGACAACCAGGATGCATCCCGTGCAACCGGTAAGGTTGTGGGAGAGCAGATGGTACTCTATTTCGACCGAAATCTGGAAACTCTTAAGACAATCCTCTCCTGTGCAGAGAAAGCTGCCAAGATTCGCAAGACAGAAGAGAGAGCCAAGATCAATCTTCTGACCAAACAAAAATATTCCTTTGATTCCAATGGAAAGCTGGCGAACTGCGAGAAGAAAGATCCTTCCCAGTGTGAGATCTTCATCGTAGAGGGAGATTCTGCCGGTGGTTCTGCCAAGACTGCCCGTAACCGTAATTATCAGGCAATCCTGCCGATCAGAGGTAAGATCCTGAACGTAGAGAAAGCAACCATTGATAAAGTACTTGCCAATGCGGAAATCAAGACCATGATCAATGCATTCGGCTGCGGATTCTCTGAAGGGTATGGAAATGACTTTGACATCACGAAACTTCGCTATGATAAGATCGTGATCATGGCAGATGCCGATGTGGATGGAGCACATATTTCCACACTGCTTCTTACATTATTCTACCGTTTCATGCCGGATCTGATCACAGAAGGACATGTGTACATCGCCATGCCGCCGCTGTATAAGGTTATGCCGAAGAAAGGGCAGGAAGAATATCTGTACGATGATAAGGCCCTGGAGAAATACAGACGCTCCCATAAACCAGGAAGTTTTACCCTTCAGAGATATAAAGGTCTGGGTGAAATGGATGCAGAACAGCTCTGGGAGACCACTCTGAATCCGGAAACCAGAATGATGAAGCGTGTGGAGATCGAGGATGCGAGACTTGCATCCAACGTGACAGAAGTTCTGATGGGAAGCGATGTCCCGCCGAGAAAGAAATTTATCTATGAGCATGCACAGGATGCAGAACTGGACATCTGATGTGTAACTGAATGGAGGAATGAAAGAAATGGAAACAAAACAGGAGAATGTAATCCCTACCGACTATGCGGAGGTCATGCAGAAATCCTATATCGATTATGCCATGAGCGTTATTATCTCCAGAGCCCTGCCGGATGTGCGTGACGGATTGAAGCCTGTACAGCGGAGAACCCTGTATGATATGTATGAACTGGGTATCCGCTATGACAGACCATACAGGAAATGTGCCCGTATCGTTGGAGATACCATGGGTAAATATCACCCTCACGGGGACAGCTCGATTTATGAAGCACTGGTTGTAATGGCACAGGATTTCAAGAAAGGCAAAACTCTGGTAGACGGACATGGAAACTTCGGCTCCATCGAGGGTGACGGTGCAGCTGCTATGCGATATACAGAGGCCAGACTGGAGAAACTGACACAGGATGTCTTTCTCGAAGACCTGGATAAGAATGTCGTAGACTTTATGCCGAACTTCGACGAGACAGAGAAGGAACCTGTGGTACTTCCTGTCAGAATCCCCAATCTGCTGGTAAATGGAGCAGATGGTATCGCAGTCGGTATGGCAACCAGCATTCCGCCTCACAATCTGGGTGAAGTGGTAGATGCGGTAAAAGCATATATGAAGAATAACGACATCAGTGTTAAAGGTCTGATGCGCTATCTGAAAGGACCGGACTTCCCCACAGGCGGCCTGGTAGTAAATAAAGATGATCTGCTCAAGATTTATGAGACAGGAACCGGTAAACTCCGTGTCAGAGGTAAAGTGGAGACCGTGAAGCTCAAAGGCGGCAGACAGCAGCTTGTGATTACGGAAATCCCATATACCATGATCGGTGCCAATATTGGAAAATTCCTGAATGATATTGCATCTCTTGTGGAAAACAAGAAGACAACAGATATCGTAGATATTTCCAACCAGTCTTCCAAAGAGGGAATCCGGATTGTTCTGGATCTGAAACGTGATGCAGATGTAGAGAACCTTACAAACATGCTTTATAAGAAGACCAAACTGGAAGATACCTTCGGTGTAAATATGCTGGCAGTTGCAGACGGCAGACCGGAAACTCTCAGTCTGAAACAGGTGATCGAACATCATGTAGATTTCGTATTTGATATTACCACCAGAAAGTATACCACACTTCTGAACAAAGAGCAGGAGAAGAAAGAAATCCAGGAAGGTCTTATCAAGGCATGCGATGTGATCGACCTGATCATTGAGATCCTGCGCGGAAGCAAGAGCAGAGAACAGGTAAAAAAATGCCTGGTTGACGGTGCAACAGAAGGAATCAGGTTCAAGAGCAAATCCAGCGAGAAAGCTGCACAGAAACTGCGTTTCTCAGAGAAACAGGCAGCAGCAATCCTGGATATGCGTCTGTATAAGCTGATCGGTCTGGAGATCGAAGCGTTGCAGGCAGATTATGCAGAGACGATGAAGAACATTACGCGATATGAAGATATCCTGAATAATTATGACTCCATGGCAGAAGTGATCATGAAAGATCTGGACCAGATCAAGAAAGAATATGGAACCAGACGCCGTACAGTGATCGAGAATGCAGAGGAAGTTGTATACGAAGAGAAGAAGATGGAAGAGATGGAAGTTACCTTCCTGATGGACCGTTTCGGATATATGAGGATCATTGACAAGTCTGCATACGAGAGAAACAAAGAAGCTGCCAATGCAGAGAATAAGTATGTATTTAACTGTATGAATACAGATAAGATCTGTATTTTTACAGATAACGGCAAGATGCACAGCGTCAAAGTGGCAGATATCCCGCTGGTACGTTTCAGGGACAAGGGAACTCCTGCAGATAATCTGAGCAATTATGACAGCGCCCGGGAGCGGATGTTGTATGTGGCTCCTCTTGCTGCTGTGAAAGAATCTACGTTATTATTTGTAACAGCATCGTCTATGTGCAAACTGGTAGCAGGAGAGGAATTCGATGTGGCGAAGAGGACCATCGCATCCACCAAGCTGACAGAGGGGGATGAACTGATCTTCGTAGGCGCATCCGATGAAATGGAGCAGATCGTCCTTCAGAGTGAAGGAGGATATTTCCTCAGATTCCAGAAACAGGATGTTTCCACTGTGAAAAAGACTTCCATCGGTGTAAGGGGAATGAAACTTGCAGAAGGGGACAGACTTGCTCATGCATATCTTCTGGAATCCAGACAGGAGTACACCATCACACATCATGACAAGCCATATACTCTGAACAAGATAAAACTGGCCAAACGAGACAGTAAGGGAACGAAACCACGCATATAAAATCAGGCCGGAAAAGCTTTCAGGGTGAACAAATCCGGCAAAAACAAGGTTTTTACAGGAAAAGCCTTGCAATTGTAAAGAATTGGTGTTACAATACGGATAAATCAGAACTTGTAAACATGGGAGTGGGCGTAAGCCCACTCTTATTTGTTGCATAGAAAGGTAGGTGGGAAAATGAGCAGACGGGAAGAATATGAAAAGCGCGCAGAAGAACTTCTGGCACCGATCGTAGAGCAGAACGGATTTGAACTGGTAGATGTAGAATATGTCAAAGAGGCAGGAACCTGGTATCTGAGAGGATACATTGATAAAGAGGGCGGGATCACAGTGAATGACTGTGAAACAGTCAGCAGAGCTTTCAGCGACAGACTGGATGAGAATGATTTTATTGAAGACAGTTATATTATGGAGATCAGTTCGCCGGGACTGGACAGACCGCTGAAGAAAGAGAAAGATTTCAAAAGAAACATGGGGAAACCGGTGGAGGTCCGCACCTATCGGCCGATCGAGAAGCAAAAAGAGTTCTGTGGTGTTTTAACCGCATATGATAGTAACAGTGTGACAATCGATGAGGACGGAAACGAGCGCGTTTTTGATAAAAAGGACATTGCCCTGATACGTCCGGCAATAGAGTTTTAGATAAATTCAGGAGGATAAGAAAAAAATGAACAAAGAGTTAATGGAGGCGCTGGATATTCTGGAAAAAGAAAAAAATATCAGCAAAGACACCCTGCTTGAGGCAATTGAACAGTCTTTGATCCAGGCTTGCAAGAACCATTTCGGCAAAGCTGACAATGTACATGTGACCATTAATCCGGAAACATGTGATTTCGCAGTATATGCTGACAGAACCGTTGTAGAATATGTAGAAGATCCTGCAATGGAGATTTCACTGACAGATGCACAGAAGATCACTTCCAGAGCTGAGATCGGTGGAATGGTTCAGGTTCCGGTCCAGTCAAAGGAATTCGGACGTATCGCAACACAGAATGCCAAGAACGTGATCCTGCAGAAGATCCGTGAAGAAGAGCGCAAGGTACTCTTCGATGAATATTACGGCAAAGAGAAAGAAGTAGTGACCGGTATTGTACAGCGTATCATGGGCAAGAATGTAAGCATTAACCTGGGCAAGGCAGATGCTGTCCTCAGCGAAAATGAGCAGGCGAAAGGGGAAACCTTCCAGCCTACTGAGAGGATCAAAGTGTATATCCTGGAAGTTAAGGATACACCGAAAGGTCCGCGTATCCTGGTATCCAGAACCCATCCTGGTCTTGTAAAACGTCTCTTTGAGTCTGAAGTAGCAGAAGTCAAAGACGGAACTGTTGAGATCAAGAGCATTGCCCGTGAGGCTGGTTCCCGTACAAAGATCGCTGTATGGAGTAATGATCCGGACGTAGATCCGGTAGGTGCCTGTGTAGGTATGAACGGAGCGCGTGTCAACGCGGTAGTGGATGAACTCCGCGGAGAGAAGATCGATATCATCAACTGGGATGAGAACCCGGCAATCCTCATTGAGAACGCATTAAGCCCGGCGAAAGTTATCGCAGTTATGGCAGATCCGGATGAGAAGACTGCACTGGTTGTAGTTCCGGATTATCAGCTTTCCCTTGCCATCGGTAAGGAAGGACAGAATGCACGTCTGGCAGCCAGACTGACAGGATTCAAGATCGACATCAAGAGTGAGACCCAGGCAAGAGAGTCCGGTGACTTCTATGACTATGATGAGGAAGAAACTGAAGAAGAAACAGCAGAGGATGCAGCAGAAGAAACTGTAACTGAAGAAGATGCAGCAGCAGAGGAGATTCCGGCTGAGGAAGATCCGACAAAAGTTCAGGAAGCAGAAGAGAATGAAGACGAAGAATAAGATTCCCATGCGCCAGTGTACAGGTTGCAGGGAAATGAAAAGCAAGAAAGAAATGATCAGAGTTTTAAAGACCACAGAAGATGAGATCGTACTTGATACTACCGGTAAGAAGAATGGCAGAGGCGCGTATCTCTGCTTTTCCAGAGATTGCCTGGAAAAAGCGATCAGGAATCATGGTCTTGAGCGCTCACTGAAAACTGCGGTTCCCGATGAAGTATATGAACGACTGAAAAAGGAGCTGGAAGATATTGAAAAATAACAAAGTACTGTCGCTGATAGGGCTGGCTACCAAGGCTGGCAAGACCGTAAGCGGGGAATTTTCCACAGAGAAATCTGTTAAGACCGGAAAAGGACTGCTTGTGATCGTAGCTGAGGATGCCTCCGAGAATACAAAGAAGAAATTTCGGAACATGTGCAGCTTTTATGAAGTTCCGATCTACTTCCTCTCAGATAAAGAGAGTTTAGGCAGAGCAATGGGAAAGGAGTACCGTGCCTGTCTGGCTGTCCAGGATGAGAACTTTGCGAAAGCAATCATGAAGGAGGTATAGCAATTGTCTAAATTGCGGGTACATGAGCTGGCAAAAGAGCTTGGACGACAGAACAAAGAAGTAATCGAGTTTCTGAAATCCAGAGGTGTTGAAGTCAGGAGCCATATGAGTATGGTGGATGAGCCTCTGATTTCGGTGGTAAAGAATAGATTTTCAAATAATAACAGGGGAAAGGAGCATATTGCGAAATTGGATACTCCCAAGACAGAAGAAAAGGTTGTAACAGCAAAATCTGAAGGAGATAAAGCTGAAACACCTAAAAAGAAAAAAAATATTATCCGCGTTTACCATGCACAGAATGCAAGTGACGGAGGAAAAACAACAAGAAAGAAACCGGCAAAAGCCGAAGGCGAGAGAACAGGTGCGCCAAGAAATACAGAAGGAAAATCTTCTGATAACAGAACAGATGGTGAAAGACCAAGAAGAAATAATGGAGACCGTTCCAATGCCGGTAACAGAAGACCGCAGGGAGACGGAAACCGTCAGGGAAGATCCCAGGGCGAAGGCAGAGCTCAGGGCGATGGAAATCGTCAGGGCGGACGCTTCGGCGGTCAGGGAAGATCCCAGGGTGACGGCCAGGGACGCCAGGGCGGAAGATCACAGGGCGATGGAAATCGTCAGGGTGGACGTTTCGGCGGCCAGGGAAGATCTCAGGGCGATAACCGTCAGGGAGGCAGACCACAGGGTAATAGTCAGGGTCGTCCGGATGGAAACAGAAGTGAGGGACGCGACGGACGCTTCGGCGGTGGTCAGGGACGTCAGGGACAGCGCCAGAATACCAGAAAGAATGATGATATGGTATTTGCACCGGAACTGACCAAGACTTCCAAAGACAGCAAGAGAGAGCGCGACAGAGAAAACAAGAATAAGAAGAAAGATTTCGATAAGAGCCAGGGCGGCGGACGCAGACCAAATCAGGGTGGATTCAACAAGAATTCCAGAATCCCGAAAGCTCTGCAGAAACCAACTCCACAGCCAAAACAGGAAGAAAAGAAACCTGAGGTTAAAGAAATCACACTTCCGGAGAAGATGACAATCCGTGAACTGGCAGAAGCAATGAAGATGCAGCCGTCAGTGATCGTTAAGAAACTCTTCATGGAAGGTATGATGGTTACTGTAAACCATGAGATCGACTTTGAGAAAGCTCAGGAGATCGCTCTGGATTACGATATCATCGCAGAAAAAGAAGAGAAAGTGGACGTCATCGAAGAACTCCTCAAAGAGGACGAAGAAGACGAGAAAGATATGGTTCCGAGACCACCTGTAGTCTGTGTTATGGGTCATGTCGATCATGGTAAAACCTCTCTTCTGGATGCAATCCGTAAGACAAACGTAACACGCGGCGAGGCCGGCGGTATCACACAGCATATCGGTGCTTCTGTAGTAGAGGTTAACGGTCAGAAGATCACATTCCTGGATACACCTGGACATGAAGCTTTTACAGCCATGCGTATGCGTGGTGCAAACTCCACAGATATCGCAGTTTTGGTTGTAGCAGCAGATGATGGTGTAATGCCTCAGACTGTAGAGGCTATCAGCCATGCAAAAGCAGCAGGTGTTGAGATCATCGTTGCCATCAACAAGATTGATAAACCAAGTGCAAATATCGAACGTGTAAAACAGGAACTTTCCGAGTATGAACTCATTCCGGAAGACTGGGGCGGAAGTACAATCTTCGTTCCTGTATCTGCACACACAGGAGAAGGAATCGATACTCTTCTTGAGATGATCCTTCTTACAGCAGAAGTCTGCGAACTCAAAGCAAACCCGAATCGTGAAGCAAGAGGTCTTGTGATCGAGGCGCAGCTTGATAAAGGTAAAGGTCCGGTTGCTACTATCCTTGTTCAGAAAGGTACTCTCCATGTAGGAGACTTCATTGCAGCAGGAGCATGCAGCGGTAAGGTTCGTGCCATGATGGACGACAAGGGACGCAGGATCAAAGAAGCAGGTCCGTCTACTCCTGTAGAGATCCTCGGACTTGGTGATGTTCCGAATGCAGGTGAGATTCTTCTTGCATTTGAGAGCGATAAAGAAGCGAAGAATTTCGCAGGTGCATTTGTATCTGAGAACAAGAACCGTCTTCTTGAGGAAACGAAGGGCAAACTGTCTCTGGATAATCTCTTTGACCAGATTCAGGCAAGTGATCTGAAAGAGCTGCCGATCATCGTCAAAGCAGACGTACAGGGATCTGTAGAAGCCGTAAAACAGAGCTTAACAAAGCTTTCCAACGAAGAAGTAGTTGTAAAAGTAATCCATGGCGGTGTTGGTGCTGTCAATGAATCTGACGTAAGTCTTGCAGCTACATCTAATGCGATTATCATCGGATTTAACGTTCGTCCTGATGCAACAGCAAAACAGCTTGCTGAGCAGGAAGGCGTAGATCTTCGTCTGTACAGAGTCATTTATCAGGCAATCGAAGACGTAGAATCTGCTATGAAGGGTATGCTGGATCCTGTATACGAGGAGAAAGTCATAGGTCATGCAGAAGTACGTCAGCTGTTCAAGGCATCCGGCGTTGGAACGATCGCAGGAAGCTATATCCTGGATGGTGTCTTCCAGAGAAACTGCAAGGTTCGTATTTCCAGAGAAGGCGAGCAGATCTTCGAAGGTGAACTTGCATCCCTGAAGAGATTCAAGGACGATGTTAAGGAAGTTAAGGCAGGATACGAGTGTGGTCTTGTATTTGACGGATTTAACGATGTCAAGGAAGAAGATAAAGTAGAAGCTTATATCATGGTAGAGGTGCCAAGGTAGTCAATGTAAATAAGGGGTGCGCGATTCATGGTGTTACGGACAGCGTGACGCGCACCTTTTTATAAGAGATATAACAACGAAGGTATCATGGTTATATCTGAAATAATAGGAGATTAAAATGAGAAAAAACAGTATTAAGAATACACGGATCAATGGAGAAGTTCAGAAAGAACTCAGTACCATTATCCGCAATGAGATCAAGGACCCGCGTATTCATCCAATGACATCTGTCATGGCTGTAGAAGTGGCTCCTGATCTGAAAACCTGCAAAGCATACATCAGTGTGCTGGGAGAGAAAGAAGCAAAAGAGGCAACCATCAAAGGTCTCAAGAGTGCAGAAGGCTACATCAGACGCCAGCTTGCGCGCAACTTAAATCTGAGAAACACACCGGAGATCCGTTTCATTCTGGACGAATCTATTGAATACGGCGTAAATATGTCCAAACTGATTGATGACGTTACAAAGAAAGACAACTCCCACAGACAGGCTGAGGAGCAGGAAGAGATTTGAGAGGGTGAATGCATGAAGAATATTGCGGAGATACTGGAAGGAGTAAAAACAATGGGAATCGGCGGACACATCCGTCCGGATGGTGACTGCGTTGGTTCCTGTATGGCATTGTATTTATATGTAAAAACCTATTATCCGGAAATTCAGGTAGATGTTTATCTGGATAATCCGAAACCTGTTTTCGGACATATTGACTGTATGGACGAGATCAAAACAGAACTGGACGGCGACAAAGAGTATGATCTTTTTGTTACCTGTGATGTAAGTGCCAGAGACCGACTTGCTCTTGCAGGTCCGTATTTTGACACTGCAAAGAAAACCGCCTGCATTGATCATCACATCAGTAATCCGGGATTTGCACAGGTCAATCACATCAGAGGCGAAGTAAGCTCTGCATGTGAAGTACTCTACGGATTATTTGATCCTGAGAAAGTGGTCCGTACGATCGCGGTACCGATCTATACAGGAATGGTTCATGATACAGGAGTATTTCAGTATTCCTCAACGTCACCAGAGACTATGCGCATTGCCGGTGAACTGATGAAGACAGGATTCAATTTCAGCAAGATCATTGATGAGTCCTTTTATCAGAAAACTTACGTTCAGAATCAGGTTATGGGACGTGTTCTCGCAGAGAGCATTATTCTTCTGGATGGCAAATGCATTATCGGATATCTCAAGAAAAAAGACATGGACTTCTATGGAGTAGAGGGCAAGGATCTGGATGGCATCGTCAGCCAGCTGCGCCTTACAGAGGGCGTGGAAGTTGCCATGTTCCTGTATGAACTGGAAACACAGTCCTTTAAAGTTTCTCTTCGCTCTAACGGCAAAGTTGATGTGAGCAAGATTGCAGTATACTTTGGCGGCGGTGGTCATATGAGAGCAGCCGGATGTGATCTGCAGGGATCAGTATATGATGTCATCAACAATGTGACAGAACAGATCTGCAAAGAATTTCAGGAGTGCGGTGTCTGATGGACGGCGTAATTGTAATCCGTAAGGAAAAAGATTTTACTTCCCATGATGTGGTTGCGAAGCTGCGCGGGATTCTTCATATGAAGAAGATCGGACATACAGGAACTCTGGATCCGGACGCGGAAGGCGTATTACCGGTGGCTTTGGGAAAAGCAACCCGCCTGGTGGATATGATCACAGATAAAGAGAAAACATACGAAGCAGTGATGCGCCTGGGTGTTGTCACAGATACACAGGATATGAGTGGAACTGTACTTTCACAGGCAGCAGAACTTCATGTCACAGAAGAGGAACTGAGAGCAGCGATAGAGTCTTTCGCAGGAGATTATATGCAGGTACCTCCCATGTATTCGGCACTGAAAGTCAACGGAAAGAAGCTCTATGAACTTGCCAGAGAGGGCAAGACCGTGGAGCGCAAACCAAGGCCAGTACATTTCTATGAAATAGAGATCCTTGAGATTAATCTTCCACTGGTACGTTTCTGCGTAACCTGCAGCAAAGGAACCTATATCCGTACTTTATGTCATGATATCGGTGAGAAGCTGGGATGCGGAGCTGCCATGGAGACTCTTCTGCGTACAAAAGTAGGCAGATTTACCCTGGACGATGCCATTACTCTGGCACAGACAGAGGAAGCAGTGAAGAACGGCGAGATAGAAAGCAAGGTTCTTGGCATTGAAGAAATCCTTGCAGAGTATCCGCGTGTATGCTGCACAAAAGAAGGCGACAGGCTTCTGGCAAATGGAAATCCTCTTGTACAGGCGCTGGTTGATGCAGAGGAGAAAGACGGCTGGATCCGTATGTGTAACAGCGAAGGGAGCTTCGCCGGAGTTTACCAGTGGGATGAAAAAAGAGACAGGTATTTTCCTGTAAAGATGTTTTAGGAGACACGATGGAATATTTAAGGATTGAACAAGATTTTCCCAGAATTTCACACAGTGCGGTAACACTTGGGAAGTTTGACGGCATACACCGCGGACACCAGAAACTGGTTGAGAAAATTATTGAGCAGAAACAGGAAGGTGCACAGGCGGTTGTACTTGCACTGGGAACTGCCTCAAGAACAATCCTCACAAAGGAAGAGAGATGCCGTGTTCTGGAAGAAATGGGAGTGGACGTGCTGTTAGAATGCCCGCTCACAGAGAAAATACGGCACATGAAAGCAGAGAATTTTATAAAAGAAATATTGATAGGGGACCTGCAGGCCTCCTATGTGGCAGTTGGAGAGGATTTCCGTTTTGGCTATGAGCGGAAGGGAACTCCTGCCATGCTGAAAGAGTTCGGAAAGAAATATGGATTTCATACGGAAGTCCTACCAAAAGAAATGGACGGACGCCGCAAGATCAGTAGCACATTTGTCAGGGAAGAACTGAACAGAGGGAATATGGAGAAGTTTCATTATCTTATGGGAACAGACTTCTCAGTAGAGGGAATCGTCGAACACGGACGTGGAATGGGACACAAGTATCTGCTCCCGACCACAAACCTGATCCCTCCAGTAGAGAAACTGATGCCGCCAAACGGCGTTTACATCACAGTTTCCCATTTCAAAGACAAAGACTACCAGGGAATCACCAATGTGGGGCATAAGCCTACAGTGGGCGGTGAGAAATTTATCGGTGTGGAAACATACCTCTTTGACTGCAATGAGGATCTGTATGGAGAATATTGCAAAGTAGATTTCAAAAAATTCCTCAGACCAGAACAGAAGTTCTCTTCGCTGGAAGCATTAAAGGCACAGTTAGAGAGAGATGCCGGTAAGGGAAAAGAATATTTTCGGCAGATTAAATAGTTTCCTGTATTTAATTTTGTTGGAAGTTTGTAAAAAAAGAGGTTTACACGCCAAGGTCAATGTGCTATACTAACCAAGGTGAATTTAGCCCATATTCAGGGACTGGACACTCCGACCATCTCTTAATATGTGGC
>SKEJ01001454.1_pt1 | contig 12832 bp, 9 predicted proteins | sample 4826721 | NCBI WGS metagenome assembly SKEJ01 (sample SAMN11008812, study PRJNA524170) | human gut metagenome | biome: Human fecal sample; material: Feces; isolation source: fecal sample from pouch patient p31 | host: Homo sapiens | place: Israel: Tel-Aviv | collected 2015-06-02 | reverse complement strand
TGGAAACACCGGAGATGCCCAGCAGGCCGGACTTCTTGTTCAGGATCTCGTCCAGCTCGTGGCCGGTGATGTTCAGGGTGTACTTCAGGTAGTTGACCACAGAGGGGTCCAGGTCGCCGCAGCGGGTACCCATCATCAGGCCGGCCAGCGGGGTCATGCCCATGGAGGTATCAACGACCTTGCCCTGATCGACAGCGGTGATGGAGGAGCCGTTGCCCAGATGGCAGGTGATGAGCTTCAGGCGCTCAATGGGCTCCTCGAGGTACTCAGCAGCCTTGTGAGCAACGTACTTGTGGCTGGTGCCGTGGAAGCCGTAGCGGCGGACGCCGTACTTCTCATAGTACTCATAGGGGATGGCGTACATATAAGCCTTCGGGGGCATGGTGCTGTGGAAAGCGGTGTCGAAGACAGCGACCATCGGGACGTTGCCGAAGACCTTGCGGGCTGCCTCGATGCCGAGGATGCCTGCGGGGTTGTGCAGAGGAGCCAGGGGGCTCAGCTCACGGATGGTGTTGATGACCTCGTCGGTGATCAGGCAGCTGGCCTTGAACTTCTCACCGCCGTGGACGACGCGGTGGCCGATGGCGCTGATCTCGCTGACATCGTCGATGCACTTGCCCTCGCCGGTGGTCATCTTCTTCACGACCTCAGCAAAAGCCTCGGTGTGGGTGGGGAAGATCGCGGGAGTGGTAGCCTTGTGGCCGTTAGCTTCATGGGTGATCATGCTGCTCTCCATGCCGATGCGCTCGCACAGGCCTTTGCACAGCACCTTCTCACCGTCCATATCGATGAGCTGATATTTCAGGGAAGAAGAACCACAGTTGATAACCAGAATTTTCATCTTCTTGTTTCCTCCAGATATGTTTTTGTCCGCCCCCGAGAGGGCAGAATTTTACAGATTCCTAGAATTATTATATAATAGGGTCGGCCGGTTTTCAAGCCGCAATGGCGGCAAAGCCTGCCGCGAAGTCCCCGGGCTTTTTTGTACATCCTGCCCAGAATCCTGTCATTCTGCCCCAGTTCTCCATGCAGCATGACAGATATTTCACAAACTTTTGAGGTCACGTCATGAAATTTGCCGGTATCATCGCCGAATACGACCCCTTCCACAACGGCCACGCATGGCAGCTGGCGCAGGCAAAAGCGCTGGGTGCAGAGCGCGTCGCCGTCGCCATGAGCTGTTCGCTGGTGCAGCGGGGGGCGCTGCCCCTCCTGCCTGAAGCTGTCCGCACCCGGTCCGCCCTCACCTGCGGGGCTGACCTTGTGTTCGCCCTGCCTGCTCCCTGTGCCTGCGCGGGGGCAGAGGCGTTCGCCCGGGCGGGCGGGGCGCGGCTTGCCGCCGCCGGGTGCGACGGTCTGGTGTTCGGCGCCGAGACGCCCGACGCGGCCCTTCTGATGGAGGCCGCCGAGCTTCTTGACAGCGGCTCCTACCGCGCCGCCCTGAAAGCCCAGCTTGCGGGCGGCGCACGGAGCTTCGCCGCCGCGCGGCAGTCCGCCGCGGCTCAGCTTGCATCTGACGAGCGGGTCGCCGCCCTGCTGGACAAGCCCAACAACAACCTCGCTGTCGAATACTGCCGGGCCATCCGCAGCCTTGCGCCTCGGATGGAGGCTTATCCCCTGCCCCGGCAAGGCGCGAACCACGGTGAGGCGCTCCACTCTGCCCACGGGCAGTTCGCCAGCGCCAGCGCACTTCGCAAGCTCTGGGCCGAGGGCGGAGCGGACGCCGTCGCGCCTTACGTTCCCGAGGCGGTCTTCCCGCTTTATCAGGAGGCTTACGCCGCCGGGCAGTACACCGATTTTTCCGCCGCCGGGCGGTGCGAGCTGGCCCTTCTCCGGTCTGCCTGCCGGGGCAAAGCGCCCTTTGCAGACATCCGCGGCGTCTCCGAGGGACTGGAGCACCGTCTGGAAGCCGCCGTCCGTACCAGCACCACCTACGACGAACTGCTGGACGCTCTCACCACCGTCCGTTACCCCCGGGCGCGGATGCGCCGCCTCGCCATGGACGCCGCGCTGGGCTGCACCGCCGACAGTCTCCCCGCCCTTCCGCCCTATCTCCACCTGCTGGGAGGAAAGAAGGATGCCCTTCCTTTCTTAAAAAATTGCACCCTCCCTGTCTCCCACTCGCTGGCCCGTCTGCGGGGATCAGGCGATGCCTGCACCCAGATGGCCGAGGCGCAGCTTGCCGCCGCTGATTTTGGTACGCTCTGCCGCGTTTCACCCGAGGCAATGGGCGGTCTACTTCGTCAAAAAAATATCTTTTTGACGTAATGACAGAAATTTTTCTGCAAATTTTGTCATTTCGGCACTTGTATGCCGAAGCAGTTTCGGTGTATTATAGTAAAGATACTTGGATACAACACCGCCTGTTCGACAGGTACAAGGAGGAACCATGGCACTTCACGTTCTGGACGAAGCCAACCGCTGCCTCGGCTGCAAAAAGCCGATGTGCCAGCAGGGCTGCCCCATCCACACCAACATCCCCGAGGTCATCCGCCTGCTCAAGGACAATCACCTCGACGACGCCGGCCGGATGCTGTTTGAAAACAATCCCCTGACCACTGTGTGCAGCCTCGTGTGCAACCACGAGAATCAGTGCGAGGGCCACTGCATCCGCAACCGGATGCCCAGCCACGACCCCGTCCACTTCTCCATCATCGAGGACTACATCTCCACCACCTACGCCAACAAGATGACTTCCGGCCCCGCCCCCAGGAACGGCATGAAGGCCGCTGTCGTCGGCTCCGGCCCTGCGGGCCTGACCGTCGCCGTCCTGCTGGCACGCTGGGGTTACGATGTCACCATCTTCGACGCCCGCGACAAGATCGGCGGCGTCATGCGGTACGGCATCCCCAACTACCGCCTGCCCGACAGCGTGCTGGACGACTTCCAGTACCGCCACCTCGAGCTGAAGGGCATCCATGTCCGCCCCAATACCGCCATCGGCAAGACCATCACCATCGACGACCTCTTCCGGGATGGCTACAAGAGCGTCTTTATCGGTGCCGGTCTGTGGAAGGCCAACGCCATGCACATCAAGGGCGAGACGCTGGGCAACGTGGCCTTCGGCATCGACTATCTGGCCAACTCCAAGGCCTTCCAGCTGGGCGACGACATCGCCGTCATCGGCGTGGGCAACTCCGCCATGGACTGCGCCCGCACTGCCATCCGCAACGGCGCACGCCACGTCACCTGCTACGCCCGCCGTGACGAGGAGTGCATCAGCGCTTCCGAGCATGAAGTGCGGTACGCCAAGCTCGAGGGCGTGGGCTTCCGCTTCTGCAAGGCTCCGGTGGAGATCCGTGAGAACGGCATCATCTGCCGCGACACCGTGAAGGGCGAGGACGGCAAGTTCACCCAGATAGAGGGCAGCGAGACCTTCTACCCCCACACCGGCGTCATCGTCTCGGTGAGCCAGGGTTCTGAGAACTCTCTCGTCAAGACCACCACCGGCATCGAGACCAACCAGCGCGGCCTGCTCACCGTCAACGAGGACGGCAGCACCACCCGCGAGGGCGTGTTCGCCGGCGGCGACGCCGTTATGGGCGCACGCACCGTCGTGGAGGCCGTGGCTATCGCCAAAAAGGTGGCCGAGTCCATGGACGCCTACATGAAGGCCCTGCCCGCCGACAACACTCCCGACCCCTACGCCGGTATTCCGGTGTTCTCCACCCCGACTTCTGACGTTCTGGCCAAGCAGGGCGTCTAAATTCTGATCTTCAAGGCTGCTGTGCAAAAGCGCGGCAGCCTTTTCTTTTTGTAACATTTCTGTTTCTTTGCCAATCTTAGCCGGTCTTTTGTTGACGGACTTTTGTCTGTTTTTGTATACTTGATAAGGAAATATTTCTCAATTCCAACGCCCGGCGGCACTGCTTCCGGGCGGGAAAGGCTGGTGGACATCATTATCAAATCATCCATCCCCAAACTTCGGGAGAAGCTGCTGGAGGCACTACAGGCCGTCCTGCCCATCGCGGCCATCGTGCTGGTGCTCTGTTTCAGCATCGCCCCTGTTTCCCCGAGCATCCTGCTCTGCTTTCTGCTGGGCGCTGCCATGATCATCGTCGGCATCATGTTCTTCACTCTGGGTGCCGAGATGAGCATGACCCCCATGGGCGAGCGGGTCGGCTCCATGCTCACCCGGAGCCAGAACCTCTTTCTCATCATCGGTGTGGGTTTCCTGCTGGGCTTCCTTATCACCATCTCAGAGCCTGACTTACAGGTGCTTGCCAATCAGGTACCCTCTATCCCCAACATGACCCTCATCCTCTCGGTGGCTGCGGGCGTGGGCATCTTCCTCGTCATGGCCTTCCTGCGTATGCTGCTGGGCATCCCACTGCCCCGGCTGCTGGTCATCTTTTACGCTGCCATCTTCCTTCTGGCCGCATTTGTGCCGAAAGAGTTTCTGGCCGTGGCCTTCGACTCCGGCGGCGTCACCACCGGCCCCATGACCGTCCCCTTCATCATGGCGCTGGGCGTCGGTGTGTCGGCCATCCGTTCCGACCGCCATGCAGCGGACGACAGCTTCGGCCTCGTGGCCCTCTGCTCCGTAGGTCCCATCCTCGCCGTCCTCATCCTCGGCATCGTCTTCAATGCCAGCGAGAGCAGCTACGTGCCGCCGGTCATCCCCGAAGTGGGCGACTCGGTGGAGCTGTGGCAGCTGTTCAGCGAGGGCCTGCCCACCTATCTGCACGAGATTGCCACTTCCCTGCTGCCCATCGTCGTGATGTTCGGCATCTTCCAGCTCGCCGCCCTCCACATTGACCGGCGGACGCTGGGCCGCATCGGCGTAGGCCTCGTCTATACTTACATCGGCCTCGTGCTCTTCCTCACCGGCGCGAACATCGGCTTCATGCCCGCCGGCAACTACCTCGGTCAGGTCCTGGGCGGCCAGAGCAGCCGGTGGCTGCTCATCCCCATCGGGATGCTCATCGGCTACTTCATCGTCCGGGCCGAGCCGGCGGTCTATGTCCTCAACAAACAGGTCGAAGAAGTCACCGACGGTGCCATCTCCGCCGGGACGATGGGCGCGGCCCTCTCGGCCGGCGTCGCCCTCTCGGTGGGCCTTGCGATGGTGCGCGTCCTCACCGGCATCTCGATCCTATGGTTCCTCATCCCGGGCTACCTCTTCGCCATCAGCATCTCCTTTGTGGTGCCGAAGCTCTACACCGCCATCGCCTTTGACGCCGGCGGCGTGGCCTCCGGCCCCATGACGGCCACCTTCCTGCTGCCGCTGGCGCAGGGTGCCTGCATCGCCGTAGGCGGCAACATCGTCACCGACGCCTTCGGCGTGGTGGCCATGGTCGCTATGACGCCCCTCATCACCGTCCAGCTCATGGGCCTTGTGGCCCAGCTCAAGACCCGCAAGGCCCGCAGCGCCCAGCCCCTGCTGGACCCTGCCGCCCTGCTGGCCGAACTGCCGGACGACGCCATCATCGAACTGTAAGGAGGCTTTGCCGTGAATACGCTTTACTGGCTGGTCACCATCACCGACCGCCCCACGACAGACGCCTTTCTGAAGCTGTATAAGAGCTTCGGCGTCGATGTCAGCCTCCGCACCGTGGGCGCCGGCACTGCCGTTCAGGAGACGCTTTCCACCCTCGGGCTGGAAAAGACCGAAAAAGCTGTGCTCTTTGCCATCATCACAGCGGACAGCTGGCCCCGCATCCAGAAAGCCCTGCGCCGCCAGATGCGCATTGATGTGCCGGGTACCGGCATCGCATTCATCGTCCCGGTAAGCAGCATCGGCGGCAAGCGCGCCCTGCTGTTCCTCACCGAACACCAGACCCTTGAGCTGAAGGAGGAAAGTACCTTGAAAGATACCCGTTACGACCTGCTGCTGGTCATCGCCAATCAGGGCTACACCGGCTCTATCATGGACGCGGCCCGGGCCGCAGGAGCCGGCGGCGGCACCGTCATCCACGCCAAAGGCACCGGCATGGAGGGCGCGGCCAGGTTCATGGGCATCGACCTCGTGAACGAAAAAGAGCTGGTGCTCATCGTCAGCCGCACTTCCGAGAAGAACGCCATTATGAAAGGCATCATGGACAACGCCGACAAAAAGGCCGGCTCCATCGTCTTCTCGCTGCCCGTCACCGACACCGCCGGCCTGCGCCTGCTGGACGAAGAGTAAAAAATCAAACTTTCATCTGTCAAATGAACAAAAATCCACGCTCCGGCAGGCCGCCGGGCGTGGATTTTTTTGCCGTTTTCCGGTATGATAGAAGAGATATGGGAGGAAACGCTATGAATCAGAATCCGCACTGGAAGCAGCTTATCTGGAACTGGGCTTCCATCATCTTCGGCAACGCGCTCTACTCGCTGGCCGTTGCGCTGTTCCTCGAGCCGGCGGGCCTCATCACCGGCGGCGCGACCGGCATCGCTCTGGCCATCGGGCGATCGACGGGCCTGTCCGTCTCGGGGCTGCTGTTCTTCATCAACCTCGCCATGCTGGTCTGGGGCTGGGTGGTCCTGGGCCGGGCCTTCGCCCTCAATACGCTGGCCAGCAGTGTTCTCAGCCCCGCCTTCCTCGCCCTGTTCGAGGGGATGGCGAATGGCCGGGTGCTGACGGAGGACATCTTCCTCTGCACCGTCTTTACGGGCCTCGGCATCGGCGTCTCACTGGGCATCGTCATCCGCTCCGGTGCATCCACCGGCGGCCTCGACATCCCGCCGCTGGTGCTCAACAAATGGTTCAAGCTGCCGGTGTCGGCCACCATGCTGGCTTTCGACATCATGGTCCTGCTGATGCAGGCTGTGTTCAGCCCGATGCCGCAGGTGCTGTACGGCATTGTGATGGTGCTCATCCACACCGTCGTCATGGATAAGATGCTGATGATGGGTGCCAGCCGCACCGAGGTAAAGATCATCAGCAGCCAGTCCGACGCCATCTGTGCCGCCATCCTCGATCAGCTGGACCGGGGCGTGACCATCCTCCACGGCGAGGGCGGCTACACCCACGAGTCCAGCGCCGTGCTTCTGAGCATCGTGTCCAACCGGGAACTGCCCCGGCTGGAAAAGCTGGCTCACAGCATCGACCCCACCTGCTTCCTCATCGTGAGCCATGTCACCGAGGTCAGCGGCCGGGGCTTCTCGATGGATAAGGATTATTTGTAAAACAAAGGGGAATGCCGAACGGCATTCCCCTTTGTTTTACAGTAACGGCGCAATAACTTTCAGTAAAATTCCTGCCAGATGGAGCAGCACGTTGCCCTCCCAGATGCTCTCCCGGGTGGGCTCGACGTCGCGGCAGAATTCCAGCGTCTTCTGGAAATCCTTCTCGATGGCGGGGATGCAGGCGGTATCCTTCATCCAGACCGCATTCTCGAAGTGGTGGTAGAGGCTGCGGTAGTCGAGGTTTATGGTACCCACCACGGCCTCGCTGTCGTCCACCACAAAGACCTTCGCGTGGACAAAGCCGGGCAGCCACTCGCTGATCTTCACGCCCGAGTCCAGCAGAGACTTGTAGTGCGTCTTCGCCAGCGCATAGGCGAACTTCTTATCCGGCACATGGGGCAGGATGAGGTGGACGTCCACGCCCCGCTCTGCCGCGAACTTAAGGGCCGTTTCCAGCTCACCGTCGAGGATGAGGTAGGGCGTCATGATGTGGATGTAGCGCTTGGCACGGTTGAGCAGGTCGATATAGACCATCTCTCCCACCCGCTCACCGTCCAGCGGGCAGTCGCCGTAAGGGGCCGCGAACCCCTTCGCCGGGACGGAGTGGGGCGGCACGGAGAGAAACTTCTCGAACTCCGGCTCCCGGAGGATGCTCCACATCTCGAGGAAGAGGATGGTCAGCGGCCGGACAGCCTCGCCTTCCAGCATGACGGCGGCGTCCTTCCAGCGGCCATACTTCTCGATGTGGTTGATGTACTCGTCGGCGAGGTTCACGCCGCCGGTAAAGCCCACCTTGCCGTCAATGACGAGAATTTTCCGGTGGTCGCGGTAATTATAATGGGTCGAGACAAAGGGCTGCACCGGCGAGAACACCCGGCACTGGATGCCCAGCTTTTCGAGGCGGCTGGGGTAATCCCGGGGCAGGGTGGCGAACTCACAGGTGCCGTCGTACATCACCCGGACGTCCACGCCCTCGGCGGCCTTGCGGGCCAGCACTTCGAGGATCTTGCCCCACATGAGGCCCTCGTCGATGATGAAGTACTCGAGGAAGATGTACTTCTCGGCCTTTTCCAGTTGGCGAAGCAGCTCTTCGAACTTGGCCTCGCCGCCGGGGAAGTAGGTAACTTCCGTGTTCCTGTAGACCGAGAAGCCGCCGCCCTTTCCGTGGAGATACCGCGCCAGCGAGGCCGCGCCGGGGTCGGCTTCGGCCAGCTCCTGGGCCGCAGCCAGCGGCTGGGGCTGTAAGCCCCGGGCTTCCTCAGTGAGGTGGGTCACACGCTTTTTCAAGGCGTTGTGGCCGATGTTGCTCTTAACGTAGAAAAACAGCGGTACGCCCACGACCGGCAGGATGGCGATGGTGACCATCCATGTGATCTTAGCACTGTTGTCCATCTCGCTGTTGAGGATGTAGACCACCATGAAGGCCGACATGGCCACACTGCCGCCGAAGTAATGAGGCAGCAGTCCGCCGAACCATCGGAACACGCTCCACAGCACACCGACCTGCAGCAGCATGAGCAGCAGCACCAGCCCGAAGCGGCTGAAAATCGCATGGACGATGCCTTTCTGACCCTTTTTCAGGAGGCGGAGACCGCCGTCCTCGAACTGCTGCATCCTGTCTTTCATGTTCTGCTGAAATTCTTCTTTTTTCATACTTCTCCTTTCGGGCGGAGGGTGACTGCGAACAGCCCCTGGGCCGCGTGGCAGTCCTCCACCAGCTGTTTCGGCTGCGGACAGACGCCGTGGTCATGCCACGGGTCGTTGAACCAGTAGTTTTCGTCATCGTAGCCCACCAGCAGCAGGCAGTGTTCGTTGCACTTCCACGCAAAGTCGGTGCCATCGGCCAGCAGCCAGTGGTCACGCTTTTCCGGCACGGGCTGGAAATCCAGCGTCGCCCAGAACACCACCGGCATCCCGGCGTCGATATAAGAGCAAAGCTCTGCCGCCGTCTTGCCGCTCTCGTCCACGACTTCGAACTTGTCGGCTGCGCCCTCGTGCTCCAGAGCGCTGTTCAGGGCCTTGACGATGCAGGGCGAATAGCAGCCGTAGCCGGTGTGGTCGTGGGGATCGCCGGGGTAGACCTGCCACGGGTCAGGGCCGTAGAGTTTTCCGTCCTGCTCCCAGTAAGGGGCGTGGGGCAGGTCGCGGGCGATGAAGGTATCCGGGTCGATGTCGATGCCCACGGCCTGGAGCAGCATGACGCTGCTGATGCTCTCGCAGCCGTTGACCCAGCGCTCAGTCTGGTCGATGTACGGGGCAGGAACGATTTTTTTCATCAAAATGCCTCCCAGCGGAGATTCGGCCCTGTCAAAACAGAGCGAAGTGTGTTATTATGTAGGATAAGGATATTATACCCTACTCTGGGGATTTTTTCTACAACAATCGGCACGCGGAGGTTTTTGGAACATGAACAATCTGATCATTGGCATCGCAGGCGGCTCCGGCAGCGGCAAGACCACACTGGCCTGTCGGCTCAAGGCACTTTTCGGGGAGGACGAGGTGCGCCTCATCTCCCACGACAGCTACTACAAACGCCACGATGAGCTGCCCTTTGAAGAGCGCTGCAAGCTGAACTACGACCACCCGGACGCCTTCGACAACGCCCTGCTCATCTACCACTTACAGGAGCTGAAAGCTGGCCGCGCCATCGACTGCCCGGTGTACGACTACGCCGACCACAACCGCAGCAACGAGGTGCAGCACATCGAACCGGCCCCTGTCCTCATCGTGGAAGGCATTCTTCCCTTCGTAGAGCCGGAGCTGTGCGCCATGTTCGACTACAAGATCTTCGTGGACACCGACGCTGACGAGCGCATCCTGCGCCGTCTGGTGCGGGACGTCAAGGAGCGCGGCCGCTCCCTCGACAGCGTCATCAACCAGTACCTCACCACCGTCAAACCCATGCACGAGGCTTTCGTTGAGCCCAGCAAGCGGAACGCGGACATCATCGTCCCCAACGGCGGCGAGAACACCACCGCCATCGAGATGCTGGCTCACCACATCCGCAGCCTCATCGAGAAGGCAAATATGCTCTAAAAGCTTCTGATACAGCAAAACCGGAGTCCCTGCGGGGACTCCGGTTTTTGTTATATCAGGCTCAGTGATAATACTTGATCTTGACGTCCTTGCCGAAGGCCTGGCTGCCGAGAACGCAATCCTTGCTGATCTTGACTTCCTTCAGCGGGCACTTATTGAATGCGTAAACGTCGATCGTTTTCACACTGCTGGGGATGGTCACGGACGACAGGCTGGTGCAGCTGGCAAAGACCGACCAGTCCAGCTTCTCGGTGCCTTCCGGCAGGACGATGTTCGTCAGGCTGCTGCACCAGCCGAAGCAGGCGTAGTTCAGGGTCTTCAGGGTGCTGGGCAGGGTGACTTCCCGCAGGGCAGAGCAGCCTTCAAAGGCATTGTCTGCAATGCTGGTCATCCCCTCCGGGAGCACGATGCTCTCCAGCGAGGTGCAGGATGCAAAGGCACCTTCGGCCAGCTCGGTCACGCTGGCCGGAATGGTATAGGCCGTCAGACCGCCTGCGGCGGGGCAGCGGATGAGCTGAGTCATGGCCTTATTGTAGAGGATGCCGTCCTGCACGGTGAGACAGGGGTTGGCAGCGCTCACCTCGATGCTGGAAAGGGCCTTGCAGCCATAGAGAGCGCGGCGCCCCACTTCCTGCAGGCTGTCGGGCAGGGTGATGCTGGTGAGGCCGGTGTAGTAGGCGCTTCCGGCGTTATTGAATGCAAATGCGCCCAGCTTGGTCACACCCTCGCAGACCTGTACCGCCTGAATGGTGCTCAGCCCGTCGGGCGAAGCGGCCAGCAGCTCCTCGGCCCACGGGGCGCGGCTACCCTCGCTCGTGGAAAAGTCATTCATCGGGCCGCTGCCATAGATGTAGAGCACGTTGTCAGCGCCGAGGCCCCAGTTGACGGCCTCGCCGCACTTGCCGGAGCGGACGAGCGCCACGCCGGGTGCTGAGATGGAATTTTCCTGTTTCAGAAATGCTGCCGGCACCTGTGCCGCCAGTGCGGACGGTGTACCCAGAAGCATTGCCGCCGCCAGTGTCAGCGCTGCAGCGCGGCCAAAGGGTCTGTGCATAAAAACACCCATTTTAAGTTCCTCCTCTTTGCGGCAGTTCTTTTTCTGCCCTGTTTTCTATATCATACGCCTTTTTGTCCGGATTGTCGATATGTCCGCCCGTTTTTCAACAAAAAACCTGCTGTTCGTGGAAAACAGCAGGTTTTGCATCATTCTTTGATGGAAGTGCGCACCAGCGCGCGCTTGAGGCGGGCCTGTGCCATCTCGTACTCGCGGCGGTCGAGGTCTTTGCGGGCCAGGATCTCTTCGGCGCGCTTTTTTGCGGCCTCGGCGCGGGTGTGGTCGATCTGCTCAGCCCACTCCCATGTGGTGGCTACCAGACGCACCTCACCGTCCAGCACGGTGAGCATCCCGCCCATGCAGGCGGCACGGCGGCGGCTGCCCTCGGCATCAACGATGTGGGCCTCGCCCATGCCCAGCGCGGTGCAGTAGTCGCCGTGCTTGGCCAGAATGGCAAGGTCACCGTCGATGGCGCGGCAGACCACACGCTCGGCCTGCCCCTCAAAGGCGCAGCCGTCCGGTGTGACCACCGTCAGATGAAAGGTCGTCATGGTTTACCCCTTCTTCGCCTTAGCGAACACATCGTCGATGGTGCCTGCGAACAGGAAGGCGCTCTCGGGCAGGTCGTCGCACTCGCCGTTCAGGATCATGCGGAAGCCGCGCAGCGTCTCTTTCAGCGGGACGTACTGGCCGGGCATACCGGTGAACTGCTCTGCAACGTGGAAGCTCTGGCTCAGGAAGCGCTGCACCTTGCGGGCGCGGCTGACGGTGCGCTTGTCATCCTCGCTCAGCTCGTCCATGCCCATGATGGCGATGATGTCCTGCAGCTCCTTGTAGCGCTGCAGCACCTTCTGGACGGCACGGGCGATCTCATAATGCTCCTGGCCCACGACCTCCGGGCTGAGGATACGGCTGGTGGAGTCCAGCGGGTCCACAGCGGGGTAGATGCCCTGAGAGGCGATGTCACGGCTCAGGACCGTGGTAGCGTCCAGATGGGTGAACGTCGTTGCAGGGGCCGGGTCGGTCAGGTCGTCGGCGGGGACGTAGACAGCCTGCACCGAGGTGATGGAGCCCTTGCGGGTGGAGGTGATGCGCTCCTGCAGAGCGCCCATCTCGGTAGCCAGCGTAGGCTGGTAGCCGACGGCGGAGGGCATACGGCCCAGCAGAGCCGACACCTCAGAGCCTGCCTGGGTGAAGCGGAAGATGTTGTCGATGAAGAGCAGCACGTCCTGATTCTTGACGTCGCGGAAATACTCCGCCATGGTCAGGCCGGACAGTGCCACGCGCATACGGGCTCCTGGGGGCTCGTTCATCTGGCCGTAGACCAGCGCCGTCTTATTGATGACGCCGCTCTCGGTCATTTCGCCGTAAAGGTCGTTGCCCTCACGGGTGCGCTCGCCGACACCGGTGAACACCGAGTAGCCGTTGTGCTCGGTGGCGATGTTGTAGATCAGCTCCTGAATAAGGACGGTCTTGCCGACACCGGCACCGCCGAACAGGCCGATCTTGCCGCCCTTGGCGTAGGGGCAGATGAGGTCAACGACCTTGATGCCGGTCTCCAGAATTTCGGTGGTGGACTGCTGCTCCTCATAGCTGGGAGCGGGGCGGTGGATGGGCCAGTAAGCCTCCGGG
>SKEJ01001448.1_pt1 | contig 12873 bp, 8 predicted proteins | sample 4826721 | NCBI WGS metagenome assembly SKEJ01 (sample SAMN11008812, study PRJNA524170) | human gut metagenome | biome: Human fecal sample; material: Feces; isolation source: fecal sample from pouch patient p31 | host: Homo sapiens | place: Israel: Tel-Aviv | collected 2015-06-02 | reverse complement strand
CCATGTCTTTGGTCGTTGGTCGCCTGGTAGAGTTCTGAAGCGACCGTGTGGCGGAGCTTGTGGGGGGTGAGAGGGTGGCCGAAGGCAGCAGAATACTTGCCAACCATTTTTTCGATGGCATTCGTCGTCATCCGCCGGCATTCCTGGTGATATCTGGTTAAGAAAAAGGCCTTGTTAGTGGCTGGGGCCTTGTAGCGGTCTGCCCGGATTGCCAGGTACTTTTCCAGGTAGGGGAGGGTCCAGTCAGCAACTGGCACTGAGTCTCTCTGTCCGCCCTTCCGGGTGATATCTAAAGTTGCCTCTTTTAAGTTGAGGTCCTTCATGTCAACCCCGGCGCATTCAGAAACCCGGATTCCCGTGCCTAAGATCAAAGCGATGACTGCCATGTCCCGTTCCTTGTTTTGCTTAAAAGAAGAAAGGGCGCGCCCGCTGCAGAGGCCGGCAAATTTTTGGTCCAAAAAGTCCATGAACTGGTATTTCAAGTTGCCGGTGTACATGTGAGCTTCTAAGGCATGAGCCCGGTAGTTCAAGGTGCTTATATAAGGAAGGAAATTGATCTTGAGCATGACATTGCGGTCAAAATAAGGCTCGCCATTGTTCTTGTCAGCCGTGATCGTCAAGTACTTGTACAAGGAGCGCAGGGCGTTGAGCGACCGGTTGACGGTCGTCGGGGAGTTGAGGTGGCCCTGCTTGTTCTTGCTGTGCTCCAGTTTATCCAAGTAGAGCATGACATCGCTCCGGCTCAATTTTTCCAGGTCGCTTGGCAGCACTTGGCTGGGGCTTTTCGCCTGGGTCAAATTTTCAGCGATCAGCCAGGAGAAAAAGCGGCGGATTTCCGTTAAGTACTGGTAGCTGGTGGTCAGAGAGTGCCTTGTTTCCAGCTGGTATTCCTTGACGAAGTCCGGCATCTGGGCCATTTCCCTGTCGATGAGGGAGAGGTATTTCTTGGTTTCCATATGACTCCTTATTCTTTCTCCAAAAAGTGGTTCTTGTACTCGTCTTCAATGATGGTCAGCATTTCTTCTAAGATGCCATAATTACCAATATTTTTCCGTTAGCTTAATTATACTAGAAAGAAGTCGAACCGACAGCTAGTTGATCAGTTGACTGTCTTTCAGCCAGGCGGCTTTTTGCTTGGAAAAGCGGTAAAATAGAGCTGACTATTGGAAAAATGAAAGAGGCAGAAAAATGCTCAAGTTTATTACAGCCAGCGACAGTTTCAAGGAAAGCTTGTCAGCCAAAGCAGCCTGCCAGGCTATGACCGACGGAATCAAGCGGGTCTTTCCCGAGGCCGAAGTCATCCAGGTTCCCATGGCCGATGGGGGCGAGGGGACGGTCGATGCAATCTTGTCCTGCATCCCCGGGGAAAAAGTGGAAAAGATGGTTACCGGTCCCGATGGCAGAAGGCTCTTGGCCAGCTATGGTCTGATCAATGACGGGGAATGCGCAGTGATCGAGACAGCCGCGGCCAGCGGCCTGGGCTTGCTTGCGAAAAAGGACCGCGATCCAATGACAGCAACTACTTTTGGGACCGGGGAGCTGCTGCTTGACGCGTTGAAGCGGGGCGTTAAAAAGATTATCGTGGGCTTAGGCGGCAGCGCGACTAACGATGGCGGTGCCGGCCTGGCTCAGGCTCTGGGGGTTAGGTTTTTAGATAAAAATGGCCAAGAGCTGCCTTTTGGCGGAGGAAGTTTAGACCAGTTAGCCAGAATTGATGCCAGCGGCTTAGTTCCCCGCTTAAAAGAAGTTGAAATCATCCTGGCCAGCGACGTGACCAATCCTTTGACCGGACTCAATGGAGCATCTGCGGTTTTCGGCCCGCAAAAAGGGGCGGACAAGGAGATGGTCCAGAAGCTTGACGCTAGCCTTCACCATTATGCGGCCGTGATCAAGGAGCAAGTTGGGAAAGACGTAGAGAACGTTCCTGGCAGCGGGGCGGCTGGCGGCCTGGGAGCGGGATTTTTGGCCTTCAGCAAGTGCCAGATGAAGGCGGGCGCCCAGATCGTAATCGAGGAGAGCCATTTGGCGGAAAAGATGCGGGATGCTGACTATGTCTTTACGGGCGAAGGCGGGATTGACTTCCAGACTAAGTTCGGCAAGACACCCTATGCCGTGGCCCAAGTTGCCAAAAAGCTTGGCATACCGGTTTTTGCCCTGGCTGGCCAGGTCGGAGATGGAATTGACAGCTTATATGAAGCAGGCTTTACGGGGATTTTTGGCATACTGCCAGGCATCTGCAGCTTGCCGGAAGCTTTAGCAGGCGGAGGAGGTAATTTAGCCCGAACCAGTGAAAACGTAGCCCGGGTGATTAAGGCCGCCAGAGTAAATTTACAGTAAAGGCTTACTGTTAAGGAAAAATAGCATTTTTTTGTCTTTCAGCCGATTTTTTTCGCATATGCTCTGTAATTTTTTCAAAAGATTGTGATAATAAGAATAGACGCGGAAAGCGAATTCAAAAATGAAAGGGTATAAAAAGATGAAAGAATACTATTTAGACTATCGTGAGCAAGTGCGGAACATCTTGGATGCTTTGGACGACAGCAGTACATCCTTGCGCTTGGGAGCAGTCGCGATTGAAAACCTCTTGACCCTGGCCAGAGTTGACCTGGATGATGAAGACGAAGAAGATTCTGATGACTCAGACGCCATTGAAGAGGCAGATAGCGGCGGGGACCTAGCAGATGCGGAAACAGAGGACAAGAAGCAAGTTAAAATCATCCGTCATGAAGAACCAACCGCCAGCAGCCATTACCAGCTCTGCCGCTTTTCCCGGGCCTTGAAGGGCGGGAGTTTTTATACCGAGCAGGGGGACCTGGTCAGCGAGATCAATGAGCTGGCCGTCAGAAATCTGAACGTGGAAAACGGCGATTTAGTCGAGCTGGACCTCAGCAGCCAGCCGCCCCGGGTAGTCCGGATAGTGGAAGCCGGAAACCTGCCTTCTAATATCGCGACTATGTCATATGGGATCGTAGAAAGGGATCCTGCCGGCGACTTGTATGTCAGCCGCAGCGCCATGGGCGAGAGCTTAAGTGAGTGCGCGGGCATTGACCGCTATGAGGTGCCGGCGATCATTGATGCTGGGCAAACCGAGACAGGTTTTGTCCATGAAGGAGACATCGTTGACTTGGCCTGGTATAAGAACAGCCCCAGCAATATGATCGTCCGCTGGGTCAGCCAGACTAAGGGAGAAGAAGTTCCAAAGAAGGAAAAGCCGGCTGAAAAGAAGGTAAAAAGCGAAAAGGAAGACAAGGATAAAGAAGAGAGCGTAACGACCTTGAATTTCGACCTGCATGGCCGCAGCGTGGCGGTGGTCATCGGCAATGAACTCCGCAGCCAGGAGATTCAGAAGATGGTAGGTGAGCACCACGGTCGCTGCAAGGTGATTGACGCCTTCAAGTTTTCCGATACGGAATCTTTTTACAAGCACGCTCTCAAACGGGCTGACGTAACGGTCATGGTGCAGAATTTGAACAAGCACTCAACCAGCAAGGCTCTGCGCAAGTATGCCAAGCGGCTGGCCATCGCGGATTCGGCGGGCCTGTCTTCAATTGAGCGGGCGATCTACCGGGCTATGCACGGCCTGCCGGCTTATGAGACATCTACCCAGCCGATCGCGTATCCGGTCAAGGAGCTGGCACTTAGTTAATTTTTAGAAAGGTTGGCGGTAAAGATGGCATTTTCGGACAAAGATAAATTCGTTGAGATGGATAAAAACGGCGCGACCTGGCTGGACCGGGGGGCGGAAGCCTACCGGCAGGGGGACTATGAACTGGCCCTACAGTGCTATAAAAAGGCAGCTGACTACGGCAATTCCCAGGCTATGTGCAATTTAGGCTACATCTATGCCTTTGGCCGGGTCGGTGAAGCCGACCAGGAGAAGGCTTTTTACTACTTTACTCAAGCATCTTTGGCCGGCAACCCGAATGCCTTCTATAAGCTGGGGGATGCTTTCCGTTTTGGCAATTTTGTAAAGAGAAACGACGAGATTGCCTTTCAATATTACAGCATGGCGGAAAGCGTCCTGCAGGAAGGCGACGAAGACCTGATTGCTGAGATCGACTACCGCCTGGCCCTTTGCTACGCCAGAGGCTGGGGGACGGGCCAGCGCTGGGACCTAGCCTTGAAGTATATCAATGAGGCTCAGCTTTATGCCTACCGGAACAAGCAGCATGGCGAGTACAACTGGCAAAAGACGAGCCAGCGGATCAATAAGCTGCATGATGAGATAGTAAGCGAAATGTTTTCATAAGTTTTAAGCAGCTGCTTGGGGCGAACCGGGCAGCTGCTTTTTTTCTGATTTATCCAAAACAGCTATTTTCTTTGGCCCTGCAATCAGCTTGGTTTATAATGATATATGCAAAGATAATAATAACTTAAAAGCTATAAAAAGTGATAGATAGATTATGGGTGTTTAACCAGCATGCTGCTGTCAACCTGCTAGACTACTATACAACTATTGAGATAATTATTTCATTATTTATTGCTGGCTTGCTTGCCTTGGTCTACAAGAACATACACTACAGCAAGCAACGGAAACGCAACAGCTACTGGTCTTTAGGCCTCTTGCTAATCATCAATTTAATTGAGTGGACTTCGGTCATGTTGGATGGCTTCTCGGGCCAATACAGAATATGGTTGGTAATCAACAAGTTTTTAAACCACAGCTTGATACCATTTCTAGGCTACTTCGTTATTCATATTTGAGTGCGGCATTCAAAGTATGACCGCCTGCTGGCAGTATTGCTGCCGGGGAATGTTCTCTTCCAGCTTGCGTCAATTGCTACCGGCTGAACCTTTTCGATTGACCAGAATAACTACTATTATCAAGGCCGTTATTACTACGTTTATTTCATTATCTGCATATCGTAATGTTCGCGATTGTATCTGCCTATCACCAGTTTGAGCAAAAGACTTTCAGCGGCGACCGCCTCTTATATGGACTGCTATCCAGAAAGATTGAAGCCATTTTTAAAGAGAAAGTGGGTCAGCGATCCCAAGGCTGTCCCGGCTGCCGAAAGTTGGGTCAGCCACGATCTTCAAGACGACGTCATCCATACTTTATCTTGAGCCAGATACGCCAACGTATGTGTCATGGCGGTGGGTGATAGAGTACTTAACTTCTGGCCGGTCGTTCAGCCATGGCAGGCGCAGAGTAGTGTAGTCAAGACCGGAATCTTCCAAAAGCTGGTCGGCATTGACTGGAGAGCTGCCTTCTAGGTTGCCGCCAAAGCAGAAGTCCCGGTTCCACTTGCCGAATTTACCTGGAACTTCATCATAGATGCCTAAAAGGCTGGTTTCAATCACCCGGCTGATCTTATTCGCTTCAGCCGTTGCGATAATGTTTTTGGTTGGGCGGTTGTTACCAGCGTCGTCATGGTCAACGACAGCTGAGAAGATCATGTCACAGCCCTTAGCCGCGTCAACTACGACTTGTTTGTTGTTGATATCACCATCGACCAAAGTTACCCGGTCTGGGTAGTGGTCTTTTAAGCTTTGCAAGCGGTTGGCCTGGTGCAAAAGCAGGACCAGGTCGACATCCTTGACTTGTCTTCAGTCAAAATTCTTTCTTCAACAATGCGGGCAATTTGACCGTTAGCTGCCAAAATCAGTAATTTCATGTTTATTATTTTCCTTTCTGCTTGTCGGATTCTCTTGATGCTTTTATGATAGCGGGGTGCAAGCTTCTTGAAAAATACTCAATGTGCAAGATAGTATGCAGGAAGGACATAGTAGATATCAAATACTGTAAATTCTGATGTATATAAAAGATCATGATTGCGGATAACATAGGATAAGCCCTTTTTTCAGCCCTATTTTTTCGAAAATAGGCAATAAAGGTTGATCAAAAGGAAATGCTTTCACTTCAGTAGAGAAAAAGTTAAAATAGTATTTATAATGCAATACAATCAGAATCATTAGGTAAGTTGCTGTTTAGGGAAGAGGAAAGCTATGACTTTAGAATCACAACTGGAAGACGACCTAATCGCGCAGTTGACGCAGGATGTCCATCAGTGGAAGTTCCGTGATGATTTACGCACCGTAGATCAGCTTTGGGACAACTTTTTCCGTATCTTGGAATCAAACAATAAGGATCAGTTAAATGACCATCCGTTGACTCCTAACGAAAAAATGACGGTGAGAACGGCGATCGTTAAACCGACCTTTTACCGGGCAACGGAGTTTATGGTCGGGGCCAACCGGCAGGTTCGCTATCACTTAAGAAGAGAAGATTCTTCTATTCCCGACGCTGATTTGCTGATATTAGACAATACCAACATTGCTGGTGGGAACTCAGTTTATGAAGTTGTACACCAGGTTCAGCTACAGAAAAAGACCGCGCTTAATCGAGACCGTCGTTTTGACGTTAGTTTGTTGATCAACGGCTTGCCGGTGATTCACATTGAGCTTAAAGCGCCAAATGTTCCTTATAGGAAGGCCTTTAACCAAATTCAAAAGTATATCGATGAAGGGCAATTTACTGACATTTACAGCTTCGTAGAAATGTTTGTGGTAACTAATGGTACTCAAACAAGATATATATCTGCTGGGCAGAATTTGAATGCCAAGTTTTTAACGGCCTGGGTTGATAAGAATAATAAGCGGGTAGACAATTATCTGAGTTTTGCTGAAGAGGTCTTGTCAATTCCTGCTGCTCACCATATGATTGCCGACTATGTGGTCTTAGACAGCGAAAACAAGAGCGTTATCCTGCTCCGTCCTTACCAGATACACGCGATTCAAGCGATTTTTAAGGCTTCTAGAGAGAGTAAGTCGGGCTATATTTGGCATACGACAGGGTCAGGTAAGACGTTAACATCGTACAAGGTTGCCCGTAACTTGTTGCAAATTCCGTCAATTGATAAGTCAATCTTCCTAATCGACCGCAAAGACCTGGACATGCAGACTACAACTGCTTTCAAGATTTACGCCAACAACGATACGATCAGCGTTAACGAAACAAATAGCAGTTATGACCTTGCTGACCAGCTGACTGATGGCGACCGGACTGTAGTAGTTACTACCCGCCAGAAGATGCAAAACATGTTTAAGCGGATTGATGAATTGGATCAGTTGCCTAAACGGTACGAGAATTTAAAGAATATGCGGCTAGCCTTCATCGTCGATGAATGTCACAGAACGATTACCCCTAGCCAAAAGCGGGAGATTGATAAATTCTTTAACCGCAAACCGCTGTGGTATGGCTTTACTGGTACGCCAATTTTTAACGAGAATGCCCGGGCAAAGAATGGTCAAGACGCGCGGACGACTGAAGAATTATATGGGCCAGTCCTGCACAAGTATACGATCGGGGATGCAATTAGAGACAAGATGGTTTTGGGCTTCTCCATCGATAATCAAGGTGGCAGCAACGAGGATGGAAATGAAGAAGATACCAAGAAAATGGATAAGATTTACCGGTCCAAGGCCCATATGCATTCAGTTGCGACAGCAGTAATTAAAGCGGCGTACCGCAAGCAGGGCCTTATTTCTGGTAAGAAATACTCAGCCATTTTGACGACTTCGTCAATTGAGAAAGCCCAGAAGTACTACCGTATCTTTAAGAAAATCATCGATGGGGAAGACGAGGAATTCAAGATTCCGGAACGAATCAAGAAAGTGGCACCAGACTTCCCAAAGATCGCTATTACTTACTCAGTTAGTGAAAACGAAGATGATTCAGAATCAGTGCAAGACGAGATGAAGCAGTCGCTTGCGGACTACAACGCCGTTTATGGAACGAACTTCTCAATGGCTGAGCTGGATCAGTACAATCAAAACGTTAATGCCCGGCTGGCCCGCAAGAAGGCTCAATACCAAGCTGACAACCAACGCTTAGACCTAGTGATAGTTGTTAACCGTTTGTTGACTGGCTTTGACTCACCAAGTTTGTCGACTTTGTACATTGACCGGCCACCAATGAGTCCGCAGGACATGATCCAGGCTTTTTCTAGAACCAACCGGATTTTTGATAAAGACAAGACTTGGGGACAAATCGTAACTTACCAGTATCCCAAGACCTTTAGTGAAAAGATTGATGATGCAATCGTCCTATATTCTAATGGTGGGGAGAAGTATGCGGTTGCTCCAAGCTGGGAAGAATCAAAACAAAGCTACGTATCAGCCCGGTCTAAAATTGACATGTACAGCTTCGACGCAGATGGACCGTCAATTTATGATGCTTCCAAGGAAGAAAAGAAGAAATTCGTTAAAGCTTTCCAAGAATTTGACAAGGCTTTAGCCGCAATCAAGACCTATGATGAATTAGATACCGAAGAAGGTCTAATGCAATTAGGTGTGAGTGACATTACAGACATTACACCAGATGATTGGGAAGCCATGCGGGGAGTTTATGAGGATATTCTGGACGATCTGCGGAAAGATCCATATGAAGATCCTGATCACAATGACGACATCGATGATGAATACGAACTTGAGTCATTTGGACAAAAGGAAATCGATGAGCGCTATATCATGAATTTGATCCAGGCGTTCTTGCCAGAAAGTTCTGACAATCAAGAAAAAGCTAGTGGCAATGAAATCTCGCCAGAAACTGTCAAGGAAATCAATGGCTACATTGATGAACTGGCGAAGACAAACGAACTTTTGGCAGAAATCATGCGTAAGCTTTGGCAGCAGATTTTGCAGGACCCGGCTAAATACGCAGGCAAGCAGGTTGATGAGCTCCTTGAATCCTTGATTGACCAGGAATTGCAATCAATCATGCGTGAGTTTGCTGATAAGTACAAGGTTGACTACGACCAGTTCCGGTACGTTATGGCTAACTATGACCCTAAGTTAAAGGGAAATAAGCAAAAGGGGATGAACGACCTTTTGCACAAGGAACGTTTTGTCGACTACTTGAATGACAATCCGGATTCTGACTTAAATAAGCCGTACCGTTGGAAGAGTGAAGTTCGGGAACAGGCCAAGCAATACTATGTAGATAAGATTGGCCCGTTAATTAACAGAGAAGCATAGAAGGAAGAAGAATATGGCAGAAGAAAATTCAACAGTTAGCTTGCAGAGTGGCTTATTTGCGGCTGCAGATGTTTTGCGTTCAAAGATGGACGCCAATGAGTATAAGAAGTATATTTTAGGAATTGTTTTCTACAAATACCTTTCTGACCAGCAGCTGTACAAACTTGCTGAAGACGCGGGTAAAGATGATGTCACTTTAGACGTAGCTCAAGAGACTTATGAAGATAACCTGGAAGAAGGAGATCTTTTAGAAGAAGTTAAAAGCGAGCTCGGCTATATGATCGGGCCGGAATATACTTATACCAAGATCTTAGCAAATGCTAATAATGGCAGCTTCCAACTTAATCAATTGAAGGACGCTTTTACCCAGTTAGAAAGTCAAGGTAACAGCTTTGAAGGTTTGTTCGAAGACTTCGATCTTTATTCAAGGCAACTGGGCCAAAATCTACAGAAGCAAACTGATACTATTGTTGGAGTAATCAAGGCAATTGGTAAGTTAGAATTAGTAAATACGCCGGGGGACACCTTGGGGGATGCTTACGAATACTTGATCAGTCAATTTGCCTCAGAATCAGGTAAGAAGGCCGGTGAGTTCTATACTCCGCAAGAAGTGTCGGAACTTTTGGCACGGTTGACTTTAGTAGGTAAGGATTACTCAAATGGGATGACAGTTTACGACCCAGCGATGGGGTCAGGCTCATTGCTGCTGAACTTTAAAAAGTACGTACCAAACTCATCGAGAATCACCTACTATGGGCAGGAAATCAACACGTCAACTTTCAATTTAGCTAGAATGAACATGATTTTGCACCGTGTAGACCTGGCAAACCAAAAGTTGAGAAACGGTGATACATTAGACGAAGACTGGCCTGCTGAAGAAATTACTAACTTTGATTCAGTTGTTATGAATCCACCTTACTCACAAAAGTGGAAGGCGGACAAAGGCTTTTTAGATGACCCTCGTTTCTCAAAGTATGGTGTTTTACCTCCAAAGTCTAAGGCGGACTATGCTTTCTTGCTTCATGGTTTCTATCACTTAAAGCACAGCGGGGCAATGGCTATCGTTTTGCCACACGGGATTCTTTTCCGTGGTGCAGCTGAAGGAAAGATCCGGCAAAAGTTGCTTGAAGAGGGTGCAATCGATGCTGTAATTGGTCTACCAGCAAACTTATTCCACTCAACTAGCATCCCGACCACTATTGTCGTTCTTAAGAAGGACAAGCAGGATCGGAGCGTGCTGTTTATTGATGCGTCTAAGGAGTTTGAGAAAGTTAAGACTCAGAATAAGCTGCGGCAAGAAGACATTGATAAGATTTTAAAGACCTACGAAGAACGGCCGGCAGATGTCGAAAAGTATGCTCACTTGGCAAGTTTTGACGAAATCAAAGAAAATGACTTTAACTTGAACATTCCTCGTTACGTTGATACTTTTGAGCCAGAACCAGAAATTGATCTGCGGGACGTGGCTAAGGAGCTGCGGGATATTGATCAACAGATCAATGAAAACGAGAAAGAATTGGTAGGGATGCTTAAGGAATTGACTTCAAGTGACGATGATATCATGGCAGGTTTGCAGAGCATCATCGAAGATTTTGAGGAGGAAATCCGCTAATGAAAGACGAAAAAAAGGCCCCTAAACTGCGGTTTAAAGGCTTTACTGACGATTGGGAGCAGTGTAAGTTGGGGGATGTGTTTTCTTTTTTAAAAAACAGCACGCTTTCACGTAGTGAATTAAACTACGAAAGTGGTAAATTTAAATACATCCATTATGGAGATATTCTTACAAAATTCGGAGATATAACAGACACTCGTAATTTTTCAGTTCCATTTGTTACGACCCCTGAAAAGGTCATAAGACTTGAAAAATATTTTTTGCAAAATGGTGATGTTGTAATCGCCGACACCGCAGAAGACAGCATGGTTGGTAAAGTTACAGAAATTCAAAATCCTGACCCCTTTCCAACTGTTTCTGGATTGCATACAATTCCGATTAGACCAAATAAAGAGTTTGCTGCAGGCTTTCTTGGGCACTATATGAATGCACCTTTTTATCATGATCAACTATTTAAATTGATGCAAGGGGTCAAAGTTCTTTCTTTATCAAAAAGCGCTGTAATTCAGACCAAAATTAATTCCCCATCCTACTGTGAGCAAAGATTAATCTCAAGGATGATTAATTTGATTGATGGAACAATCACTTTACATGAGGAAAAGAAACGCCAACTTGAGCGCTTAAAAAGCGCTTTACTGCAGAAGATGTTTGCTGATGAGAGCGGGTATCCTGTTGTTAGGTTTGAAGGATTTAGTGACGAGTGGGAAGAGCGTAAGTTGGGTGATATAGCTCCCTTACGTGGCGGTTTTGCATTCAAAAGCTCTAAATTCAGGAACACTGGTGTACCAATTGTTAGAATTTCAAATATTCTTTCCAGCGGGGAGGTAGGTGGAGATTTTGCATATTATGATGAACAGGATAAGGATGACAAATATATTCTTCCAGATAAATCAGCAGTCCTAGCCATGTCAGGTGCAACAACAGGTAAGGTAGCTATACTATCTCAAACTGATTATGACAAGGTCTATCAAAACCAGCGAGTTGGTTATTTTCAGCCTGTAGACTATATTGACTACGGGTTTATTTCCACAATCGTCCGTTCAGAATTATTCATGATGCAACTTGAGTCTGTTCTAGTTTCAGGCGCTCAGCCAAATGTATCGTCAGAAGAAATTGATTCGTTTAATTTTATGATTCCCATATTAGTTCAGGAGCAACAAAAAATAGGTCAGTTCTTCAAACAATTAGATGACACTATCGCTCTTCATCAGCAAAAAATAAATAATATAAACTCAGTCAAAAAATCATTATTACAAAAGATGTTCATCTAATCTAAAATCTCCCTAGCAAGATATTTGCTAAGGAGATTTTTATGCGTAAGAAACAAATTTTACTACATGACTATTTTGCTCAATGGATTGAAGTATACAAAGAAGGAGCAGTTCGAGAAAGGACTCTAGATAAGTACTGGCTTTCCCACCGCCACTTACAAGAAATTGCGCCTAATCTGAAATTAGTCGATACTACAAGACTTGAATATCAGCAGATCTTAAATACTTTTGCTAAAACTCACGAAAAAGCGACAGTAATGGACTTTCATCATCAACTGAAGGCAATGCTGTTGGATGCGTATGACGAAGGCTATATTCATAAAGATCCAACAAGGAAAATCGTGGTTAAAGGAAAGGAACCTTCCGAAAAGAAGGCAAAGTATTTGAATGAATTCGAATTGAAGTTATTACTTCGTCACTTAGATTTGTCAACTTTCCCCAATTTTGATTGGATGATACTTTTAATTGCTAAAACAGGCTTGAGATTTAGCGAAGCTTTAGGTCTCACTAAAGAAGACATAGATTTAGAGCAACAAACGATCAATGTGGATAAAACTTGGGACTATAAGAGCTATACAGGGAGTTTCAAGCCAACCAAAAATGTGTCATCAGTAAGAAAAGTTCCCATCGATTGGAAGCTTGCCATGCAGCTCAATCAAGTTATTCAAGATTTGCCTAATGGAGAGCCTATTTTTGCCCAAAAGCGAGTTTTTAACTCAACTGTTAATAATTTTCTGAAGAAGCACTGTGAGGAATTAAATATCCCTGTTATCTCTGTACACGGGCTACGCCACACCCATGCTTCGTTACTTTTATTTGCCGGTGTTTCTATCGCAAGTGTTGCGAAGCGTTTAGGACATGCTGATATGACGACAACACAGCAAACTTACCTGCACATCATTCAAGAACTGGAGAACAAAGACAACACCAAAATTATGCAGCACTTAGCTGCATTGTAAATAAAAGGATAGCGGCTTGGTATCGCTATCCTTTTAAACTATATAAACATAT
>SKEJ01001437.1_pt1 | contig 12963 bp, 10 predicted proteins | sample 4826721 | NCBI WGS metagenome assembly SKEJ01 (sample SAMN11008812, study PRJNA524170) | human gut metagenome | biome: Human fecal sample; material: Feces; isolation source: fecal sample from pouch patient p31 | host: Homo sapiens | place: Israel: Tel-Aviv | collected 2015-06-02 | reverse complement strand
ATCATATCCGTCGTCTCCGCAAGAAACGGAATCTTGTGATATATAAAAATACTGATATTGTTACCAAACACAGAAAGTACCAGAGCCATCACGATCGCTGCAATGAACAGGATCGTATAGATGGATGCCCGGATTCTTAAAAATACATAATTTCGTGTTTCACGAAGCTCATATGCACAGTTCAGTCCGGTACTAACTGCAAGTACTCCTTTGCCTGCTGACCACAGTGCTACGATTGCAGTGATTGGAATGACCGTCTTCGACTGGTTATATACTTCATTTACAATGCCAACCATAAAATCCTGCATACTTGTCTCCGGAAACAAATTTACCACTGCAGTCATAACATCTGCTTTTGTCACCGGAGTATATTGTATGATTGCAAGAAGCAGCAAAATAATCGGGATCATACTCAGCACAAAAAAATAAGCAGACTGAGCCGCGTATGCTCCCACATGCTTTTGTGACACCTGCCCTGTAATTTCCCGAATCTTGTTTATCGTTTTCATCATATAATAACTCCATTTATCTTATCGGCAGTTTCATTTTTCAAAATAGTTTATCACATTTTCACTTCTTTGAAAACCCAAAAAAACAGTTGCTCTCGCAACTGTCCTTTATCTTTTGTAGTCCCCCGAAATGCCGTTTTCCGTTTTTTGACTCCTAGCACTCCGCTAGGTGGGCGACCGCATCTGCTTTTCTGCCTTCCCCTGCGCAATGAGGGCCTGACATATTACAGAGATATAAGAATCCCGTTTAAAGTATTGTAGGTTCAAAAATACGGAAGTCTCGAACATTCCAGGTTTTCTAAAGCCTATTATAGACTATCCGCCGTGTTTTTTCAACTGTTAATCGTTGAAGATATTTACTTTTTTTACCAGAAATTAAAATACGTTTAACGTACCCATTTTCCGCTTTTTCCACCGGACTTTTCAAGCAGATGGATTTCTCTGATCTCCATTCCCCGGTCAACCGCCTTGCACATATCATAGATTGTAAGAAGAGCGGTATTTACCCCGGTCAGTGCTTCCATTTCCACACCGGTCCTGCCAGTACATGCCGTGTGGCAGATTGCCCGGATCCCATGCTCTTCTTCCAGATATTCAAAATCAATCTCGACTTTGGTAAGGTTTAACAGATGGCACAGCGGAATCAGTTCTGCTGTCTTTTTTGCACCCATGATCCCGGCAATTCTTGCTACGCCAAGAACATCTCCTTTTTTCATGCTGCCTTCCTTTACTTTCTGAAAGCATTCTTCCGACATGCAGATCACCCCTGATGCAAGTGCTTCTCTTTTTGTCTCAGCCTTTGCCCCCACATCTACCATCACTGCATTACCATCTTCGTTAAAATGTGTAAATCCACTCATGATTTTTAACCTCTTTATTTTCTGGCACATTCGCCTTCTGTTCCCCGGAGGATTCCAAGCCCATGTCCAAGTTCAGGAAGCAGAAACTCCAGTGCTTCCTGTACTGCTTTGGGACTTCCCGGGAGATTGATGATCAGCGTTTTTTTTCGGATACCTGATACAGCTCTGCTGAACATAGCACGCTTTGTGATCGTCATCGAATAATTTCGGATTGCCTCTGCTATTCCGTTTGCCATCCGGTCACAGACATTTACCGTCGCCTCCGGTGTCCGGTCCCGCTCGGAGAATCCTGTTCCTCCGGTGGTGAAGATCACATTAAGCTGTCTCTGATCAGCCAGTCTGATCAGCTCTTTTTCCAATTTTTTCTGCTCATCCGGTAATAAAATCGTTTCTTTAATATCATATCCGGCATCTTTCAACATTTCGACAATCATGGGTCCGCTTTTGTCTTCTCGTTCTCCGGCAGAGCCTTTATCACTTAAAGTAATAACTGCCGCTGAAAATGGACGGTCACTTTTCACCTGTTCCATGACAACTTCATCTCCTACCTTGATATGACCTCCGGTGACGACTTCTGCAAAAACGCCCTCTCTTGGCATAATGCAGTCACCCATTCTCTTATAAATCTGACAATGACTGTGGCATTCTTTTCCAATCTGTGTCATCTCAAGTACCACATCTCCGATATGAAATCTTGTTCCAACCGGAAGCGCGCGAAAATCAAATCCCTCCACGATCAGATTTTCACCAAATGCACCATACGCAACTTCTGCCCCTTTTGCACGAAATTCCTGAATCTTTTCATCGGAAAGCAGACTGATCTGACGATGCCATTTTCCACCGTGCGCATCTCCTTCAATCCCCCAGTCCATTTTGACCATGGCTTCACGAACCTCATGTTTTTCGGTTCCTCTCTTTTCACTGATGCAGATTCCCTTCAGTCTTCCCATTTTTATGTTTATCCTCCGATCTGTGACATATTTTTCTGTTCTGTAATAAAATTCTGCTCCTCAAAATGATGCATCTTCGGTTTTCCACGGATCGCCTGTTCGAGACATTTCCGGATTTCTTCTTCCGATCCGTGTCTTGCTGCCTCAAAAACGGAGATAGTATCTGCATAGCACAGACACGCTTTTAACTTTCCGGTTGATGTCATCCGGATCCGGTTACATCTGTCACAGAATTTTCCATGCAATGCACTGATCAGACCGATTTTCCCCTGAAAACCAGGCAGTTGATAATACACAGCAGGTCCGTTCCCAAACCGTCCCTCTAACGGATAAAACTCTCCTTCTATCCCATAAGCTTCTTTCAGTTTTCCAAGCACCCAGGCACCGGAAATTCCATTCTCTGCTCTTCCCTGTCCAATCGGCATCAATTCAATAAAACGGACATCCAGCTTGTTCTTTTTCGCCAACTCTGCCAGACTTTTCCATTCCTCATCATTGACTCCTTTTTGCAGGACCGTGTTGATCTTTACCCGGATCTCGCTTTTTTCTGCCATGAAAATGGATTTTCTGACTCTTTCCAGTTCATCTGCCCCGGTAATCTCCTGATATTTTTCCGGAATCAGTGTATCCAGACTGATATTCACCGCATCCAGCCCCGCTGCAAGAAGATCTTCCAGATTCTCACCCAGAAGAACCCCATTTGTCGTCATTGTTACTTCTTCTGTGCCCGGAATCTGCCGGATCATCCGGATCAGATCTGCACATCCTTTTCTGACCAGAGGCTCCCCTCCGGTAATCTTAAACCTGGTAATCCCGATCCGGACAGCCTCCCTGCAGATTCGTTCAATCTCCTCATAAGTCAGGATTTCTGACATAGGAATCCACTTTGCCCCATCCGGCATGCAGTACCTGCATCGCAGATTACAGCGGTCTGTGATTGAAATTCTCATATATTCAATTGTTCGCCCATAAGAATCTCTCACAGCCTTTTCCATCCTTTCTTAATTCCAGAGTGGTTCCAGTAACACCTCGATCGTACCGCCACAGACCATGCCTTCTTCCTCCGCATCATCTCCGGTCATATCCACATATTCTGTCTTTAGTCCTGTATTATTTTCATGCATCATGACTCTCGCTTTTCTTAAAACCTCTGCCTCCATACAGCCGCCTCCGATGGTTCCAACACAGCTGCCGTCTTCCAGGATCAGCATCTTGGATCCCACATTTCTTGGTGCAGAACCCTTTCTTGTAATGATCGTTGCAAGCATCTTCTTTCCCGGATGAACGATATCCAGGATTGCTTCCAGCAAGTCTTCCGGATAACCGCAGACTCTCTTGTTCTGATTCTTTACTTCGATGATTTCCGCCATGATCGCCACACCGATCTCCTCCGGTGTCTCAGCACCGATGTTCAGACCAATCGGACTTTTTATCTCGCCGATTACTTCCTGGCTGCATCCTTTTTCAATCAGATTCTGCTTTACCATCGCACTTCTTCGCCGGCTTCCGATCATTCCGATATAAGCATGTTCCTTCCCAGCGATCTTCTCCAGACAAACCTGATCATATCTGTGACCTCTGGTCAGTACAACAAAATACGTATCCTTGTCTCCTTCGATCTGATCCAGGGCATCTTCAAACGGCTGGCAGATTACTCCCGTTGCCCCCGCATTTCTGGCATGATCGGCAAACTGCGGACGATCTTCAAGAACCGTGACCTTCCATCCAAGCATAATCCCGATTTTGATCACCGGCACCGATACGTGACCACCGCCACAAATGACCAGATGCTCCTGCCCTCCAATTATATCACAAAACACCTGCTGCTCTCTGATTTCATAAAGTCCGCACTTTTTCAAGTCTCCTGCTTCTGAAAAATGTGCTGAAAAGAAACCGTTTTCTTTACTTTCCCAGATTATTTTTTTCTCTGCCAAAATTGCTTTTTCTCCGGCTGCGGATCCTTTTGCCACTGTCAAAAGAACGTAATCCCCCGGCTTTGGTAAATCTTTTAATATCTCAAATACATTTTCCATCAAATCTCATCTACCCTACTACATATTTATTCAGTCTGTCAAATGCTTCTTTTAATACGGTTCCATCCTGAAACGGATCGGAATCTTCCGGTATTTCATCTCTCGCATGACATTTTCTTTTATCCCCATCACATTTTCTCTGCCATGCAATACTTTTATTGTAACAAATTTTTCCGCCAAATGAAATAAGAAGGTGCAGCTCTTTTTGTCTGCACCTTCCCTTTTCCTTTATTTTGTGATCTGATTTTAAAAATACTTTGCATTCAGCTTTTTGACTGTCCATGCAAACCATACCAGTACTGCAAGTACCAGCACTAACATCACCCAGAATAATTTTCCTGTACTCTGCACATAAGTATTATACAGATCTTCTGCGCCGTACAAGATCAGCACTACCGCAAGCACAAGAAGCTTCGGTCCTGCTGCTGCCCTGTATGCTTCCTTATCCTTACACTTCTTTATATTCGTATCTTTTGGTACAAGAATTGATGTATTGATGATTCCTTTGAATTTAAGTTGAAACCATGCATACAGGCTATACAATCCCGCCCCAATACCAATGATCCCGAAAATTCCTTCCATTCCGTTCATTCTTTTGCCTTCTCCTGTCTATTTTACGCCAAGAATATTCTTAACGGTCTGCTCCATCTGATCCACATCACATTCCGTATTGTGACGGATCTCGGCATTCATGATCTCTTTGATGGCATTCGGAATCTCTGTACCGGATACTTTCTGAAGCTCCTCGATCAATTTGAAATCATCCTGTCCTTTATACTTCGGATCGATCGCTGACATAACGCTTCCTGCAAATTTGTATGGACTTGCTGTGGATGCGATTACTGTCTTTCTGTCATCTTTACTGTCTTCTCTGTAAGCTTTATACACCGTTGCAGCTACCGCCGTATGGGTATCCATTACATAACCGGTATCTTCGTATATATCATGGATTGTCTTTGCGACCTGCTCTTCTGTCGCATATCCTGCCGCAAAATCAGCCAGGTTTGCTTTCATCTCACCTGTAATCGCGTAACTTCCCTTTGTCTTCAGCTCAGTCATAAGGTCCGTATCTTTTCTTGCATCTTCTCCTGAGATCTTGTAGATCAGACGCTCTAAGTTGCTGGAGATCAGAATATCCATGGACGGAGATGTTGTAAGAACAAATTCACGGTTACGGTCATAAGTTCCTGTCTGGAAGAAGTCATAGAGAACTTTGTTCTCATTGGATGCACAGATCAGCTTTGCAATCGGGATTCCCATATTCTTTGCGTAGTATGCAGCCAGAATATTTCCAAAGTTACCGGTCGGTACAACTACATTGATCTCTTCATCTTCCGCAATCTCTTCATTCTGAAGAAGCTTCGCATAAGCATATACATAATATACAACCTGCGGAACCAGACGTCCGATATTGATGGAGTTGGCAGATGAGAACTGGTAGCCTGCTTCATTTAACTCTTTTTCCAGCTCTTTGTTCTCGAACATTGCCTTCACACCGCTCTGTGCGTTGTCAAAGTTACCGTGGATCGCAACAACAGAAGTATTGTCTCCTTTCTGTGTTACCATCTGCAGCTCCTGTACGCGGCTGACTCCGTTCTTCGGATAGAATACGATGATCTTGGTTCCTTCTACATCTGCAAATCCTGCAAGTGCAGCTTTTCCTGTATCCCCGGATGTTGCAGTCAGAATGACGATCTCATTCTTCACCTGATTCTTCTTTGCAGAAGTAGTCAGAAGGTGCGGAAGAATGGAAAGTGCCATATCTTTGAATGCGATCGTTGCTCCGTGGAACAATTCCAGATAATAAGCATCCTCCACCTTCGCAAGCGGTGCAATCTCTTCGGTATCAAACTTACTGTCGTAAGCCTTTGCGATACAGCTCTTCAGCTCTTCTTCTGTAAAGTCTGTCAGGAATTCCTTCATAACTGTATATGCGATTTCCTGATAGGTCATCTCTTTGAGCTCACCAAGCGACACCGGAAGCTTCGGAATCGAAACCGGTACAAATAATCCGCCGTCATCTGCCAGCCCTTTTAAGATTGCCTGGGAAGCTGTTACTGTCTTTTCTGCATCTCTTGTACTCTTATAAAGTAAATTCATGGTTCTCCACCCTTCTTATTCTTTCTGATTCACTTCAGCAATCTGCTAAAGTATTTTCCTATTTAGCGATTATAGCATAAGAACCTTTCAAGTGCAATGCCATCCTTATCTGCGTTTCCACATTCGTCCCCACATCCGGCTCAGAAGAAAACACAGGAGCAGTGCCCCGGTCAGAATAACACCGATCAGAAATACCAGAATCTTTACATAAGATCCATCTCCTGTTGCAACCGTCTTTGCTTTCTCAGTTTCCTTTGGCTTTTCCGGACTTTCCGGTTTTTCCTCTTCTACCTGCTTTTCCTTTTTATAGGTTACACTCTGTCCTTCGTCCTCCAGATCTGCGTGCACTGCAACCAGCTTCTCTTCCAGATACACTTCCTCAAATACAACAACCTGTTCTCCGTTAAGCTTCGTTGCATCAAACGTAAATTCCATCTGAAGTTCTCCGGAATCTGTATCCGGGATCAGCTTTTTCTCTACTGTTACTTCTTTTCCATCCTGGAGAACCGGCTCTTTGGTCTCCTTATTCATTAGTGTGCCTTTAACTACATATTCTTTTCCAATCTCCAGATTTTTCCATTTTACCTGATCTATGACCGTTACCTGTTCTGTCCGTTTCCCGTTATGCGTTCCCGTTTCCCGGTCAGATGCTCTTGTCCCGATCTCCGGTACGGGATGTTCATCATTTGTCAGTGTCCCCAGATCAATTACTCGCATTTCCTTTGTTACTTCCACCTCAAACGCAGGAATCAGCATCCGGTCTTCATTATTTTTACAAGACAGTTCTTCCACCAGATACGTTCCATAAGGAAGCGCTCCTCTTGTATTATCCGGAGTTCCTTCCCCGAACCAGATCCCATCTTCACTTGTTTCCCCCTTATTCGTGTTGACCGTATGCAGATTCCAGTACGCACCGGTCGAAGCCTCCCCATTTTTGTCTGTCCGGATCACATGGCTCTCCCCAGTTGCCTGCGATGTGATCCGAAATGGGATATCCGCCAGTCTTTTCAAGGTTTTATCTGCCGCTTTCACCAGCTTTAAATCCCCACGGATGAGCTTTTCCTTTATTTCCACTGGATTCCATATTTTCAGGGCTTTATAGCTTCCATTTTGCTCCGTTCCAGTCCTGATACAATGTGTAACGGTGTCCACCAGATACCCTTCCGGCGCATGCATCTCCCATACCGTAATCGTTCCAAGCGGAAGCTCGTTATTTTCAAAAAACGGATCTCCGCTGATCAGGTGCGCCTCATCCATACGGACCACACCATCCGCATCCGACTTCAGCTTCCAACTCCTGAGCGGCACCTTCACACCGATCTCATTTTGATTGTCAAAAATGCTATCAAAAAATGCCACATGAAATTCAGCTCCCGCAAGAGAAAGTCCTGCCTGCGCCTGCCCTTTCCCTGTTTCCGCATCCTGCTTCCGGATCAGAATTTCCACCTTTGTCTTTTCCGGTTCATCCTGACACTCATAGGTCACGGTCTGTCCGGCATTCACCGTGATCTGCCGTATCTTTGTGTCCAGTACATAGCCTTTCGGTGCTTTAGTCTCTTTGATGTCATAGGAACCCTCCGGCAGATTTTCTGCCTTCCCATATCCTTTCTTGTCTGTCCGGATTACGCAGACTGCCTCGGATGTCCCACTTTTACAGACGGTATACTCTGCCCCTTCCAGTGAGTAGAGCTGATTATCAGCCGTAATCTCTGACCTTGCAGAGCTCTTCATGATCTCCAGGCTTCCATTATGGGTTGTCTTAAAAAGATATATCGTTGATCTGGATTTTGCCACAAGCTGTGAAATCTGATTACCACTCGACGGGATAGATGCCGAATGCCAGAACCGGTTATCGTTGCTATTATCTCCCCAGAAAAATCCGATATGGCAGTCTGCATCTTCTTCCTCCCAGGAAACCGGCTCAAAATAGATCACATCTCCTTTTTGCGCTTTTCCGCCCGCAAGCAGTTCCTCAATGGTGTTGTAATGATAGGATTCCACGGCATTGTCTGTCATCCAATGAAACCAGTTGCTCGCATTGACCTTGCCGCCACGAAGACTTCCTTTGTCAATTCCTGACAGATCCGCTCCACATTTTTCCAGAACATAAGCGACAAACCCGGTACAGTTCATTGCCCCATTTCCACCGTAGGCTCCGTTCGGACGCATGCAGTTCTCTGCTGTCAGAGGATATCCGCTGTAAGGCGTTCCCAGATAATAACCGTCCTTTTCGTGTTTTTTTAACTCCTCAAGCACTTTTCCCGGCTCTGCTCCTAATTTTTCATCAAGTTTTACAATCGTTTCTTTCTTTGCGATTCTCTCTGCTGAGTTTGCAGATACGACAGGCATACTGCTGCCCGACAATGATACTACCGCCAGAATCACACTTAGTATTCCGGCAAAATGATTCTTCATATATTTCATAAAAGTTTCTCCTTCTGCCTTTTCAGGTCAGAAAAGAGAATATAAAAGACGAGTACCCTTACTATAAAGGAAGAGTACCCGCTTGTCAATAGTATTTTATTGTTGATCTGCCTCCAGAACGATCACACTTCTCGGTCCCACAAGAATTCTTTCCTCCGAAATCCGTACCGGATTCTGATAAATTTCCTGCTTTTTATCTCCAGTATTTGCCGCCACATGCCAACTATATCCGCCAGGAAGTTGTGGAAGTTCTACCCAGACATCTTCCCAGTATGGATTCATCAGAAGATACACACAGTCTTCTTTTGCCATTTTGTTATCATATCCGGCAAACATGACTGCCACCGTCCGGATCTCCGGTCTGGAAAAATCCAGTTTCCACGGCACTTCACCGTGAAAGCTGATCTCCGGAAATCCAAGACTGCTCGCCCCTGCATCTCCTGTGATCGACGGATGCCGTTTCCGAAATGCCGTCATATAAGCACAAAAATCAAATACATCCTGAAACTTTTCTTTTCTTGTCCAGTCCAGCCAGGAAATCTCGTTATCCTGACAGTAGGCATTATTATTCCCGAACTGAGTATTGCCAAACTCATCACCTGCAAGGAACATCGGTGTCCCTCTGCTGCAAAGCAGGACCGCAAAAGCATTTTTCATCATCCGGTGGCGCAGTTCAACAACCATCACCTGATCAGTGTCCCCCTCTGCCCCACAGTTCCAGCTCCGGTTATCGTCACTTCCATCAAGATTTCCCCATCCATTAGCCTCATTATGCTTCTGGTTATACGAATAAAGATCATACAGGGTAAATCCATCATGGCAGGTCAGGAAATTCACAGAAGCATGTTTTCCGCGGATTCTGGTATCATAAATGTCCGGAGAACCGGCAATTCTCTGAAGCGCTGCTCCTGCTGCCCAAAGTCCCCCTTTTAAATATTCCCGCACGTCATCCCGGTATCTTCCGTTCCATTCTGACCATCTGCGGAATGCCGGAAAACTTCCGACCTGATAAAGTCCGCCGGCATCCCACGCCTCCGCGATCAGCTTTGTGTCTGCAAGCAGCGAATCATAGGCAAGATTCTTTACGAGTGGTGGATTTTCCATCGGTGACCCATCCTCATTTCTTCCCAGGATCGAGGCAAGATCAAACCGGAAGCCGTCCACCCGGTACTCTGCCACCCAGTATCGCAGACAATCCTGGATCATTTTGATCACCACCGGATGATTACAATTCACAGTATTTCCACAGCCACTGAAATTATAATATTTTCCATCGGGTGTCAACATATAATAAATCTGATTGTCAAATCCTTTAAACGAAATAAACGGTCCGCATTCATTTCCTTCTGCCGTATGATTAAACACCACATCCAGGATTACTTCAATCTGGTTATCATGCAATTCCCGGATCAGTTCTTTTAATTCTACTCCTTCCCGGTTGTATTCCGTTGATGCTGCATAGCTCGTATTCGGCGCAAAAAAGCTGACCGTATTATACCCCCAGTAATCAATCAGTTTCTTTCCATCAACCTCACGGCTCCCCTGCAGTTCATCAAATTCAAAGATCGGCATTAGCTCCACCGCATTAATCCCCAGTGTTTTCAGATAAGGAATTTTTTCTTTGATTCCGGCAAAGGTTCCAGGATGACGGACACTTTTGTCCATCTTCGTGAATCCCCTGACATGCATCTCATAGATGATCAGTTTTTCCATCGGGATCTTATCTGGCTTTTCACTGCCCCAGAAGAAATTATTCCGGACTACTCTGGCACGATATCCCCCTGTATTTAGTGCTTTTCCCCATACACTCTGCCCAGTAACTGCCTTTGCATACGGATCCAGTAAAATATGCTTTTTATCAAACAGCAGACCTTCCTTTGGTTTCCACGGTCCGTCCAGCCTGTACGCATATTCAAATTCTTCAATATCCAGTCCGAATACCATCATGGAAAATACATCCCCGATCCGGCAGTTTTCCGGGAATGGGATCACCGCATAAGGTTCCGGTTCCTTTCTGTGAAACAGAAGAAGTTCACATGTCACAGCCCCTTTTGAATGCACTGTAAAATTAACTGCCGACTGAAATGCAGTCGCACCCTCATCACGATACAGTCCGGGACAGATTTCAAATCCATTTACATTTTCTGTCGGAACCCATCTTGGCATCATTTCTTCCAGCATTTTACCAGCTCCTTCCATGTCATGTTTTCAGTATAGCACATTTTTCCGTTTACACATCTTTCCTTTCTGTATATAATATAAAGGATTACATATTTTTTTGCAGCAGACTCAAGGAGGTTTTTTATGACTGCACAGCATCTATATTATTTATTTCAGTGCTTCTTTATATATGCCTTTTTAGGCTGGTGTACAGAAGTTGCGTTTGCCGCTTTTAAAGAACGTCGTTTTGTCAACCGTGGATTCTTAAATGGCCCGATCTGTCCGGTATACGGTTTCGGCGTGGTTGCAGTCATTCATTTTCTGACACCGCTTCGTTCCAACCTGCTCCTGCTATATCTCGGAAGTGCTATTCTTGTTACTGCAATCGAATGGCTGACCGGGTTCATTCTCGAAAAGGTTTTCCATAACAAATGGTGGGATTATTCTAATATGCCGCTCAATCTGAATGGATATGTGTGCCTTTTGTTTTCTCTAATCTGGGGAGTGTTCTGTGTTTTCATCGTAGATGTATTCCATCCACTGATTGACACACTGCTCTCACACATTCCTTTCCTTGTCGGTATCATTCTTGTATGTATTCTGGTGATTGCCGGACTTGCCGATCTCTATGTAACAGCATCCGGTATCCTGAAGCTCAATAAACGTCTTGAAAAAATGCAGGCCATTGCAGACGAACTTCATCAGATTTCCGACAAGCTTGGTGAATCAATCTACAAGCGTACCATTACAGCTATGGAAAAACAGGAAGAGTTCAAAGATACTGTATCTGAGAAGCAGGAAGAATTTAAATCTGCTATTTCCGAAAAACAGGAAGCAATTTCAGACACCCTTGCCGATGTTTCTGACGAAGTAAAAGAACGGATTGCTCTTCTTCGCAGAAGCTACCTGGAAAATGTCAAAGCAACTTCTCATATGCAGAAGCGTATCATGAAAGCTTTCCCGAAAATGCAGAGCCGCAACTACAAAGAATCCTTTGAAGATCTTAGAAACAAACTGAAGGAAATGTCTCTCAAAAAATAACAGGCTGTAAAAAATCCATCTGGTTTTCTTTTAAAAAAAGAAATCAGATGGATTTTTTATCTTTAAAATTATGATGTGAATATCAAAAGTAAATTTTGCCACTCACTAATGTTTCCTCTTGATCTTGTCCAGATACGGAATCTCGATTGGATCGATTGCATCAAGTGGCTGTTCTTTATTGATCTTCTTTTTGCGTGTGTGCTTTTTCAGAAGTGCACCACCCCGGTTATAAAACCAGAAAGAAAAGATCAGAAGTTTATTGAATTTTCCAATTTTGTCTTTTGTCGTCTTCGTGTAATACTCCCCACCAGACTGGATCTCTCCTTTTTCCCTGATCTGCCGGATTGCTTCTTCCGGTGAATGACCTGCCTTTAATTCCAGGATCAGCCCTGTATCTGCCGGGTTTTCCGGATAGAAAATGAAATCTACAAATCCTTTACCTGCTTTATCTTCACGTTCCACCCGGTATCGGTCTCTGGCAGATAAATATACCAGATTGACTACCGCAGCCAGTTCCGTCTCGTTATTATACGAAAGAATCGGTGTTTCTGTATTGTGTGCCAGCTGCAGGATCTCAGCCATCCGGTCGGTGTCACCAGACAGGGTTGCTTTTAGCATCTGGTCAGAAATATTAGCCAGACGGTAGACATAACCCAGGCTTTTCTCACTGCGCAGAAGCTCCTCATATCTGAACATTAATTCCCTGTTTGGAATAAATACTTTTCCCTTTGTATAGGTCAGCAGTCCATAGACCACCATAGCCGAATAGATCTGGTTTTTGGTTCGCAGATCCATGGCAGAAGCTGCAAACTCCTCCACCCGGGCATCGATTCCCTCTCCTGAAATCATCAGCACCAGGTCATCCCGTATGTGTTCTATATCATTT
>SKEJ01001429.1_pt1 | contig 13027 bp, 10 predicted proteins | sample 4826721 | NCBI WGS metagenome assembly SKEJ01 (sample SAMN11008812, study PRJNA524170) | human gut metagenome | biome: Human fecal sample; material: Feces; isolation source: fecal sample from pouch patient p31 | host: Homo sapiens | place: Israel: Tel-Aviv | collected 2015-06-02 | reverse complement strand
GGACAAAATCTCCCACAAATTGTGACGCACATCTTGCAGAAAGCCTTTTTCAAACACGCTCTGGTTTCAGACAGCAAGTGAGGTGAGAATTTGGAAAACAACAATGAGAAAAGCATTCAACGTCTGATTATGGAAATCAGCCGCATGTATATGGAAAAATGCTTTGGTAAACTTAAAAGTCTGGGAATCCATCCAAGACAAATGCCGATTCTGGCTGTTCTGTGGAAAGAAGACGGATGTAGCCAGAAAGAACTGGCCAGCCAGTTAGGCGTGAAGCCGCCTACTGTTACCGTAAGTATCCAACGCCTGGAAAAAATCGGTATTATAGTTCGAAAACAGGATGAAAAAGATCAACGCATAAGCCGGATTTATCTTACAGAAGAAGGAAAAGCAATAATTAATGAAGGTATGCGCATGGCAAAGGAAGGAGAAAAACAGGTTCTGAACGGATTTTCCGAAAGTGAGTTATGTCTGATGAAACGATTCTGCATACAGATTAAGGAAAATATTGCGGCAATGCCAGCACCAGAGTTTTCACCGGAAGAAATGTGCATGGGACATTTTTGCCATAATAAAAAGTAGCACAGGAAACTGAAAAACAAAGCAAAAGGCAGAAAAGCCCGGATGTTTTGAAAAAAATGTAGAAAGGACAACCCAAGCATGATTAAATTAATGAAGTATCTGAAAAAATCAGCAGGCTATATCGTCCTGATCATTGGACTGCTGTTTTTGCAGGCATACTGTGATCTGTCCTTGCCGGATTATACCTCCAAGGTAATTAACGTAGGAATCCAGCAGGGGGGAATACCAGATGGTGTTCCGGAAAAAATGCGTCAGAGCACAATGGAAAATCTGCAGATTTTTATGGACGAAGACACACAGAAAGAAGTTCAGGACTCTTATGTCCTGGATGGAGACACATATGAACTGAAAGATGGCATTACAGGGGATAAACGTGAGGAATTAAACGATCTTCTGTGCAAACCTCTGATGATGTACACCTCTTTTACCTCTGGCAGTGAAGAGCGCCAGAAAATGCTTTCCCAGATGCAGGTACCGGAAGGAACGGACCCAATGCAGGTTTTGTCAGCAATGCCGGAGGATGCAAAAAAACAGATGCTGGAGGCTGCAGATGAGAAGCTTTCCGACATGCCGGAATCTATTCTTACACAGGCCGCTGTCAGTGGTGTGAAAGCAGAATACGAAGCTATGGGCGAGGATCTGGATGCAATTCAGATGAATTACATCCGGACATCCGGAATCCAGATGGTCCTGATGGCGCTGGTGATCATGCTGGCCGCTGTAAGTGTTACCTTCCTTTCAGCAAGAGTGGCAGCAGCCCTTGGACATGATCTGCGAGATAATGTATACCGCAAGGTCATTCATTTCTCCAGCAACGAATATCATAAATTTTCCACTGCATCCCTGATCACGCGAAGTACCAACGATGTGCAGCAGGTGCAGCAGGTTATGACCATGATGTTCAGAATCGTTCTGTATGCGCCCATCCTTGGCATCGGAGGCGTGATCAAGGTTCTCCAGACCGATTCCTCCATGACCTGGATCCTTGGAGCCGCAGTAGCTATCATTCTGATTGTTATTTTTGTACTGTTCCAGATTGCAATGCCGAAATTCACCAGGCTGCAGACTCTCATTGACCGTCTGAATCTGGTAACCAGGGAAATCCTTACCGGAATCCCGGTTATCCGCGCGTTCAGCCGTGAGAAGCATGAGGAAGAGCGTTTTGAAAAAGCAAATATGGATTTGACAAAAACAAACCTGTTTGTAAACCGCTGTATGACATTTATGATGCCGATCATGATGCTGATCATGAACGGTGTATCTGTAGCGATTATCTATTTCGGTGCACATGGCGTTGACAATGGAACTATGCAGGTAGGAAATATGATGGCATTTATCCAGTACGCAATGCAGATTATTATGTCCTTCCTGATGATCACAGCAATCTCCATTATGCTCCCAAGGGCAAACGTGGCAGCCGGCCGAATCTGTGAGGTTCTGGAAATGGAGCCATCTGTAAATGATCCGGAGGAACCGGTAATGCCAGATAAGCAGGAAAAAGGAACGGTCGAATTTGACCATGTAAGCTTCGCTTATCCGGAAGCAGGGGAAAATGTCATCAACGATATTACCTTTAAGGCAGAAAAAGGCCAGACTGTTGCTATCATCGGAAGTACCGGAAGCGGCAAGAGTACACTGGTCAACCTGATCCCCAGATTTTATGATGCAACGAAGGGCTGTGTAAAAGTAGATGGTGTGGATGTACGAAATATGACACAGCATGAGCTTCGTGACCGTCTGGGCTATGTACCTCAGAAGGGAGTCCTGTTCTCTGGAACCATCGACTCCAACATTCGTTACGGTAAGCCGGATATGCCAGAGGAAGATGTAAAACTGGCAGCTCAGATCGCGCAGTCCGATGACTTTATTGAAGCGAAACCGGAAGGCTACAAAGCACCTATTTCCCAGGGAGGAAATAATGTATCCGGTGGCCAGAAGCAGCGTCTTTCCATTGCAAGAGCGATTGCCAAAAAGCCGGAGATCCTGATTTTTGACGACAGCTTTTCCGCACTTGATTTCAAGACTGACAGCAAGCTTCGCAAGGCCCTGAAGGAAAAGACAAAGGATATTACCACGATTATCGTAGCACAGCGAATCAGCACCATCCTGAATGCAGATCAGATCATCGTGCTGGATGACGGAAATATGGCAGGCATCGGCACCCACAAGGAACTGATGAAGAACTGCGAGGTTTACCGCCAGATCGCCATGTCACAGCTTTCAGAGGAGGAATTAGCATGAGTGAAAACAAAGCCAGAGGCCCTGTGATGGGTGGTCATCGGAGCCGTGCAATGAACTCCGGGGAAAAGGCAAAAGACTTTAAAGGAGCAATGAAACGACTTTTGAAATACATGGAACGCTACAAAATCCGTTTCGTTCTCATGTTTCTGTTTGCAATTGCAGGAACCATTTTTAACATTGTAGGACCAAAGATCCTTGGAAAGGCAACAACAGAGCTTTTTAACGGTCTGGTAGCCAAGGTAAACGGCACCGGAAGCATTAATTTTGAAAAAATCGGCTATATTTTGTTATGGACATTAGGACTGTATCTGGCAAGTGCCTGCTTCTCCTTTATCCAGGGTTATGTGATGACCGGAATTTCCAACGACGTTACCTACAATTTACGTAAAGATATTTCAAAGAAATTCAGCCGCCTCCCAATGAACTATTATGAGAGCCGGACAAACGGAGAAATCCTTTCCCGCGTAACGAACGATGTGGATACCCTTCAGATGAGCCTGAACCAGAGTATTACCCAGCTGATCACATCAGTTACCACCCTGATCGGTGTGTTTGTGATGATGCTGTCCATCAATGTGTGGATGACCCTGGCTGCCCTTCTGATCCTTCCGCTGTCCATGCTTATCATCAATTTCGTTATGAAGCACTCCCAGAAATATTTCCAGGCACAGCAGAAGTATCTGGGTGAGGTAAATGGCCAGATTGAAGAGAACTACGGTGGACATAATGTAGTGAAGGTATTTAATAAAGAAGAAGACGTAGTTGCAGAATTTGAAAAAGACAACCAGAAGCTTTACGAATCAGCATGGAAATCCCAGTTTTTCTCCGGAATCATGATGCCGGTCATGCAGTTTGTTGGAAACCTTGGATATGTTATGGTAGCCCTTCTTGGAGGATGGTTCACGATCAAGGGTTCTATTGAAGTAGGTGATATTCAGTCCTTCTTCCAGTATATCCGTAACTTTACCCAGCCCATCCAGCAGATCGCACAGGTAACCAACCTGCTTCAGTCCTCAGCAGCCGCTTCCGAGCGTGTGTTTGAGTTCCTGGATGAGGAGGAAGAGGAGACCACCAAAGAGAATGCTGTTTCTATTGACGGGCTCAGCGGAAATGTAGAATTTGATCATGTAAGCTTCGGTTACAATCCGGAAAAGATCATTGTCCACGATTTTTCGGCAAAGGTCAGAGACGGTCAGAAAATTGCGATTGTAGGTCCTACCGGTGCAGGAAAAACCACCATGGTTAAGCTGCTTATGCGTTTCTATGATGTAAACAGTGGTTCTATTAAGGTAGATGGCCATGATGTAAAAGATTTCAACAGAAGCGAGCTTCATGAAATGTTTGGAATGGTGCTTCAGGATACCTGGCTGTTTTCCGGAACCATTATGGAAAACATCCGCTATGGACGGCTGGATGCTACCGATGAGGAAGTGATCGCAGCAGCAAAGGCTGCTCATATCCACAACTTTATCATGCAGCAGCCGGGAGGCTATAACATGGTTCTGGATGAGGAGACCAGCAATGTTTCCCAGGGCCAGAAGCAGCTCCTGACAATCGCAAGAGCCATTCTTGCAGACAATAAGATCCTGATCCTGGATGAGGCTACCTCCTCCGTTGATACCAGAACCGAGGTACAGATCCAGAAAGCTATGGATAACCTGATGAAAGGCAGAACCAGCTTTGTCATCGCTCACAGACTTTCCACCATTAGGGACGCAGATCTGATCCTGGTTATGAAGGAGGGTGACATTATCGAGCAGGGCAGCCATGAAGAGCTGCTTGCAAAGAAAGGCTTCTACGCAGATCTTTACAACAGCCAGTTTGATAAGACGCAGACTGCATAAAAGTAAGTGAAACAGATAAAAAAATACAGCAGCTTTTTCGGAAAATATACGGAAAAACTGCTGTTTTTTTTGTCTTCAGAGAGAAAAAATCCAGGGATTTGCTGTCTGTACTTTTACCCGCAGATAATGTATAATGGAGCAAAGTTTCTGCCGAAAAGGAAGGCAGGGACAAAGTCATGACAACGAAAAAACTCATTTATTGCCGCAGCCCTGGGTGTCTTTTTACAAGACTGGTAGAAAGGGCTGCAGCGCGAATGTTAAAGGAGTATACCCCCAATGACAATTGATAATAAAGACGGAGCAGCTTTTCTTGCATACGTTACAGATAAATTAGAAACCAGGATCGCCCATATCAGCCAGTCCATTCTGGAAGGACAGAAGGATATCGAAGGAATGCATGAGTATTACTGGGAGAACTATACGGAGATGGACCAGTATGGTTACGAAAATTTCGATAACCAGCAGGCACTTCTTCACCAGATCAACGCCAACGAGCAGCAGATCCATTTGCGAAAAAGATTTCGTAAAATGCTGGATTCCCCTTTCTTTGGAAGGGTGGATTTCGTATTTGAAGGGGATGAGGAGCCGGAGATTTTTTATATTGGAATCGGAAATTTCGCAGAAGAGGCAGGGCATACGCCGCTGATCTATGACTGGCGTGCTCCTGTCAGCGGGCTTTTCTACGACTATGATAAAGGTCCGGCGTCTTACCAGGCACCGCTGGGAACCATCTGCGGTGAAATTGCTTCTAAGTGGCAGTACAAGATTCGAAATGGCCGTATGATTTACCAGTTTGAAAGTGATGTGAAGATTGATGACGAGATTCTTATGGCAGAGCTTGGCAGCGGAGGCAGCACTGCGCTGAAAAATATTGTCCGCACCATCCAGAAGGAGCAGAATGCCATCATCCGAAACACCAGGGACAAGATCATGGTAATCCAGGGCGCAGCCGGAAGCGGCAAGACCTCCATTGCCTTGCACAGGATTGCCTATCTTTTGTATCACGACCGCAAGAACCTGAAATCCTCCAATATCCTGATCCTGTCTCCCAACAGCATCTTTTCTGATTATATTTCCCATATACTTCCGGAATTGGGAGAGGAAAATATTAAAGAAATGAGCTTTGATCTTTTTGCCTACAGACAGCTGAAGGATACGGTATCTGACTGCGAAGACCGCTATGACCAGATTGAGCGCAGCCTGAATTTCCCGGATATGCCTTCCTTATATAAGGAAAAACAGTCCAGGGAATTTTTGAATCGGATGGAGGGGTATCTCACCTCCTTAGAAGATGAGCTGATGGATTTTCATGATGTGGAATATAAGAGCTTTACGAAAAAAGAAGAGGAGATCATTGATCTTTTTTACTTTAAATTTCAGGATATCCCTCTGTTATCACGTATGGAGGCAGTTGCAGAGAATTTCATTGATGAGGTAGAGACGCTTCGGGACAATGATATGGATGAGGAAGAACGTGCCATTGTAATGGAGAAATTCATGAATATGTATGAGACTCAGGATCTCTATGTGATCTACAGCCGTTTTCTGGAAAGCTGCGGCTATCCGGGACTTCCGCATGTACAGCTTCAGGAGCGAAAGCTCCGGTACGAGGACGTCTATCCGGTACTTTACATGAAGTACCGCCTTCTTCGCCAGACCAGCCACAATGGTATCAAGCACCTGGTAGTAGACGAAATGCAGGATTATTCAAGGCTTCAGTATCTGATCCTTAAAATGATGTTTCCCTGCCGTATGACCATCCTGGGGGACAAAGCCCAGACTATGGAAGATGAGGCTCAGGATGTTCTGGGATTTTTACCGAAAATTTTCGGAAAAGAGATCCGCAGGATCGTTATGAACAAAAGCTATCGAAACACTGTGGAGATTGCTTCTTATGCGAATCAGCTTGCAGGGATTACAGATATGGATCTGTTTGATCGTCATGGCCAGCCAGTGGAAGAATTATTTTTTAAAGGGAAAAAACAGCAGGCAATGGAAGCAGCTCTGGATGAGCTTGTGAACAAGCTTCAGCTGGGAGCGGAACAGTTTGAGACAGCTGCGTTGATCCTTCGCACGGAATCTGAGGCGAAAGAAGCCGCCCGCATTCTGAAAGAAAAACTGGAAAATACAGGGTTTGATATGGAAAACCGTTTCTCATACCTGCATCGTGACAGTACCAGCTTCTGCAAAGGCCTTACAGTTACTACGTTTTATCTTGCAAAAGGTCTGGAATTTGACCAGGTATTTTCCCTGTTCCCTGCAGCAGATCAGAGCCCGATTGCAAAACAGGGACGTTATATTGCAGCTACCAGAGCGCTTCATAAATTGCATATGTACGAATACGGAAAATAAATATTACAAAAGTATGACAAACAGAGCGTAAAATAAAAAAGAAATTCAGGTTGTAAGTATTCCAAAATATTATTTGGATTTTGCAGAATATAATGAAGCGAAGTTGGATAAAATAGCAATTTTCTTTATGAACTTAAAAAATGATATACAATAGATTTCCTTGTTATGGAGCAATGATATGTTTTGAAGGTAGAAAAAATTACAGGGAAAAGAAAGAAACCAAAGTAAAAAGCCGATGCGGGACTTTTGAATCCAGTATCGGCTTTATTGATCTTACAGAGGTTTTGAAAAATTTACTTTTAATGGTTCATCAATGCTTTGATATTTGAGGCTGTGTGGATTTTTTTCGATACAGCAGGAATAACATAAACAATAGAATTACTGGAAAAATAAGTCCGAATCCCATGCCAATCCTAATATTATTTCCGGCATTCTGGGTGATACGACCAACAATTCCAGGTCCAATGCTGCCACCTAAATCTCCTGCCATGGCAAGAAGAGAAAACATAGCCGTTCCACCTGTTGGAAAAGTTTTTGAGGAAATACTGATTGTTCCAGGCCACATGATTCCAACTGAAAATCCACATGCAATACAACCGATAAGTCCGATAATCGGGCTGGATGACAAAGCGGCAAGTAGATAACAGACAACGCATAATATGCCTGAACCACCCATAAACTTCATTAAATCTAACTGTTCTCCATATTTTCCAAAAATTATACGGCTGATTCCCATTGTTACTGCAAACATACATGGACCTGCTAAATCTCCCAGGGCTTTTGACAATCCCAGTGCAGCTTCTGCATAAGCAGATGCCCATTGAGCCATTGCAAGCTCAGAAGCTCCGGAACAGATCATCAGACATATTGCAACCCAGAAAAATGGTTTGGAAAACAGATTCTTAATTCCCATTCCAGAACCATTGTCAACCAGAGGTTCAATGGGACAGGTCATGAAGTTATAAGTATTAACTGCAGGAATGATTGCCCATATTACGGCGAGCCATTTCCAGTTGTCTATTCCAAATATCAGGAAAAATAAGCTGGAAATCAAAATTGTCCCAACAGCTCCCCAACAGTAAAACGAATGGAGCAGACTCATAGTTGCTTCTTTGTTTTCAAATGGACAGGCCTCGATAATAGGGCTGCAAAGTACTTCTATTAAACCACTTCCGATGGCATAAACAATAACACTACATATAATTCCAATAAAAGGATTAGGTAAAAAATCAGGTAAAAATGCCAGTCCAAGCAGACCCAGTGCAGAAAATATTTCTGATGTAACAATGCACACACGATACCCGATATGGTCCACGAATTTGGCACAGAACAGGTCAACCAGAAGCTGTGTGAAAAAGAAGAAAGTGGATATCAGAGCAATATTACCGAGAGAAATATGGTAGTCACTGTGAAATTTCAAAAAAAGAAGCGGTGCGAAGTTTGCCGCAATAGCCTGTGTGATAAAGCCCATATAACAGGCAAGTTTTGTCTTATGGTAGTCTGTTTTTTTTATAGAATTTCTACATTTAAAAATCATAAGTATACCTCTTTTCTTTTTTTGCTTGATTATATAGCAAATATTAGATATATACATTGAATTAAATTGTAGAAATACTGTATAATATCGTAAAAAAGAAAGAATGTGATATGGAGATGGATTATAATAAAATATATAATAAGATACTTACAGACGAGGAGTTCATGGAAATTAAACAGCATGGAAGCAGTGACTATCCATTCCAGTATTATTATGATAATCTGGAATTGTTTGATTTTCATTGTATTGAGTGGCACTGGCACAGAGAATTTGAGTTTTTATATGTGGAGTCCGGAGAAGTTACATGCGGAATAGGAGAAAAACAGATTATATTGTCAGAAGGAGAAGCAATTTTTATTAATTCTAAAATATTGCACCGCTTTTACGCATCATCAGGTGGTATCATTCCTAACTTTGTATGTATGCCGGAATTTATTGCACCGGAGAACAGTCTGATCTATAAGAAATATCTCTTGCCAATCATTTCATCGAATATATATTTCCAGCGTTTTCAGACTGATGAACTATGGCAGACAAAGATTATACAAACTATGATAAAAATAATGGAAATACAGGGAAATGAGAAAATAAGAGAACTTGCTACTTTGGCATTGATGCAGGATTTATGGCTGACTTTTTATGAAAATGTAAAGTTATCTGATAAAGGAGATGTACAGACAGTTGATGAAGTTGCACAGAAAAGAGTGCAGTTAATCATGCAATATATACATGAAAACTATAATCACAATTTGTCTCTGGATGAAATTGCTTCGCATATAGGAATCAGCAAAAGTACTGCACTTAATTTGTTCCACCGGTTTTTACATACTACACCGGTTAATTATCTGATAGGATATCGACTTCAGGCAGCTTCCTGGTTATTGAAAAATACGAATAAAAAAGTAAAAACGATCGCCTATGAAAGTGGATTTCATAACGTTGATTATTTTTGCAGATTGTTTAAAAAACGTTATCATTTAACCCCATCAGAATATCGTTGCACATGTTTAAAATTGTTGTCGGCAGATCCGAGTCTTCAGACCCATAAATAAAGCCGATGCGGGACTTTGGAATCCTGTATCGGCTTTGTTAATTTGCGAAGATTTTGAAAAATTTATTTTACTGGTTCATCAGTGCTTTGATATCTTCTTCCGGTGTGGTGATAGGTGCAATACCATAATTTTCTACCAGATAGTTCAGAATATTAGGAGACAGGAACGCCGGAAGAGAAGGACCAAGACGGATGTTTTTGATACCTAAGTGTAAAAGTGTCAGCAGGATGCAGACTGCTTTCTGTTCATACCAAGAGAGAACGAAGGAAAGCGGAAGCTCATTTACAGAACATCCAAATGCATCCGCAAGTGCCACAGCAACCTGGATTGCACCATAAGCATCATTACACTGGCCCATATCCATCAGTCTTGGCAGACCACCGATTTCTCCCAGATCCAGATCGTTGAAACGGAATTTTCCACATGCCAGGGTGAGAACAATACTGTCAGAAGGTGTCTGCTTCACGAATTCCGTATAATAGTTTCGACCTGGTTTGGCACCATCACAGCCGGCAACCAGGAAGAAATGGCGGATAGCGCCTGATTTTACTGCTTCTACTACAGTATTCGCATGGGAAAGAATAGCTGCATGCCCGAAACCGGTTGTTACTTTCGTACCGCCGTTGATGCCTGTGCGTGTCTGATCTTCTTTGTAACCACCCAGTTCCAGTGCTTTTTCAATAACCGGTGTGAAATCTTTCTTCTCGTCGATATGAACAGCGCCTGGGAAAGCAACCACTTCTGTTGTAAATACTCTGTCAGCATAACTGCTTTTTGGCGGCATCAGACAGTTGGTGGTGTAAAGGATCGGAGCCGGAAGATGATCAAACTCTTTCTGCTGATTCTGCCATGCAGTTCCGAAATTTCCTTTTAAGTGAGAGAATTTCTTTAAGAGTGGATAGGCATGGGCAGGGAGCATTTCACCGTGGGTATAGATGTTGATTCCTTTTCCTTCTGTCTGTTCAAGTAAAAGCTGCAGATCCTTCAGATCATGACCGGTTACTACAATAAATGGTCCTTTTTCTACGGTAAGTGTAACTGCAGTCGGTTCCGGTGTTCCATAGGTTTTGGTATTTGCCTTGTCAAGAAGTGCCATACATTTCAGATTGATTTCCCCTACTTTCAGTACAGTAGGAAGCAGTGTATCCATACTTTCTTCATAACCAATCTTAAATAATGCTTCGCAGAAGAAACGGTTTACTTCGGCATCTTCATAATTCAGAACATTTGCATGATAAGCATAGGCTGCCATTCCGCGAATCCCGAAAAGAATAAGGGACTTCAGGGAGCGGATATCTTCATCTGCATTCCACAGCTGCTGCATGTCATATTCGTCTGATTTACCGCAAGGTGACTGACATTTATTGCAGTCAGGAACCAGTCTTTCTTTTTCTGCTCTGACTTTTTGTATCATATTTTCGATTGCTGCATCGTCAAAACTCACATTTGTAACGGTAGTAAACAGTCCTTCAATTATGACCTGACTGGTACTTTTGGAAATAGCTGCTGCGCTATCGACAGCCCTTGCCAGACCGATCAACGCACCTGTCAGCTCATCCTGTAATTTGGCAGTGCCTGCCTTTTTTCCGCAGACACCTGCATTTCCTGTGCAGCCGGTGCATCCCACTGTCTGTTCACACTGATAACAAAACATTTTTTTATCCATTGTCGTATCCTCCTTTATTCTATAATATTTCCATCAATACCTATGGTTATAACCTGCCAGGGAATGAATTTTCCACTATTCTGAAGTGCTTTTCTGGTTGCCATCTCAAGTCCGCCACAGCATGGAACTTCCATTCTTACAATCGTCACACTTTGAATATCGTTATTTTGGATTATTGCAGTCAGTTTCTCGCTATAATCCACCTGATCCAATTTAGGACAGCCGATTAATGTTACCTTATTTCGGATAAAATCCTGATGAAAGCCTGCGTAAGCGTAAGCAGTACAATCGGCTGCGATTAAAAGCTTTGCGCCGTTAAAATATGGGGCACTGACAGGTGCCAGCTTAATCTGTACCGGCCAGTTCTGAAGATTGGATACCTGACCTGTGGTTGAAGATGGTTTTTCTGATTTGGGTATTTCTGATCGCTGAATCTGCATGCTTTTAGACCCGGGACAGCCGGCATGAGCAGTTATTGCCTGATTTTTGGCAAATATTTTTTTCTGTGCTTCTTTCACAGCCGCTTCATCATATTCAGGTGCTTCCCGTTCCTCAAAGGAAATGGCACCTGTGGGACACTCCGGGAGGCAATCCCCCAGTCCGTCACAGAAATGTTCTCTCACCAATTCTGCTTTTCCATTAATGATATCAATGGCACCTTCGTGGCAGGCATCTGCACAGGCGCCGCAGCCATTGCATTTTTCTTTATCGATTCGAATAATCTTTCTTATCATTTTACCTCCGTCAATAGATTTAACTTTTGTTTCTGTCAGCATTATAGTATGATAAATACAACTTGTATGTTTGATTTCCAACAAGGAGGAATGATTTTGAAAAAATATTTACCCATTCTAAAAAACAGTCCATTCTTTACAGGCCTTACTGATAACGAGATATTATCTATACTGCATTGTGTAAAAGCAACAACAGTTTCCCAAAAACGAGATTCTTATATTTTCAGAGCAGGAGATTCTACTGAGGTAATGGGACTTGTGGTGTCTGGCTGTGTTCTTGTTATTCAGGAAGACCTTTGGGGGCATCGGAATATTCTGTCGAAATGTCATACCGGTGATTTCTTTGGTGAGCCATATGCAGCAAGCCCGGGTGCTGTTCTGAATGTCAGTGTGGTGGCAGATACGGATTGTGAGATTATTCTGCTAAATGTCCAAAGGCTTCTGATTTCCTGCCCGACTGCATGCGAACACCATCAGAAGCTGATCCGCAACCTGGTCAGTGTCCTGGCAAATAAGATACTGATCCTGAACGACAAAATCACACATGTGGGCAAGCGAACGACAAGGGATAAACTATTGTCCTATCTGTCGGCAGAGTCTATCAGACATTCATCGTTATCCTTTGATATTCCTTTTGACCGGCAGCAGTTGGCAGATTATCTGTGCATTGACCGCGCGGCAATGTCTACGGAGATATCAAAGTTACAGAAAGAAGGTTTTATAAAAACAAATAGAAATCATTTTGAATTGACTGTTTGTAATAATTCGGATTCTGAAATAAAAATGTGATATCCATCATGAAAAATGATAGGAGTCATGTGGGTATTCGCAATTGAAGCAGGAGACTTACCTGTTTCGGTTAAAAAAGCAGAGAAATCCTGCGTCAGATATCTTTGCCGTGTGTCGGCATGCCTGCAGATATCCTTCTTGTCTTTCACACACTCTGATGAACTGTCTTAAATGCATTATTTATTAGGACTGCTATAGGAAAAAGGACAGATATCGGTTATGTATATAGT
>SKEJ01001404.1_pt1 | contig 13163 bp, 9 predicted proteins | sample 4826721 | NCBI WGS metagenome assembly SKEJ01 (sample SAMN11008812, study PRJNA524170) | human gut metagenome | biome: Human fecal sample; material: Feces; isolation source: fecal sample from pouch patient p31 | host: Homo sapiens | place: Israel: Tel-Aviv | collected 2015-06-02 | reverse complement strand
ATAGTCCCACACGCGCCTGTTGGACGTGTGGAACAGGTGGGCGCCGTACTTGTGGATCTCCGCGCCGGTCTCCTCGTCCATGTAGCTGTACGCGTTGCCGCCGATGTGGTCGCGCACGTCGATGATCTCCACGCGCACGCCGAGCCTCTCCGCGGCCTGCTGGGCCACGGTCAGGCCGAACAGGCCCGCGCCCACGACCACCAGATCGGGATATTCCACCGCTTCAGTCATAAGAACAACCTTCCGAACTTAAAACAAACACACAATATTCGTGTGCGATTCCTCATCAAGCATACCCGTCCGCCCTCCTTAACGCGGGATGCTCTTGGGGAAGCGGCATTTTGACGTTTGATTTCCCTGTGTCGCTGGTCGTGGGGCTGGCTGCTCCACGGATCATGGCATGGTCTGTGTGGTTCGTGCGCGGCCTGTGGCGCGGGTTGCGCTGCGGTTCGTGCGGCTTGCGGCGCGGTTCGGTCCGGGCATGGTGTACACTGGTCTTTGCCTCCGCGTGGCGGTACGTCACCCAACTCCCCCAGGGCAGGAATGCAGCAAGGGTAAGTGGCCTCTTCCGGGTGCGTGGAGGTTTTCTTATATCTTCATGCCATTCGCGCATACCGTAGAGCCAATGCCGTATTCTCGATGATTATGACCGACGAATTCAAGCCAATCATCCGAGACCCGCACAAGTCCGCGAATATGCTGGAACAGCCGGTCGCGCCCGTTCCCGTGCCGCAGCCGTCATTGCCGCAGACGGATTCCCAACAATCCTCGCCGCAGTTCGCGCCGAGTCCTGCACAATCCGCGCCGGATCAACAATCCCCGCAGTCCTGGCAAAGACTGGGCTTTCCTGACGTCGCGCCGGTCTCGCCGATTGCGCAAACCTCCCAAATCGATCCGATCGAACAGGTGCTTTCCCCGCGTGAAGTGAACGCAGGACTCGCCAAAGCCGATCCGCTGACCCGTCATCCGCGTGTGTCGAGCATCATGCTCAGCGTGGTGTTCGGTCTGCTGCTGCTTGCCGCCGCAGCGGGCGTCTGGTGGTTGGGCGTGCGCACGATGGAAGGTCAAAGCTATGAAGACATGGTCTGGTCGAAATTCGACGCGGCTCTGCCGGAATGGCTGGAACCGATCGTGCATGTCTTCACCATTTCCACCGTTGTAATCGCAACAAGCGCGATTATGTCGATAATCGCCCTCGCCGTACTCATCGTAAGAAAACGATGGCTGTTGATTGCGCAACTGGCGGTATTCGGCGGAATCTTCTTTGCCGCAGCGGAATTGCTGAAGCCGCTGCTGCCACGTCCGTACTTAATTAATCTGGAATCAAATCCCAATAATTCCGCGCCCTCTGGGCATGCCATACTCGCAGCGACTGCGGGGGTGATCCTGTTGTGCGCCGTGCCTCGCATGTGTCGTGCGTTGGTCGCGGTGATTGGTTGGGCGTACGCGGTGCTTGTCGGATTGTCGGTGATCGCGGGGCAGTGGCACCGCCCGACCGACGTGATCATGGCATTGCTGATCGTCGGAGGAGTGGCTATGCTCATGCTCGCCGCAACGTTTGCGAACGGTATGGATGAGCCCGGATCGCGTGCATCGTCGCCTTCTGTGCAGATCGTCGGCAGCGTGTTGCTAACGTTCGGTGTGCTTGGCACCCTGTATGGCGCGTACATTATTTGGCAGATCCAACCGGGACTTGCGATGAGCGCGGAATGGACGAATTCCGGCGCGCATCTTTCCACGGTGATTTTGACTGCTTCCGTCGCGTCGCTGGTGTTCGGCCTGGTGCTGACCATGCGTCAGCTGACTGCCTCGCCACTGACGCAACTCGGACTGGTGGGGGCTCCTCCGGCACCGCCGAAACGCTGACGACCATACCTGCGATCGCACCGAAATTTTACGGCGAAGGCCGCTCGCGCCACACGGGCGGTTTGCCAACTGCATACGGTCAGTGAGTATTATTGCGTTGCAAACGCTAGTAATAAGGAGTGGCTATGGCTACCGGCAGCAAGCTCGTGATTGTGGAGTCTCCCACCAAGGCCAAGAAAATCGGTGGGTATTTGGGCTCCGAATATACGGTGATGGCCTCGGTCGGCCATATTCGAGATCTTGCGCAGCCAAGCCAGGTGCCGGCCGCCGACAAAACCAAATTCGGCAAGTTCGGCGTTGACGTGGAAGACGGATTCAAGCCGTACTACATCGTCGATGGCAACAAGAAGAAAACCGTATCCGAACTGAAAAGCGCGTTGAAAAAAGCCGACACCCTGTACCTCGCAACCGATGAGGATCGCGAAGGGGAGGCCATCGCTTGGCATCTGGTACAGACGCTCAAGCCGAAAGTGCCGGTCAAACGCATGGTGTTCCACGAAATCACGAAGGAAGCTATCAAAGCGTCGCTTGACAATACTCGCGACGTTGACGACGACATGGTCGATGCCCAGGAAACCCGCCGTATTCTGGACCGCCTGTACGGCTATGAGCTTTCTCCGGTGCTGTGGCGCAAGGTTGGACCGGGTCTTTCCGCGGGCCGTGTGCAGTCCGTCGCCACGCGTTTGATTGTGGAGCGCGAGCGTGAGCGTATGGCGTTCGTGCGTGCCCCGTATTGGGATGTCACCGCAACGTTGGAAGCGCCGGATGCCGATGGCAATAATGTTGCGTTTGATTCTCGTATGGTGTCGCTTGGTGGGTGTCGTTTGGCGGGTTCCAAGGATTTCGGCGCCGATGGCAAGCTGACTGCGGCCGGTGCGAAGGACCGGGTCGTGCAGTTGGACGAGGCGCAGGCTTCCGCGATTGCGCAGGCATTGGAATTTGCAACGTTTACTGTCGCGTCGATGGAAACCAAGCCGTACCGTCGCCGTCCGGTTCCACCGTTTACCACGTCCACCTTGCAGCAGACCGCCGGCAATCGTCTCGGCATGAGCTCGCGTCAGACCATGCGCGCGGCGCAAGGATTGTATGAAAACGGCTATATTACCTACATGCGTACCGATTCGGTGACGCTGTCGCAGGAAGCGATCGCAGCCGCTCGTGAAGCGGTCGTCAAGCATTTCGGTGAAAACTATCTGTCGGACGCGCCGAAACAATATGCCACAAAAACCGCGGGCGCGCAGGAAGCCCACGAATGCATTAGGCCGGCGGGTGCGAAATTCCGCGATCCTGCGGAAATCGCAAGTAAAGTGCCGGCCGACCAGCTCAAGCTGTACACGCTGATCTGGCAGCGCACGCTTGCCTGCCAGATGGCAGACGCAACCGGTTCCACGGCGACCGTGCGACTGTCTGCACCGACCGAATCGAATGGGGAAGCCATGTTCCAGGCTTCCGGCACTGTCATCGAATTCCCCGGCTTTATGAAGGCGACCGGTGAGGGTCGCCGCGCGTCCGCCGAATCGAAGAAGGGTGATGCTGCTGGAAGCGTTGAACAGGCTGCGCAATCCGGCAAATCCAGCAAAGCTGATAAGAAGTCGGATGACAATGTGTCGCTGCCGCCGATGAATCCGGGCGATGCGCTCGCCGCGGTGGCGGGTGGTGCCGACGGACATGAAACTCAGCCTCCGGCGCGTTACACCGAAGCGTCGCTCGTGAAAACGTTGGAACAGAAGGAAATCGGCCGCCCGTCCACGTATGCGAGCATTATTTCCACGATTATCGATCGCGGGTACGTGTATGAGCGCGGTCGTGCGTTGATTCCGTCGTGGCTCGCGTTTTCCGTGGTCAAATTGCTGGAAACGAAGTTCCCGCGGTATGTGGATTACGAGTTCACTGCCGATATGGAAAGCGGTCTTGACCAGATCGCGAGTGGTCAGGAGACCGGCCGCAATTGGCTGACCCGCTTCTATTTCGGTTCCGGTGAGGGTTCCGCGCAGTCTGCGGACGAGGCGCATGCCGGTTTGCAGCAGCAGGTCGCGCAGTTGGGTGAAATTGACGCTCGCGAGATCAATACGATTGAGATCGGCGACGGTTTGCATGTGCGCGTCGGCAGGTATGGCCCGTATCTGGAGGATGTGAACCATCTGGATGATGAGGGAAATCCGAAGCGTGCGTCGCTGCCGGATACTCTCGCTCCGGATGAGCTGACGGTGGAAGTCGGTCATGATTTGATCGAGAATCATTCCGGCGGTCCGCGCGCACTTGGTGTTGATCCGGTTTCCGGGGGCACTGTTGAAGTGCGTAATGGCCGTTTCGGCCCGTATGTTGCGTTGGTGATGCCTTCTGCGGATGCTGGTGCTGACGGTGACGTGGCTGGTGATGGCAAGCCGAAGAAGGTCAAGAGCGCTAAGAAGGCTGCCGATCGCCCGAAGATGGCGTCGTTGTTTAAGACGATGAGTCCGGAATCGTTGACGTTGGATGATGCGTTGCGTCTGCTGAGTTTGCCTCGTGAAGTTGGCTCTTATGAGGAAGCGAACGCTCAGACCGGTGAAGTGCAGACGGTTGTTGTGCAAGCCAATAATGGTCGTTACGGCCCGTATTTGACGAAGACTGGTGCCGATGGCAAGTCGGATACGCGTTCGCTCGCTTCGGAAGATGAGATTTTCACGGTTGATTTGGATAAGGCGAAGGAACTGTTCGCCCAGCCGAAGTATGGCCGTGGGCGCGGTCGTGGCGCTGCCAAGCCGCCGCTGCGTGAACTGGGCGTCGATCCGGAAACGCAAAAGCAGGTGACCATCAAGGAAGGCTTCTACGGCGCGTATATCACCGATGGTGAAACGAACCGTACGTTGCCGAAGCAGTATGCTCCCGAGTCGATCGAGCCGGCTGAGGCGTTCCGTCTGCTGGCGGAGAAGCGTGCGCAGGGTCCGTCGAAGAGGCGTGGACGCAAGGGTGCTGCTGGCAAGGGTGGTGCTAAGAAGACTGCTGCTAAGGGTGCTAAGGCTTCTGCTGATCAAGTTCGTGCCGATCGCCGTGCCAAGGTGCGCGAGTTGGCCGATAAGGGTTGGGCCAACACCCGTATCGCCAAGGAGATCGGTTCCACACCGACCACGGTGAAGGCCGATGTGGAATGGCTCGCTGTCAACGAAGGCTACACCCGTCCCGCCGTAGTTCCCGCCCGGTGATGAATATGCAGGGCATATTCATCTCCTTTGAGGACGGACAGCCCGGTGGGCTGTTCGTAGCAGTGAGCAGCGGTAGCGTTGCGAACGCCGCAGGACACACAGTCCGGTGGACTGTGTGTAGCAGTGAGCAGTGATAGTGCGTCGCGAGCGTCGCATAATTTAAAGATATGCAGGGCATATTCATCTCCTTTGAAGGCATCGACGGCGTCGGCAAAACCACGCAGGTCGAACGATTGCGTGCGTATGTTGAGGCGCAGGGGCGCGAATGCGTGGTCACGCGCGAGCCGGGCGGTACTGTGCTTGGTGTGGCGATTCGCAAGCTGCTGCTTGGCGGTGTGGAAGGTTCCGACGCGGATATTGCTCCGCGTGCGGAGGCGTTGCTGTTCGCCGCCGACCGTGCCCAGCATGTTGCCGAGGTGATTCGCCCTGCACTGGAACGCGGTGCCGTGGTAATTACCGATCGGTACCTTGATTCTTCTCTTGCATACCAGGCTGGTGGCCGCGAATTGACGGCAGGTGAAATCCGCGACTTAAGTATGTGGGCAACGTGCGAGCTATTGCCGAATCGCACGTATCTACTGGATCTTGACCCTGTGCAATCGCATGCACGATTACAGCATGATGAAGATCGCATGGAATCTGCAGGAAACGATTTCCAACGTCGTACACGACAAGCGTTTCTTGACTTGGCAAAGGCGGAATCGCAACGTTTCCGCGTGATTGATGCCAGCCAATCCATCGATGAAGTATGGTCGCATATTCAAGACGATTTTGCACAAATCAGCCAAACGAAAACTTTCCAATCGGAGGCTGCCCAGTGAGTGTGTGGGATTCGATTGTCGGCCAGCAGCGGGTTGTCGAACAACTCAAAGCCATCGCAAGTGGCGATCCGAAAGCCATTGCGCAATCCTGGCTAATCTGCGGTCCTCCAGGATCGGGCCGTTCCAATGTGGCGCGCGCGTGTGCGGCGGCGCTGGAGAGCCCCGATCATGGTCTTGGCGACGAGCCGACCAAAGCCGTGCAGCAGGTGCTTGCCGGCACTCATCCCGACGTGACTGTGCTTGCCACCAACAAAGTGACCATCGGCATCGACGAGGTGCGAGACATCATCACCACTTCCGAACAGATGCCGAGCACTGCGCCGTGGCGCATCATCATTATCGAAGATGTCGATCGCATGCTGGAACGCACCACCAACGTGCTGCTCAAGGAGATTGAGGAGCCGAGCGCGCACACGATTTGGCTCTTGTGCGCGCCGAGTGCGCAGGATGTGTTGCCGACGATTCGCTCGCGCACTCGCATCGTCAATCTTGCCGTGCCTTCCACGCAGGCAGTGGCCGCATTTCTGGAACAAAATGGCGGATTTGAGCCGAAAATCGCGGTACGTGCCGCACGCCTTGCAGAAGGGCATATCGGCATTGCTCGCTTGTATGCGGAGAATGAGCAGGTGATGTCTGACCGTGACGAGCTGATTGTGGGTGTGCTTGGATTGCGTCGCGCGTCGGATGCGGTGCTGCTTGCCGGCAATCTTATCGACAATGCGAAAGCGCAGGCCGAAGCGGAGGTGAAGGTCAAGGCGGCAGAGGCGGAAGCTGATTTTCGTAGGGTCAATGGGCTTGGGGCGAAGGATCGTATTCCTCCGAAACTGCGTGGCGCGTACAATGCGATCGCCAAAAAAGACGAGCTGAAGCGCCAAACTACGCGACTTACGCGTGATGTGCTTGACCGTGCGTTGAACTCGATTGCCAGTATTTACCGTGATGTGGCTGTGCTGCAGAACAATGCCGAGGATTCGGTGGGACTGATCAATTTGGAGAATCGTTCATCGATCACCGAACTGTCGGTGCGGCTTACGCGTGGGGGAGCGGTGCGGCGGCTGGAGGATATTGCCGTTGCGCGTCGCCGCCTGGCCGGCAATGGCAATCCCGTACTGGTCTTCGAAGCCCTCTTCTGCTCTCTCATCGCCAGTTAGGTCTAGCGGTGTTGGCACATACTGTTTTTCGGCGGGCAGATTTCTCTAGTGAGCGGAAAAATGGTTGTTTGGGTATGATTCTGGCTTGCTATCGTGCGATAACTGCCAGCAAAATTGCAAAAATACGATTTAGCGCTGGTAGTTGGTGGATTCGCGCACGATCAGTTGCGGTGCAAGTGAGATATGTGCGGGGCTGTCGGGGCCGTCGTTGAGTAGGCGTAGCGCTTCGGAGACGATTTGTTTGAACGGCGGGCGCACACTGGTCAGTGGCGGCATGGTGGTGCGTGCGATTGGCGAATCGTTGTAGCCAACCACCAGCACATCTTCAGGCACGCGAAGCCCAAGCGAATGCAACGCCACCATCACGCCGAACGCGATCGCATCGTCGGCACACACCACGGCCTCCGGTTGCACGAGCGGCTCGGAAAACAGTCGCATGGCGCAGTCGAATCCGCGCTGCACGCTACGGTCTCCGAACTTGTTCCATTCGGTTTCGGTGGCAAGATGGTGCGCTCGCATCTGAGTATGGAACATGGTGAATAGTTCCGCCGATTCGAAGGAGATTTCCTTGCCGGCCATGTATGCCACAGATGCGATGCCACGTTCAGCCAAATGCCCGATCACGATTTCCATGGCTGCGTTTTCGTCGACGCTCACCATGGATGTGCGGAACGAGCATTGGCGGCCGCCTACCTGCACGATCGGCAGTGTGGAGGCGTAATGTTCAAGCTCTGCGGAAAGGTAGGCCTCCCAGGCGGGCAGCACGATCAGACCGTCAACATGGCGGTCTACCAACGACTCGATGCGTTGAATCTGCGTGGCCTGATCGCCGCCGATGCCCAGCAGCAGTTGCTGCGAATCCACGTCGATGACGGGTTCGATTTCGTCAAGCAGCTGCGCGCAGAACGGGTCGTTGGCGGTCGGAATCACCAGGCCGATGGTGTTGGTGACGGTGCTGCGCAACGCGCTCGCCGCATAATTGACCGAATAGTTGAGGTGTGCCGCGGCCGCTCGCACGCGGCGTGCGATGTCGTCGTCTTTGGTGCGTTTGCCGGAAAGAACGCGGGAGACGGTGGCGATGGAGACGTTGGCCAGCGCTGCGACGTTCGTGATCGAACTGTTCGCCGAAGTTGCCGAAGCCGAAGCGTTGTCGGTTGTACGTGCCATGCTCTCCTCACCACAAATATTCGAAATGCTCGAAAAAACTCGGATTATTCGAATTACTGCCGTATCTCAATCGCGTATTCAAGAATAAAACAGCCACCCGTCGAAAGCGGCAGGTGGCTGGAAGCAAGTATCGCAATCATGCATGTTGCATTGCGATTTCATAATTGCGATGCAACAACTGAAGATTGTTGAATATCTTGCGAAATTCTGAAATCTTCAGCAAAAGGAAGATCACTCGGCGTTGACGAGGATGTTCAGCAGGTTGTCTGCCACGGTTTCGTCATCGGCGCCCTGCACGTCGATGACCACGGAATCGCCCTGCTTGATGCCCAGGCCCATGACGGACAGGATGGAGTTAGCCGGACCCGGGTTGCCGCCTTCCTTGGCGATGGTGACTGTGCAGCCGGAGGCGGTGACGGCCTGGGTGAACTGTGCGGCCGGACGGGCGTGGATGCCGACGGGATCGTTGATGACGGTGGTGCGGGTTGCCATGATGGACACTCCTTTGAGTCGTGTGTTGACTGATTTTTGGTTGTGTTATTTGAAAGTCGTGCTGCTTGCCGAGCGAAATGCCTCGGTGCGCCGCTAATAATTACTATAGCACCTCTTTTCACGAAACGCAGAAAACGTTTACCGGTTGTGTGTTGCGGCTTAAAGTGTGTATACTGTGCGCAGGCTGAAAATGATTTACCGGCAAAGACGGTGGGAATCATGCAGTAACTCGACGCGCAAAGCAAGCGCGGAAAATCACAACAACAAACGTTCGGTTCGCGTTCCCTTCGCGGGCAAACAACAAAACAAGGAAACAGGTCAAAGGAGTTCACATGATTATCAAAGGTGTTGGCATTGGTCGCGGTGTTGCAGTCGGCCCGGTCATCCGTATGGCGCAACCACTGCCGGAACCGTCGGACGCTCCGCGTGCGGAAGGCATTGCTGCCGAAAGCGAAATCGCCCGCGTTGAAAAGTCCCTCGCACTGGTGAACGCCGACCTGAACCGTCGTGCTGAAGAGGCCGCCAATGGTGACGAAGGTGCCAAGCAGGCTGCTCCGATTCTGCAGGCCGTCGCCATGTTCGCTTCCGATCCGTCGCTGGCTGAATCCATCAAGGGTCTGATTCAGCAGGGTAAGACCGCCGAACGTGCGGTGCTCGAAGGCTTCGCCGCAGTGGAAGACATGTTCCGTGCCATCGGTGGCTATCAGGCTGAGCGTGCCGCCGATCTGCACGATGTCGGACAGCGCGTGATCGCCGACCTTATGGGCGCTCCCGCTCCGGGCTTGCCGCAGAGCGAAACCCCGTTCGTGCTCGTCGCCGAGGATCTTTCCCCCGCTGATACCGCGGCGCTCGACATGAGCAAGACTCTCGCCATCGTCACCTCCCAGGGCGGCCCGACCTCGCACACCGCTATTCTGGCGCGCGCTCGTGGCATTGTGGCGGTTGTTTCCGCAGCCGAAGCCGAAAACCTGACCGACGGCACTACCGTGGTCGTGAACGCGGCCAAGGGCGAACTCGTCGTTGACCCGACCGAAGAGGAGATCGCCGTTGCCGAAGCCGCCAAGTCCCGCGCGGCCGCAGCCAAGGAACTGCGCGGCAATCCAGGCTCCACCAAGGATGGTCATCTGATTCCGCTGCTCGCCAACGTGGGCAAGCCGGCCGATGCAGCCAAGGCGCTGGAATATGGCGCTGAAGGCGTTGGCCTGTTCCGTACCGAATTCCTGTTCATCGGCAACTCCGAGCCGCCGACCGTCGAAGAGCAGACCCGCGCTTACACCGAGCTGCTGAGCCAGTTCCCAGGCAAGAAGGTCGTGATCCGTATGCTCGACGCCGGCGCTGACAAGCCGCTGCCGTTCCTCACTCCGGAAGACGAGCCGAATCCGGCCCTCGGCCTGCGCGGCCTGCGCACCCTGCGCGCCCACATGGACGTGCTCGAAGGCCAGCTCAAGGCGCTCGCCGCAGCCGATGCCGCCACCGATGCGAACCTGTGGGTTATGGCTCCGATGGTTGCCGACCAGCATGAGGCTGACTATTTCGTGAAGCTTGGCAAGAGCTTCGGTCTGAAGTTCGTGGGTGCGATGGCCGAAGTGCCGTCGATTGCGCTTATGGCTGACAAGGTGGCCGACGTGGCTGATTTCGTGTCGATCGGCACCAACGATCTGACCCAGTACACTCTGGCCGCCGACCGTACGCTCGGTTCCGTTGCCAACTATCAGACCGCCTGGCACCCGGCGGTGCTGCGTGCCATCAAGATGATCTGCGACGCGGGCAACGCCAAGGGCATGCCGGTGGGCGTGTGCGGCGAGGCCGCTGCTGATCCGGACTTGGCCGTAGTGCTGGCCGGTCTTGGCGTGAACTCTCTGTCCATGACTCCGGTGGCGCTCGACGACGTGCGTGCCTCCCTCGCAGAAGTCACCTTCGAAGAGGCTCAGGCCCGTGCCGAAGCCGCCCTTAACGGCGACTTCTACCACCCGGCCAACTGAGCCGTACTAGCTGTGCCTATCGCCTGTAACGTCCTGTCTTTCAAGTGATGTGAGGTCTGATAGGCCCTGTTTCCCGGAACGACCCCTGCCCGCGCGCCCACATAGGCTCGCCCGCAGGGGTCGTTTCGTTATGCCGTCAATTGAAACCTTGTATGAGTCAGACGCTTGAGGGATACTGGGTGCATGAAGATTTCCGCAGATTTCACCGTCATTCCCGACGCGTTTGCCAAGGCGGCGCCGCCTGAGAACTGCATCGACGGTACGCCGATTGTTTCCTTCCCCTTCTACATTGATGCGCTTGATCCTGCAGTGCAGTTCCTGCATTGGGAATTCGTTGATCCGGATTCAATTCCGGTATGCGGTTTCCAGTGGAATCATTGGTCCCTCGCGAACCTGCCCGTGGATGCGCTGATGTACGATTTCAACGATTCTCACGCGCTCGCGATTCCGGCTGATTTCTCGCGCACGGTTTCTGCGATGATTCCTGAAACGGTTCAGGGACGCACGTCCGCCGCCTCGCCGTTGCTGCAGGGCCGCAGCAGTGATCCCGCAGTGACGATGCGTTACAACGGCCCATATCCGCCGGATCAGGATCACGACTACTACCTGCATGTGTGGGGCACCACGGCTCCGCTCGCCGGCCTCAATCAGGGATTCTGGCTCAACGAAATGGAACGTGCGCTGCGTACTTCCGGTACAATCGTTGATCAGGGCGCTATTTTCCTCACTGGAAAAGCCTGATTTGTGAAAGAGGATCTCAAGTAAGACCAGAAAACTGATTTTCGTAGCAATATAACGATATAAAGATGCGGAAATCAGAAATATATCCGACGAAAACGTATTGACAATAATCGAAAGGATTGCTGAATAATTATGGCGTGCACCACGATTTTGGTTGGCAAAGACGCAAGTTATGACGGATCGACCATCATCGCCCGTAATGAAGATAGTGCAAATGGTGAATTTTGCCCGAAACGCTTCATCGTAGTCAAGCCTGAAGATCAGCCGCGCAAGTACAAGAGCGTGCTTTCGCATGTTGAAATCGACCTTCCTGACAATCCGCTGCAGTATACGGCTGTGCCGAATGCCGATCTGAAAGAAGGCATTTGGGGCGAAGCTGGTGTGAATGAGGCGAACGTTGCCATGAGTGCCACCGAAACGCTCACCACCAACGAGCGTGTGCTTGGCGCCGATCCGTTCGTGGAACTCAAGCCTGCCAAGGGCAAGGAAGGCGAAGAAGGCTTTGAACCGGAAGTCGCCGGTGGTATTGGCGAAGAGGATTTCCTCACACTCGTGCTTCCGTACGTCACCACCGCCCGCGAGGGTGTGGAACGCTTGGGTGCGCTGCTTGAGGAATTTGGCACCTATGAGATGAACGGCGTTGCCTTCTCCGACGTTGACGAGATTTGGTGGCTGGAAACCGTTGGCGGCCATCATTGGATCGCCAAGCGTGTGCCGGACGAAGCGTATGTGACCATGCCGAACCAGCTGGGCATTGACGAATTTGATCTTGAAGATGCGTTTGGCGAGCAGGAGGACCACATGTGCTCCGCCGATCTGGCCGAGTTCATCGAACGCAACCATCTTGACCTGTCGGTGGAGAATTCCACTCCGTTCAACCCGCGTGACGCGTTCGGCTCCCACTCCGATTCCGACCACGTGTACAACACTCCGCGTGCCTGGTACATGCAGCGTTTCCTTAACCCGTACGACGAGCAGTGGGATGGTCAGGATGCCGATCATAAGCCGGTTTCCGACGATATTCCGTGGGCTCGCCAGCCGGAACGCAAAATCACCATCGAAGATGTGAAGTATGTGCTGAGCTCCCACTATCAGGGCACTCCGTACGATCCGTATGGAAAGCTTGGCGACCAGCGCACCCGCCACATGTTCCGCCCGATCGGCATCAACCGTCAGAGCCAGCTTGCGGTGATGCAGATCCGCCCGTACCGCCCGCAGGTGAGCCGTGCGATCCAGTGGATCGCCTATGGTTCCAATCCGTTCAACACGCTCGTGCCGTTCTTCCCGAACGTCAACTCCACGCCGAAGTATTTGGAAGACACCACCACGCGCGTCACGTCCGAAAACTTCTATTGGGAGAACCGCATCATCGCGGCCCTGTGCGATTCCAGCTTCGCCGACACCGCCAACGCCGTGGAACGCTATCAGGAGAAGACCGGCGCGATGGGCCACCGCATGGTTGCCTCTACCGACGAGCAGATCGAACGTTTGGTGGGTGACGTGACCGACGAATTCGATGCGGAAGACGAAATCGGCGATGTTCAGCCTATGGAACCGGATGAAATCATCGAAGCCGTGCGCAACGGCGAAGCCCGTGAAATCCTTGCCGCAGCCAACGAGAACATGGCCGCGCAGCTCAAGGAGGAAACCGACAAGCTTCTTGATTCCGTGCTGTACACCGCCAGCATGAACATGAAGAACGGCTTCCATATGTCGGATTTCTAATATCTCACTATTCGGCTCTCGTGACCACGTTACGGG
>SKEJ01001391.1_pt1 | contig 13285 bp, 8 predicted proteins | sample 4826721 | NCBI WGS metagenome assembly SKEJ01 (sample SAMN11008812, study PRJNA524170) | human gut metagenome | biome: Human fecal sample; material: Feces; isolation source: fecal sample from pouch patient p31 | host: Homo sapiens | place: Israel: Tel-Aviv | collected 2015-06-02 | reverse complement strand
GCTATGACCTCACCCTGCCCCTGAGCCGCTTCTATGCCGCCAACAAGGACAAGCTCCCCCACCCCTTCAAGGTCATCCAGACCGACCGCGTCTTCCGCGCCGAGCGCCCCCAGAAGGGCCGTCTGCGCGAGTTCGTCCAGTGCGACATCGACATTCTGGGCGACGAGAGCCCCAACGCCGAGGTCGAGCTCATCGACGTGACCACCCGCGCCCTGCTGGGCATCGGCTTCGACGGCTTCACCGTCAACATCAACGACCGCCGCATCCTCCGCGGGATGCTGGAGAGCATGGGCTTTGCCGCCGACACGCTGGATTCCGTCTGCATCACCTTCGACAAGATGGATAAGATCGGTGCCGACGGCGTGAAGGCCGAGCTTCTCGAGAAGCAGCTGCCCGAGAGCGCGGTCAACGCACTGGCCGACTTCATCGCCGCCGGCGAGGTGACGCTGGACGCTGTGGCCGCCCGCTGCGCAGACCCCGCCATCGCCGACGACCTCAAGTACGTCCTCGCTACTGCCAACGCCATGGCCGCAGGCCGCTATCAGGTGGCCTACTGCCCCAGCCTCGTGCGCGGTCAGGGCTACTACACCGGCATGGTGTTTGAGATCACCTGCCCGCAGTTCAGCGGCGCAGTCGCCGGCGGCGGCCGCTATGACAACATGGTGGGCAAGTTCCTCGGCACGCAGGTGCCGGCAGTCGGCTTCTCCATCGGCTTTGAGCGCGTCTGCGGCATCCTGCTCGAGCAGGGCTATCAGATCCCCGGCGCAAAGCAGAAGATCGCACTGCTCTACGGTAAGGACGCCGACTTCACCGCCGTCCTGAGCAGGGCCGCTGCCCTGCGCGATACCTACAACGTCACCGTCCTGCCTCAGGGCAAGAAGCTCGGCAAGCAGCTGGGCCAGCTGGAAGCAGCAGGCTTTGCCGGTGCCGCCTTCATGGACAAGGACGAGGTAAAGGTCTTTGCCGCTCAGTAAGGGCTGAACAAACCAAAAGCACTGCACTCCCCAAAAGTGGGCGGGTGCAGTGCTTTTTTGCGTTTATGGCTGCCGGGTCAGCCGGTTTTTTTGGCGTTGGGGTACACCCGCTCCATCCGGGCGTTATCAAAGTGCTCGTCGAGGAAGACGTCCAGCCGGTTCGCCGGGGCGAGGCCGCTGGTGCGGGCGTCGTACCGGGCCAGCGCCAGTGCCGAAAGCCCCATGTTCACGGCCATGAACACCGTCAGCACCACGGTCATCCAGGGCAGGATGTGCTTTTTCAGGTTTGCCATCAGCTTTGCGACGAGGGGGTAGCCGTACCGGATCCAGACCACCGCCGCGATGCCCCAGAAGAAGCAGTAGAGCAGGTTGACACGGCCTCCCAGATTGAACTTGAAGCCGCTGTAGTCCCAGAAGATGACGCCGAACAGCAGCTCACCCACGGCGCTGCAGATATACTCATATGCGCCGCCCATCACGAAGCCGAACAGGAAGATGGAGCGGTCGCTCCGCTCCTCGCTGCCCCGCAGCAGGACCGCCGCCATGACCAGCGCCAGACCCCACACCACGCTGAAGGGTCCCCACACGAGGCTCGAGCGGCTCATCCAGACGCCCGCCGTCACCCGGCAGAACAGCGTCTCCACCACGTCGCCGAGGAAAGCCCCGATGACGAAGAGCCAGACGAGGTCGCCGAAGCTCAGGGCCTTTTCTTTCTGAGCAGTCGGCTCGGGCTGGACGATGGCCGGGTAAGCCCGCTGGATACGCTTTTCCACATGGGCGATGAGCCGCTGGCGCAGCTTGTCCGAGTGCTTTTCCAGCTCGAGGTTGAGCTGTTCCAGCCTCGGATGGCTGGCGGCGTACCGGTTGACGGCCAGCGCTGCGCCCAGCTGGTCGAGGACGGCCAGCGTCATCGCCGCCCAGACGCCGATATGCAGCAGCCAGCCCGGAAGGATGGCGCAGAGCCGCAGCAGCAGGACGTTGCCCCACAGCACGCTTGCCATGCCCAGCAGGCCCCAGAGCACCGAGTACTGCAGGCAGACGTAGCCGTCCAGATTGAACTTTTTATCCGAGTAGTCCCACCAGCGGCGGCGGTGCATCCTCTCGAGCAGCTTGGCCGTCACCCACTCCACCACGGTGGCGTTGGCCGCACAGCCGAGGAAGAGGGCCACCGGCGTCGAGCGCAGGTCGGCAAAGCCCACCGCCATCAGCACAGCCGCCGTGCCATAGACGAAGCAGAACGGGCCGGACGCCACGCCGCGGTTGACGAAGGCGCGGCCCTTGATGGTCGCCACCACCGTCTCGGCTACCCAGCCGAGGAACGAGTAGACCAGATAGAGGACGCAGAGGGTATAAAAATTCAGCTCCATTGCCTGTTTCCTTTCCCATATAAACGGTTATAGGGCTATTGTATGCAGTTTTGGCCGCGTCAGCGCTGACGGAGAGGTCGGACTACAGAGAACTTTCTCTGAGACCCGCGCGTTATCTGATAAAGTTCCAAAATAGCATCGGCACAACGTCCAAAATCAAACTTTATCAAGGTGATAAACTTCGGGTGAGCTGATAAAGTTCGAACTTTATCAATAGGGGGAACTTTATCAAGTTGATAAAGTTCATTTTACAACGTAAGTATGTCTTTAATTTGAAACTTTATCACATGATCTACCTCAGTAGAGCGTATCACTTCATCAGCCCCATCGTCCAGGCCCGGACCAGCAGGCCCAGCAGGACGACGGCCAGCAGCACCACGGTGAGAGCGCGGCTCTGGGTGCGCTGACGCTTCTTGCGGCGGGCCGTGGTCTGCATATTCTGGCGGCTGCGGCTGTTCCGGCCAGAGGTATTCCGGCTGCGGCCGGATGTCCCCTTCGAGGCCGTGCGATTCCCGCCGCTCTGGCGCTTGCGGGATGTGCTGCCGCTTTTCTGGGACTTCTGACGGCGGGGTGCTTCGTCCTCAGCCTTCTTCTGAGGCTCGATGGTCTCCGACGCGCCGCAGCGGGACAGAAAGTCCTCCGCCATCCGGTAATACTTCTCGAGGTCGCCGGTGGTCAGGGCCGTTCCCTCATAGCCCGCTTCCAGCTCCTCCACGGCCTCGTTGAACCGGATCGCCGCCTGCGCGGCTGCGGTCCTGTCGGAGGCGTGAGCGGCCTCGTTGCGGGCCATCCGCACCGCGTTGCAGGCGCGGCGGGCCGCTGCCGGGTGGGGCGTACTGCCCAGCAGGTCCAGAGGCCGGGCGGCGTCCTTTTCCGGGTCCAGCAGGACCCGCATACAGAGGGTGGTATCCAGCTGCTGCCAGCCGGTGCGGCCATTCAGCTCCGGCAGGCGCTCGTAGTAGTCGGGGCTCTCCTTCTGGCGCTGGGCCAGATGCTTCATCAGGGCGTCCACGCTGTGAGCGCCGGGCTTTTCCTCCCAGTGCCAGCGCAGCAGCTTCCGGCTGATGTCGTCGCAGGCCGCTTTGATCTCGAACGCGGCCTGCAAAGCTTCGTCAGGCATAATCATCTCTCCTTGTTTTCAACTTCCTCTAAAAGCCTCTCCCTTTGGGAGAGGTGTCACCGCAGGTGACGGAGAGGGCAAGCCAGTCAGGGCAGAGTCACCAGCACTGCGATAAGCAGCCCCTCGGTCAAGGCGATGCTGTCGCTGCGCCTAAGCCTCCCGGCGAACATCCTTGCCCTCTCAGGCGCTCCGCGCCAGCTCTCCCAAAGGGAGAGCCTTTTCGCAAGCAAAACAGCGGAGGAAGCCTCTGCCTCCTCCGCCGTACATCCTATTTTACATCATGAACTGAGAATACACGAAGCCGCACAGGGCGATGCCCGCACACACGATGGCGGTGATGGGCGGCACCCAGCGGATGAGCGTCTCAGCGATGCTGTCGCGGGGGTCTTCCTCTTCGCAGTCGTCCTCCTCGTCCAGCGGCTTTGCCTGCAGGCGGGACGGCGCGGCGGCGGGAGTCGAGGGTACCACACGGGTGCCGTACTTCTCCACCTCTTCGTCCGGCGCAAAGGACTTGGCCGGGCGCACCGGCTCCGGCTGGCGGGACAGAACGCGGGTCGCCTCCTGCTCCGGGGCGCGGGACACCACGCGGGTCGCGTCCATCTCAGCGGCAGGCACATAGCCGGGCGCAGGCTCCGCCGCCCGGGGCGGGATGATACGGGTGGCTTCCTCCTGCGCTGCACCCACGATGCGGGTGGGCTCCTCCGCAGGCGCAGCCGGGCGTACCGGCTGGGCCGCAGGCTGCGGCTCGGGCTGGCGCACCGGGGCTTCCGGCTGCAGCAGGGTATTCAGCGCGTTCTGCAAAAGGATACGGTCGCTGCCGCACTCGGAGCAGTAGACGGTGTCCTCTTCCTTCGGGTGGAAGGCACCGCAGGCGCAGTACCAGCCGTTCTCGAAGACCTGGGGCATGAACTTCATGCCGGTGCGGTTCATCCGGGCTTCGAGGGCCTTCTGCATCTCGACGCTCAGGCGGCGGGGGGCCGGCAGGCGCACCCGCTTGATGCTCTCGAGGTGGACGACCTTCCTGCCGCTGTAGACATTGCGCAGGGTGACGTCCACGCTGGTGATGGCCTTCTGGGTGACGAAGACGGCATCGTCCATGCCGAAGCTCTCGCCGGGCTTTGCGGTAAGGTCACGGTACTCGAACTCGTCCTCACAGAGGATGACGCCGTCCACGCCCTTGCACTTGAAGTGGATCTCCAGTGCCGTCAGGGTCACGCGGGAAATGTTCTTAAAGGTCAGACAGACCGCGTGTTCGCCGCTGACTTCGCCCTTGAGCAGCTCCACGCAGACGAACTGCACCGGGCTGCCCGGGGTGTAATAGTTGGCCCGTGTCCGCGCGACCGGTTCAAAATTTTCCTCCACAACACTCTCCCCTTTCTCTTGGTTTACTGGTTGGCTTCGCCTTCATCCGGCGTTTCGGGGGCCGGAGCTTCCTGCGGGGCGGCATCCACTGCCTCAGCAGGTTCGGCAGGCTCCGCAGCCTCTGCGGTCTCGGCCTGTTCCACAGGCTGGACAGCGGGCTGAGCCTCGGCGGGCTTTGCGTCGGGGTCCTCACGCTGGGGCAGGGTCTCGCCTGCCATCACGGCGTTGAACTCCTTCTCGTTCAGCTTCTCGCGCTCCATCAGGGCCTGTGCCAGCGCGTGGAGCTGGTCGATATGCTCCGTCAGGGTGCGGCGGCAGGTCTCGTAGGCCTCGTCGATGATGTCCCGCATCTCGCTGTCGATCTCAGCAGCGGTGGTCTCGCTGTAGCCCTTGCCCTGACCGAGGTCGCGGCCCAGGAAGGTCTCCTCCTGAGAGGTGCCGTAGACCACAGGGCCAAGGCGCTCGGAGCAGCCGTACTTGGTGATCATCTGGCGGGCGATGTTCGTCGCCTGCTGTAGGTCGTTGGACGCACCGGTGGAGATGTCGTCCAGGATAAGCTGCTCGGCTACGCGGCCGCCCAGACTGGACACGATGTCCTCGAACATCTCGCCCTTGGTGACGTAGCTGCGGTCTTTCTCGGGCAGATACATGGTGTAGCCGCCGGCCTGACCGCGGGGGATGATGGTGATCTCATGCACACGGGGGTGGTGCTTGCAGTAGAAGCCCGCCACAGCGTGGCCGGCCTCGTGGTAGGCGGTGAGCTTTTTCTCTTCGGGGGTGACGACCCGGCTCTTCTTCTCGGGGCCGGCCATGACCTTCATGGAAGCCTCTTCGATGTCCTCCATCGTAATGGCCTTGCGGCTGCGGCGTGCAGCCAGCAGAGCGGCCTCGTTGACGAGGTTCTCGAGGTCAGCGCCCGCAAAGCCTGCGGTGCGCTGTGCGATGACCTTGAGGGAGACATCCGGGGCGAGAGGCTTGTTCTTGGTGTGGACTTTCAGGATCTCCTCGCGGCCCTTGACGTCGGGCAGGCCGACGTAGACCTGCCGGTCGAAGCGGCCCGGGCGGAGCAGGGCCTTATCGAGGATGTCGGCACGGTTGGTGGCCGCCATGACGATGACGCCGTCGTTGGCCTCGAAGCCGTCCATCTCGACCAGCAGCTGGTTCAGGGTCTGCTCGCGCTCGTCGTGACCGCCGCCGAGACCGGCACCGCGCTGACGGCCCACAGCATCGATCTCATCAATGAAGATGATGCAGGGCATGGTCTTTTTTGCCTTGTCGAAGAGGTCGCGCACACGGGATGCGCCGACGCCGACGTACATCTCGACAAAGTCAGAGCCGGAGATGGAGTAGAACGGCACACCGGCCTCACCGGCGCAGGCGCGGGCCAGCAGGGTCTTGCCGGTACCCGGAGGGCCGACGAGCAGCACGCCGTGAGGGATGCGTGCGCCCAGAGAGTTGAACTTGTCGGGGCTCTTGAGGAACTCCACGACCTCTTTCAGCTCTTCCTTCTCTTCGTCTTCACCGGCCACATCGGCAAAGGTGGCGGTCTTCTTGTTCTCGTGCTCGTCCTTGACCTTGGCTTTGCCGACATTCATGATGCCGCCGCCACCGCCGACGCCGCCCCGCATCATCGAGAACAGCAAAAAGCCGGTGCAGCCCAGCATCCCCAGATAGAAGATGATCTCCATCCAGGGGATGGTCTCCTTGAGGGAGGTGTAGTCGTAGGTCATGGGCGCGTCGGGGTTCGCCGCGTCGTAGGACTCGATATACTTGTCCACGTTCTCGATGAAAACGTAGGCGTAGGGCAGTTTATAGCGGACGGTGACGGTGCCGTCGTCCTCCTGCACTGCGCCGGTGGACTCCGACGAGGAGGAGAACATCCCGCTCAGCAGACCGCCGGTAGACTGCACCGTGCTCTGGGTGGAGGAGACGTCCGGCAGGGGCAGGTCGCCTTCCTTCAGGTTCAGGGTGATGACGCTGGTGTTGCGGTCCAGCGTGAAGGCCGTGACCTGATTGTGCTCAAAGTAATGGACGACGGTGGAGTAGCTCATGGTCGAGCCGCTGGTGCTGCCCGACCCGCTGCCCATCACCGACCAGACCATCAGCACGGCGGCCAGTGCCAGTGCGAGGATGAGCGGATTGATACGAGGTCTCTTAGGTTGCAAAAGGATCAACTCCAGTTCTGGTTTTATTTCTTACTTTTCGTAGACGCTGGGTTTGAGTACGCCGATGTAGGGCAGGTTGCGGTACTTCTCGTCGTAGTCGAGGCCGTAGCCCACCACGAACTCGTCCGGCACCGCGAAGCCCTCGTAGTCCGGGGCGATGTCGGCCTTGCGGCGGCTGGGCTTGTCGAGGATGGTGCAGATCTTCACCGAGTTCGGGTTGCGCATCTTGAGCATCGGCACGAGGTTCGACAGGGTGATGCCGGTGTCGAGGATGTCCTCCACGATGAGCACGTCCTTGCCGGAGAGGTCGCCGTCCAGGTCCTTGATGATCTTGACGAGGCCGGTGCTGGTGGTGTTGCCGCCGCCGTAGCTGGACACCACCATGAAGTCGATGCTGCACGGGATGCTCACGGCGCGCATCAGGTCGGCCATAAAGACCACCGAGCCCTTGAGGATGGAGACGAGGACGAGGTTTTTGCCCTCATAGTCTTTGCTGATCTGAGCGCCCAGCTCAGCCACCTTCGCTTTCAGCTCCTCTTCCGAAACGAGGACCTTCAAAATATCGTCATGCATGCTCATGATTCGATTCCTCCAAAATTTTCTAGTTCCACCTGCAGCAGCTGCCCGGTGTCCGGCCCAGGGGCCAGCCCATCGGCAAAGCCCTCTCCGCAGACCCACAGCACCTGTCTGCCTGCCGCCAGCAGCGGCAGCGTGTCCCGTTCCCGGGGCGGGATGCCCGCCTCGTTCATCCATTTGCGCAGCTCCCGGTCTACCCCCCGCCCGGCCGGACGGAAGCGGTCGCCGGGCTGACGGCAGCGCAGCCGCAGAACAGGACATATCGAGTTTATTTTAGCATAATCTGCCTGATTTTTTAAGTCTTTTTTATGAACACCCTGTGTTTTTTCTTCAAAACAGGCCGAAACCACCCGGATATGCAGCTTTCTGCCGCCGGGCAGCGGATAATCGCCGCCCTCCGGCAGGGATACTTCAAATTTCGGACCGTCCGCTTTTTCGCCCTGCCGGCAGGTGTTTTGATCGGCTTCCTCCCGCCAGAGCACGCCGTCCCGGGCGCAGAAGCGGACGGCGTCGGTGAGCTGCACCGCGCCGCTGCCCTTTTCCACAAGGTCGGCCAGCAGGCGGATATATTTTTCCTCCGCGTCCCGCACCGGCTCCACAAGGCTGTGGAGGGCCATGTCGAGGATGAGCGGGTCAGTCTGCCGCAAAGGCTCTGACATCCACACGGGCTGACCGCTGCGCAGGGCGTATCCCGCCCCGCCGGGCAGGCCTTTTGCGTCCGCTGCCCGGGCCGAAGCCAGCAGCGCATCCGCCTGCCGGACGAAGTATTCGTCCGCCTTGGCGGCTTTCTCACAGAAGCGGGCCAGATTGTGCTCAGCGGCGCTGTTGACCCCGCAGAGGGCGGGCAGTGCGCCGTGGCGCAGACGGTTGCGGGCGTAGTCGTCGGCGTCGTTGGTCTCGTCGGTGACCCAGCGTTCGCCGCAGGCGCGGCAGACGGCCTCGGTGTCGGCCCTCGTCAGGCAGAGCAGAGGCCGCAGATAGCCCGGGCGGCTGGGCCGGATGCCCGCCGCGCCGTGGAGGCCGGTGCCTCTGGCCAGCCGGAACAGCAGCGTCTCGGCCTGGTCACTCCCAGTATGGGCAGTTGCGACGGCATCTATCCCGTCGGCCAGCACCCGCTCAAAGCAGGCATACCGCAGGCGGCGCGCCCAGTCCTCCCCCGCCCGGGGCTTTCCTGCCTCGGCTTCCAGCTCAGCGGCATGGAACACCCGCAGCGGCAGGCCCAGCCGGGCGCAGACCTCCCGGACGAAGGCTTCGTCCCGGTCCGCCGTCTCCCCCCGCAGGCCGTGGTTGACGTGGCAGACCGTGAGGGCGATGCCCTTTTCCCCGGCCAGCGGGCGGATGAGGCAGAGCAGAGCCATGCTGTCGGCCCCGCCCGAAACAGCCAGCGCGAGATGCTTTTTGCCGTCCAGCAGCTTTTCCCGGGCGCAGAAGCCGCGCACCGTCTGTAAGATCTCTTCGTAGTTCATCAGCGTTTGAAGTCCACATCCATAAAGCGGGTGTGGGCGCCGTCCCAGCCCAGCGGCACCGTGCTGGTCTCGCCGTGACGGTTCTTTGCCACGATGCACTCGGCGGTGTCGGCGTCCACCTCCGCGCCGTCGGGGTTCTGGCTGGCGTAGTAGGAGTCGCGGTACAGGAAGAGGACGCAGTCGGCGTCCTGCTCGATGGAGCCGGAGTCGCGCAGGTCCGACAGCTGGGGGCGGTGGCTGGAGTTGTTGCCCTGCTTTTCCACCGCACGGGACAGCTGGCTCAGAGCGATGATCGGCACGTTCATCTCTTTGGCCATAATTTTGAGGTTTCGGGTGATGGAGCTGATCTCCTGCGCGCGGTTCTCGCTGCGCTGGCCGCTGGTCATCAGCTGCAGATAATCGATGACGATGAGGCCCACGTTGGGGCGGGCGGGGTCCTGATTGACCCGGCGGATCTTCGCCTTCATCTCGGTGATGGTGATGCCCGAGGTGTCGTCCATATAAATCGGTGCGTCGTGCAGTTTTTCGGTGGCGAGGGCCAGATACTCCCAGTCCTCGGCCCGGAGCGCACCGGTGCGGAACGCCTGACTGTCGATGCCCGCTTCAGCGGAGAGGATGCGGTTGGTCAGCTGCTCCTTCGTCATTTCGAGGCTGAAGATGGCCACCGGCACCTTCTGCTGCATGGCCACGCGGGTAGCGATGTTCAGCGCGAAACTGGTCTTGCCCATACCGGGGCGGGCAGCGAGGATGATGAGGTCGCCGCGGCCAAGGCCGGTGAGGACGGTGTCCAGCAGCCGGAAGCCGGTGGGGATGCCCTTATACTTGTCGGCGTCGGGGCCGCTGATCTTTTGCAGATTTGTCAGAGTCTCCACCATGCTGGAAGAAAGGGGCGTCAGGGCGCTGGAATCGCGGCCGGAGCGGATCTCATAGATGCGCTGCTCGGCGTTTTCCAGCAGCAGGTCGGCGTCGGGCTCGTCGCCCGCGTCCTGCAAAATGTCCTTTGCGACCCCCATCAGCTGGCGCACCAGATACTTTTCCTGCACGATCTGCGCATACGCCTTGACGTTGGAGATGCTGGGGACCGTCTCGGCGAGGCCGGTCAGGTAGACTTTCGCCTCGTCGGCGCTGGGGAACACGCCGTCCGAGATGACGGCGTCCAGCAGGGTGACGAAGTCGATGGTCTGGTCGCTGGTAAAGAGGCGGAGCATCTCGGAGTAGATCTGAGCGTTCTGCCGGGTGTAGAACATCTCGGGCCGGATGATCTCGACGAGGTCGGTCAGGGTCTCGGGTTTCAGCAGCACCGCGCCCAGCACGCTCTGCTCTGCCTGCATATTGTAGGGCAGGTTGATGCCCACACTCTCGAGGTTGAGTTCGTTATAATGTCGTTCGTTCGGCATGGTCGTTATCCTTCTGCTTTATTTATATAAATGCCGTAAAGCCAAAAAGCGCCCCCTGCCGAGAGGGGGCGCAGATAGCGGTCAAATCAGGCCTGCTCCACTTCTACCTGGACCTTGAAGGAAGCCACGACACCGACATGGAGGCGGACTTTGCCGTTGAAGACGCCCGCGTCCTTGATGTCCTTGGTCTCCAGCTCGATCTTCTTCTTGTCGATGGGAGAACCGGCCAGCTGGGCCAGAGCCTCAGCGACTTCCTTGCCGGTGACCTTGCCGTGCAGACGGCCGGAGGCACCGCCCTTGGCCTTGATGACCACGGTCTTGCCCTCGAGCTTCGCGGCCACAGCCTGAGCGGCGGCCACGTTCTCAGCCTCGTGGAAGTCGGCAGCGGCCTCCTTGCCCCGTGCGATATTCACCGCGCTGGCGTCGGCCACAGCGGCCAGCTTGCGCGGGAACAGAAAGTTGCGGGCGTAGCCGTCGGAGACCTCGTGGATCTCGTCCTTCTTGCCGATGCCCTTGACGTCCTGCTTCAGAATCACTTTCATGATAGTATCCCTCACTTCTCACCGGGAAACCGGTGGATTTCTATGGTTAGTATACAGCAATCGGGCTGTTACGTCAACGCTTACGCCAGCTCCCTGCTCACGACGTCCAGCGCCGCCTCGATGACCTTATCCATGTCGTAGTACTTGTACTCGCCCAGACGTCCGCCGAAGATGACCCCCGGCTCGGCGTCGGCCAGCTTCTTGTACTCGGCGTAGAGTGCGCCGTTCTTCTCGTCGTTCACCGGGTAGTAGGGTTCATCGCCGGGCTTCCACTCGGCGCTGTACTCGCGGCTGATGACGGTCTTGGGCTGGGTGCCGAACTCAAAGTGCTTGTGCTCGATGATGCGGGTGTAGGGCGTCTCGGCGTCGGTGTAGTTGACGACGGCGTTGCCCTGATAGTTGTCGGTGTCCAGCGTCTCCGTCTCAAAGCGGACGCTGCGGTACTGCAATGCGCCCAGCTTGTAGCCGAAGTAGGCGTCCACCGGGCCGGTGTAGACGACCCTGTCGGCTAGCTTGTCCAGCTCTGCCTTCTCGGCCAGATAGTCCACGCCCAGGCGCACTTCCACGCCGTCCAGCATCTTCTCCACCATGGCGGTATAGCCGCCGTTGGGGATGCCCTGATACAGGGCGTTGAAGTAGTTGTCGTCGTAGGTAAAACGGACGGGCAGGCGCTTGATGATGAAAGCGGGCAGCTCGGTGCAGGGGCGGCCCCACTGCTTGCCGGTGTAGCCCTTGATGAGCTTTTCGTAGATGTCGGTGCCGACCAGGCTGATGGCCTGCTCCTCGAGGTTCTTCGGCTCCGTGATGCCGGCCTCGGCGCGCTGCTGCTCGATCTTCGCCTTCGCCTCGGCGGGGGTCACGACGCCCCACATCTTGTTGAAGGTGTTCATATTGAAGGGCAGGTTGTAGATCTCGCCGTGGTAGTTGGCGACAGGGCTGTTGGTGTAGCGGTTGAACTCCGCGAACTGGTTGACGTACTGCCACACAGCCTTGTTGTTGGTGTGGAAGATGTGGGCGCCGTAGCGGTGGACGTTGATGCCCTCCACCTCTTCGGTGTAGATGTTGCCTGCGATATGAGCGCGCTTGTCGATGACGAGGCAGCGCTTGCCGGCCTTCTTGGCCTCATGGGCAAATACCGCGCCGTACAGGCCAGCGCCAACGATAAGATAATCGTACTGTTTCATTACTGTTTATCCTTTTTCTTCTGTTCGGACCCCGACTCGAGGCCGCTCTTTTTCTGGGCCTCCCGGTACTGGTCGATGGCCGTCTGGATGCGGCTGCGGGCCGCCTCCGGGGTGATATGCTTGAGCTGGGCCGCTGCCATGGTCTGATGACCGCCGCCGCCCAGAGCCTCCATGATGACCTGCACATTCACCGCGCCGAGGCTGCGGGCCGAGATGTTGACGCCGCCGCCCACCTGCACAGCCACGAAGCTGGCCTCCACGTTCTGGATGGTCAGCAGGTCGTTGGCCGCCTGAGCGATGGCCACCCGGGCCTCGGGGGCCACCTCGCCGCTGACGGTGATGGCGCAGCCCCGGTACATCTGGGCTTCCGATACCAGCATGGCCTTGGTGGTGTACTCCACCATGCTCACGTCAAAGAGCTGACGCACGTGCTCCGTCTCCGCGCCGTAGCGGCGGAGGGCCGCAGCGGCCTCGAAGGTGCGCACGCCGGTGTGGAGGGTGAAGTCGCGGGTGTCCAGCATGATGCCGGAGAGCAGTCCCTCGGCCTCGATGCGGTTGGGCTTGTCGTCCCGGTCGCCCACATACTGCAAGAACTCCGTGACCAGCTCACTGGCCGAGGATGCATAGGGCTCGTGGCAGACGAGGTCGGCCTTCTCGATGAAGCCGACGCCCTTGCGGTGGTGGTCGATGACGGCCACCTTGCCGCATTTTTCCAGTATCTCGCGGCTCTCCACCAGACCCAGCTGGTATGTATCCACGACGATACAGAGCGTTCTCTGGGAAATGATGGGCAGAGCGCCCTTGGGGTCGATGAAGTCGTCCTCCTGCCCTGCCGCGATGAGGGCGTTGATGAGGCTGCCCGCCAAAGTGGCGTCACGGCGCACGGCGATGACTGCCGGCACATCGCAGATCTTGCAGATGCGCAGCACGCCCTCGGCAGAGCCGATGGCGTCCAGGTCGCTCATCCGGTGGCCCATGATGACCACATGGTCAGCCTCTTTGATGAGCTTGACCAGCTGGTCGGCCACGATGCGGCTGCGCACCTTGCTGCGCTTTTCCACGCCGTGGCTGACGCCGCCGTAGAAGGTAAAGCCGTCCGGGGTCATCTCGGCGGCCTGGTCGCCGCCGCGCC
>SKEJ01001388.1_pt1 | contig 13295 bp, 10 predicted proteins | sample 4826721 | NCBI WGS metagenome assembly SKEJ01 (sample SAMN11008812, study PRJNA524170) | human gut metagenome | biome: Human fecal sample; material: Feces; isolation source: fecal sample from pouch patient p31 | host: Homo sapiens | place: Israel: Tel-Aviv | collected 2015-06-02 | reverse complement strand
CTCGGTGGACGTGAAAATGTTAACAGTGTTGCTCACTGTGCGACACGTCTACGTGTTATGGTTAAAGATGAAAACAAAATCAATAAAGAAAAAGCTGAGAATATTGAAAAAGTTCAAGGTGCTTTCTTTAACTCAGGTCAATACCAAATGATCTTTGGTACAGGTACTGTTAACAAGATTTACGACGAAGTCGTTGCTCAAGGTCTTCCAACAGCATCTAAAGACGAACAAAAAGCAGAAGCTGCTAAACAAGGGAACTGGTTCCAACGTGCCATCCGTTCATTCGGTGACGTTTTCGTTCCATTGCTTCCAGCTATCGTAGCGACTGGTCTTTTCATGGGTATCCGTGGAGCCATCAATAATGATACAGTTCTTGCTCTTTTTGGTACAACATCTAAAGCCTTCGCTGCTACTGATTTCTACACTTATACAGTTGTATTGACAGATACAGCCTTTGCCTTCTTCCCAGCCTTGATCTGTTGGTCAGCCTTTAACGTTTTCGGTGGTTCACCACTTCTTGGTTTGGTTCTTGGTTTGATGATGGTTAACAATGCTCTTCCAAATGCTTGGGATGTTGTATCAGGTGCTGCAAAACCAATTTACTTCTTTGACTTTATTCCAGTAGTTGGTTACCAAAACTCAGTCCTTCCAGCCTTCTTCGTAGGTTTGATTGGTGCTAAGTTTGAACAATGGGTTCGTAAATGGGTTCCAGATGTTCTTGACCTTCTCTTGCGTCCACTTGTTGTCTTTGCTGTGATGTCAGCTTTGGCCCTCTTTATCATTGGTCCTGTCTTCCACACAGTTGAGAGCTACGTACTTGCTGGTACAGAGTGGATTCTTGCCTTGCCATTTGGTCTTGCAGGTCTTGTTCTAGGTGGTATTCACCAAATTATCGTCGTTACAGGGGTTCACCACGTTTTCAACTTGCTTGAAGCTAACCTTATTTCTAATACAGGTAAAGACCCACTTAACGCTATCATCACAGCTGCGATGACTGCTCAAGCTGGTGCAACACTTGCTGTTGGTGTTAAAACTAAAGACTCTAAGTTGAAAGCTCTCGCTTTCCCTGCAAGTCTTTCAGCAGTACTTGGTATCACTGAACCAGCTATCTTCGGGGTTAACCTTCGTTTCGGTAAACCATTTATCATGGGTCTTATCGCTGGTGCTGCTGGTGGTTGGTTGGCATCAATCCTTAACCTTGCTGGTACAGGATTTGGTGTAACAATCGTTCCTGGTACTCTTCTCTACCTAAATGGTCAAGTACTTAAGTATGTAATCATGGTACTTGTAACACTTGCTCTTGGTTTCGCTCTTACTTGGATCTTTGGATATAAAGAGGAAGAGGTTGAAGCTCAAACAGAAGTTGTTGCTGAAGATATCGCCTCAGCAGGTTCTGCTCCAGTTGCATTGCAAGCTGAAACAATTGCTGCACCACTTAAAGGTGAAGTTGTAGCTTTGGAAAATGTAAATGACCCAGTCTTCTCTTCAGGAGCTATGGGTAAAGGTGCCGCTATCAAACCTTCAGGTAACCGAGTTGTTGCACCATTTGATGGTGAAGTGCAAATTGCCTTCCCAACAGGTCACGCTTACGGTCTTAAATCTGATAAAGGTGCTGAAGTGCTTATCCACATCGGTATCGATACTGTCTCACTTGACGGTAAAGGATTTGATGCTAAGGTTCAAGCAAATCAACGTGTTAAAAAAGGTGATGTCTTGGCTACCTTCGATAGCTCAGTTATCACTGAAGCAGGTCTTGACGATACAACTATGGTTATCGTTACAAACACTGCAGACTACGAAGATGTTTCATCAGTAGCAACTGGTTCAGTTGCTGAGGGTGATGACTTCATCGCAGTTAAATAATAAGCTAGAAAAGTCGAAGCTGTTTCGGCTTTTTTAGTTGAATGTTTTATAAAGAAGAGTGATATGAAGCCAAGTTGGTAGCAGCTTAAATATGCTTTTATTTAGATTGTCTTTTATCTTACTTTTTCTTTATAATAGTGACAAGATAGTTATTTATTAATCATAAAAGGAGATAGCTTTACATATGGCTAAACTATACGGAAGCTTGGAAGCTGGTGGTACAAAGTTTGTTTGTGCTGTTGGCGATGAGAAATTCCAAGTCATTGAAAAAACTCAATTCCCAACAACTACACCTTACGAAACAATTGATTGTACGATTGAATTTTTCAAACGTTATGAAGATCAGTTGGAAGGAATCGCTATTGGTTCATTTGGTCCGATAGATGTTGATCCAAATTCAGAAACATATGGTTTTGTAACTTCAACGCCAAAACCACACTGGTCAAACATAGACCTTCTTGGTTTAATCGCTAAGGAATTTAATGTTCCGTTCTACTTTACGACTGATGTGAATTCATCTGCTTATGGTGAAACACTTGCTCGTAAAGGTGTTAAGAGTCTTGTTTATTACACTATCGGAACTGGTATTGGTGCTGGTGCTATTCAAAATGGAGAATTCATTGGTGGCTTAGGTCATACTGAGGTGGGTCACGTCTATGTACCACTTCACCCAAATGATGTTGCCAATGAATTTAACGGAACGTGTCCATTCCACCGCGGATGTTTGGAAGGTTTGGCTGCTGGTCCATCGCTTGAAGCCCGTACAGGTATTCGTGGTGAATTGATTGAGCAAAACTCTGAGGTTTGGGATGTTCAATCTTACTACATTGCTCAAGCTGCTGTCCAAGCAACTGTGCTCTACCGCCCAGAGGTTATCGTCTTTGGGGGTGGTGTTATGGGACAAGAACACATGCTTCGCCGTGTCCGTGAAAAATTCACAGCTCTGTTGAATGGTTACCTTCCAGTGCCAGACGTGACTGAGTATATTGTGACACCGGCTGTTTCAGGTAATGGGTCTGCGACACTTGGTAACTTTGCACTTGCCAAAGATGTAGCTGACAAATACTCACGCAAATAACCCAAATATGTAAAATCGCTTTAAGACATGATCTTAAGGCGTTTTGCTCTATACAGGAGGATGTAATGGAACCTTTATTTTTAGATTCGCCAATGCATGAAAAAATATGGGGAGGTAATCGACTTAAGACAGAGTTTGGTTATGATATTCCTAGTGAACACACTGGAGAATACTGGGCAATCTCTGCTCATCCTAATGGTGTATCTTACGTCAAGAACGGGAAGTATTCTGGTTTTCATCTAGCAGAACTTTACAAAGACAAACCAGAACTTTTTGGACATCCAAAGGCGAGTGTATTTCCTTTGTTGACAAAGATTTTGGATGCTAATGATTGGCTGTCAGTGCAGGTACACCCAGACGATGCCTATGGTATGGAGCATGAAGGTGAACTAGGAAAGACGGAGTGTTGGTATATTATTGACGCCGAAGAGGGCGCTGAAATTATCTATGGCCACAAGGCTCAAACCAAGGAAGAGCTGGCAACTTTGATTGAAGCGGGTGATTGGGATGGGCTTTTGTCGAAAACGCCTGTAAAAAAAGGTGACTTTTTCTTTGTACCAAGCGGTACCATGCATGCTATTGGTCCAGGTATCCTTATCCTAGAAACACAACAATCTAGCGATACCACTTATCGTGTATATGACTTTGATCGTAGAGATGATCAAGGCAATCAACGTGAGCTTCACATCCAACAGTCTCTTGATGTTCTGAATCTTGGGGAGCCCCAAAATAGTGTTCCATCAACTGTTAAGACCATGCAGTTAGAGATGACTTGTTTGACATCAAACGCCTTTTTCACAGTATACAAATGGAAATTCAGTGGATTAGTTGATTTCAAGCAATCAGCCCCTTATTTGCTCTGTTCAGTGCTTTCTGGTAATGGGACTTTGACTGTCGATTCACGCATTTATTGTCTAAAAAAAGGTGATCACTTCCTTCTTCCAAATAATGTTACAGATTGGGAAATTGATGGACAATTAGAGATGATTGTCAGTCACCCTAACGAGGCTTGAGTATGAGTAATGAACAAGCATTATCAGCTCTTTTTGAGCGTGTTGAAATTGGGTGATCCTATTATTTTGAGGGAGCTTATTATCGTTTGAAAGACTATGGAGACCACATTTATGGTTTGCAACGGGCAATTTCTGGTATGTGTGGTGAAAAGACAGCCTCTCCTAGTATCAAATTTTACTGGGAAAATGGTGTCCTGGAATACGAATTTTACGTGGATTTTGAGGCCAGCCCTATGATTATGAAGGATTATAGTAGTGATAGAGCTTTCTTTGAACAGGCCTTTGAAAATCTCTTACATGACTTTGAGGATTTCTTAGAGAATCAAGAAATCATTGAGGGATAGCCTTGAAGTGTTATTGTCGATATTTTCAGTGAATCTAATAAAGAAGTTTTAGTTTATTTGCTAATCTGTTGTGAAAGCCTTTAAACTAGGGCTTTTTTCTTTGTCAATACTTGAGTGATTTCTTGTTTAAAAGGGGCATTTGTGGTAAAATACGGAGATAAGGACTGTCGAAAGGAAAAAAGATGGCAAATATATTACGCAAAATCATTGAAAATGATAAGGGCGAAATTAAAAAACTAGAAAAAACTGCCAAGAAAGTTGAGAGCTATGCTGATGCAATGGCGGCTCTTTCAGATGAAGAACTTCAGGCAAAAACAGAAGAATTTAAACAACGATATCAAAACGGAGAAAGTCTAGATCAGCTCTTGCCGGAGGCATTTGCGGTTGTTCGTGAGGGAGCGAAACGTGTCCTTGGACTTTTCCCATATCGTGTGCAAATTATGGGTGGTATTGTGCTTCACCATGGTGACGTAGCGGAGATGCGTACAGGGGAAGGGAAAACCCTTACTGCGACAATGCCTGTCTACTTGAATGCTATTTCAGGTGAAGGTGTACACGTTATCACCGTTAACGAATACCTTTCAGAGCGTGATGCGATTGAAATGGGTGAGCTTTATAGTTGGCTCGGTTTGTCAGTAGGGATCAACCTTTCATCTAAATCACCAGCTGAAAAACGTGAAGCTTATAATTGTGACATCACTTACTCAACCAGCTCAGAGGTAGGTTTCGACTATCTTCGTGATAATATGGTTGTTCGTAAGGAAAACATGGTACAACGCCCATTGAACTTTGCCTTGGTCGATGAGGTTGACTCGGTTCTTATTGATGAAGCTCGTACACCATTGATCGTATCAGGGCCTGTAAGTTCAGAAACTAATCAGTTGTATCACCGTGCGGATGCTTTTGTTAAGACATTGACTGAAGATGATTATGCGATTGATATTCCAACAAAAACAATTGGTTTGAATGACTCAGGTATTGACAAGGCTGAAGAGTTCTTCAACTTGGAAAATTTGTACGATATTGACAATGTTGCCTTGACTCACTATATTGACAATGCCCTTCGTGCCAACTACATTATGTTGCGTGATATTGACTACGTGGTAAGTCCTGAGCAAGAAATCCTTATTGTTGACCAGTTTACTGGTCGTACCATGGAAGGTCGTCGTTTTTCAGATGGGCTCCACCAAGCCATTGAGGCTAAAGAAGGTGTACCAGTCCAAGAGGAAACCAAGACTTCTGCCTCAATCACTTACCAAAATATGTTCCGTATGTACAAGAAATTGTCAGGTATGACTGGTACTGGTAAGACTGAAGAGGATGAATTCCGTGAAATCTATAACATGCGAGTCATCCCAATTCCAACAAACCGTCCAATTCAACGTATTGACCATGATGACCTTCTGTACTCAACTTTGGATGCTAAATTCCGTGCTGTGGTACAAGATGTTAAGCGTCGTTATGATAAGGGTCAACCAGTTCTTATTGGTACGGTTGCCGTTGAAACATCTGACTTGATTTCTAAGATGTTGGTTGACGCAGGTATTCCTCACGAAGTACTTAATGCCAAGAACCACGAAAAAGAAGCGCATATTATCATGAATGCAGGTCAACGTGGTGCTGTTACGATTGCGACCAATATGGCCGGTCGTGGTACTGACATCAAACTTGGTGAAGGTGTTCTGGAGCTTGGTGGACTTTGTGTCATTGGTACAGAGCGTCATGAAAGTCGTCGTATCGACAACCAGTTGCGTGGTCGTTCGGGACGTCAAGGGGATCCAGGGGAGTCTCAATTCTACCTATCTCTTGAAGACGAATTGATGCGTCGTTTCGGTTCTGACCGTATCAAGCATGTCTTGGAACGTTTGAACGCTGATGACGAAGATATTGTTATCAAATCACGTATGTTGACTCGTCAAGTGGAATCAGCTCAAAAACGTGTCGAAGGGAATAACTACGATACTCGTAAACAAGTCCTTCAGTACGATGACGTTATGCGTGAACAGCGTGAAATCATCTACGCTGAGCGTTATGATGTTATTACAGCAGAACGTGACCTTGAACCTGAAATCAAGGCTATGATCAAGCGTACTATTAACCGTACGGTTGATGGACACAGTTGTAACGATCAAGAAGAAGCTCTTAAAGGTATCTTGAACTTTGCACGTCAGGCCTTGGTTCCTGAGGATGCCATCTCACTTGAAGATCTAAAAGAAGTGGGAGAGGTGACTAAACGTAGTGTTAATTATGATGCTATCAAGGTTTATCTGACTGAGTTAGCAGATAATGTTTATGATCGTCAAATTAAGAAATTGCGTTCAGAGGAGGCTATTCGCGAATTCCAAAAAGTCTTGATTTTGATGGTTGTTGATAATAAGTGGACAGACCACATTGATGCCCTTGATCAATTACGTAACGCCGTTGGTATGCGTGGTTATGCGCAAAACAACCCAATCGTTGAGTATCAATCTGAAAGTTTCAAGATGTTCCAAGATATGATTGGTGCTATTGAGTATGATGTAACTCGTACGATGATGAAAGCACAAATCCACGAACAATCTCGTGAACATGTTAATGAACGTGTTTCAACAACAGCAACAGGCAATATTCAAGCACATCAAGCAGATGCTAACGGTCAAGAGATTGACTTTAGCAAGGTTGGTCGTAATGACTTCTGTCCATGTGGCTCTGGTAAGAAATTCAAAAATTGTCACGGTCGTAAACAGTTTTAGATAAAAAGAAATAGGTAATTATAATGGTTTTTAAAGCAGTAAGTGAAAAAATTGATTTTGATGCAGTTAAAGAATCAACTACATTGACAGGAGAAGCCCTTGCCAAGAAGCAAGCTCGTGATAAAGAGCTTGAGGCAATCATCAAGGGTGAGGACAACCGTACACTTTTGGTGATTGGTCCATGTTCATCTGATAATGAGGATGCAGTTCTTGATTATGCACACCGTTTGGCTAAACTTCAAGAAGAAGTGAAAGATAAAGTATTTATGGTTATGCGTGTTTATACTGCTAAACCTCGTACAAACGGTGATGGGTATAAAGGGCTTGTGCACCAACCTGATGCTGAAGGAAAACCGAATCTAATTAATGGTATCAAAGCTGTACGTAATCTTCACTACCGTGTTATCACAGAAACTGGTATCACAACTGCTGACGAAATGCTTTACCCGGAAAACCTTCCTTTGGTAGATGACCTTGTGTCCTACATTGCCATCGGTGCTCGTTCTGTAGAAGATCAACAACACCGTTTCGTCGCGTCGGGTATTGACGTACCAACTGGAATGAAAAATCCAACATCAGGTAACCTTAACATTATGTTTAATGGTATCTATGCTGCACAAAACAAACAAGACTTCCTCTTTAACGGTGAAGAAGTTCAGACATCTGGAAATCCGTTAGCACACGCTATCCTTCGTGGATCAACAAATGAATACGGGAAGAATATTCCTAATTTCTACTATGATGATATCCTTGATACTATTAACACCTATGAAAAGATGGGACTTCAAAATCCATTTATCGTGATTGATACGAACCACGATAATTCTGGTAAACGTTACTTAGAGCAAGTACGTATTGTACGTCAGACCTTGATTAACCGTGATTGGAATGAAAAAATTAATAAGTTTGCACGTGGATTTATGATCGAGTCTTATCTTGAAGATGGTCGTCAGGACACACCAGAAATTTATGGAAAATCAATTACTGACCCATGTCTTGGTTGGGATAATACTGAGCAATTGATTCGTGAAATTCACGCAACACTTTCAAAATAATAATTTGAAAACAGTCTGAATGTAAAGAATTGAGCCGTTTTGGGATCTTCCAAACGGCTCGACTCTTTATCCAAAATAGGAAGTAGAGAATAGGGAAATGGGAATTCATAAAATTAGTTCATTAATTGATACAGCAGAAGTAAGAAAAGCACATGCTCTTACAGGAGATGACTTGGCGAAAAAACAGGTTAATGATAGTGCCTTAGCTAAGATAATTAAAGGTGAGGATGATCGTCTTCTCTTAGTTATTGGACCATGTTCGTCAGATAATGAAAAAGCTGTACTTGACTATGCTCATCGCCTATCTAAGTTGCAAGAGGAAGTCAAGGATAAGATTTTCATTGTTATGCGTGTTTATACGGCTAAACCACGCACAAATGGTGATGGTTATAAAGGACTTGTTCACCAACCTGATTCAGAAGGAGCTACTGATCTTATAACAGGTATTAAGGCAGTGCGTCGTCTACAATCTCGCATTATTAGGGAAACCGGACTTCCGCTTGCTGATGAGATGCTATATCCGACAAATCTGATCTATTTTGAAGATTTGTTAAGTTACCATGCTATTGGTGCTCGATCAGTTGAAGATCAAGAACATCGTTTTGTGGCTTCGGGGCTTGATGTCCCAACGGGGTTGAAAAATCCAACTTCTGGAAATCTTAATGTTATGTTCAATGCTATCTATGCTGCTCACAATAAGCAAGAGTTTATCTACAATGGCCATGAAGTGAAAACAGACGGTAATCCATTAGCACATGCTATTTTACGTGGTTCTAGTAACGAATATGGTCAAAACGAGGTTAACTACCACTACGAGGACTTAGTTAAGGCTTTGGATAAATATAGTGAATTTGGTTTAGAAAATCCATTTATTCTTGTTGATACAAATCATGATAACTCTGGTAAAAACTTCATGGAGCAAATCCGTATTGTGCGTGAAGTTCTTCTTAACCGTGAGTGGGATAAGCGTATTGCTGATACTGTGCGTGGCTTTATGATTGAATCTTATCTTGAAGATGGTCGTCAAGATACACCTGAAGTTTATGGAAAATCAATCACAGATCCATGCCTCGGTTGGGAAAAAACGGTTAACCTTATTCGTGAAATCCATACTACCCTTTCAAAATAGTTTATGATTTTTGGACATGGTATAGACTTGCAGGAAATTTCAGCAGTTAAAAAGGCCTATGACCGAAACCCACGTTTTGCAAAGAAAGTACTGACACCAAAAGAATGGGAGCGTTTCGAGTCCCTTTCTGGAGAGCGTCAGATGTCGTTTCTGGCAGGCCGTTGGGCGGGGAAGGAAGCTTTTTCAAAGGCCTGGGGTACTGGAATCGGAGCAGTCAGTTTTAAGGATATTGAAATTCTAAATAATGATAAGGGAGCTCCCGTGGTTACTCAGTCGCCTTTTGAAGGAAATGTCTTTATCTCCATTTCTCATAGTGGTGATTTTGTTCAGGCAAGTGTCATTTTAGAAAAAAACAAGAGATAGGTGTTGGAAGAGGATAGCTTATGATTGCGAGTTTACATCGACCAACCTTGGCAAAGGTTGATCTGTCAGCAATTTCAGAAAATATTGAACAAGTGGTTAGTCATATTCCTAAACAGGTGCAGACTTTTGCAGTTGTAAAGGCTAATGCTTATGGTCATGGCGCTGTTGAAGTGGCTAAACATGTGTCTAAGCAGGTGGATGGTTTTTGTGTTTCTAACCTAGATGAGGCGCTTGAACTTCGTCAAGCTGGCATAGAGCAACCGATACTTATTTTGGGAGTAGTCTTGCCAGATGGTGTTCCCTTGGCTATTCAAGAAAACATTAGTCTGACGGTGGCCTCACTTGAGTGGTTGGCACTGGCTCAGAAACAAGGGCTTGATTTGACAGGTTTGACCTGTCATATTAAGGTTGATTCAGGTATGGGTCGTATTGGGGTACGTAACCTAAAGGACGCAGATAACTTGATTGCTGGTCTGAAGGCTCTTGGTGCTGATGTCGAAGGTATTTTTACTCATTTTGCAACAGCTGATGAAGCAGATGATAGTAAATTTAAGCGTCAATTATCTTTCTTCACCGATTTGGTGGATAACTTGACTGATAGACCTCGCTTGGTGCACGCTAGCAACTCAGCGACAAGTATTTGGCATGCAGCAACCGTCTTTAATACGGTACGTCTGGGTGTTGTCATCTATGGTCTCAATCCTAGTGGCAGTGCTTTAGACCTTCCATATAACATTCGTCCTGCTTTAAGTTTAGAGACAGCTCTTATTCATGTTAAGACCCTTCCAGCCGGTCAAGACGTGGGTTACGGTGCAACCTATACAACTACGGATGAAGAAGTTATTGGAACGCTTCCAATTGGCTATGCGGATGGTTGGACTAGAGATTTACAAGGTTTCCATGTTATTGTGGATGGACAACTTTGTCCTATTGTTGGGCGTGTGTCTATGGACCAGATCACTGTTCGCCTTCCTAAGGTTTATCCACTAGGAACTCTAGTTACGCTTATGGGTGAAAATGGAGGAGCGAGCATTACTGCGACAGAGGTGGCTGAAAAGCGTGGCACAATCAACTACGAGGTCCTTTGTTTACTTAGTGATCGTGTACCTCGTAGCTATGACTAATATAAAAAAGGAAATCCAGTTTGATACTGGATTTTTTGATTCTAGGGAAGATCATTTCCATGTGTTATAATAGCTGATAAGGCTTCCTCTTTTACAAGGAACAGAACTCGATAGAAATGATATAGAATATGATTCAACTAGATTCACCAATTGCAGATTTGAAGGGCTTTGGTCCTAAGTCCGCCGAAAAATTTACCAAATTAGATTTACACACAGTTGGGGACCTCTTGCTTTATTTTCCTTTTCGATATGAAGATTTTAAGAGTAAGTCCATCTTTGAACTGATGGATGGAGAAAAGGCCGTCATTACAGGAACAGTGGTAACACCGGCCAATGTGCAGTATTATGGCTTTAAACGTAATCGTCTTAGCTTTAAAATAAAGCAGGGTGAGGCTGTGATTGCCATTAATTTCTTTAATCAGCCCTATCTTGTGGACAAGTTTGAGGTGGGGGCAGAAGTGGCTATCTTTGGCAAGTGGGACCGTAAGAAGTCTGCAGTGACTGGTATGAAAGTCTTGGCTCATGTTGAGGACGATATGCAGCCAGTCTACCATGTGGCCCAGGGTGTTAGTCAGGCACAGCTGATAAAGGCTATAAAGGTAGCTTTTGACAGTGGCGCCCTTAATTTGTTGGAGGAAAGTCTCCCCCAAGTGCTGATAGACAAGTATCGTCTCATGGGACGTCAAGAGGCTGTGCGTGTCATGCATTTTCCTAAAGATTTGGCTGAATATAAGCAGGCCCTACGTAGGATTAAGTTTGAGGAGCTCTTTTATTTCCAGATGAATTTACAGGTGCTAAAGGCTGAGAATAAATCAGAGACCAATGGACTAGCGATTTCTTACGATGAGGTAAAAATAAAAGCCAAGATTGCTACCCTTCCTTTCCCTCTGACCAAAGCCCAGGAGCGCAGTTTATCAGAAATCCTAGCTGATATGAAATCTGGGGCTCACATGAACCGTCTCTTGCAGGGAGACGTGGGCTCAGGAAAGACAGTTATTGCTAGTCTTGCCATGTATGGGGCTTATACAGCAGGATTGCAGTCTGCCCTTATGGTGCCAACGGAAATCTTAGCAGAGCAGCATTATCAGAGTTTGAAGGGACTTTTTCCTGAGCTAAAGGTAGTCCTCTTAACTTCTGGGATGAAGATGGCAGATAAGAAAGTAGCTCTTTCTAAAATTGAGTCTGGGGAGGCTCAAATGATTGTGGGAACTCACTCACTGATTCAGGATGCGGTGATTTATCATAAACTTGGGTTGGTGATTACTGATGAACAGCACCGATTTGGAGTTAATCAACGTCGTATTTTCCGAGAGAAGGGAGACAATCCTGATGTCCTCATGATGACAGCAACACCCATTCCTAGGACCTTGGCAATCACTGCCTTTGGGGAGATGGATGTGTCAATCATTGATCAGATGCCGGCTGGACGTAAGACTATTATTACCCGTTGGGTTAAACATGAGCAACTAGACACCGTATTGACTTGGATTAAGAGTGAGTTGGAAAAAGATGCTCAGGTCTATTTTATTTCTCCTTTGATTGAAGAGTCTGAGTCTCTTGATTTGAAAAATGCTGTTGCCCTTCATCAGGAACTCACAGAGTTTTTTGGAGATTCAGCTACGGTGGCTCTGATGCATGGTCGGATGAAAAATGATGAAAAAGACCAAATTATGCAGGATTTTAAGGACAAAAAATCTCAGATTTTAGTATCAACCACAGTTATTGAAGTTGGAGTTAACGTACCTAATGCTACGGTTATGGTTATTATGGATGCGGATCGTTTTGGACTTAGCCAGCTTCACCAGCTTCGAGGCCGTGTAGGGCGTGGAGACAAGCAGTCTTACTGTGTCTTGGTGGCTAATCCTAAAAATGATACCGGTAAAAAACGCATGCAGGCCATGTGTGAGACTACGGATGGTTTTGTTTTAGCAGAAGAGGACCTTAAAATGCGTGGCTCAGGAGAGATTTTCGGGACGCGGCAGTCAGGCATTCCTGAATTTAAGGTGGCTGATATTGTGGAAGACTATAATATCCTAGAAGAAGCAAGGCGCGTGGCCAGTCAAATTGTTTCTGACCCTAACTGGCGTGAGAATCCTGATTGGCAGGTGCTAGAAGCTCATTTGAGAAACCAAGCTGAGTTTGACTGAGGAGGAAACCAATGAAAAAGAAGCGGTTAAAACTCGATTTTTTGCTATCTGCCATGCCTTCTTTCTTACGATGATAGGTCTTATATTTTATTTTGCAGGCTTTACCTTATTTTATCCATGATAACAAAAACTCTCAGTGAACTCACTGAGAGTTTTTGCTTCCTTAAACTGAGAGTTTTTGCTTCCTTAAAAGGAGAAAAAACAATGACAGTAAAAATTAAAGTAATTTATAACCCCAATTTTCAAAAGCATCCTCAAGACTTTAAGGTTTATCAAAATTAATAGTGATGCCCAGGAAGAGGCTAAATTTACCCATATTCTACAGCTTTCATCCCTCAATTTCCAAAAATCCTTTTTTCTTTTTCATAACGTAGAATCCCTCTTCTTAAAATCATAACAAGTATAGACGGAAGAATGACCAGTTTAGGCGATTAATATAAGTAAGGT
>SKEJ01001386.1_pt1 | contig 13307 bp, 13 predicted proteins | sample 4826721 | NCBI WGS metagenome assembly SKEJ01 (sample SAMN11008812, study PRJNA524170) | human gut metagenome | biome: Human fecal sample; material: Feces; isolation source: fecal sample from pouch patient p31 | host: Homo sapiens | place: Israel: Tel-Aviv | collected 2015-06-02 | reverse complement strand
GTTTCTCTCTATATAATAAAAGAAAACAAATTTATTAATGAGTTATGTAGATAATATTGGAGATGTCATGTCTGTTTTAGGAAGAATTCACTCCTTTGAATCCTGTGGAACCGTGGATGGTCCCGGCATTCGTTTTATTTTATTTATGCAAGGCTGTTTAATGCGTTGCAAATATTGCCATAACCGTGATACTTGGGATCTTGATGGTGGACGCGAAATCAGTGTGGAAGAACTTATGAAAGAAGTGGTGAGTTATCGCCATTTTATGAATGCAACTGGTGGTGGTGTGACAGCATCAGGTGGTGAGGCAATTCTTCAAGCTGAGTTTGTGCGTGACTGGTTCCGAGCTTGTAAAGCAGAAGGGATTAATACTTGTTTAGATACTAATGGGTTTGTACGTCATTATGACCATATTATTGATGAACTGCTCGATGTAACCGATCTCGTTTTGCTTGATTTAAAAGAACTGAACGACAAAGTACACCAGAATTTGATCGGCGTACCGAATAAACGGACGCTGGAATTTGCGAAATATCTGCAAAAACGTAATCAGCGTACTTGGATTCGTTATGTAGTCGTTCCAGGTTATACGGATAACGATCATGATGTTCATCTGCTTGGACAGTTTATTGAAGGTATGACCAATATTGAAAAAGTCGAACTTCTCCCTTATCATCGATTAGGCGCTCATAAATGGAAAACCCTTGGCTTTGACTATGAGCTCGAAGATGTATTGCCTCCGACAAAAGAGTCGCTTGAGCATATTAAAAATATCTTAGAGGGATACGGACATACCGTAAAATACTAAGTGATAGTGTTAAACGGTAAACAGCAAGCTTCAGTAAGCTTTAAGGAGAGAAAAATGAAAAAATTAGCATTAACGTTTTTAGGTGTAGCCCTTTTAGCAGGCTGTTCAGCTGTTCAATCGCCAGTTACACAAGAAGAGGTGACATTAACGCCCCCTTCAAAAGATAGAGTAGGGTATGTTCGATTAGTAAAAGATAAAAATTACTACATTGATACCGATTCAATTTGGGTGGACAACCAAGATTTAAACCAAGTGCATTTTGATGCGGTAGTGAATTTGGATAAAGGTTTATATGTGTATCCAAATGAGAAAAGACGCTATGCACGTTCTGTTCGCCAATATAAAATCTTAAACTGTAAGAACTACCATTTAACTCAAGTTCGTACTGATTTTTATGATGATTTCTGGGGCGAAGGTTTGCGTGCCGCACCGAAAAAACAAGAGAAATACACAATTAGCTTAAAACCTAATACAACGCTCTATGCGGCGGCACAAATCATTTGTGTGAACTCAGATAGAAAACCTTCTTTAGATTTAGAAGGCTCAAAAGCGAAATAATCAATCAAAGTGCGGTTAGAAATAACCGCATTTTTTATCTCTATGAAACTAATGAGCAGGCAATAAAAAACGGTCAATATTTATTAAATATTGACCGCTCTTTTTATCTCACAATGAAAGATTATTTCACACGAGAAACGTATTCGCCTGAACGAGTATCGACTTTAATTACTTCACCGATTTGAACGAAAAGAGGTACTTTCACCACTGCACCAGTACTTAATGTTGCTGGTTTACCGCCAGTACCTGCAGTATCACCTTTAAGACCTGGGTCAGTATCGATGATTTCTAATTCTACGAAGTTTGGTGGGGTAACAGTAATTGGCGCACCGTTCCATAAAGTCACGATACAATCTGCTTGGTCTAATAACCATTTTTCAGCATCACCCACTGCTTTTGCATCAGCAGAGTATTGTTCAAATGTTTCTGGGTGCATGAAGTACCAGAATGCATCATCTTTGTATGAATAAGTGAGGTTAAGATCCATAACATCAGCAGCTTCAACCGAAGTACCAGATTTGAAGTTTACGTCTAATACTTTGCCTGAAATTAATTTACGAATACGAGTACGAGTAAAAGCTTGGCCTTTACCTGGTTTAACGAATTCGTTTTCAACGATCACACAAGGCTCACCGTCTTGCATAAATTTTAGACCTGGTTTGAAATCACTGGTAGTATATGTAGCCATATTAAAAATATCCTAAAAAATAGAGATTGTTTGAAAGTGCGTATTTTAACCCGAAATATTGCGATTAGAGAAGAACAAAATTGGTTAGAAACCCTAAAAAATGCGATTTCTGATCCGAAAATCTTGTTAAAAACCTTAAATTTGCCTGTTGAGGATTTTGCCGAGGATATCGCTGCCCGTAAACTTTTTGCTATGCGAGTGCCTTTACCTTTTGTTGAAAAAATGGAAAAAGGGAATCCGAAAGACCCACTTTTTTTGCAAGTGATGACAGCTCAACAAGAATTTATTGAGGCCGAAGGGTTTAGCCAAGATCCTTTAGATGAGCAGCAAAAAAATGCCGTACCTAATATTCTGCATAAATACCAAAATCGCTTGCTGTTCATGGCAAAAGGAGGCTGTGCCGTTAACTGTCGTTATTGTTTCCGTCGCCATTTTCCTTATGATCAAAACCCAGGCAATAAAACGAGTTGGCAACAAGCAATAGACTATATTGCGGCCCATCCTGAAATTGAAGAAGTGATTTTTTCGGGTGGCGATCCGATGATGGCAAAGGATAGTGAATGGGCGTGGCTATTAGAACGCCTTGAAAAAATACCGCACTTACAGCGTTTACGTATTCACTCTCGCTTGCCAGTCGTGATTCCAGAGCGCATTACGGATGAATTTTGTGATTTATTGCTAAAAAGCCCATTACAAACAGTGTTTGTGACACATATCAATCACCCAAATGAAATTGATGAGGCGCTCTCTTTGGCTATGCAAAAACTGGCAGGCGTTAAAGTTACCTTACTTAATCAATCAGTCCTTTTAAAAGATGTGAATGATAACCCACATACATTAAAAGTATTAAGCGATAAGCTGTTTCAAGCAGGTATTCTGCCTTATTACTTGCATTTATTGGATAAAGTGCAAGGTGCGAGTCATTTTTATATCTCAGATGAGAAAGCATTACAAATTTACAAAGAATTACAGGCGCTCACTTCTGGCTATTTAGTGCCCAAATTAGCACGAGAAATCGGTGGAGAGCCAAATAAGACTTTATACACTGCTTAAGATCCGATAAAATACGATTCAATTTTTCACCGCACTTTTGTGCGATCTTTAGTTTAGCAAATCGAGGTAATACTGTGGATAATAAAAATCAACCTAACGACAATTCATCTCAAAATGAATTAGATTTAGGATTTAATCACTCTGACTCTGTGACACCAAGAAAACCGGTTCAACAAAGTGGCTCAATTTTTGATAAAGCCAAAGGTTTATTTGGTAAAAAAGAACAGCCAGATACACAATTCCATGTTCGCCGCGAACCAACTTTTGGTGCGGCAGCAAGTCAACCTTTTTCACCTTCTCAAGCATTCCAAAGTGAAAATACTGAACAGTCAGTGCAATCAAGTGCTTTCGGCGCTCAAGAACCTGTTGAAAATGTTCAAGTAGAAAACACAGTGGAAGAAAAAGTGATTTTTGAAAATTCACCTGCAGAAGAGATTGTGGAAGAAGTGACAACTCAAGCAGAAACAGTTGCACCAGCAACAGCTGCTACAGCAGCAAGCTTGAAATCACCTGAAAAATGGAAGGTTCTACAAATGTTACCAGAAAAACATCGCCGTTTATTTATTGCTATTTTGGGTTTAGTGGTCTTACTAATCATTTTCTTCACCTTAAAACCAAATTCAGATACGGTAGAGTCTTTTGAACAACAAAACAGCAATGAAATTCCAGTTCAATTCCAATCATTGGATCAGTCTCAACCGGTTGAAACCACAGTATTAGATAACAATAACAATGCAGCGCCGGCAACGACAGAACAAGCTACAAATGAAGCTAAATCAGATGCACCTCCAGCCATGGAGTACGTAGGTGATAAAGCAGATTCTGCGAAATCACAACCTGCAGAGCCTGCACAACAAAATGTTGCTCAACAACCAGCAACTCAACCTGCGCCGGTTCAACAGCTGTTGCTCCTGCACCAGTTAAAGAACCCGTGAAAACAGTACAACCAACTGTAGAAAAACATACCGCAACGGTTGAGCATAAAGCAGAACCTCGTCGCGAACAGACACCTGTGGTTCAAGAGAAAAAACAGCCTAAACCTGTAGCTGAAAAAGTGACAGTTCAGCCGACTCAAACCGTGAAAAAAGAGTCAAGCAAAATTCAAGAAGCGAAACCGGTTGCAACTAAAGATAGTAAGGTTCAAATTGTGGATGCGAAATCAGCAAGCAACAATGCGGTGAAAGCAACAGAACCAGCAGTACAAACCGCTTCAACAGGTGCAACAAAAACATTAACGGTGCCGCAAGGTGTTTCATTGATGCAAGTATTCCGTGATAATAAATTGAATATTTCAGATGTGAATGCCATGACAAAAGCAAGCGGTGCAGGTAATGCATTAAGCAGTTTCAAACCTGGTGATAAAGTACAGGTATCTGTGAATAGTCAAGGTCGAGTGAGTGAGCTTCGTTTATCAAATGGCGGCAAGTTCATTCGTCAAGCCGATGGTTCATATCAATATAAAAAATAATTTTTAGTGGGCGAGTAATCGCCCATTTTTCTAGATGAGATTGTTTATCCTTGCTCATTTCGCAAAGTGAGCAATCATAAACAAACCTTGATGGAAATAGAATTCATGTTAAAAAAATTAAGCGTAATTTTGACCGCACTTTGCCTTTCTGCTTGTTCACAAAATGTTGAATTAAGCAAACCCGCACCACAGAAAATGAAAGTGCAAACCGTGGATAAAAAATCCCAAAAGGGTTCAGCGACGGTTTATTTGTGTAAAGGCAATAAAGAAGTGAGTGTGGTTCATACGAAGCAAAAACAGAAAAGTAAAAAAACACTCAGTCAGGTGACCGTTACTTTTAATGATGTAACCGAAAAATTGACTCGTGTGATTTCTGAACGTGGTAGAAATTATGCGAATATTCGTTGGTATTGGCAGGAGCGTGATGACTTCAGTCAATTACAAACTAGCGTAGGTGAAGTGCTCGCAGAACACTGTGTGAAACAACCAAGTGAATTAAAATCAGGCAAATAATTCTTTTATGGATCTCCAACGCGGCTTTGTGTTACATCGTCGTCCTTATAGTGAAACCAGCCTTTTAGTGGATTTATTCACTGAAGAAACGGGGCGTTTGACGGTTATTGCAAAAGGTGCACGTGCAAAACGTTCGGCATGGAAATCTGTCTTACAGCCTTTTACGCCATTACTTCTTCGTTGGTCAGGAAAAGGCGCATTAAAAACACTCACGAAAGCAGAGCCCGCAGCAATTACGTTGCCTTTGCAGCAAACGGCTTTATATAGCGGGTTTTATGTAAATGAGCTGATTACTCGAGTGATCGAGCCCGAAACGGCCAATCCACAACTTTTTCAGCATTATCTTCAATGCTTAACAGGCTTAGCCACTCAACCACAGGTTGAGCCCACATTGCGTCTATTTGAATTTCATTTACTTAAAATCTTAGGTTATGGCATTGATTTTCTGCATTGTGCTGGATCAGGTTTACCAGTGGACGAATCGATGACTTACCAATACCGTGCGGAAAAGGGTTTTATTGCTTCGTTGGTAAAAGATAACTTGACCTTTTATGGTCGAGATTTACTCGCCTTTGACCGTTTGGAATTCACCGATGAGTCCGTCTTGCAAGCAGCAAAGCGCTTTACTCGAATTGCGCTTAAACCTTATTTAGGCGATAAACCGCTGAAAAGCCGAGAGTTATTTACGCAAAACGTGCTTTATTTAAAATAATTCCTTTCTTTGATACAAATAGATTAAAACACCATCATGGCTTTACTTTACGCTCCACAAAAAAAACAGAAAACCACGCAAAAAATCGTCGCTGAAATTCAGGATTTAGATTATCAAGGATTAGGCGTAGCCAAAATTCAAGGTAAAACCTGGTTCATTGAAAATGCCTTGCCAACGGAAAAAGTGGAAGCAGTAGTGACCGATGAAAAACGTCAATATGGATTAGCGACTGCACAAAAATGGCTACAAGAGAGTAATCAGCGTGTTGAGCCACAATGTCGTTATTATGGACGTTGTGGTGGCTGCCAAGGCCAGCATATTCCTGTGGAAATGCAACGTAAAGCGAAAGAGAAAGCCCTTTTTTCTCGTTTAAGTAAACTGCAAGCAGAGCCCATTCAATTAATGCCCATGATTTGTGGCGAACAATGGGCTTATCGTCGTCGAGTACGATTAAGTTTGCTGTGGAATGCGAAAAACAAAACCGTTGAAATGGGATTTCGTCAGAAAAACTCCAATCAGTTAGTCAGCATTCAGCAATGCTTAGTGGCAGAGCAAGCAATCAATGATCTTATCCCCAAATTGACTGCACTTTGGGCGCAATATTCAGCCCCGAAACAATTAGGGCATATTGAATTAGTTTCAGCGGATAATGGCGTAGCCATGTTGTTACGTTACAAAGGAAATTTAGCTGAAACTGATCGCACTTTGTTACTCGAGTTTGCTCGTGTCAATGCCGTAAATTTGTTTTTACAAGATGATCAAAGTATTCAACTTGTGCATGGTGAAATGCCTTATTATGCGTTAGACGATATTCGTTTATCTTTTGATATCCGCGATTTTATTCAAGTGAATACCCACTTAAATCAGCAAATGGTTGAGACTGCTTTAGATTGGCTTGATTTGAATCAGGATGATCATGTTTTAGATTTGTTCTGCGGCATGGGCAATTTCACGTTGCCTTTAGCCAAACGTGTGAAAAGTGCGGTTGGAATTGAAGGTGTTTTTGATATGGTGAAAAAAGCCCAAGCGAATGCACAGTTTAATCACATCGATAATGTTGAATTTTATCAAGCCGATTTAGACCAAACTTTTTCAGAACAACCTTGGGCAACACAACATTTCAATAAAATTCTCCTCGACCCGCCTCGTAGTGGCGCAGCATTTGCACTGAATGCGTTGTGTGAGCTGGGTGCAGAAAGCATTCTCTATGTATCTTGCAATCCCGCAACCTTAGTACGGGATGCTGAGATTCTCCGCTCTTTCGGCTATCGCATTATCAAAACGGCCATGATTGATATGTTCCCGCATACCAGTCATTTGGAGTCGGTGACATTATTTATCAAATAAGATGTAAATTCTGATAGAATAGTCAGACTTTTTTGTTGTCTTAAAAAGACAACTCGGCTGACAGGATGTTGCCGAGCCATATTCATCAACAAGGGGGTATTATGGTTGCAGTTCGTGGTTCTCACTTATCAAATCCACATGATTTTGAGATCGAACAATGGTGTTCGAGCCTTAAACTTGCTGCCCCCGTAGAAAAGTCTCTGATTGATGCATGGTATTATGCCCAAGCCCAAATAGCTGAACATGCCGATCAAATGGAGAATGCAATCCTTACATTGCAATCCGGTGTGGAAATGGTGGAAATTCTGCATGAAATGAATATGGACAGCGAAAGCTTACTCACCGCTATGCTATTCCCCTTAGTAGCAAATAAAATTGTCGATTGGGAGCAAATTCAGGAACATTTTGGTCCTAAAATCACCAAACTGCTTAAAGGTGTGGAGGAGATGGATAATATCCGTCAGCTCAACGCCAGCCATTCTGCCAATGCGTCTCAAGTGGATAATGTACGCCGTATGCTCCTTGCGATGGTGGACGATTTCCGTTGCGTGATCATTAAACTTGCTGAACGTATTACGTTTCTTCGTAATGCGGAAAATCACTTTTGTGAAGAAGAAAAAGTATTGGCTGCCAAAGAATGTTCCAATATTTATGCCCCATTGGCGAACCGTTTAGGTATCGGTCAATTGAAATGGGAGCTTGAAGATTACTGCTTCCGCTATTTGCATCCAGAACAATATCGAAATATTGCCAAATTATTACATGAGCGTCGCTTAGATCGTGAGCAGTATATTGCAGATTTTGTCACAGAGTTAACCAGTTATTTAAAAGAAAATATCGACCAGGTTGAGGTTTACGGCCGTCCTAAACATATTTATAGCATTTGGCGAAAAATGCAAAAGAAACACTTGGAATTCAGTGGCTTATATGATGTCAGAGCGGTTAGAGTGATCGTACAGAAATTGCAAGATTGTTATACGGCGCTCGGTATCGTTCACACGCACTTCAAGCACTTACCAAAAGAATTTGATGATTATGTTGCCAACCCGAAACCGAATGGCTATCAATCTATTCACACGGTGGTATTGGGCAAAGGTGGTAAGCCAATAGAAGTGCAAATTCGCACTCAGCAGATGCATGATGATGCGGAGCTTGGTGTAGCCGCCCACTGGAAATACAAAGAGGGCACGACAGGTAGCCTTTCCGCTTACGAAGAAAAAATCACTTGGTTGCGTAAATTACTTGCATGGCAAGATGATATTACGGATTCTGGCGAAGTGATGGCAGAATTACGTAGCCAAGTATTTGATGATCGCGTATATGTGTTTACTCCGAAAGGTGAAGTGGTTGATTTACCCGCGGGATCAACTCCTCTCGATTTTGCTTATGCGATCCACAGTGAGATTGGCCACCGTTGTATCGGGGCGAAAGTTGGTGGGCGTATTGTGCCATTCACTTATCACCTGCAAATGGGTGAGCAAGTGGATATCATCACGCAGAAAAATCCAAATCCAAGCCGAGATTGGGTCAATCCGAACTTAGGCTTTACCCATACCTCAAAAGCGCGAGCCAAAATCCAAGCGTGGTTTAAGAAACAAGATCGTGATAAAAACGTTCCAGCTGGTAAAGAGCAGTTAGATAATGAACTTGCTCGTTTGAATATCAGTTTGAAACAGGTTGAGCAGCTTGCCTTGCCACGTTATAACTTAAGAAACCTCGAAGATTTATACGCGGGCATTGGTAGCGGAGATATTCGTTTAAATCAGTTGATGAATTTCTTGCAAAGCCGATTGATAAAAGTGACGGCTGAAGAAGCAGATCAAGAAATTCTCCGCCATGTGGCGAGTAAAAGCGCGAATACTGCACAGCAAAAGGCGCAGCAGAAAGCCGAGCAACAACAGAATAAAGGCTATGTCATTGTTGAAGGGGTCGGTAATTTAATGCACCACATGGCGCGTTGTTGTCAGCCTATTCCAGGTGATGCGATTGCAGGCTACATTACGATGGGACGAGGTATCTCAATTCATCGCTGCGATTGTGAGCAGTTCATTGAATTACAAGCCGCCCATCCTGAACGCGTGGTAGAAGCTCTTTGGGGGGATAATTATGCGGCGGGGTTCCATATTAATATTCGCATTGTGGCCAGTGATCGCAACGGTTTATTGCGCGATATTACAACCGTGCTCGCGAATGAAAAAGTCAGCGTGTTAGGGGTCTCAAGCCGTGCGGACACTAAAAAACAAGTAGCGACGATGGATATGGAAATTGAACTGAAAAATGTCGAAAGTTTAAGTAAAATACTGGCCAGATTAGCGAAGTTAGACGACGTTATCGAAGCAAAACGTTTATAGATTACAACATAGGAACTTTTATGTATAAAACCACGGGATTAACCCATTTAATTAACTCGACGAAATATTCTTTACAAGGCTTAAAGAGTGCATTTAAAAATGAAACCGCATTTCGACACGAATGTTTTCTTGCGTGCATTCTGATTCCGCTCGCCTTTTGGCTAGGCGACACTAAAATTGAAATTGCTTTGATGATTTCATCGGTTTTACTTGTGATGGTAGTTGAACTGTTAAACAGTGCAGTTGAAGCGGTGGTAGATCGTATTGGCACAGAACGCCATGAGCTTTCAGGAAGAGCTAAAGACCAAGGTTCAGCAGCGGTATTCATTGCCCTTTGTATTGTTGTCGTGGTTTGGGGAAGTATTTTATTTTTCTAAAGTGCGGTCAATTTTCAGTAACAATTTCGGCTTATGTGTTTTACATAAGCCGTTTTTGTAGGTGGAAGTCGGACAAGATTTTATTCCTCTACTTTTGCTGATATAAATAAGAAAGATTTTTGCATATTCATATCAACAGGAGGACGCTATGCCTACAGTCACAGCCTTAGGTGCGCTTATTGCACTCATCGTCGCTATTTTCCTTATTTTGAAAAAAGTCTCACCAGCCTATGGTATGTTAGTTGGGGCTTTAGTCGGGGGATTAGTTGGCGGTGCTGATTTATCTCAAACCGTGAGTCTCATGATCGGAGGCGCTCAAGGTATCACTACTGCAGTCATGCGAATTCTCGCAGCAGGGGTATTGGCGGGAGTACTGATTGAATCCGGTGCGGCTAATACCATTGCTGAAACCATTACAAACAAGTTAGGTGAAACAAGAGCATTATTAGCGTTAGCGTTGGCTACATTAATTTTAACTGCTGTTGGTGTATTTATTGATGTTGCCGTGATTACAGTCTCTCCAATCGCCTTAGCACTTGCTAGTCGTACTGACTTATCAAAACCCGCTATTCTCTTAGCGATGATTGGTGGGGGAAAAGCAGGAAACTTAATGTCACCTAATCCTAATGCGATTGCAGCAGCAGATACATTCCATCTTCCTTTAACGTCAGTGATGATGGCTGGGATTATCCCCGCTATTTTTGGCTTAATATTGACGTATTTCTTAGCAAAACGTTTAAGAAACAAAGGTTCGCGCGTTTCAGCTCAAGAGGTTGTCGCAGTAGAAACACAGAATCTACCCTCATTTTTGACCGCACTTGTGGCGCCTTTGGTTGCCATCTTCTTACTGGCACTTCGTCCGTTAGCCGATATTAAAGTCGATCCTTTAATCGCTTTACCACTTGGTGGTCTGATTGGCGCATTATGTATGGGCAAGCTTCGCCAAGCCAATAACTATGCGATTAGCGGTTTAGGGAAAATGGCTCCGGTGGCGATTATGCTACTTGGTACGGGCGCTTTAGCCGGTATTATTGCCAATTCCGGTATGAAAGATGTGCTTATTGAAGGCTTAAAACATTCGGGTTTACCTTCTTATATCCTTGCGCCAATTTCAGGTGCACTCATGTCGCTTGCCACGGCATCAACAACTGCAGGTACTGCGGTTGCTTCGAATGTGTTTAGTTCAACGCTATTAGAGTTGGGGGTGAGTAGTCTGGCTGGTGCCGCGATGATTCATGCGGGGGCGACAGTTTTTGATCATATGCCACATGGTTCTTTCTTCCATGCAACTGGTGGTAGCGTAAATATGGACATGAAAGAACGCTTAAAATTGATTCCTTATGAAAGTGCAGTGGGTTTGATCATGACCATTGTGTCCACCTTAATTTTGGGTGTATTTAGTTAGTTTAAGGAGAGAATATGAAAATTGTCATTGCGCCTGATTCATTTAAAGAAAGTTTAACCGCACTTGAAGTGGCTAATGCGATTGAAACTGGTTTTAAACGTATTTTCCCAAACGCTGAATATGTGAAACTACCAATGGCAGATGGGGGAGAGGGAACCGTACAATCTTTGGTTGATGCCACTCAGGGGCGCTTAATTGAGGCAGAAGTCACTGCACCGTTAGGCAACCAAGTAAAAAGCTTTTTCGGTTTATCGGGTGATGGTAAAACGGCAATAATCGAAATGGCGGCCGCGTCGGGATTGCATCTTGTCCCGATGGATAAACGTAATCCTTGCCAAACCACTAGTTTTGGCACGGGTGAGCTGATTAAGCAAGCCCTAGATCTTGGCGTACAACATATCATTTTAGGAATTGGTGGGAGTGCCACAAATGACGGTGGTGCGGGTATGCTGCAAGCATTAGGCTTACGTTTATTGGATAAAAATGGTCAATCTATTGACTTTGGCGGCGCAGCATTATCAAATCTTGCTGAAATTCAAATGGCTGATTTAGCTCCTCGATTGCAACACGTACAAATCGAAGTGGCTTGTGATGTGAATAATCCACTTTGTGGTGAACGAGGTGCTTCTGCGATTTTTGGTCCGCAAAAAGGTGCGACGCCGGAGATAGTGAAGGAACTCGATGCTGCATTAGCCCATTTTGCCCAAATTGCCGAGCGGGATTGTGATAAACAAATTAAAGAGCAACCAGGTGCGGGGGCGGCAGGTGGTATGGGTGGTGGTTTATTGCTTTTACCTAATGTGCAACTGAAAGCCGGTGTGCAGATTGTGTTAGATAATTTGAAACTCGCTGAGCAAGTTAAAGATGCTGATTTAGTGATTACTGGCGAAGGCCGTATGGATGCACAAAGTATTTTAGGTAAGACCCCTATCGGTGTGGCGCGCACAGCAAAACAATTTAATAAGCCTGTCATCGCGATTGTGGGTTGTTTGCGTGAGGATTATGACGTGGTGTATGAACATGGCATTGATGCAGTGTTCCCGATAATTCGCAGTCTGGGTGATTTACCAACAATTCTCAAACAGGGCGAGCAGAATTTAATCTCAACGGCTCAAAATGTGGCGAGATTGCTATCATTGAAATAACCTTTTCATGCAAAAGTGCGGTCAAAATTAATGATAAATTTGACCGCACTTTTTTATTTTATCCCCTCGGATGAAATCTTTCATGAAGATGTTTCAAGCGTTCTTTGGCCACGTGAGTATAGATTTGCGTGGTGGAGAGATCGCTATGTCCGAGGAGCATTTGCACAACACGGAGATCCGCACCGTGATTCACCAAATGTGTTGCAAAGGCATGACGAAGAACGTGTGGTGAAAGCGCATCCGTATCAATTTCCGCTAACACAGCATAATGCTTGATGCGATGCCAAAAGGTTTGGCGAGTCATTTGCTGAGCTCGTTGGCTTGGAAAGACCACATCGGAACTTTGCCCGTTAAGCAAAATAGGACGACCGTAAAGCACGAATTGTCGCACCCAAAACGCGGCTTCTTCTCCCATTGGCACGATGCGTTCTTTGTTACCTTTACCAATTACACGCACGACACCTTGTTGTAAATTCATATTCTCAATGGTGAGTGTGACCAATTCTGTTACACGCAATCCAGTGGCGTAAAGTAATTCCAACATGGCTTTATCGCGTAACTCAAGCGGAATTTCTACATCTGGCGTATTTAATAAATCTGTGACTTGTTGCTCGGTTAAATACTTAGGCAAACGGCTTGGTAATTTAGGCGAGCTCAGTACAGCACTCGGGTCATCCGTACGATATTTTTCACGATATAAATATTGAAACAATTTTCGCATCGCACTCAGCATTCGTGCAGTACTGGTAGCTTTGTAACCTTGTTCTAAACGGCTACCTAGAAATTGCTGTAGATCTAATGGCTCGAGGGTTTCGAGGGATAAATTTTGTTTATCTAACCAATCACAAAGTGCGGTCAAATCGAGACGATAAGACTGCACGG
>SKEJ01001373.1_pt1 | contig 13379 bp, 14 predicted proteins | sample 4826721 | NCBI WGS metagenome assembly SKEJ01 (sample SAMN11008812, study PRJNA524170) | human gut metagenome | biome: Human fecal sample; material: Feces; isolation source: fecal sample from pouch patient p31 | host: Homo sapiens | place: Israel: Tel-Aviv | collected 2015-06-02 | reverse complement strand
GTAAATTTATAAAAAAACCAATAAAAAGAAGGAAAACGTTTGCGTACTTTGAATGCAAAATCAACTCAAAGTTATTGATAAAAAAGTAAAAACTTATATAATTTTTGATAGAGTACATAAAACTAAAGTGGAGGTGCTTAAATTTATGGGGAAAACATTGTATTTAGAGTGCTATTCAGGGATTAGTGGTGATATGACTGTCGGTGCACTTCTTGATCTGGGGGCGGATAAGGCAGTTTTGGACAGGGTACTGCAAAGTCTTCCTGTATCAGGGTTTCAGATAAAAACCGGCAAAGTGGTAAAATCCGGAATTAAAGCCTGTGATTTTGACGTTATGTTAGATAAAGATCATGAAAACCATGATCATGATATGAAGTATCTGCATGGTCATAATGAGAATACTGAGGGAGAGTCTGAGATTCATACACATGAACATGTTATTGCAGACCATGCATGTGCACATGAGAGAGAAACTGCACATTGTCACCATCACCATGAACATAGAGGGGTGAAAGAAATTGCACATATTATAGAACATAGTGCAATGACTGACAATGCAAAAAAGATTGCTTTGAGAATATTTGAGATTCTTGCAAAAGCAGAGAGCAAGGCACATGATGTGCCTGTGGAGCAGGTACATTTTCATGAAGTCGGGGCAGTTGATTCCATTGTAGATATTGTATCTGTGGCAGTCTGTCTGGATAATCTGGATATTACGGATGTAGTTGTACCTGTACTTTATGAAGGCTGCGGAACTGTCCGCTGTCAGCATGGAATTTTACCAATTCCTGTTCCTGCAGTTGCGAATGTGATAAGCGAAAATCATTTGTGTATAAAGGTGACAGCTGTTGAGGGGGAACTTGTAACACCTACAGGTGCTGCTATTGTGGCAGCAATAAGAACGAAAGATAAGCTTCCGGAGGAATTTGAAATAAAGAAAATAGGGATTGGAGCCGGAAAACGTCAGTATGAATGTCCCGGAATCCTCAGAGCAATGATTATTTCTTAGAAAACGTTTGCGCAGATTCCAGGCAAATTTGCATGGAATTCGTTGATTAAAAAAATTTTATCTACTATAATAAATACAACAATAAAGGTAACGAGCTGGATAATAAATGAAAGGAAGTAAAGCAATATGGGACATAGTTATTATAGCTATACAAAGGAAGAGTTAGTGGGTAATGGACCGAAGCTTCCAGTAATTGTTATGGAAGACAATGCAGAAGTATTTCATTCTATGGCAGTTGAAATGGTGGATGAGATCAGAAAACATAACGAAAAGGGAGAAAAAACAGTATTTATCTGTCCTGTAGGTCCTGTAGGACAGTATCCATATTTTGTAGATATGGTTAATGAGCAGAATATCAGCCTGAAAAATGTATGGTTTATTAACATGGATGAATATCTGGATGATGAGAAACAATGGATTTCAAAAGATCATCCGTTAAGCTTCAGAGGCTTCATGCAACGTACAGTTTATGATAAAGTTCGCCCGGAATTGGTAATGCCGGAAGATCAGAGAGTATTTCCGGATCCGAATCATCCGGAATATATTTCTGAACTGATTGAAAAACTGGGGGGTGTTGATATCTGTTTCGGTGGAATTGGAATTAATGGTCATGTAGCATTTAATGAAGCAGATCCATCCCTTACAAATGAAGAATTTCTTGCTCAGAAAACACGCGTTCTTGAAATTACCAAAGAGACAAGAACAGCAAACGCAATCGGTGATTTCAACGGAGCACTGGAAGATATGCCCCATTATTGTGTTACCATCGGAATCAATGAGATTTCTCATGCAGGAAAGATCCGCCTTGGCTGTTTCAGAAACTGGCATCGTGCAGTAGTACGAAGAGCTGCATATGGAGAAGCAACTTCTGATTTCCCGGTATCTCTTCTTACTTCACATCCGGATATTAACCTGAAGATAACAGAATTTGTTGCAGCACTTGACTGAGATAGTTGATAACAGACAATAGAAAGAAGGAAGAACATGAGCATTCGGATCATAAATGGAAAAGTATATAAGAATGGAACTTTTTCAGAGGAAGATCTTGTTCTGAAAGAGGGAAAGATCAGTTCTGCTGAAGATGAAAACGCAGATGAAGTCTATGATGCAAAAGGAAAATATGTAGTACCCGGTTTTATAGATGTACATACCCATGGCGGTGCAGGGGTAGATGTAAATGCGGCTGATCAGCAGGGATTTGAAAAAATTGGACATTTTTTTGCAACTCAGGGAACTACGTCATGGCTTTCATCCATATTGACAGATACGAAAGAACAGACGTTGAAAACAATAAATGAAGCTGTGAAGCATCAGGAGGCACAGAAGAATGGACATGAAAACTGTGCAGATCTTCTCGGGATTCATCTTGAGGGACCATTCCTTGCACCGGAATATAAAGGGGCAATGCCGGAGCATTTGCTGATTTCTCCGGATCTGGAACTTCTGAAAGAATATCAGAAGGCAGCAGGTGGTAATATTCGCTATATTACTGTTTCGCCGGAAGTAAAAGGAGTGCCGGAAGCAATTAAGGGAATGACGGATCTTGGTATGAAGGTTGCTATCGGTCATTCAGGCGCAGATTATGAGACTTCATGGAAATGTATTAATGAGGGGGCTGTAGCAGCGACACATACATTTAATGCGATGAAACTTCTTCATCAGCATTTTCCGGCTATCATGGGGGCTGTTCTGGAATCTGACATCTATTGTGAAGCTATCTGTGACGGACGGCATCTGCATCCGGGAACCGTTCGTTTTCTTCTGAAAATGAAAGGTCTGGACAAAGTAATCGCCATAACTGATTCTATCATGGCTGCCGGACTTCCGGATGGAGAATATATGCTGGGCGTTAATCCGGTTATCGTAAAAGACGGAGACGCAAAACTGAAATACGGAGATTCCAGAGCGGGAAGTACGCTTACAACAGGATGTGCACTTAAGAATCTGATCAAATTTACAGGAAGATCTCTTGAAGAGATACTGCCGCTTCTTACATGCAATCCGGCTAAGATGCTGGATGTATATGACAGGATTGGAAGTCTTGATACCGGAAAAGATGCGGATGTGGTTATTCTGGATGAAGAATATTCTGTCATTGATACATTTGTAAAAGGTAGAAAAATAGAACAATAAGGGAGAGAAGATTATGCCATTAATACCATTAAGACCATTACTGGAAACTGTAGATAAATATCACTTTGCACAGGGGGCGTTTAATGTAAATGCAGTAGCACAGGCAAAAGCAGCAATTGAAGTTCATGAAATGTTCCGTTCTGCAGCAATCCTTCAGGGAGCAGATCTTGCAAATGGATTTATGGGTGGAAGAACAGATTTTCAGAATGCTACTCTGGAAGATAAAAAAATCGGTGCAAAGAATATCGCAGATGCTGTAAAGAAATATGCAGAAAATTCTCCGATTCCTGTTGTTCTTCATCTGGATCATGGTAAGAATTTTGATTCCTGTAAAGCAGCAATTGCAGGCGGTTATACATCTGTTATGATTGATGGCTCCAGCCTTCCGTTTGATGAAAACGTGGAACTGACTCGTGAAGTTGTCAAATATGCGCATGAAAGAGGTGTTTCTGTAGAGGGTGAACTGGGAGTTTTAGCCGGCGTGGAGGATCATGTATTTTCTGCTACATCTACTTATACCAATCCTTTAAAGGCTATTGAATTCTTTAAGAAAACAGGTGTTGATGCATTGGCTATTTCTTATGGAACCATGCATGGCGCTTCTAAAGGAAAAAATGTTAAATTAAGAAAAGAAATTGCCATTGCCATCAAAGAGTGCATGCTGCATGAGGGTATTTTTGGTGTACTGGTATCTCATGGATCTTCAACAGTGCCAAGATATATTGTAGATGAGATCAATGCTCTGGGTGGAAATATCCAGAATGCCTATGGAATTTCTATTGATGAACTGAAAGCGGCAATTCCATGTGGTATTGGAAAGATCAATGTAGATACAGATATCCGTCTGGCTGTTACAAGAAATATGAAAGAATTTTTTGCAGCTCATCCTGAAAAAAGAGAAAGCCAGTCGATTGGTGAGGTATATCGCCTTCTGGAGGCAAAGAAAGAACAGTTTGATCCACGTGCATTCCTGACTCCTATTATGGATACAGTTATGTATGGCGTTATTCCGGATGAAGATGTTGCTGCTCTTATGGCTGTTGTTGAAAAGGGCGTAAAAGAAGCAATCGGTACTCTGATCGTAGAATTTGGTTCTTATGGAAAAGCACCGCTGGTGGAGATGACTGGTCTGGATGAAATGGCAGAACGCTATCGTAAAGGGCTTTGATCTATATATTAACAGCACTGGTAGCTTTGGCAGGAAGTTGTGTGCAGAGCAGCAGTGGATTTGGCTATGCAATTATCTGTATGGCCATCTGGCCAATGTTTATGCCTTTTTACACAGCTTCCATACTGGAAGCGATTGCAGCTTTTTTTATGGTAATTTACATTGCAGTAAAGTTGTGGAAATTTATTGACTGGAAACTTCTTTTGCCACCTGTGATCATGGCTACGGTAACCAGCCTTCTGGGGGTGAATACGCTGATGGCTCTGGATGAAGCTGTTTTGTCAAAGATCATGGGAACAGTTCTTCTTGTTCTGGCAGTTTATTTTATTTTCTTCAGCAGTAAAGTTCATTTAAAGGCAGGTTTGGTTTCCGGATTGGCAGCCGGTGCAGTCAGTGGTTTTTGCGGAGGACTTTTTAATATTGGAGGTCCACCGATGGTAGCGTATTTTTTGTCCGTGACAGATGATAAAGAAAAATATAATGCTACACTTCAAATGTTTTTTACAATTAATACGGTCAGTGTTTTCCTGATCCATGTGTTTCAGGGTCATGTATCAGGAGCTATGCTGCCTTTGGTTGGAGCGGCACTGGCAGGAACGGCAGTTGGAACAGCAGTTGGAATGTTTTTGTTTCGCCGGCTTACTATGACAGGAATCAAAAAAGTGGTATATATTTTTATGATGTGTGCCGGAAGCTATCTCCTTTTATCCTGAATCTGTTTGCAGAGACTATAGGCAGACTGCACATTGTATGATGATTATTTGTCTGTTAATTTTGTTAAAAGAAAGGTAAGAATTTTATGAAACACATTTATCTGAATTTAAAAAGATTTGATGTTCCGGTGGAATTCGGAGGTGTAAACCGTCTGGCTCCGGTTGCTGACTGGGCATCCTGTATTGTAAAGAATACACAGGAAGAATTAAAGACATATGATCCTTCTGAAGTGGAATTTGGTATGTATTTTCCGGAAGTACATCTTCTGAATGCAGCAGCAGCAAAAACAGAAGGAAGTCCTGTTCAGATAGGCTGCCAGAGTGTATTCAGAGCAGATACTGCAGTTGGCGGAAATTTTGGCGCATTTACTGCAAACAGACCGGCTTCGGCTATGGCAGCGGCCGGATGTGAGACTACGATCATCGGACACTGTGAAGAGAGAAATGATAAAGCAGGAATCCTTGCAGAGGCAGGTGTCACAGATACAGATGCTGTAAACCGCCTTCTGAATCAGGAAATTAAATGTGCGATTGCAAGAGGAATGAAAGTTCTTTACTGTATCGGTGAGAAAAGTGAGGAACAGGAGCAGTGGCAGGAAGTTCTTGGAAAACAGCTTGAGATCGGACTTAAGGATGTAGACACTTCAAAGGTTGTGATCGCATATGAACCGATTTGGTCTATCGGACCGGGAAAAATACCGGCCGGAAAAGAATATATTACTAAGATCGCAAAATTTGTAAAAGAAAAGACAAATGGTATGGACATCGTATATGGTGGTGGTCTGAAGCAGGACAATGCAGAAATGCTTGCGTCCATTGATGAGATAGATGGTGGATTGATCGCATTGACAAGATTTCAGGGTGAAATTGGATATTATCCGGAGGAATATCTTGAGATTATTCGTCTTTATATGGGTAAGGTAAATAACAGATAATAAATTAAGTACGTATAATGAAGGGAGATTTACTATGAAATTTGATTTTGAGTATGGACAGGGAACCATGTCTGCTGAATTGCCGGACAATACTGATGTATTTATTCCAGGAGAGACTGTAAAAGATCCGGCTTACATTCCGGAAGATCAGCTTGAGGCTGCTTATCTGGAAAGTCTGGCTCATCCGATCGGTATGCCTACTTTAACAGAACTGGCAGGACCCGGAAAAACAGTTACTATGGTTGTTCCGGATCGTGTAAAAGGCGGAGAGCAGGCTACCAGCCACAGAAAGTTAAGCATTAAATATATTTTGAAAGAATTATATGCTGCCGGTGTTGAGAAGAAAGATATTCTTTTCATTATTTCTAACGGACTTCATCCAAGAAGCACAGAAGCGGATGCAAAGGCTATCTTTGGAGAAGAATTATTTAATGAATTCTGGCATACAGGGCAGATCATCAGTCATGACAGCGAAGATCAGGAGCATATGGTAGATCTTGGAACCACTCACAGAGGGGATCCTGTATATATGAATAAATATGTGTTTGAGTGTGATATTCCGATCCTGATCGGTCATGTACAGGGAAATCCTTATGGCGGATATTCAGGTGGATACAAACACAGTGCAACAGGTATTACAAACTGGAAATGTATTGCAAGCCATCATGTACCGTCTGTTATGCACAGAGATGATTTTACACCGGTTAACGGCGGAAGTCTGATGCGTAATAAATTTGATGAGATCAGTATGCATATGGAAGAAAAAATGGGACATCCTTTCTTCTGCTGTGACGCAGTACTGGACACACAGTCCAGACAGATCGCAATCTACTCAGGCTATGCAAAGGAAATGATGCCGATCAGCTGGAAGCTTGCTGATAAGAGAACCTATGTCCATTGGGCAGAGAAGAAATATGATGTACTTGTATTTGGTATGCCTCAGAAATTCCACTATGGTGATGGAATGGGGACCAATCCTATCATGATGATGCAGGCTTTAAGTGCACAGGTACTTCGATTCAAGAGAGTTATGAGTGATAACTGTGTAATTATCTGCGCATCTACATGCAATGGTTATTTCCATGATGAGCGTTGGCCATATTTAAGAGAATTATATGATCTGTTCCAGCATGATCATATGAATACGCTGCCGGATATGAACCGCCTTGGTGAGTATTTTGCTACGAATGAAGAGTATATCCGTAAATATCGTTATACAAATGCATTCCATCCATTCCATGGCTTTTCTATGATGTCCTGCGGACATATTGCAGAAATGAATACCAGTGCAATCTATATCGTAGGCGCTGAGGAACCGGGCTATGCAAGAGGAATGGGCTTAAAAACAAGAGCTACATTTGAAGAAGCACTGGAAGATGCCAAGAAGAAATATGTTGGTCAGGAACCAAATATTCTGGCACTGCCAATGACATTCAAAAAAGCAGCTGTACATCTTTGCATGAAAGATCCTGCACAGGATTGTATGGATGAATATGGACATCGTCATCCATGTTGCTGTTGATGTAGCATCATTAATTAGTAGGGTATAGTATTTATAATATAGAGCATCCCTGTCCAGAGCTGTTTTTGTGTTTCTGACAGGGATGTTTTGTTATATCACTGGCATTTTTATACTGAAAGAGAGAATTTGGGATATGAAAGAAAATACAGTTTTAAGAAAAAGAATTTTAGCAGCATTGTTTCTTGCGATCGGACTGATCCTTCCATTTATCACAATGCAGATACCGACAGTAGGGAAAATGCTTTGCCCGATGCACATACCGGTGTTATTATGTGGATATATCTGCGGATGGCCATATGGCTTGCTTATTGGGATTATTACACCTCTTTTAAGAGGAGTGTTGTTCGGAATGCCGGCAATTTTTCCGAATGCCTTCTGTATGGCGTTTGAACTTGCCACTTATGGGCTGGTGGCAGGAATTTTATCAGAAAAAATGAAAAAAGATATAAAATCCCTGTATATTTCACTCATAGCAGCAATGCTGTGTGGACGGATCGTATGGGGACTGGTTTCAGCAGCAGTATATGCATTTACAGGAGGAATCTTTACCTGGGAACTGTTTCTGATGGGAGGATTTATAAATGCATTGCCGGGAATTCTGATCCAGCTTGTTCTGATCCCGGCCCTGGTAGAACGTTTATATAATATGGAAGGAACAGTAGAATGGAATTAAAGGCACGCTGCAAAGAAAGATTTGAACCGGTAGTTCAGGCAATCAGACAATTGCAGAAAGAGAAGGAAGGACTGGATGAGCCTCTGATCGTTGCAATTGATGGCAGGTGTGGAAGTGGGAAAACTACATTGGGAGAATATCTGGAGCTGATATTCGACTGTAATCTGTTCAGAATGGATGACTTTTTTCTGCGCATGGAACAGCGTACGCCGCAGCGCCTGAAAGAAACAGGAGGAAATGTGGATTATGAGCGGTTTGAGGAGACGGTATTAAGACCGATCTTTCAGAAGCAGACAGTTTTTTATCAGCCGTTCAGCTGCCGGAAATGGAATCTGCTGGAGGGATATCCTGTTCCTTATAAAAAACTCAATATTATAGAGGGTTCCTACAGTATGCATCCATACTTTAAGAACCCTTATCAACTTCGTGTATTTTTAAATATTTCTCCCAAAGATCAGATGGAAAATATAAAAAAGCGCAATGGCCCGGAAAAGGCAAAACAATTTCAGAATATGTGGATCCCAAAGGAGGAAGCCTATTTTAAGAAATTCCATGTGATGGATGGTGCAATACAGGTCATGTGGAATCTGAAAACTGAAAAATAAAAGATTATTCTATCAGAGAAATCTCAAGATGATATGCTTTTTCTTTTCCGGATTCCAGCGTGAGGATTCCATGTTTATGCGCAAAAATATCATCATCCTGGTGAAAAATGCCGGAACCGTTCCAGGGCTCCAGACAGAGAAACGGAGCCTTTCCTCCGGCCGGTGTCCAAATTGCAAGGGATTCAAAATCAGGATAATATACGGAAACACCTTTTCCTGTAATTGCATTTACGAAAGAAACATAGTGTGAATTCGTGTGTTCAAAGAAAACAGCATCCTGATCAAACATGGAAATTGTGAGAGGAAGTGTGTTGCCTTCTGCTTTCTGGGATACTTTGTGATTAAAATTAAATTCCAGATTCTTTATATCATATTCATAAGAAATAAAATTCTCTTCTTTTTCAAATCTTAAAATACAATTTTCAATATTTTCTCCATTATTGACCGGACACATGAAACCGGGATGTGCACCAATATGATAATACATAATGTCGGAATCTTTGTTTATTACTCTATAGTCCATAGACAGAGTACTGCCATTCAGATGATATGACAGGTAAAGTTCAAAATCATAAGGATAATGTTTTAATGTTTCTTCATTTGCTTTAAGTAAAAAAGTGACGGAATTTTCAGTCTGTTCTGTTACTTCAAATTCAGATTCTTTACAAAAACCATGTTTGGGCATCTGGTATATATGATCCTTGATAACAGTTTCTCCGTTGCGGACATTTCCCACGGTCGGAAAAAGAAGCGGAGAAGATCGAAGCCAGTAAGCGGGATCAGAATTCCATACGTATTCATTCCCGGATGGATTGGAATAGGAATTTAATTCGGCACCAAGTGTGTTTAAAAGTACATGATAATTGTCAGATTGTAATTTAATCTGCATAGTAAAACCCTCCCTGATAAATACATAATAGTAATATGCTGCATAAAACAAGCGTATCATAAAAACACTGTAATGGAATAGAAATTTGGACAAACGTTTGGGGATGAAAGATAGAGGGTGGAGTTGATTTTTATTTAATATCACAAATTTTTCACAAAAAATTAGCACTCACCTCTTGATAATGGAAGTTGATTTTTGTCCTGTCTTGTGTGTCCCGGAAGTGCCTGTTTTACAGGCTTTCCGGGGCATCAGTCATTTTGTCTGGTATTGTAAAGCAGTGTCAGATTTGTCGTAAATGTCGTAAATTTGTGGTCAAAAAATGATGAGAAATGGAGAGTGCTAATAAAATGAAATTAACGTATACGAATGTAAATGGATACCTGGTTCCTAATCTCACCTATAAATCCGGTGAGCAGATGGAGCAACTTGGAAAGTATGGTTTTCTTCGAAGAGATTATCTGAAGAATCATCGAAACTCAACGTATCAGGTGATACTTTTGCAGGATACGATTGGCGAGCATCTGCTGGAAGTGGATAAGGCTGCCAGAGAACGGGAAGAAATTATTCTGAAACAGTTGGAAGAAAAAGATCCATTGCCGGATAAGGAGAAAAATCAGATGGCATGGGTAAGAGCTGCCAATCAGCACAGAGCGATTGCAGAAGAGATTATTCTCAAGGAATTGATTTATGTTTAAATGAATGTGATGAGGTCGTGGAATGCGACCTCATTGTTGTATGAGAATATAAAATTGCAGTAGGCAGAACGAGAAAAATAGGGTAATATAACAATAACCTGTTGGTGCGATTTTGAAATGCCAAGTTGGCATTTCAAATTATAGAAGGGAATCAATAATGAAAAAAGAGATAATAGTAGCAAATAATATTGATAACATTTACGATGAAATAAATGCATTGATCAGAGAAAAGAAAACGGATGTAAAGAAAGTTGTGAACGATGCCATTATCTCACTTAACTGGGGAATTGGAAAAAGACTTAGTGCGGAGTTCACCGGAGATAATAAGCCTGAGTATGGAAAAAAAGTTGTTGCAGAAGTCAGTAAACGTTTGGAACAGGAGTATGGTTCTGGATTTGATAAAACATCAATTTCGAGAATGATTAAATTTTATCAGGAATTTCCTGACTTCGAAAAAGTTGCGACATTGTCGCAACAATTGACCTGGTCACATTTTGTAGAGATTTTGCCAATAAATGACGAGTTAAAGAGAGACTTTTTATGCTGCAATGTGTATGCAAGAGAACTGGTCAGTGAGGACATTGCGTGAAAGAAAAAAATCTATGCTTTATGAACGCACTGCAATATCGAAGAAACCAGAAGAAACAATAAAAAATGAGATTGCCGAATTACGGGATGATGGAAAAATGAGTCTGGATCTTTTTTACAGAGATCCATACATGCTTGATTTTCTTGGTTTACGTGATACTTATAGTGAAAAAGATTTGGAAAATGCCATTCTTGCGGAATTAGAAAAATTTATTTTGGAAATGGGATCGGATTTTGCGTTTTTGGCAAGGCAGAAGCATTTTGTGCTGGATGGTAAAGACTACTATATGGATTTATTGTTTTATCACAGAGGTTTGAAAAGGCTAGTTCTTGTTGAGTTAAAGCTTGGAGAATTTGAACCGCAAGATAAAGGACAAGTCGAACTGTATTTGCGATGGTTGGAAAAAAATGAAAGAGTAGAAGGTGAAGAAAGTCCGGTTGCTCTTATATTATGTGCAGAAAAATCGCAGGAAACCATAGAATTAATGCAATTGGATCATGGAAACATCCACGTGGGACAGTATATGACTAAAATGCCTCCAAAAGAACTTTTAGAACAGAAGTTATCACTTGCTATTGCAAATGCAAGAGAGCTATTGGAACAGAGGAAAGAAGAATAAAGGTTTTCAATTTAATAATGAAATGCAAGATAGGCGTGAGTCATAAAAATATGACTTGCGTCTTTTTCTTTTTGCAGAAAGGCGTGAGACATAAAAATATGGCTTGCGTCTTTTTCTGTTTGGAAAGGTAAAAAAATGTATATGTTTTGTCATAATTTGACGTATGGAAAAAGAAAACAGGGGTTGTTATTATATTGTTAACAAAAGAAGTACTTCTAAAATAACAAAAGGACAAAGCAGGTAAAAGAAAGGAGTTTTTATGAGGAAAAAGATGATTAGCCTGATGATGACAGTCGCTATGGGGACAGTCATGATTAGTGGAGCAACAGTTGTAAAAGCGGATTCAGACGAAAAAGAAACTGTTAAATTAGCGGTGTGGTCTTCTGGAGCAGCAGATAATTTTCAGAAAGGTGCAGATGAATTTAATAAGCGCCAGGATAAAATTAATTTTGTAGTTGAAATGCAATCAGGAGATTATAGCCAATATCTTGGAGCAAAGGTGGCATCTAATGATCTTCCGGATATGTTTTTCCTGAATCCATATGCACAGGTGCAGCAGTTTGCAGCAACAGACAGAATTGTGGATTTGAGTGAGGAAGGATTTGCAACAAAGATTTATGATTCTGTAAAAGATGCATGTAGCTATGATGGAAAAATTTATGCGTATCCAATGGCTCTGGAAATGTTGGGAGTTTATTATAATCAGGAGTTATTTGAAAAGGCCGGAATTACAGAAGTACCGAAAACATTCTCACAAATGAAAGAAGTATGTGAAAAACTTCAGGCAAGTGGTATTACACCATTTGCAGCCACCTATAAAGATGCATGGACATTGAATCATTTATTTAGCTGTCTGCAGGGAGCCGCAGTTGGAGATTATGAGTCATGGGTTGCAGATATGAATGCAGGAAAAGGAAGTTTCAGGAATGATAATTCTTCACTTGAATTTGAGTTTATGGATATGATGAAAGAAAATTCCGGTGGAAATTATATGGATGCAGATTCCACATCAGGCTTTAATGCATTTGCATCAGGTGAAGCTGCTATGATTGTGACTGGAGAATTTTCTCTTCTGAATGCACAAAGTATTAATCCGGATTTACAGGTTGGTCTGTTTGGAGTACCACTTACAGAAAATGAGGAAGATGCAAAACTTGATGTAGATGTAGGAGTTTGTATTGCAGTAAATCAGAATACTCCACATCTGGATGCAGTGCGTGAGGTTCTGAATTATCTAAGCGATAACACAGATGAAAACGGATGGATGCATTATAGTGCTGATTCAATGGGTGCAGCACCACCTGCAATGGATTTTGCAATGTCAACAGAATATCAGTATTTCGAAGATTATAAGAATTATATGTCAAATAACCAGACAAAACCATGGGTATACTCACAGCTTGAGTCCGGCGCTGGCGATATGATTGGGCCGGTAATTCAGGGATATTTTGCCGGAACAACGGATATGGATACTACTTTAGATCAGTTAGATTCGAAATTTTCAGAGCTTCTTGAGTAAAGTAAAATCGGGAAAGATATAAGTGGTAACAGAAGCTTCTGCAGAAATGTTGCACAAGCTTTTGTTATCAGAAAGGAAGATAATTTTATGTTGGATTGTTGTAAAAAAAATAAATGGTTTTATTTTGGTCTTACGATTCCGTCAATGTTATTATATGTTCTTGCACTTGCAGGTCCATTGCTTTTAGGAACACTTCCGGCGTCTTTTTATAATTGGAATTTGATAAAAGGAAATAAAGATTTTGTCGGTCTGGGAAATTACACTAAGCTTCTTGGAGACGAGACATTCATTCATTCTGTGGTATTTACTT
>SKEJ01001371.1_pt1 | contig 13411 bp, 10 predicted proteins | sample 4826721 | NCBI WGS metagenome assembly SKEJ01 (sample SAMN11008812, study PRJNA524170) | human gut metagenome | biome: Human fecal sample; material: Feces; isolation source: fecal sample from pouch patient p31 | host: Homo sapiens | place: Israel: Tel-Aviv | collected 2015-06-02 | reverse complement strand
GCCTGATCCTGTTCCTCATACGCCAGGTTTTTCTCGTAATAACGCTCCAAGAACAATACCAGTTCTTCCCCTTCCTCTTCTTTTGGTTTCCCAGCTCCTGACAGATCTGCAAACTGGATCTTTTTTCGCATTCTGTCACCCACGTAGGATCCCTTGGTCAGCCTTATCATCGCCCGAAATACCACCTGTCCATTTTTTCGGATAAAGAAAAACTTTTTATTCGAATCAAAACAGGACAGCAGGCAATCGCTGTTTAACCCTGAACGGTAGGAGAGGCAGGAATAGCTTGGAATCTCTCCAATCTGCATGACTGGAAGAAGACCGGTTTCCTCTTTTAATACCAGGTTTCCTCTAGTAAAAGTCCTGTCTTTTTTCCATTCTTTTTCCGCTTCTTCGGATACCTCAAAATCAATCTCACGCATGAGATCCCCGGATGGATATTTCAGTTCGTCAAATTTTCCAAGAAGCTCTGCTGTCACCAGCCTCCGGATCTCTTCGATTTTGGAGGGCTGCCGTTCCAGAAAAGTTTCCATGATCTCAGCCCCGCCTACAAATAGAAAGTTGCCAATCCGAGCAGCATTATTTTGTACAAATTCTTCTGAAAACGACAGTTTTTCTTTTAGCAGCCCCCAGGAAACATCCCCTAAGATCAGCTTTTCTTTTAATTCACTTAACGAATCACACTCTTTTACCAGTACCAGATCTTTTAACAGATAGAGGGCCTGTTGTTCCATGGTGATCTCTTTTTCCATGCCTTTTAGCTGCTCCCGGTAAACAAGAAGCCACAGTGCCGTTCCGTAGCTTAAATCCGAAATGTTCCGAAAGTCCTCCCGGATCCATCTGGATAGCGGCTTTTCGGATAATGCAGCTGCAAGTGGTTCTATCTGTCCTTTCCAAAAGGAATACGGCACACACTCCCGTTTTATCAGTTCCCGAAGAACCATGAGTCTTTCATCACATTTGCAGGTCAGCTGTTCATACAAACGGATCAACGCCTCTTTTGCAGTACAAAGAAGCTTTAACTCTTCAAATGTATGCTCCCGCTTTGCCAAAAGTTCGAATCTGTCATTCGATAAAATCAGATCCGCACTATCTTTTAAATTCTTCCGGTTGAGGGTATTTAAGTTTATATACTCCTGGTACATCTCTTTCTTTAACAGCATGGAAGCATTTGGAAGATCATAAAAAAGTTCCGGTTCCTCATTGATGAGATTTAAGAATGCCTTCTTTTTCTGTGTGATGGCATATAATAGAAGTTCTGATTTTTCTACACTTAAACTGGACAGAGAAATTTTAGATAAGGGATTCTGGTACAGGGTATTCACATAGGACACTTTACTGTAAAATACCTCTGCCAGATCCGCACCATCTGTAAATGCCCGTTCCAGCTTACAAAGATCCTCATACAGAGCTTCATTCCACAGCCATAAGTTTAATCCATCCGTCAGATTCTCTTTTTCAATGTACCTGGTCACAATCCTTAACTTTTCCAGTATCTCAACAGGTCTTTCCTTCATCTGATCGAACTGATTCTGATTTAGAGACCGGATCTCAGCTTCATACCCGGCAAGCGTGTTAACAAGCTCCATCAGATCTTGATCTTGAAGAATTTTAAGGTTGTTTACATTTTCCAATAGATCGAGCAGCAACTCCGAGGAAAATACCGGATTCACAAGCAGCATACGGTCTTTTTCCCCTACATTCTCAAAGTCCAGCACATCCGTACACATGGCAATACTTTTTACCAGCTGTTCTTTTTCTTCTTTGCTTACGTTCTGCTCTCCATAATATTTCATATAAGAATAGGCCGTTCCATCGGTTACCAGCGGATCAAAATACACGGCTTTTACCTGTTCATAGGAAAAATCTGAAACTTTATCTATCCCTGCATCCAATAGGATCCGCTGGAACCGGTATGCATTCAGCTCACATCCCTCTTTTTTCAGGATTCCAAGATAGGTAATCGTTTCCGGATCTTCCATCATGTACAAACATACCTGTTCCCCCAAGAACGGGATCACATCCATAACTTCATTTTGAATGATGGCTTCTGCTGCCCGTACACATTTTTCTTCTCCCTTTTTTGCCAGGTAACAAAGAGACAGGCCCGCCGTTTTTAGCATATTTCGTTCCGCTAAATGTCTTTTTATCACTTCTATCATTATGCAACCTCCATCAAATCTATCATCTGCCTGATGCCCTCTAACGCTATCTGTTCATTTTTATACAGGTTCTGAAACAGCAACAACAGATATTTTATTTCCTCTTTGCTGGTTACAATTTTTCCTCTTCTGTCCAGATAATCCCGCATATAGGAAAGAATGATCCTGGCACGTAAGGAATTTTCCGCATATCTTCCATAGTAATAAAAGTCATAGATCTGTTCGAAAAGCTGATTTGTCCCCTTATTTTTCCGAAGCAGAAGATTAAATTCCTTTTTGATCTTCTTTTCCTCTTCCAGCTTTCGCATCCTTGTTTCCTGTATCTGTTTCCACTCTTTTTCCATTTCAAGGCTTCGCAGTTCTTCCTCTGACATGTATTTTCTTCGCAGCGTTTCTTTCCCACTACTGTCCTCCAGATAGGGAAGGATTTCTTTTGCCATCTGCATAGCTTCCTTTTGTTCCATCCAAAGTCCTGTACTGTCTTTTAACAGGATGCTCCTCAAAAAGCTGATGTAGTTTCCAACATCTGTTAAAAACAGATGTTCCTCGATCCACATAAATAATTCCTGATGTACACCTCTTTCCAACAGCGGGCGGCAGATCTCGCATTCTCCACGACTAATTCCATACGAATACAAAGAAAATGATCTCTGGATCATGCTCCATGGTTCCAGAATTCCCGGGATTCCCTCTATTCCAATTTGGGTAATGACGAGCTTTAACATGGAAAAACTGGTCATGGTATTTATATCTTCCATATCTGCTTTCAGGTAATACAACATGCTATCCCATTTCTCCCCAAATACTTTTTCTGCCTCCCCGATTGGATTCTCCCTGGTATCAGGCTCTCCCATAAAGGGAACCGTTTCAAAAGCATCTGGATCTGGTTCTTTGTTTCTCATTTCCCGGTATCCCTTTAAAAATTGTTTCATAAGACCGACGGCATCCAGGATCCCATTTTCGCTTAACAGATGAAAGACATGACAAAGATCGTAATCCATTTTCTTCCAGAAGATTTCCACATATTCCCGTCCGGTCAGCTTTTGATAGGCTGCAAGATAGGATTCCAGCTCTGTTTTTTCAAATGTCCCATTTCGCAGGGTGTCATTCACACACTTTTCAAACTCTTCCTCCTTAAGCTGTGCCGCCAGGCAGTGCCATTTTTCCTGGTTTAAATTAATATAATGCCACTCTTTCATCCCATTTTTCCGAAAAGGGAACAACGTTAAGAAGGTTCTGACATTTTCCACCTTCATTCCATACAAACAATTTTGGATTTTTTCCTGTCCACCAAGACGCACTGGAAAACAGTCGTATTTTCTTAAAAAAGTTTCACATAACTCATACACCACATCCGGATACATCTTTTCTCCTGGCAGAAAGGTTTTCAATACCCTTACTGCAATCTTCTCCGCGGTCAATGAGTTCGCATCCAGGTATCTTCGTGTTCCTGTCAGGATGCCATTTAGAAAAATCACCTCTTCTTTTTGATATCCACTTTTTATAAGCTGTTCCTCCAACGCCCCGTTTGCATTCGCCGCATTTGTCTGGGAAAGTTTTACCACCTGTTTTAACACCGCAGTTTCTTTGGTCCGGTCATTTTTCAGCCGTTTCTCATATTTCATGGCAATCCAGGCATAAAAATGCCAGTCTTCGTAAACAGACAGCCTGCGTTCCCTTCCAAAGCAGGCCGCGATCTTTCCCTTTAATTTCTGCCATAACGTATCCGACTCTGGAAAAACGGAAAGGATAAAGATCATTTCCTCCACTTTTTCATATGGATACTGGTGCAGGGCATCCACCCAGAGCTTGCGATCTTTTGTTGCAAGCAGACACCGGACTGCAAGGTAACACAAATCCTTTTCTCCAAGTACCTTGCCAAACTGTTTCCAGAAGCCGCTTTTTTGGGTACCATTAAACATACAGGTCTCCTGAATGCAGGATGTCCCTGCAAGCGCAAGCCCAAGAGCCCGGTAAACCGGTTTTGTCATGGTTCTCCGCTCTTTCATACGCTCTAATACTTCTCCGGGATAGTGAAGATTATATTCTTCCTCCATGCTGTGCTCACAGATTCCATAAAACAGGCTGTTTTCTCTCTCCTGTTTTAAAAATGCTTCTTTGTCCGCATTTGAGGACAGCTGATAGATCATGGATACCATCTGCCGGTACAAGACGGGATCCAGCCAGTCTTTATAGATGTTCCATTCCATTCTTTGCCTCTCCTTTTTCAACTAAACTTAAATGCATCAATCCCATGCAGGTTATGGCTTTTTCTGGTCAATGTAATACTGTCCTCAAAATGTTCCTGACAGCTTTTTTTCGCTGCCCTTCTCATGCCTTTTGAAGTCTGGCGTTTTGCCATTCTTTTAAAACCAGGTCCTACCAGGTGATTTTTATGATACATTCCCATATCTTCCACTCCATTTCTGCGGGCACAAAAGCCCGGCTTCTTATTCTCATGCTCTTTCTATATAGCGGATACTGTTTTTTCGGCATTCAAATTCCGGACACAAGGAACTCCACAGTTCTTCCAGATCCTTCATCCCGAATGCACTTAGTTCCGTTTCCTGTTCCATTTCATACAGGTCGGTATATCCAATCCGGTAAGTTCCACCTCCGCTTCTTACGATTCCTTTTCCAGCTTCCCTTACGGTCATGCTATCGCCTCCATTTAAAATTATTTCTTCCTATTAATTAAGGGGGACGACTTGTCCCCCAAAAAGTTACGCTGCAATATAAAGTTCTTTTTCCCTGTCCACAAGAGGCAGAACATAGGTTGTCTGTTCCAGATGGTTTTCTTTTTGATATTTTACGCCATCGTGATAAGACGAGAACTGAAGGATCTGCCCCTGGTTTTTATAGGGCTTCAGGTTTTCCTTCCATCCGGGCTCTAATCCGTGAACGGCAAGCCCCCAGGCCACCTTGCAAAGATTGCATCTTAATCCTGCATATCCAAGATATTCTTTTACAAACTGTTCCGCACTGTGGGTGTTAGAAAAATAACGGGCATACTCAAATGAGCGGCACAGAATTTTTCCATCCTGAAAGCCTGCAAAATAACAATCTTTTTTCAGCTCGATCACATACCCGGTTGCGTAGATTTCCTTTCCCGGATGTATCTTTTTTGAATCCTCATGGATCTGTAACAACTGTTCGGAATAAATCTTTTTTCTTTTTTTATGCTGCATCATGCTCCTCCTTTTAGTTTACTCTTCGAAGTAATTTTGCCAGCTGCTTTGTCAGTCGGATGGGAAGCTGCTCTAAGCTTGATATATCAAGATAGGCATTTCCATAAATCTTCCGGATAGCTTCTTTATCCCAGCCAATCGCTGCTGCCTGAAACAAAATTCCTTTCTTTCCAAGTTTTTCCTTAATCTTTTTTAAGTCTGCTGTGGCATAGCTTCCAAAATAACGGGTTGCATTTGGCAGTCCGTCACTGATAAGGAACAACAGTTTTTGTTTTTCCGGACGTTTTAAAAGCTTATTTGCCATAAATAGAAGGGCTGCCCCGTCCCGGTTACTGCCATCGTTTTCCATAGTGATGATCCGCAAACGGTCGTTTCTGTCTTCCTCGAACTCTGCATAACTGTGAAAATAAACGGTTTCCTCACTTGGATCACGATGATCGTAACCATCCGTATGGTGCCCGTAAACCAGAATGGGGATTCCGGCTTTCCTGCAAAAATCGTATAAGGTGAGGGCTGCTACCTTGGCTGCTTCTATACGATGACCTATCATGGAGCCAGAATTATCTACCAACACGCAGACCACCGCATCTGTTTTCTTTCCTGGAAATGTCCGCTTATATACGGCACCGCCTGGATCTGCAATGGCACGCATATCCAGCTTTTTTCCAAGATACATCCGACGTTCCGTCCGTTCCTTCTGGTTTTCCAGGATTGGAAGAAGCCTGGTCCGAAGCCTTTTTTCTACCTTTCTTGCCGAAGCTTCATATGCAGACAGCCAGCTTTTTTCTGTTTCTGTGAAGGTGTTCTTATACAGAACCTCTTTTTTTACCATGTTATGGGCTACTTCAAATTCCATCCCATCCAGTTCCTCCTGCAGACGGTTTTGGGCTTCTACTCCCATATCCTGATCCACGGTTTCTGATACTAAATCCAAAAGGATTTTTTGCAGTATCAGGTCAGATTTTTCATCTGCGCCTTCCCGTTCTTCCTTATCCTCTTTCGAAACCTGGACCACCGTGGCATTTTCAAGTTCCGGTAAGGCAGTCTCATCCACTTCCGATTCCTGAATAAATTTGGGAAGATCTTCGGTCAGTTCTTTTAGATACTCCCCCATAGCTGCCTCCAGCTTTTTTAGTTGTTCTTCCGTCAGTTCTTCTGTTTGTTTCCCGGTTTTCGCCTCGTCCTTTCCATTTCCGGATACATCTGTCGGAAGATCCTCATCGGAGGAATCCGAAGAAAAATCTTTTGAACCTTCTTTACCGCCTACAGCTTCCTTAGATTTCTCTTCTGAAGAAGCTTTCTCAGATACCGTTTCTGATTTATTTTCCTTCTCTGAAGAATTTGGAGACTCCTCCCCGGTCTGCTTAGAAGCTTCCCGGTTGTTATCTCCAGAAGTATCACTTTTTTTTACAGGTTCTTCTTCCCCTTTGGATTCCGTTTCTTCTGTGGAGGATTCTTCTTCCTCTTCTCCCATGGATTTTCCATTTCCCTGGGATGCCTCTTTTCTATCTTCCTCTGTAGAATTTTCTTCCCCTGCTGATTTTTCTTCTGCCGGTTCTTCCTGCGGTGGTTCTTTCTGCGACGGTTCCTCCGGTGGCTCGTCCACTTCTGCCGGTTCTTTTTCCGACGGTTCTTCCTGAGACAGTTCTGCTTCCGACGGTTCTTCCTCCTGCGGCGGCTCTTCCTCGTTTTCTTCTGGTTCCTTGCATTCCTGCTTCAGTTCTTCCAAAAGATTCCGAAAATACTTCCACATCTTAAGCAGAATCTGGTTGGTGGCCTGGTAACGGATCAGGTCACTGTCCGCTGTCACCGACAGATCCACAAACTGCTTCACTTCATTTAAGGTATCCAGCATCTCACAGCTTTCCATATTCCAGGAATTGGCATATCCCCGGAGGGCATACTGTACAAGTACCTTTAAAAAAATAGAAACCGGATCTGAATTTCCCTCTAGCAGTTCTTTTAACGGGGGAAGCCATTCCACGTTTCGTCTCCGGTTGATCAGAATTCCTTTTTTGATACTTCCAGGAAACAGGCTGCACATCTTTTCCTCTATGTACACATCATTTAAAAGGTTGCTGATATAAGACGCACATTCTGTCAGAAGGGGAACCACCACTGGATTTTTCCCGGCCAGACAGGTATCCATCTCATTCAGGGCTTTTTCTTCGTCCTCGTTTTCCGGCTCTGGTGCATCCGGATACCAGACGCCTGCCAGCATGTTCTGCACATAGACTTTCCGAAGTGCAGAATCCGTAAATCTGGCATGTCCGCATTCATGTCCTAATATCCCGATCAGGCTGTCACTTTTTTGTTCCAGTTCTAAAAAGCTACCTGTGATGAGATTGTCAATGTTGATGCCGATTCGTTTCCCATCATTCCATCCTGCCAGCCCGTCTTCTGTACTCTGGTACAAAAGCAGCTGCTCCAGCTTTTCCCCTGCCACTTCATTTGCAAGGTCCCGAAAAAGCTTCCGGTAGCCTTCTGAAAAAAAGACCTGCTTGGGGCTTAACTTTTTTTGTTCTTCCTTGATCCGCTCTCTATAAGTATCCTTCATTTCGATTCTCCTGTTTCTAACAATACGGTTCCACATAGGTCTTCATCAGATGTTCCTGTTCCTCCGGATCCATTGTGGCTTTACTGATAACCGCAACCTGTGCCGCGCGCCTGACATCTTTAATTGCCTGAAAGGTACGCACCCAGTTTTCCAGTTCCCGATAGCCGCACACACCATCCTGAAGATCTTCTTCCTTCAGATAAGCATGGATTTTTTGAATGGCCGAAACCATAAAGTTTAATCCTTTCTCATCCCCATATCCGGTACGTGCAATAACCCGCCGCTTCATTTCCTCTTCTGTGAGATTTTGCTTGGGCTGGATCAGGCTCATACGGGATAATACCGACTGGTTAAAATTTCCGCAGCCCACATAATCCAGGTTTGTAGTCATAATCACAATGGTATCTTTATTTCTCTTTATTTTTTCCCCATTAACCAGATCCGTCACCGCTCCGTCATCAAAAAGGGAGTTCAGTCTTGTAAGCGTCCCCGGTTTTTCAATCATGGACGGCTCCTGAATTTCCAAAACGGAAGGAAGACGGCACGCTTTTATGATCTCTGATTCCCGCAACAAAAAATCCTTCTCTGCCCTTGCACTTTCATATCCTTTTTCATAAGCAAGGCGCAAAAGTTTTTCAAATGCAGCTTCTTCTGAAATGCCCTCTTCATAGTTTCCGCTAAGTACACAAAGTGCGGAAGCTGGATCCATCTGAAGGTCGTAAAAGGCTGGAAGCACTGGAAGCGTTTTCTTTTTCGTTCCCATGTTTGGTACCGTACTTGCAAGAAGCTCCAGCTCATCTGTACCAGGCCCACAGGTAAATACATAATAGGGAAGACCTAATATCTGTGCGATCATCCTGGCATCTGTGGTTTTTCCAGTTCCATCTTCCCCCGTCATCATAAAAAGCCTTGCCGGGGTATGAACGACCATTTCCAGGATTTCTTCCACCTCCTGGCTCACAATGTAATCCTCTGGAAGCGTGGGGATCCTCTCTTTTTCACTATGCCGGCAGTTAAAATGTCCTGCATACTCCATCTTTAACTCCGAAATAGCAGCACCTTTCTTCCTTCCTTTTACTCCCAGCACTTTAAAAGTACCAATTATACAGGCATTTGGCGCATAAATTCCGGAGTTCAGGTCAAATGGGTGAAAACTATCCTTCAGTTTTCCTTCCGCAAACTGGTTCCGGTCAAAAGAAATGGCATCCTCCGTTGTGGCAGTCATCCGCAGATACAGGTTATCACAGCAGCGAAAGGACATTTTGAGCGCCTGCCCCGCCAGTCCCGCTTTTATAGCACGTTTCAGTTCATCAAAGCAGGTATGAAACTCATCGTCGTAATACTGGCTTTCGGGAACTATACTTGCATAGACAAGCATTGCAAGATACTCCTCCCCGGTAGATTTTCCCTTTAAAACGCCAGGCATCTTTGTTGTTTCTCCTGCGGGATCCTTTTTCTTTCTAATTCCACAGAATCTTCCGTTTTGATAATTGTACGTCATGACACAAAGTTCCTGCTCCACCGGGTATTCCAAGCAAAAATAACGAACAGACTTTTCTGCCAGCTGAATTCCGGCAGCACCTTCTTCTTTCTCTTTCATTCCAAAAAGCTTAAAAATAGCAGCCAAAGTGGGCGGATGAAGCTTGGCAGATTTTCCATTTGTCCGCGTATTATATCTGGAGCAGTCTTCCGCTTCATAGCTGATTCTTTTTTTCTTTGCAAACTTTAAATATGCCTCAATTTTTTCCGGCAATGCCAATTGATAGGTCCATGGTTCATAAAAACAGATTTCTGGCATTTTGATTCCTCCATATGGAAAAGCAGGGTATGAGCATTTCGCGTCTCATATCCTGCTGATCTTTGTTATGCTGATTTCTTTTCCTGTTCCAGGTAGGCTTTGTAAATCTTTTTGATCCGGTAACCAAACATGGTATTTCGTTTGCTCACCGTATCGTTATTGATTGCGATTACCATTGCCTTTTTACTTCCTACTATTTTCACCCCACGCCTTGCTCTTGTGACTGCGGTATAGAAAAGATTTTTCCGCAGCATCCGATAAAAACAGGTGAGCATCGGCAGGATCACTACTGGATATTCCGAACCCTGTGCCTTATGGACTGTGATACAATAAGCCAGATTTAATGGCCATATATCCCCTTCGATATATTCCATGATTTTTCCATCCCCAAAATCTACACGCATCCTGCTTTTCCCATCTGCTTTATAGATATTTAGGACTTCTCCCACGTCACCGTTTGCCACATCTTCCTCATTTTTCAGCTGCATAACGAGATCTCTCTCCCGATATGTAGTCGATCCATTCTTAATTTCCGGATAACCGTACCGCTTCGGATTCACGATATCCCGAAGAACAGGATTTAATGCATCTGCACCTACCTTCGTATCCTTTCGAAGTGGGGAGAGTACCTGAACCCCTTCTACCCGGTTTTCGTTTTTTTGAAGTTCTTCCCGGTAGAGTTTCTGGATAATTTCAGCTGCTTCTTCATCATCTTTTGCCGGATAAAACTGGAACGTATCATCAAAAACCAGATTGGTTTTCCTTTCGTTTATCTTATCCGCATTCTGAATAATCGTGGATTTTCCTTCCTGACGGAAGCTCTCTGTTAGTATCGTAACTGGAATCACACCAGATTCGATCATCTCTTTAAATACATTTCCCGGTCCCACTGATTCCAGCTGGTCTTTATCGCCTAAGAATACCAGGCGGGTTCCAATAGGCACCCGGGACAAAAACTTATCCATAAGTGGCATGTCGATCATACTGCACTCATCCACAATGATAAGAGATGCCTCCAGCATACTCTCTTCATCCCATTCTTCCTCACCCGCTTCTCCTTTTAACCCAATTGCTTTATGAATCGTCAGGGCGGGGTAAGCAGTACAGTCACTCATCCTTCGTCTGGCACGACCAGTTGGAGCACATAACAGTATCTCCGCGTTCTTATGAAGAATTTTCTCTACCTCAATGATAAAGCTGATGTCTGTTGTCTTTCCACGTCCAGGTCCTCCGGTAATGATGGTAACCGGATATTGAAATGCTCTTAAAATTCCTTCTTTTTGCCTGGCATTTAATAGAATCTTCTCTTTTTTCTGAATGCTGCTTATAATGGAGTCCACCTGATAACTTTGTGTCCCACCTCGCAGGATCAGTTTGACCAGAGATGCAGCTGCTCCAAGCTCTGCACGAAAACTATTCTTTAAATAAAATCCGCCATCACTACACACCAGGGTACCATCCTTACGGATCATTTCATTTCCAGCATCCCGGATGGCTCTTTCTGGCACCAGTCCGGTTTCCTTTTTATGGTTTAAAAGCAGGGCTGTCCGCTTTAAGATTTCCTCACAAGTCAGGTATAGATGGCCTTCGCCCTCTGCTTCCGACATAATATGAAGAATCGCTGCTTTGATCCGCATAGGCTCATCTGGCTTAAAATTCTTTGCTTTTACCGCAATCGGATCCACCGTTAGAAATCCAAACCCAGGAATCTCGCACAAACGAAATGGCGTGTTCTGAATAATAAGTGGGGCTGCATTTCCAAAGTGTTCCTGGATCTGCGCCACCTTCCTTGGTGTCACCCCAAAGGGAGATAAGGTCACCATTAACTGCCGCAAAGTCTCGCTGCCACGGTATCCTTCCAGAATCTCTGAGAGCTTTTTTCGGGTAATGCCTTTGATTTCCAGTAACTTCTCAGGATTTTTTTCAAGAACTTCAAACGTATTTTCCTGGTAACGGTCTACAATCCGCTCGGCAAGTACTGGCCCGATTCCCTTAATTAGGTCAGAGGCCAGGTATGCCTTGATTCCTTCTGTGCTCGTGGGTAATGCAATCTGAAAAGAAGAAACCTTATACTGCATTCCAAATTTTCCGTCTTTCCAGGTTCCGTTCAGTTCTACTTCAAGGCCATCCTCAGTCGGAAGCTCATTTCCAATTGCCATAAACATGCCATATCTGCCATTTTTCTGGCTGCTTACTTCCTTGGGAAGGGTTTCTTCCGTTACATAGGAGGCAACGGTGTATCCATTTCCTGCATTGTAATAGATACACCGGACTGCTTTACATTTCATTTTGGTCCATCACCTCCGGAAACACCTCTTTTTCTTCCCTGTTTTCTTCCCTGTTTTCTTCCTTGCTTTCTCCTCTGTTTTACCGGTTCTGACCGCGTTTCATCCGGACTCTTTTGAACGCCACCGGGCGCTTCAGCATGACCGCGTACTTTACCGGGAGCTGGTTTCTTGGTTTCAGGGTGGCTGCGTTTTTGTTCATCATTCTCATTCGGATTCTCCTTTTTTTCATTCAGATATTTGTAACAATAGATACCTGCTGCAATTGGAAGCCCCAGTGTCAGACTCTGTACAATCACTGCTAAAAACAGCGGCCATAAAAAGGGTGACAGAAGCATTCCTATAATTCCAGTTATCAGGCAGGCTTTTTGGTGTGCCTGGCACCATTTTTTTACTCGTTCCATTTTTTCTCCTTTGTTATCAGCAAAAATCTCCCATCTCTTCATTTCCCATATTCATAAATTCCTCGTCTACGTTGTAGCGGTTTTGTGAAGTCTGGCGTGAAGACTGGGCTCTTTGTGGTTTACTTCCTGTACGGTTTGTTTTCCCCTGGTTCGTGTTTTTGTAGTATGGCGAATTTTGATAGGAATTTCCTGGATTCTGGCTGGATCGTCCATTGGAATTTGATCCACTATTTCGTGAGGGCTGTGAGGAATTCCGATTGGTACGTCCGTTCTGGCTCACATTTTCACTTTCGTCCTTACTGTCTACAAACTCAATGTCGTTTACAAGCAGTCTCATACCATATACTTTTTCGCCACTATTACCTGTATAGTTATCATTATGCATCTCGCCCTCTAAAGCGATTTTTTTGCCCTTATAAAAATACTTTGCTACAAACTCAGCTCTTTCCCCAAATGTGACACAGCTAAAGTAATCAGCATTCGGAGCTCCTTCCTGCTTGAAATTTCGCTCAACCGCAATCCGAAAATACGCGACTGTCTTTTTTCCCGCTGAAGACATCACCTTTGGATCCGTTGCCATCCGTCCGATAAATATAGACTTATTCATGTGCACACTCCTTGTTGTTTTTGATTCGATAACAAAAAACATTCAGAATGAATCCCAAATGTCCGTTATCATTTTCCTTCTTTTACCAGTTCTTCCGATCTCCTTTCTTTTGGATTTTTTATTTTTCCTCCTTTCAAGATGTTGATTCGTATTTGTTTTTTTGCAATAAAAAAAGGCCACTTAGAACGTTTCATTCTAAATGACCTAATTTCTCACAAAAGGCAGGAACCATGTTCCTCATATTTTTCTTTCGGGCTTCTCCGAAACCAAATTTTTTTACCTGTTTTACAGGCACAAATACAAATCTCAAAATCATAATAACACAAGATGTAGTATGTGTCAACAATTCATTTTCTGTATTTTGTGTTATAAACAATATGTTTTTCAATTTTACCACAAGAGTCATATTC
>SKEJ01001368.1_pt1 | contig 13423 bp, 9 predicted proteins | sample 4826721 | NCBI WGS metagenome assembly SKEJ01 (sample SAMN11008812, study PRJNA524170) | human gut metagenome | biome: Human fecal sample; material: Feces; isolation source: fecal sample from pouch patient p31 | host: Homo sapiens | place: Israel: Tel-Aviv | collected 2015-06-02 | reverse complement strand
AAATCCAACTATTTCTATCGTATAATAAGAAGATACATTACCGCTTTAGAGAGATGATGCATGCAGATTGCGGCTATCGCAGTCTGATATAACTTACTTCAGAAAGGATGAAAAACATGAAGGTTTTACTCTTAAATGGCAGCCCGCGCAAGGAAGGCTGTACGTTCACCGCACTTAGTGAAGTGGCAAAAACACTGAATCATAATGGAATTGATACTGAGATTTTCCAAGCTGGAAATCCGGATACAGATAATGTAAAAGCCGCCGCGGCGAAATTAAAAGAAGCAGATGCGCTTATAGTTGGTTCTCCGGTATACTGGGCTTCCCCATCCGGACAGATCATTGAATTTATGGATAAGCTTTGCTCCATGGCAGGCAAAGACATGCTCCACAAACCAGCTGCAGCAGTTGCTTCTGCAAGAAGAGCCGGCACCACAGCTACTTTAGACGTTCTTCAGAAATATTTCAGCTATCATGAAATGCCTGTTGTATCTGCTAACTACTGGAACATGGTTCACGGAAATACTCCTGCAGAAGTTGCGCAGGATGAAGAAGGACTTCAGATCATGCGCTCACTTGGAAACAATATGGCATGGCTTCTGAAATCCCTGGAAGCAGGGAAAGCGGCAGGTATTGCAGTTCCTCAGGCGGAAGATAAGATCAAGACAAATTTTATCCGCTAAATATGGTGCAGTAGTTGTCATATCTTCACATAAATGAAGCTCCAGAGCATATCTAAAAAAGGCTTTTTGCAAGATGTGCGTCACAATTTGTGGGAGTTTTTGCCCGGATAAGGGCGCCGTAGCAGGCTACAGCAACTGAATTCGGGCAAAATTTCCCACAAAGCGGGCGTGCAGATTGCAAGAATGATTTTTCAAACAGGCTCTGGCTGCACCAGTTTAATAATGTGTGTGACATGGAAGAAGTTCCGTTCGCATACATCAAAAAAAACTTCCAGAGAGGTATTTTATGTTGCAAATAATCGAAACCATCAACACCGCTGTAAATAATTTTATCTGGGGCGTTCCTGCAATGGTCTGTATTTTCGGAGTTGGTCTTTATCTTAGTATCCGCACCAATTTTCTTCAGATTCGCAAATTCCCCTACGCAATCAAAACAACCCTTGGACGTATTTTCCGCAAACGTGACGCATCTGACGGTGCTATCACGCCTTTCCAGGCAGTGTGTACAGCACTTGCAGCCACGGTCGGTACTGGCAATATTGCCGGTGTAGCAGGTGCTATCGCAATTGGCGGTCCCGGAGCCATATTCTGGATGTGGGTTTCTGCACTGTTTGGCATGTGTACCAAATATGCTGAGGTTACTCTGGCGGTACACTACCGCGAGATCAATGCCAACGGTGAACTGGTAGGCGGTCCCATGTATTACATCAAGAACGGTCTTAGCAAAAAATGGCACTGGCTGGCTTATCTGTTCGCAGCATTCGGCGTGCTCACTGTATTTGGTACCGGTAACGCTACACAGGTCAATACTATCACCACTGCGATCAATTCTGCATTGCTGAATTATAACGTGATCAGCGAAAGCGCCGTTTCTACTTCCAACCTGATCATCGGAATCATAATTGCCATTCAAATTGCCATGATCCTTCTTGGCGGAATCAAACGAATTGGCCATGTTACCGAAAAGCTGGTTCCATTTATGGCTCTGCTTTACATCCTTCTCGGACTGGGAGTTATCCTTCTGAACATTCAGAATGTACCAGCTGTATTCGCTTCTATTTTCAGAGGGGCATTTCAGCCCAGAGCTGTAACAGGCGGCATTGTTTTAAGTATGTTCACAAGTTTAAAAAAAGGTGTTTCCCGTGGTATCTTCTCTAACGAGGCTGGTCTTGGTACCGGATCCATTGCCCATGCGTGTGCAGATACCAAAAAGCCTGTAAAACAGGGTATGTTCGGTATTTTCGAAGTCTTTACAGATACCATCGTGATCTGTACACTGACTGCACTGGTTATCCTTTGCAGCGGCGTTGCTGTTGATTATGGAAAAGCAGCCGGCGCAGAGCTTACTATCCTTGGATTTACTTCTACATATGGAAGCTGGGTATCCATTTTTACAGCAGTTGCCATGTGCTGCTTCGCTTTTTCCACAGCAGTCGGATGGGGACTTTACGGTGCCCGTTGCATTGAGTTCCTGTTCTCTGAAAAAGTGATCAAACCATTTATGGTTATTTATTCCCTGGTTGCCATCCTTGGCGCAACTGCCAACCTTGGACTGATGTGGAGCATTGCTGAGACATTTAACGGTCTTATGGCAATTCCCAACCTGATTGCTTTGTTCCTGCTTTCCGGTACAGTTGTAAAACTGACAAAAGAATATTTTGCCGGTGAGGGCAAAACAAAATAAATATAAAAAGGGACATCGCATGAACCGTTTTCGCTCATGTGATATCCCTTTCAGATTATTGATCAATCCTTATTCTCTTCCTCGGCAGCTGCATCTGTAGTTGTATCAGCATCTTCGCTTTTCTCTTCCTCACCGATCTCAACTGCATTTTTTTCTTCCTCAGTCTGCTCCTGCACATCCGTAACGCTTACCTTATGGTCATACCATTTGCCCTTTTTACCAATGATTGCCAGGTCAAATTCTTCATCCAGCTTCTCTACCGGAACATTGAATCCATAAACCTCCTCTGTCATGCCATCGCTGTAAGTTACCTTATCAATAGTAGGCTGAATCAGTTCGGCACCGTCTTTCTGTGCATCCTCTGCTGTTCCAAGGAAAACATTCTCAATATTCTTGGAAACGAGAGTAATATGAACGGTCATTTTACCATCCTTTACAGTGAGGGTAGCTCTTCCGTTGCAAGCCTCATTTACATGGAACATACTGCTGTCTGTGTCAAACTCTACACCATAAACACCGTCTTCAAGTTCGCTGTCTGCGGCATTCTCTGCACCATCTGTGGTTTCCTCTGCCTCAGCCTCTGTGGCTTCTGCAAATGCCGGGAATGCAGTTCCTGCTGTCATAGCGGAAATACTTACAGCTGTTAATAAAATGACTAATGAACGTTTCATAATAACTCTCCTTGCTTTTTCTTTATTTACGGTGCACTTGTGTGTACCGTATTTGTTTTATTACTCAAACAGCTGCCCCACAGTGTAGGAGCAGCTGCTTTTGTTCTGTTGCAATAACAATTTATACCAAAATAATTATTTCGCGATGGAATCAATAGCTGCCTGAGTATGAGCTACATAAAGCTGCTCAACAGCGTCAATTCTTCCAAGACCTTCGATCTGGCAGTCAATCTCATCGAAATCTCCAGAAGCCTCGAACATGCTCTTCCAGGAATCGTCATCATCACCAGCCATATCATTGTTTGCATGGTCACCAGCAACAACCATAAGCGGACGAAGGATTACTTTCTTGAATCCGGCATCTTTTACTTTATTGATAACTTCATCACAAGCTGTATCCTCTGGCTCACCTTCTACAGTACCAATGAATGCGTTTGTGAATCCAAGTTTCTCCATCTGGGTCTGCATCTGATCATATGTAACGTTTGCTGTATGGGAAGTACCATGTCCCATGAATACAAATGCGGTTCCATCTTCTGCAGCTGCTTCCATGCTGTCATATCCAGCTTCTTTTACAGCTTCATCTGTGATTGCCTGAGCAACAGCAGCTTTGTCATCGTTGATAACGGTAGCGTCATCGCCAACCTCACCAAGCATTGGTTCAGCGATTGCTACAGATTCAAATTTATCTTTGTAAGCATCAATAGCTTCTACCATCTCATCGTACTCAGCACCATGCATAAGATGTGTAGGCTGAACTACAAGATTCTTAACACCGTTTGCTACTGCACGGTCAAGTGCCTGCTGCATGTTATCAATCTTCTCATCATCTCTTGCCTGTACATGGTTGATAATGATCTGAGCGGTAAATGCTCTTCTTACAGACCAATCCGGGAATGCTTCTGCAAGAGCATCCTCGATTCCTTTGATATCCTCTGCACGGCTGTCGTTAAAGGAAGTACCAAAGCTTACTACAAGAAGCTCATTCTCACCGATCTCGTCCTGATTACGCGGATCATCCTTGGAAGCATCACCTGTGTCACGTCCGAAATACTCTGGACTTGCCTCTTCTCCCTCTACAAGCTCTTTCTGAGCATCTGTAAGGGCATCCCATGCTTCTTTAGCTTCCTTGCACTGCTCATCTGTATCATCTGTTCTCTCCTGAACATAAATAGCATCGATAAGTGCTGCTACTTTATCAGCCGCTTCCTTATCTGCATCTGCAGTGTCATCAGCTGCTTCTGCATCGTCTGTTGTCTCAGCATCATCAGCTGCTTCACCATCGTCAGCTGCCTCTGCATCGTCTGTTGTCTCCTCTGCTGCTTCCTCTGTCTCTGCAAATGCAACAGTTGCTGTTGCTGCTGTCATGCTTGCTGCCATAGAAGCTGCAAGAAGGATTGCTAATAAAGATTTTCTTTTCATTTCTTTTTCCTCTTTTTTTGTATTTCCGGATAGAATCACGTATAAAGAATCCCATGGGAAATCTATCACCAATCTCCCATTGCATAAAAACAGCCGCATTTTCTGCGACTGCACACATTCTCATATACACACTTTTCTTCCAAAAAACATTCAGGAAATATTCATGTATCGTTATGAGAATACAAGTTCTGTGTACCGCAGACCTAAGATTCCACGCAAAGGCAGTTCTCCTGACTTCGGTCAACACTGCTCCCCCTTCCCGGTTTCCCAGTGGGCTCTGAAGCAACTCCCTTACACAGTGACGGCATCGTTCCGGACTCTCACCGGATTCTCTTTTGCGCATCATGTTTATGATGCAACCTTTGCGCTATAACCATTATACATATTCGACTCGGATATTTAATATGTACCATATTATTATATATTTTTTATGAACTTTTTATGTATTTTTTATGAACTAGAGTGTGTCTGAAAAATGCTTTCCGCAAGATGTATGTCACAATTTGTGGGAAATTTTGCCCGGATGAGGGCGCCGTAGCGGGCTACGGCAACTGAATTCGGGCAAAATATACCGCAAAGTGGGGCGTGCAGATTGCGGGAATGATTTTTCAGACACGCTCTAATGTGCGACTCTCATGCTCTCATCAATCCATTTCTGTACAATATCAACACCAATCTTAACGGCTTTAGCAATCTTATCGGCAGGTAAACTTTTTCTTTAAAAAGCAAAAATTTCTTTTCAGTCTTTTTGCTGTTTTTCTCTCGGTCTTCCATTCTTTTCCTGCTTTTTCCAGGCAATCTGCTTCATAATATGCATCTGCAATCGGAACTACCATAGCCAGATGGCAAAGCTGCCACATATACATATCTTTTACCTTGCTGATATGGTATATGGGAATGTTTTAATATCTTTGAAAACTGTTTCGCTCTTTCAGATGTATTTCCCGATATCTCTGCAAATGTTGTTGGCCGTATTAGCTTCGGTGTGAGTGCAGCATCCAATATTCCATCGTTTATGCTTCCACCTGCTCCTGGAAAAGCTGGAAAAACGTAAGCGTTGAATTTATCGTGAAAAAGTTCATCAAATAACACTTCCGCTTTCAATAATTCAAAACTGTTTCTGCCATACATTATTCGTTTTATAATTTTGATTTTATTTACACTACCTTCTGCAAGCCGTTATTATACGAATATATGATTCCGTTTTTTACAGCAGTTAAGTCCTTTTTTACACCGTTTATAAATGTTTGAAATTCAGAAATATCATATTTTTGTGCTGTATTGATCCATTCGTCTAATTTTGCAGCATTTTTTGAGAATATAATGTTACAAAAATCTTTGGTTAATGTATACAGCTCACTTAATACTTCCATATGTCGAGCGATGTCTACCGAGCGGACGCTTCCAAATTTTTTATAGAGAACCAAAATTGCTTCTACATAATCTTCTCCAGATGCATAAAGGTTCATAAGTCCTCCTTTACTGAGCCAGCTTCCAGCCGATGGCCTCCTGTCTGGCCGATACAAAATCGGCATACAGGCCCTTCTGCCGAATCAGCTCTGCATGAGTGCCGCGCTGGATAATGTGTGCATTGTCCAGTACAAGGATCTGATCGGCGTCGCGGACCGTTTTCAGACGGTGGGCAATCATGATAATGGTCTTGTCATGGGTCAATGCCTCGATAGCCCGCTGCAATTCATCCTCATTCTCCGGGTCAACGCTGCTTGTTGCCTCGTCCAAAATGATGATAGGTGCGTCCTTCAGCATGGCGCGGGCGATGGAAATCCGCTGTTTCTCGCCTCCGGACAAAGTGCCGCCGCCCTCGCCAATCACGGTGTCATAGCCATCTGGCAGGGCAGAAATAAAGTCATGACAGCAAGCCTTTTTCGCCGCTTCAACCACCTGCTCATGGGTAGTGTCCGGGCAGCCAAACTTGATATTGTTCTCAATCGTATCTGCAAAGAGGTACACGCTCTGGAACACCATCGAGATATTCTTCATCAGGCTGTCCAGCTTGAAATCCCGTACATCCGTACCGCCTATGGTAATCTTCCCGGCATTCACATCCCAAAAACGTGCAATCAGGTTGCACATCGTTGTCTTTCCTGCCCCGGAAGGGCCGACAATGGCCGTAGTCGTTTTTTCGGTAATGGTAAAGCTGACCTGATCTAATATCTTACGGTCTGCGTAGGAAAAATCCACCTTGTTAAACACGATCTCGCTGGACTTCGGCGTAATATCAGCGCCTTTCTCGTCCATTACCGGCGTGTCATCAATGGAGTTTGCCGTATCCATCGAGGCCGCCAGCATTTGCAGCAAAGAGGCCATATTCCCGGCGTTCTCCAAATCGTTGAACACCATGAAAGAAGCAATCACCAAAATCAGACCGTAGGCCAGCGGCAGGGAGCCGTCCAGCCAGAACCAGACCGAGGCCAAAAGCAACAGGACGCTGAACACTCGGACAACAGCCTGTTTGATAGCGTCATAGGGAACGCTGGCCTTTGTCAATTTCAGGTTATCCCGGCAGCTCGCCTTAATTGCACTGCCGATAGACTGCGTGCTGTCCCGTTCCAGTCCAAATGCTTTGACAATCCCCATCCCCTGAATGTACTCCAACACAGACTCCACAAGGGACTCCTGTGTGTGCTGGCGTACCCCGCTGAGCGCGGCAGATTTGCGAAGCGCCAGTTCCGCCGCCGCAAGGTAAATCAGGACACCGGCAGCGGCCACAAGACCGATCCGCCAGTCAAATACCAACAGGACGATGACGAGGGCAACCGAGTTGAAAAAACCGCCCAGCACTGACACCAGGACACGGGCTGCTGAGTTCTCTACATCACCCAAAGTTGTTGTGACAATGGCGGTAATATTCCCGATACTATTCTTGTTGAAGTAGCCCATCGGGATGTAGCGCAGCCGATCTCCGATGTGGATACGCTTTTCCGCCACCATGCAATAGCCGGTTTCCGTCTGCTCCATCGTGGAAAAATAGGTCGTGATGATACGCCCAATGAGGGAAACGGCCATAATTCCCAGCGAAATGCAGATAAACTTTCCGTCCCGGTTGTCAGATACTACCGTGCCGATCACTACAAAGAGGGCGGCAAACTGCATGGCTGAAAACAGCCCGGACAGGAATGAGAATAACAGGGATTTTTTTAGAAGCCCCTTTTTGCTGCCTGCAAAAGCAAAGATTTTTTTCAATGTTCCATACATCTGACAACACCCCCTTACATCTGGTCTTTCGCGCCGATGTGCGCCTGCCACATATCCCGGTAGAGGGGGCAGGTTTCCAGCAGCTTCTCATGCGTACCCTGTGCGTGGATGGTTCCATCCTTCACCACAACGATGTTATCTGCGCCAACAATGGTAGACAGCCGGTGTGCGATCACAATCAGGGTCTTGCCGACAGTTAAAGTGGAAATGGCTTTCTGCACCAGCGCCTCATTCTCTGGGTCGATATAGGCAGTTGCCTCGTCCAAAATGACAACCGGCGCATTTTTCAGCATGGCGCGGGCGATGGCAATCCGCTGGCGTTCACCGCCGGAAAGATGGGAACCGGCGCTGCCGACAACCGTATCATAGCCATTATCCAGCTTGCGGATAAAGGCGTCGCAGCCGCTTTGTTTGGCTGCCTGCTCCACCTCTGCGTCCGTGGCACTGGGTCTTCCCATGCGGATATTCTCCCGGATACTGCGGTTAAACAGGTAGTTATCCTGAGATACATAGGAAATCTGGTCTGCAATTTCAGACAGCGGCATATCCTTCAGCTCATGGCCGCCGAGGGTAATGCTGCCGGATGTAACATCCCAATACCCGGCAATCAGCTTCGCCACCGTAGACTTGCCGGAGCCGGACGGCCCTACAAGGGCGGTCATGGTTCCGGGGTGGATGGCGAGATTCACATCATGCAAAACCTCTGTTGTCCCGTCATAGGAAAACGACACAGACCTAAGAGAAATGCCGGTATCTTCCAGCTTGATCGGCGTTTCTTTATGGTTCAGTTCTTCGGCGTTCAGAAGCTGGCTGATTTCTTCCACATTTGTCCCCAGTACGGCCAAATCGTCCGTAAAGGTAAAGGCCGCAATAATCGGCCCGATCAGCCCCAGCGAGAAAATCACAATGGACAGGAAGGTGGAAAGCTCCAGACTGCCGGAGAGCCAGAACGCGAAGCCGCAGGGCAGCACGCAGATCAGCACTGAGGGCAGGATGGCGTTGTAGGCGCTCATGATTTTCTGGTTTTCACGCATCCAGTCCACATAATAGTTGGCGTTATAATTCACCGCGTCAGAATATTTTTTGTAGGAACCGGCGGATTGGCTGAACGCCTTTACCACCTCAATCCCGCCGATGTATTCTACAATGGCGTTTGCCATCTGCTTTCCCGCTTTAACCGCGCCCTCCCATTTGACGGGATAATTCTTCATACCGGCGGACATGACAGCAAGGCCCACCACCAACGTAACAAGGGACAGGAGCGCCATGCGCCAGTCCATAACGAACAGATATACGACAATCACCAAAGGCACCAGCACATTTGCGGTCATTTCCGGGAGCAGGTGTGCGAAGGTCGATTCCATGCCTTCAACCCGGTCAACAATCGTCGTTTTGTACTGGCCGGACGGAGTGTCTAAAATCGTCCCCATCGGGACGCGGGCCAGCTTTGCGGTGATATTCTCTCGCAGATCGCGCAGCGTGTAATAGGTCGCCGTGTGGGAAATCGTTGTAGAAAGACTGGAAAACAGCACTTTCCCAAAGTAGCCGCACAATGCAATAATGCCAGCGGTCACATAGCGGGAAAAATTCTGTTCCCCAGACAACATCATTGTGACAATATGCGCCACGCAGAAATAGGGCACCATCTGGCAGGCCACGCCTAATACTGCAAGGATAATACTGCCGATGAATTTTCCATGATAAAGTTTGCCCCATCCCCATAAGACGCCTATGGGCGACTCTTTCTTTTCTTCTTTCACTTTACAGATACCCCCTTTATGAAATAGTTTCTAATTTTTTCAAGTCCATCCGCATCCATTGGAAATTGGTCGATGATAGAACCATCTTCAAAATGGACAATATCCGTACAACAGTCTAATATCAACTCAAGGTCATGAGTAATGACATACACGGTAATACCCGTGTCCCTGACTTGTCGCAGGACATTTGCAACCTCTTTCATGTGCTTATAATCAAGGCCGCTGGTCGGTTCATCAAAAAATAAAATAGAGCGTTTAGACGCGATTGCTGAGGCAATCGCTACCCGCTGTTTCTGACCGCCGGAGAGGGACATAGGGTGTCTGTCTTTGAAATCTGTCAAATCTAACTCGGCAAGGATTTTTTCTGCCTGCTCCTCGCTTTCGTCCTCCATGCTGATTAAAACCTCATCTAACACCGTTTCCGTAAAAAGCTGATGATTGACTTCCTGCATTACCATATAGCAGGTATTCAACCTGTCTTTGGGACGGTAGGCTTTTCCATTCCATATAACTTCGCCGCACCGCTTTTCCAAACCGCAAAAGCACCGGGAGAAAGTCGATTTTCCAGCTCCATTATTTCCAATAATCGCTACAATACGGTTCGCCGGAATTTTGCTTTCATGAATGTGAAGCGTTTCCGGCTCGTTTCTGTAGGCAAAACAGAAATTGCGAAGCTGCATTTGTTCTCCGATTTGCGGTGATATTTCGGGCGGTAGCAAATCTTCAAGAATAAAGGTGCGAAGTCCCATATCGGCTCTTTGCTGCTCTGTAAGTTGCTCAAACTCTGCCGCAGAGTAATCCCTTTCCACTTGTCCGGCAGTAATATAAATAAAGCGATCCGCAAGGCCTCGCAGGTAGTAAAGCCGATGTTCTGACACGATAATTGTTTTTCCCTGCGACTTCCAAAATGCAAGTATGGATCTCAAATCGAGAATAGAAGAAGCATCGAGGTTAGATGATGGTTCATCCATAACAAGTACATCAGGCTCCATAATCGACACCCCGGCACAGGCGATTTTCTGTTTTTCTCCCCCGGAGAGGTGAAAAATATTGCGCCCCATCAGTTTCTCCAAATGAAAATCCTGGACGGTTTTTTCTAATCGTTCTCGAATACTTCGCTCTGGCTGGCCGAGATTTTCACATCCGAATGTAATTTCACTGGTCGTGTCCACATTAAAAAATTGAGAGCGTGGATTTTGAAATACGCTACCAACTGTTTTTGCAGTATCATAAAGGGGCTGCTCCGAAATCTTTGCCTTATTCACCCAAACATTTCCGCTCATTTTGCCCTCATAGTAGTGAGGGATCAGGCCGTTAATCAGGCGGGTAATTGTTGTTTTCCCACAGCCGCTTTCGCCGCAAAGTACAATAAATTGTCCATCCTCTATGTTCAGGTTTATATCCTGAACACCACCGGCACTCTCGCTTTCTTCTCCATAAGAGAAGGTCACATGGTCAATCCGTATCACAGGCTCACCCCCTTTCAAAAGACAAGTTGTTTCTGAAGCAGAAATACAATAAAACAGAGGATACAGAATAGGGCGGCAACTACATCTTGAGAATGAAAACCAATTTGGCATACATTTGTGCGTCTAACAGGGGCACCCAGCCCCCGTGTCAACGCAGCAGCAGAAAGTTCGTCACCAATCTTTACAACGGATACCATCAAAGGAACCAGCCTGTATTCCACCATCAGCAAAGGATGTCTCCCACCGAAGCGGATACCCCGCATTTTCATGGCATCCCGGATCGCCTGATATTCTTCGCTGATTGTAGGGAAAAAGCGAAAAATCACAGACATGGGGATGACGATTTTTTCTGTGATGTGCATACGCTCCATAGCGCCGATAAACTCGCTGACGGAAGTCGAGGAGATCAGCCATACACCAATCATGATGCCAGGCGCAAACCGTGTCATAATGGATGTAACTGCCATCACAATGAAAGAAAGCAAGCCGCTTAAATATACAAGGGCAATCCGTTCCAATGCAAAGCAGGCTACATAGAGCAGTAAATATTTTCCGGCTGTTTTGAAGCGATGTTCTGATAAAATCAGTACAAAAGGGACAAGACTTAAACAGGGCTTGACAATGTTCATAATCCCCTCATTGCTGGTGCTGAACATCAGAGTTGTAATCGTCAACAACAACAGAAGCTTTGTACGAGGGTCAAGCAATATCCCTTTTCTATTTTCAGTCGTCGCAGAGAATGATACCCCGTCCATTACACAATTCCCGCTTTAACAAAATGTTTTTTCAGAAGCGCCTTACCTAACAGGCCGCCAAAAATTGCAAAGACAAAAATTCCGGCAATTACCAGAACAATGCTCCACATGGGCATGACAGCCATCACCTGGTCAGCGTATTCCTCACCGAAGCTGGCCGCAAAACTGGTCCATGAGTCCTCTACCATAAAATACATCGGAATGTATGTACCAACCATCCAAAGACTGAATACCGCATAACCAATCAGGCTCTTTTTAGCACTTTTATAACCGCCGGATTTCAAAATCAAATCTCCCAGAACGCCAAAGATCAGACCCATTGGTACACCCCAGAAACCCATGCCGGTCAGGCCCATCAGTAAACCGCTCAAAATCCCCATAATCGTAACCATGCCGAATTTTTTTACTCTTGTCAGGAACAGCATGAAGGGGATACCTGTAATCAAAGACCACAAGGCACCGAGGATTGGCAAAAAGATAGGCACAAACCCAATAGGAATGGCGACACAACAACCAATCACAAAGTAGAGAACGGTGAACAGACCCAGGTTAATCAGATCCTTTGCTTGTAACTTGTTGTTCATAACGAATACCTCCATTCATTTGTTGGTTAGCAAACTCTAACCTCTTTCTAAGATAGCACAGTTAGTCATGCCTCTCTACAACCAATTAGCTTTTTAGCTCCAAACAGCAACGAGTTTTTCTGTTGACTGACTCCTTTTCCAAACCTATAATATAATTAAAAACAAATGTAAGAAGTGCGATAATTGAGTGATAGGAGCTAAAATGAAGATTGATGATATTATAAGAAAATGTATTGAAATTCCTGGTATTTCAATAAAACGCAGTGATTTCAGCGCAGAACTACTTATGAAAACCAAAGATGGAAAAGGATCGATGACTTTTTTCCCGCTTTTCTCCGGGCTTACTATTGCTTATATCTTCGTAAATTCTCCTACATGGGTAGCACCCAATTTCTGTGAAGATAGCTCCATTGAAAAAGGTCCATTACTTCTAAACTATTGTGTGACCGGGCGTTGTGAGATTGTCTTGAATAACGAAAACTTTGTGTATGTGAAAGATAGAGAAATTTCTCTCACAGAGCGTTTCGCACAAAAACAATATGTCTATCCTCGCCGTATCTATGAAGGAATGGAACTTTTCGTTGATACTGATACGCTGACATCAGAAAGTGCATGGATAAAAAAAGAGTTCGGCATTGACTTTCACAAAATCATTGAACTTTTTTGCCCTGATGGTAATACCTATATTTCGACGGTTGCTCCTGAAGTCGAGGAAATATTGACGAAACTTTGGGGACTTTTGGATATTGCACCCCCATTTTCAATTTCTCAAATGAAGGTCTATGCTCTGGCATTATTTTCGCTGATGCAAAACCTTAACGATATTCCCCCATCACAAGCCTGCACATTCTTTACTGAAACGCAGGTAGATATCGCAAAACGTGTTGAAAAAATTATTACTTCTGATTTACGTCAACATCATCCAGCATGGGAATTAGCAGCGCAATTTTCTGTTAGTGAAACTAGCTTAAAAAATTATTTTCGAGGAGTTTTTGGTCAGAACATATCTTTTTATCTGCGTGAATGTAGAATGAAACGAGCTGCGGAATTACTTGTATCTACTACACTCTCTGTTGCGGAAATAGCAGAACAGGTCGGTTACATGAATCAAAGTAAATTTGCATTGGTTTTTAAAAAACGATTTTCTATGTCACCGTTAGAATATAGGCGATATAGAAA
>SKEJ01001367.1_pt1 | contig 13432 bp, 9 predicted proteins | sample 4826721 | NCBI WGS metagenome assembly SKEJ01 (sample SAMN11008812, study PRJNA524170) | human gut metagenome | biome: Human fecal sample; material: Feces; isolation source: fecal sample from pouch patient p31 | host: Homo sapiens | place: Israel: Tel-Aviv | collected 2015-06-02 | reverse complement strand
CCAGTTTATTGCGGAAGAAACGCTTTGCAACAAGCATTCCTGGTGAAAGGACTTTTACACGCTGTTCATCATCCAGTGCCTTGGAGGTACTGACATGATCGTCTTTTTTCTTTGTTGGATCTGTACTCATGTTTTTCCTCCTAATTTACTCGTACCCTTGGATCTGCCACAGCGTACAGGATATCTGCGATCAGATTGCCGGTTAATGTCAGAAATGCCAGAAATACCATATAGAACATGGTAAACGGAATATCTCCCTGAGTTAATGCCTGGTAGGAGGTATATCCAATTCCCGGAATCTGGAACAAAGTCTCTGTGATCATCGCTCCACCGAACAGGTTCGGAAGTGTACTTCCAAGGATGGTGATGATCGGAATCAGAGTATTGCGGAATGCATGATGAGAAACCACCTTTTTCTCCGGAACACCTTTCGCTCTGGCAGTACGGATATAATCTGCATTCAGAACCTCCAGCATATTGGTTCTGGTATAACGCATAAGGGAACCAACACTTACGATAGTCAGCGTAATAACCGGAAGGATCATATGCTGTGCCATATCCAGTACCTTACCTACACTTCCATAGGACTCATGCATACGGCTTACGATACCATACAGGTCAACCCATTTCAGATTAATAGAGAAAATCCATTTCAAAATGGTAGCAAAGAAAAAGGACGGCAGCGAAATACCGATCAATGCAAAAACGGTAACTGCATAATCAATCCTGCTGTACTGCTTCGTTGCCGATATAATACCCAAAGGTATGGCAATGATAATTTCCAACAGGAAGGAGGCCAGTGCCAGAGCAAAAGAATACCAGATAACGCTGGCAAATTTCTGTTTTACCGGCTGATGGAAAATCCAGGATTCTCCGAATTCACCATGAACAGCTTTTCCAAGCCAGATGAAATAACCTTCCAGGACCGGCTTATCCAGTCCATAAGCGGCATTTAACTCAGCAACCAGCTCATCATAGGGCTTCGCGCCCTGTTTCATTGACATATCACGGGCTCTTCCCTCTACATAAGAAGTCGGAAGGGCTCTCTCAATTGAATAAATGATCATGGAAACGAAGAACAGGATCATCGCTCCAAGAAGTACACGACGTACAATAAATTTTTTCATTATATAAATTATCCTTTCAGTATCGGGCGGGAAGACTGACTTACCTTGTTCTTACTGGCAGTGTGTCCTGCCGGTTCTGTCCGTTTTACCGGGCCGGGTTCCAGAGCATGTTTGAAAAAGGCTTTCTGCAAGATGTGCGTCACAATTTGTGGGAGATTGCGGGAATGCTTTTTCAGACACGCTCTAGCCCAAGGCATACTGCCAGTAAGGCAGTGGGTCCACTGGTTATGGTGGACCCACTGCGCTAACAAGTCATTCTTCTTTTATACCTTTAGTTCATTTCGATATTAATGATATCTCCATACCATGGATAGAATGTAGTAACATCTTTCGTAAAGGTATCTGCATTGATACGCTCAGGGCTGTAAATAACGCAGTTCTGTCTCTGATAGATCGGAATCTCTACTGCCCAGTCAAGAATAATGTCCAGACACTGTTTGTAAACAGATTTTCTGTATTCCTGATCAGCTGTGGAACGGGCATCAATAATATCCTGATCCAGTGTTTCATCATTGATGTGGTAGTAATTGCTCTTTACACTTGCGCTATGGTAAACCTGATACATATCAGGATCCACTGTTGCCTGCCATGCAGCTGCCCACATTTCTGCGGTACCTGCATTTAAAGCATCCCACATAATGTTGGAGTCTGTAACATCATTGATCTCAAGTGTAAATCCGATGGACTCAAGAGCTGCCTTAGCGTCTGTAAGGATTGCAAAGCTTGGGTGATCTCCACTTCCGTCAGCACCGATGATGATCTCATAAGTCATCTTAGCACCTTCTGGAGCTGCTGTTACCTTGCCGTTTTCTACAGTGTATCCGGCTGCCTCGAAGAAGCCAAGAGCTGCCTGTGTTGCTGCTGCAAACTTCTCATCATCTGTCATATCATCTGTGTAAAGCGGATTTCCATCAACATCTACAGAGTAAGCCACCTGATAATCTGCATCAGATTTCTGAGGAGCTGCCCAGGATGTATTGGAAATCGGGTAGTTGATTACAGAAGCAGCATCTCCATAATAAGAATCGATTGCTACATCACGATATACAGCAAGTACAGTTGTAAGAGCTTTTCTTAAGTTCTTGGAAGCATCAGATCCTGGCTCTCCGCCAACATTGATTGTGTTTGCGTTAAGACCGATGTATCCGTATCCAAGGTTGTCTGTTGCGTTAACGATGATCTTATCACCGCTGAGCTCGTCGTTTCCGTTGATGCTCTTAATCTGGTCAAATGCAGATTTGCTTCCGGATGGATCGGAAAGGTCGATTGTACCCTGCTCAACACCGGCAATCTTATCTGCGTCGGAAGTCTCACGCCACTGGAGGTACTTTGTCTTAGGAGCACCCTTGTAGTAGTTCTCGTTTGCTTCCATGTATACAGTCTTGTTCTCATATTTCACAAATTTGTACGGACCTGCGCCAAGTGGCTGGTTGGATTTATCACGTACAGCGGAGAGATCTCCTCTTGTGAAACCGAACTGGTTGTTATCATAGTCATAGAGAGAAGCATCTCCATAATAATGCATTGGCTCAACGATTACCCCAAGCTGATAGATTGTAGTTGCCTCGAAACCATCTGTGGTAACCTCAACTTCGTAATCACCAAGCTTCTTGATTCCCTCGATGTTCGCAACCTCTTCACCTTCACCTGCTGCAGTTTTCTGCTCTACCAGGTATTCGGAAGCGATTGTTGCTGCATCTTCATCGAAGTATGCTTCGTCGCCGTAGGCAGCTGCAAGTGCAAGATAGTCCTTGCCATACTGGTCTGCGATCTCATTAATGATCGTATCCTGATCTTTGCCATCTACAGAATAGTTCTCATCTGCTGCGTAAAGCATTCCAAAGAACTCATCTCCGTTTGTAACACCATAAGCATCTGCATAATCTTCCCATGCAGTCTGCGCCCACTCATACTCAGATGTAAGAAGCGGAACAATCAGCTCATCTTTCACTCTTGCAGCAACTTCATCCGGCATGTCTGCAAGTGTATTTGCAACATCCTCATCTGTGATGGAATCTGCTGCTGTGGAATTCAGACGGTAATTCTTCATACCTTTGATATTGGTGGAGTAGAATGTTGCATTTCCATCATAATCTGTATCAGAATGTACATAATATGTGAAAATCAGGTCATCTGCGGTAAGAGGCTCACCGTCAGAAAATGTTACACCCTCACGAAGCTTGAAATTATATACGGTCTCATCCTCGCCCTCTGTAACAGTTACGTCGGAAAGTCCTGTATAAGTATAATCCGTTCCGTTATACTCATGTGTCTCACCCTCGATACCATTGTAAATAATAGCACCTGTACGGTCACTTCCAAACAGATACTCACCTACATTCTCTGCGATCTGCTGATCCGGAACTGCCTCGTGGAATAATCCACTGAATTTCTCGGAGAAGTTAGTCTGTCCAATAACAAGTGGTGTATCAGAAGAACCTCCCTCAGCTTCTTCAGCAAAAACAGGTACGCTCACTGTTGATGCTGCCATGACACCTGTTAATAACAGGGCCATTAACTTCTTCTTGCTCATATCTTATCCTCCTTTTTTAAGATATTTTATTGTAACTATTCATCAGAGCCTGTTGGAGACTCCTGAGGTCAGCTACTGCAGACAACCTGAAAAAAGTTGTCTTATACCTCTCTATTTTACCATGTTTTATTACATGTGCAATAGCTATATGGCGAAATATGTCTGGAATTTTGTCCATAATTGTCAAAAACTGAAAGATTTTCACTCAAAATTTGTAAATTTTGCTTTAATCTGCCAGTTTTGCGCAGTGCTAACACTTCCCAGTACTAAAATCAACACAGCAGCAGCCTCGAATAATAGTTCCCTTGTAAAAATAAGATTTTCGAAATCTTTTAACAAAAAAATCAGGTTTGCCACGCTTGTAAAAAGTCCCAGTACCGTGATGGCAATGCTGCATCTTACCGGACGTCGCACCCCTTTTTCATATTGGGCACAGGTCATATGCCCTATATGCTCTTCCGGGATTACCACCTGTGAGTGATCTGCTTTTCCCTCCTGCTGTCTGCAAAAAAGGAATAAGGAAGCACCTCCCATGATTCCATAGGAAACAGGGAAGACTACCACCATATAGGGAAGCAATATCCAGAAGATCCTGCTGCCTTCATTGTTCAGCATTAAACTGGCAAAATAAATCACAAGGGCGGCTGCCATAAGGCCTGTATTGTTAAGGGCATGTCTTTTCAGTTCCTTCACTGACAGGCTGCTGCCATACCATTTTCCGGTATATTCAAATTGTTTCCCTCTCTGACGGTAATCATTCCCATATTTTTTCACAATTCTGCCTCAACTTTCCTGTGAATTCCCAATCTCTTGCCCGAAATTGCTTTTCCTCTCACAGTCTTTGCCTGATGACTCAACCCAGCTTCTTATCCAGTTCATCCACAATCTTCTGAATGCAGCCATCTGTAAATGGAACTGTAAGTCCCACCTGTTTCAGCATGGACGGATAGAAATCACTTGCAGAAAGCCGGCAGAGCTTCATATAATCAGCCCATGCAGCGTCATGATCTTTCTCCATGCGGATCTTAAACTGGAATGCACAAAGCTGTGCAAGTACATAATCAATATAGTAGAAAGGCATCTCAAAAATGTGGTGCTGTCTCTGCCAGTAGCCGCCTTCTTCCATAAACCTGCAGCCAGTGGAATCCATATATGGGCGGTACTCCTGCTCCAGCCTGTTCCATGCATCACGTCGCTCCTTAGGTGTAAGCTCAGGATTGCCGTATACAATATGCTGGAATTCATCCACCATTGTTCCATAAGGAATAAAGTCGATGGCATCCTCAAGGTGCATCTTGCGGTAATCATCCCCTCTTTCCCCGAAGAAAAGCTCGATCCATGGTTCCGCAAAGAATTCCATGGACATGGAATGGATTTCTGCTGTCTCCATGGTCAGATACCTGGAGTGATCGGTGATCGGATCCTTGCAGGATACATAACTCTGAAATGCATGTCCACACTCATGTGTGATTACATCCACGTCACCACTGGTTCCGTTAAAGTTTGCAAAAATAAACGGTACACCATAATCCGGAAGCTCCGTCATGTAACCACCGGTAGCCTTATTCTTACGTCCGAATACATCAAAAAGCTCATTCTCCATCATCATGTTGAAGAAATCCCTTGTCTCATCAGACATCTCCGTGTACATTTTGCGGCCGCTCTCAAGAATCTCCTCAGGAGTACCGATCGGCGCCGGATCTCCCTGTGGGAAATAAACACCCATATCATAATAACGAAGTGCATCTACCCCAAGGCGTGCCTGACGGTTCTTGTGCATTCTGGAAGCTAACGGTACAAATACAGTCTTAATCTGCTCGCGAAGCTTCTGTACATCTTCCTTGGTATAAGAATTACGATTCATGCGGCAGTAGCCCATATCAATGTAATTCTCAAAGCCCAGCATCTGTGCCTGTCTGGTACGGTTCTTCACCATCAGATCGTAGATTTCATCAAGCTCAGCCTGGTTCTCCTCAAAGAAGCCTGAAAAAGCATCCCATGCTTTCTTACGGGTATTCCGATCCTGGGAGCGCATATACTTGCGCATAAGGGAAAGGTTCAGTTCTTCTCCTTCCCACATGATCTTGGCAGAAGCGATCAGCTTGCTGTAACGGGAAGCAAGGGCATTCTCCTCCTGCATCAGCGGAATCAGACTGTCATCGAAAGATTTCATCTCCAGTTCCATGGACTTAAATGCAACCGGTCCGATTTTCTCTTCCATATACTGACGATATGGGGTGGCAAAAAGTACTTTCTTGTACTCATTTGTCACTGCGTTCAGTTCCGGGAGCTTCTCATCATAATAGCTCTTCTCGCCGTCATAAAACTCATTTGTCACATCTCCATCCCTGCGGATATGGGCGATGGTGTAAAGAGTTCTCACGTGATCCATCAGCTTGTTAAATTCCTGATGAATCTCGAACTGCTCTTCTCCGCTCTTCGCAGAAGATGCGCGCTGGATAATCTCTTGTGCCTGTGCGATCACAGCCGGAAAATCCACACGAGTGTAAGGCATTTCTGAAAATTTCATCTCGTTCCTCCTTTATAGACACAAATGGGCGGACAAACTTCCTAAAGCTTATCTTCAGAATGCTGTCCGTCCATTGTCGCGTATTATTTACTATATCATAATCACATCTAAATTAAAAGGCTTAAATTTATAAAAAATATTAATAAAAGAACATTATGACGTTGAAAGTGTGTTTTGCCAAATCTTCAGATTTTATTCAGCTACGCCTTCTTCTCCTTCTTCTACGATTTCCAGATCATCAAGCGTGTCATCTTCTTTGGATTCCTCTTCATCATACTCTTCTGGTGTATATGGAGTTTCTGTCACGTTTTCCTTTTCCAGAAGAAGCTCTGTTACCTTGCTCTCATAAAGGGCATTTACAAGCGTTTCCCGTGTATAAAGAGTCTCAAAATCAGCAGGACTCTCGCCATAGTAGTCAGCATACTCATTCACATAATTCACGTATTCATCTTCTGTTACCTCAATATTATTGGCTTCGGCATATGCACTGATGAAGAGGCGGCGGTTTACAAGATTTTTGGCTTCTTCTGCAATATCATCCTCTGTAACCCCGAACATATCCAGTACATCATTTACATCTCCGTCTTCCTCTACAAACATGGAATAACCGGAGAGTGCCTCTTCCCTGCATGCCTCAAACAGGTCGTCCGGATATTCTCCCGTAAACTCTGTACGTGCCAGGCAGGCAGAAATCAGATCTTCTGCCTCATCATAAGTACTCTGTTCCTCATAGGACTGCTCCAGATATTCTTTTACAGAAGCCTCATATTCTTCCTTCGTGTCATACCCGGTATAATTCTTCACATAATCCTCATCATATTCCGGAGTATTGGAAGCTGTAACATCTGTTATCTCCACTGAAAAGTCAACGGTTTTTCCCTGCCAGTCTTCCTGCCAGGTGTCATCTCCGTATGTGATGCTAAAATCCAGTTTGTCTCCTGCAGAAACACCTGTCAGCTTCTGGTCAAATTCTGCACCAAATTCTTCCTGTCCCAAAGTGATAAAAGTCTCGTCAGGATCAGCAGCTTCCTCACCCTCCACAGTGGCAGTAAGATTCATATATACAATATTTCCGTCCTCGGAAGGTGCATTGGTAGACTGCTCATCGCTGGCATCTGCCAGTTCTTCCTGAATCTCATCCTGCACCATATCATCAGTGATCTCATAGGTGTACCTGGTAACCTCTACACCATCATAGTCTCCAAGAGTTACATAATCAGAAGCATTCTGAACCAGATATTCAGAAGGAGTAATGGGATCAAGCGCCACTTCTTCCTCTGCGTCATCGGCATCGATTACTTCATTATTCTCTACATCCTGGGAAAATTCAGGATCCAGTTCTTCTCCATCTTCATCCGGATCTGCAGCTGTCAGATCATCCTCTGTTGTGCTCTCTTGGGTAGTATTGTCCGTGTTTTTCTGCTGAGAAGCATTATCTCCACAGCCTGCAAGTACTGTCATAGCTGCCAGCGCAGCAAGAACATATCTTTTTTTCATATTTTTATTCCTTTCTGATAACTGTATAGCTAAGAGCCAGCTATCCTTTCTATATGTTTCGCATGTTATTTAATGATACCAGTGTCAAAAGGTCAAAAAGCCGTTCGTGCTTGCACGATAAGGCGTTTGAACTTGGGACACGCCAAATATGAGAAAGTAGCGATTTACGCAGTAAATCAGCGGATTTCGAATATTTGGAGGATTGCGGGAGCAGCGTAGCTGCGGAGCAATCCGGGGTATCAAATGAGTGGCAAAAGACCTTTTGACACTCATATCATTTAATAATAATATAACATTTTCGAAATATTTTGTAAACTTTCATTTCCTATGGACACTTATTTTTCACAAATCGTATTGCCGTCTGAAGAATAAAAAATCCTCTGCATGCTGCACCATACAGCATAAGCAGAGGATTCTGAAATTTCAATATTCTATCAAACCAATCCCTGTTATCTTTCCTCTCGGAAGTAGGAAAGTCCCAGGCTTTCCGGAGGCTGATTCTCTTTTTTCTTTCGAAAGCTTACTACAACCAGTACGATAATGGTAACCACATAAGGAACCATCTGGATCAGGTCTGTGACATAGCTTGCAACCTTGATTCCAAGAATACTTGGAAGGAACTGATACAGCCAGTAGAGCATACCAAAAAGATACGCACCCCAGATACAGTTCAGAGGTTTCCAGGTGGTAAATATAACCAGTGCAACAGCCAGCCAGCCAAGAGCCTCGATCTGTCCCGTTGTCGCCCAGATGCCCTGATTATAATCCAGAACGTAATATAATCCGCCGATTCCGGAAAGGCCGGCACCAATACAGGTTGCCAGATATTTATATTTGGTTACATTGATTCCGGCTGCGTCTGCAGTTCCCGGATTTTCACCTACAGCCCGAAGATTCAGACCTACTCTTGTTTTGTTCAGCACGTAATGCAGCACAACAGCAATGATGATTGCCGCATATACCAGAAAACCATAGGCAAAAACAGTTTTACTTACAATTCCCAGCTTACTGGACAGGAATGGAATCTTCTTTGAAAAAGAAGCGTATGCCAGCGGTGCTGCAGTGTAGCTTGCACCATTTAAAATAAATACACCAAAGAAATTAGCAACGCCCATACCGAATGTGGTAAGTGCAAGACCGGTTACATTCTGGTTTGCACGAAGGGTAATGGTAAGGAAGCTGAAAATCAGCCCTCCCAGCATGGAGGCTGCAATTGCTGCCACAAGCGCCAGGATCACGCATATCCAACCCTTTGGATCTGCTGAATTTTTCTCGTAAAAATAGGAGCTGGCGAAGCCAGCAAAGCCGCCAAGATACATAATTCCCGGAACACCAAGATTCAGGTTTCCGGATTTCTCAGTGGTGATCTCGCCCATGGAACCAAACATGATAATTGTTCCAAATGGAATTGCCCTGATGATCCACGCAATCAGATTACTCATTTAGTGCACCTCCTTTTTGGAACCACGGAAAATCATTTTATAGTTGATGAAGAATTCACTTCCAAGGATAAAGAACAGAATCACGCCTTCAATAATACTTGCTGCATAATCGTTCAGGCTGTATGCAGAAGCAATCTCTGCTGCACCTTTGGAAAGGAAGATCAGCAGGAAGGAGATCAGAGCCATATAAAACGTATTAAACTTTGCAAGCCATGCTACGATAATGGCGGTAAATCCGTTTCCACCTGCAGATGTGGTGGAAATGGTCTGGTCTCTTCCTGCTACGATCAGGAAACCAACCAGACCGCAGATAGCACCGGAAATGATCATGGTACGGATGGTTACCCATTTAACATTGATACCAGCATATCTTGCAGTGTTCTCAGATTCTCCTACTACGGTAATCTCATAGCCCTGTTTAGAATATTTCAGATAGAAGAACATGACAAACATGAGAATCATTACAATGAGAATGTTAATATTATATCTCTGTCCCATAAACTGCGGGAACCATCCAACCTGTGTAGACATGTTCAGCTTACCAAGGCTGGAAGCCTTTCCTCGAAGGATATTGGTCATGCATGCAACAATACTGGTTGCCACATAATTCATCATAAGGGTAAAAAGTGTCTCATTTGTATTCCAGTACGCCTTGAATACTGCCGGAATAAAGCCCCAGAGACCTCCGGCAATCACGCTGGTAAGGAACATCACCAGAAAAAGCACCGGGGTAGGAAGGCTGGCACCACATTTTACCATAACCATAGCTGTGGCAAGGCCTCCCATCAGCACCTGTCCCTCTGCGCCAATGTTCCAGAAGCGCATTTTAAACGCAGGAGCAAGGGCAATACCAATGCAGAGAAGGGTTACCAGATCTCGCATTGCCCAGGAAAAACGGATGCTTGTCATAAAGGTACCATTTAACATAACACCATATACAGATAATGGATTCAGGCCTGTTACACTATAAATAAAAATCGCGTCTACTACAAGCGCCAGAATAATGGCAGCCGCACGAACCCATACCTTGTACCCGAAGCTACTTCTGTCACGCTTAATAATTCGGATCAAGGGTTCTTTAGTTTTTGTGTCACTCATTTATTTTCCCTCCTTCCGAAGATTTGTCATAAGAAGTCCAACTTCTTCTTTCGTAGTCGTTCTGGCATCCAGAATACCATTCTCTTTACCGCCGCAAAGTACCAGAATACGGTCACACAGATCAATGAGAACGTCCAGATCCTCACCTACATAGACTACGGCAACCCCCTCTTTCTTCTCTTCATCCAGAAGATTATAGATGGTATAAGAGGTATTGATATCAAGGCCTCGCACTGCATAGGCAGTCATCAGTACAGTAGGTGCTTCTGCAATCTCACGGCCTACCAGAACCTTCTGTACATTTCCTCCGGAAAGACGGGATACCGGAGTATTCAGGCTTGGAGTCACAACTTCAAGCTCTTCCTTAACCTTCTCTGCCATTTTCTTCGGGGTACGCATATCTGTAAGCGGGGATGCACCCTTTCCATAGCTTTTCAGAAGCATATTTCCGGTCATACCCATAGAACCTACAAGGCCCATTCCCAGACGGTCTTCCGGCACAAATGCAAGGTGAACACCTGCATCACGGATTTTCTTCGGTGTTTTTCCAACCAACTGAAGGGGCTGATTTTCTTTTCCTCTTTCGTAAAACTCAATACTGCTGCCCTGGCCTGTAATCTGAAGTCCTGCAATGGCTTCCAGAAGCTCTTTCTGTCCATTTCCGGAAATTCCGGCAATTCCCAGGATTTCACCTCCATAAACGTCAAAGCTTACATCATCCAGCACCTTAATGTCCTCCCGGTTATAGACGGTCAGATGGGAAACAGAAAGTCGTTTCACCGGATTTACAGGTGCGGAACGGGCAATATTCAGTTCCACCTTCTTGCCTACCATCATCTCTGTGAGAGAATTTTCAGTGGCCTCGCAGGTATCTACGGTACCTATGTACTCTCCTTTTCTCAGAATGGCAACGCGGTCGGAAATCTCCAGAACCTCGTGAAGCTTATGGGTAATAATGATAACGGATTTATTATCTGCCTTCATATTTCGGATAACCTCAAACAGACGGGCTGTCTCCTGAGGTGTCAGTACTGCTGTCGGCTCATCCAGGATCAGAATGTTTGCACCTCTGTAAAGAACCTTTACAATTTCCAGAGTCTGTTTCTGGGATACGCTCATCTCGTAAACCTTCTGATTCAGGTCCAGATCAAAGTGGTACCTGTCACAGATAGCCTGTGCTTTTTTACGAACCTCTTTCAGATCAAATTTCTGTTTTTTATCAAGACCAAGCGCAATATTCTCAGTGGCACTGAAGACGTCGATCAGTTTAAAGTGCTGGTGAATCATACCGATTCCCAGATCGTAGGCATCTTTCGGAGAGCGGATTTCCACTTTCCTACCGTCTATCATGATCTCGCCGGAATCTGGAAAATAAATACCGGAGATCATATTCATAAGAGTGGTCTTGCCACTTCCATTTTCTCCCAGAAGGGAGAGAATCTCACCTTTTTTTACGTCAAGGTTGACATTTTTGTTGGCAACAACTTTTCCAAATGTTTTGGTAACATTTTTTAATTGAATGGCATATTCCAAAGTGTTGTGCCTCCCTTCCCGTTTTATAATCAAGGCAAAACAAGCTCTTCTGGTTTTGCCTATCTTTGAAGCGTTCGCCAAAATCCCACATCCGCGTGGATTTTAACTTTCCCGCTTACGAAACAAAAGGGAAGCCTTTTTACAGCTCCCCTTTTGGATTTCATGTAATTCGATAACTGTTCAGGTTTCTTCCCAGCTACCTGCTCCGCGATGCACAGAAATCATGCTTCGCAGGATTTCGCATTACTGCTTATTCAACAGCGTCTGCGTCCTCTGTGATTCCATCAATACGAAGTGTAAAGTATGGAGCGCTTCTGAATGTGGACTCTGCAAAGTGTCCATCCTCGATAGCCTCAACAGTCTCGCCCTGATATACAACAGTTGCAGGATCAGTTGTGTAATCCATGAAGGAAAGGTCAACCGGTGCAGAAGTAACTTCCTCGCCGCCTACAGTAAATATAGAGGTATCAAACACCTGAAGAGAACCGTCTTTCAGTTTACCCTCGATGTCAGCAACGTAATCTGCAGTTCCTTCTGCACAGGACTCACCAAGTTCTGTGATTCCTACTGCATCGTCATTATATCCTGCGGACCAGTCCTGCTCAAGGTCACCACCGCCCATTACGGTTGCAATTGCATGTTTGTAGTATACTGCCCAGTTATTGGTAGCAGAGGTAAGTGCTGCTGTAGGAGCAGTCTCAAGCATATCAATATTGTAGCCTACAGAGTAGCAGATCTTGCCATCATCGTGAAGCTTCTGTGTAGCTGCAGGAGCACCTGTAGAGTCTGCATGCTGTCCAATGATCACACAGCCGTTTGCAATAAGTGCCTCAGCTGCTGCACCCTCTTTGTCAATATCAAACCAGGAGTTTGTGTACTTAACTTCCATTACAACGTTCGGAACAACGCTCTTAATACCAAGGTAGAATGCGGTATAACCGGAAACAACCTCAGCATAGCTGAATGCTCCAACATAACCAACCTTTACATTGCCGTCTGCATCAAAGCTGTCTGGCTGTGTCTCTGTAGTAAGAGTACCATCCTCAAGAATCTCTTTCAGCTTCAGACCAGCTACAACACCGGATACATAGCGGGATTCATAGATGTTAGTGAATGCATTCTTGAAATTCTCGCATCCGCTGATTGCTGCAAAATCACCTGTCATGGAAACGAATGTTACATCCGGGTATTCCTGAGCAGCCTGTACCAGATAAGTCTGATGTCCATAGCTGTTACCGATTACCAGGGAGCATCCCTGTCCAACAAGGTCGATTGCTGCATCGTAGCAGCTGGAGTCTTCCGGAACTTTGTATTTCCAGATGATCTGGCTGTCGTCAAGGCCCAGCTCTTTAGCTGCTTCCTTAACACCGGCGATATGAGCTGCAGAATATCCTTCTGTCTCATCACCTACAAGAATAACTCCCATCTTGAAGTTCGGATCAGCTTCAACGCTGTCCTCGTCAGCGGCATAAACAACAGAAGCGAAGGCGGTCATTGTAAGCACCATCACTGCTGCAAGAAGAAGGCTGACTACTTTTCTACACATTTTTTTCATTTTACTTCCTCCTTGATATTTTTATTTGCCTGAGACTTTCCCCCTCTATGTAAGAAAAATCTTAAACGTTACAGTTATTTTATTTTTTTTCTAATTAAATGTCAACTATTTATATAT